>Ga0208828_1000197_pt1 | contig 27764 bp, 21 predicted proteins | sample Kivu_160m_FD_185487 | JGI IMG/M metagenome (GOLD analysis project Ga0208828, IMG submission 185487) | Freshwater microbial communities from Lake Kivu, Western Province, Rwanda to study Microbial Dark Matter (Phase II) - Kivu_160m (SPAdes)... | ecosystem: Environmental > Aquatic > Freshwater >... | reverse complement strand
AATCCGGGAAGCGGCCGCCGCTCTCCGGCCCCGCGCCAAACGGATTTGGCTGCGCCGGCCGTTCTGGCTGGCCCTCGTCCCGAGCGCGGCGGCCGTCGTACTGGCCGCCGTGGCGCTTCTGCCGCCTCCGCGCAAGCCCGCCGAGCCCATCGCCGAGATCCGCACGGAATTCGAGCTCGCCGACAAGAATATCAAGATCGTCTTCATCCAAAAGCCCGATTTCAATCTATTCAAGGAGAATTGAAATGAAAAGAAACAACACGGTTCTCACTCTGGCCGCGGCTCTGACGTTTATGATCGCGCTGGCCGGGGCAGCGCCCCTGCTGTCGGCTCGAACGGCGCCGGCCCAAGATCAGGAGGTCATCCAACAGGTTTCCGAACAGGCCAAGGCCGAAGCGCAAACCCGGGACGAGAAGATCCAGCAGGAGCAAGCGCGGCGGGAAAAAGAGACCCAGGACCTGCAAAAAAAGATCGAGCAGGAGCGGGAGAAAGCTGCGCAGGAGCGGGCGGACATGGAAGCCGTCGTCAAGACATATACCCTCAAGTACATCAGCGCTTCAGAGTTCATGCGCTCCGCGAAATTCTATGTCTACGATTCCTCGGGGACCGAGACCAACCTGACCGTCCGGATCCCCAAAAAGAACATCGCGGATTTTGAAAACCTCCTCAAAAAGCTCGACGTCGAAAGGAAGAACATCCAGTTCCAGGTCTACACCATCGTCGCCTCCAAGGAGGATCTCCCCGAAAGCTACCAAAGCTATCTCAAGACCGAGACGAAGGACATTTCCGACCGCGACCTCAAGAGAGTCCTCGACGAGATGAAGGGCCTCTGGAACTTCAAGCACTACTGGGTCGAAACACCGTCCTTCATGATCGCCAAGGACGGCGCGGAGTCGAACCACGCCAAGCTGGTCAGCCGCCACGACTTCGAGCTGTATCTGCGGAACGTCCAGCTCCGCGGCGAGGATTCCGGCAAGCGGATCATCTCGGTCGGCGAAATCCGCTTGATTCAATCCCTCAACACGCCCGCCGGCAAATCGCAGCAGAACCTGATCGACACGAGCGACATCACCTTCAAGGAAAAAGGCTATTTAGTCGTCGGCGTCAGCGGCATGCAGGCCGGTTGGAGCGGCGCCGCCCTCATCCTGGTCATCAGCGCTGAGATTAAGTGACCCCATCTAAAAAAATCATGAACATGGAAAGAATTCGTGAGAATTCGGAACATGTTCTTTCCTTCTCCATTTATCCCACCCCTCAATTGAGATAGCGGTGAGGAGGGCGGTCGCAGCGACATGGAGGGTTTAGCCTTTCCGAGCCGCTTTTCGAGGGAAGGCGGGCCGGAATGAAGCCCGGCCGGCGAAGCTGTCAGAGCTTCCCGGCGTTGTCACCCGTTATTTAGAAGCCGGGAAGCGAGTTCTGAGCCGCCGAGAAAAGCGGAGAGGAAACGGCGTTAAAAACCCGAGACGAGCAAGACCGCCCTCCTTACCGTTATCTTAAATCTCGTTATCTCTTCTGTTGCGGCTGGGGCGGTCTCTGCCAGACGATCTTCATGTTGTGCTTGCCCCGGGTCGTGACCTCGGGATTCACGTCGAGCTTGCAGAGGGCCGGCTTGTTGCCGATGTCGACGGCAACCGCGTAGGCCAGCTTCGCCGCCTTCTCCATCTTCTTATAATCGACCCGCTCTTCGAGATCCGTAGGTTGGTGATAATCGGGTGTCGTGCCGCAGAAGAGCCAGACGCCGGGGATGCCGTATCTTATATAGGGATATTGGTCGCTGCGGAAGAAGAACCGGTTCGGCTCGCCGGGGTCCTCGTATTTATAATCCAACTTGAACCCGACGTAGCGGCCGTTCATGTCCCGGAGGCTCGTGTCGAACTCCGTGCTGAGCTTGTTCGAGCCGATGAGGTAGAGGCTGTTCGGGTCGTTGCGGGAGACCATATCCAGATTGATGTTGGCGCTGATCTTCTCCACCGGGACGGGGCAGTGCTGGACGAAATAATAAGACCCGATGAGCCCTTTCTCCTCGGCGGTGTTCCAGACGAAGACGACCGAGCGTTTCGGACGCTCGACCATCAGGGCCTTGGCGATCTCGAACATGGCCACGCAGCCCGAGGCGTTGTCGTCGGCGCCGGGGTAGATGCGCCCTTCGCGCATCGGGAGGTGGTCCTGATGGCAGCTGACCGTGACGTATTCGTCTTTGAGCTTCGCGTCGCTGCCGGGCAGATAGGCGATGACATTGAACGATCGAGTCGTCCGGACGCTCGTCAGGACCGCAATGTCCAGCGTCGCTCCGGCGATCGCCCTCGGCGGGACCGGGTTCTGTCGGGCCAGCGACTCGAAGGCCTGCACGAGCTCGGTTTTCGAAAGCCCGAGGATCGCGGCGCCTGCCTCGTGCCGGACATCGAGCGTATAGAAGGGCGGCTGGGCCGCGGGCGGGGCGGCCGCCTGTCCCTGCGTGGCCGCCGGAGCGGCCACCGGAGCGGGATTGGCGGTGTCGACATAGAGAAACCGGGTCCGCTCGGTGATATCGAACGTCAAGCCGTTCTTGGCCAGATTGTCCTCGCGGGCCTGGCTGATGACGGTGAGCAGGCCGAGGGCGCCTTTCTCGCGGAGCAGCCGCGTACGGGCGGCTTGGGCGGCCAAGCCTTGGGGAATCGTCCGTCCGGATGTCTCCCCCGCTCCAGGGGGCGCCGGAGGCGGAGGAACCTCGAGAGCGATCGCAATCTTGCCACGCAGGTCGATCCCGGCGAAATCCTCGTCCTTCTGCCCCGAGCCGAGGAAGACGACCTCGCCGGCGACAGCGAAGGAGCCTCCTGTCCGCGCGGCGCTCGTGAACGCCTGTGGAAAATAGAATCGATGCTCGCCCGCCGGTCCGATGACCCGGAGATAGGACTTGGCCGGAGAGATCGAGGTCACCTCGACCGGAACTTCTTGATAATAGGACCCGCCGGGTATGAGCGGCTTCAGGCCGATCTGCTGGGCAACCATGGCGATGTATCTCGAAGCGATGTCGAGCTCGACCGAGGGCGTGTTTCGGCCCTGGAATTCCTTGGACGCCAGCAATTGCATATGGAATCGCATGGGCTCGCTCGAAATCGCCTTCAGCCCCCGGCCTTGGGCCCCGGCAACGGCAGCGCAGCCGAGGACAAGGATGATCGCGGCAACAATCCTTTTTTGTTTTCGGACTCGCATCGTGCCTCCTTCGCTCATTCCACCCTCTTGATAATGTGCCAGCCGTATTTCGACCGCAACGGATCATAGACGGCCATCCCGATCCCGCCGGGGGGAAGGCTGAAGCCCACGTCGCCGAAGCTGCGGACCATCCCGGTCCGGGAATATTCCTTCTTAGCCTTATCGGGTGTGACGCCGATGTTCGTCATCTTGTAGATGCCGGGATACTCATCATCCGTATATTTCTTGACCAGGGCGTCGAAGTCTTCTCCTTTTTTCGCCCGTTCGAAGATCTCATAAGCCAGAATCTGCGCTTCCGCCGATGTCCGGGTGACCTTCGGCTCCGGGATCGAGCCCTTGAAGGCGATGAGGATGTGTTGGACGGCGATCCGATCCGGTTCCCCGGGAACTTTTTGCGGCTGGACCGCGGCGAGGAAATTCTCGACTTCGTCGATCTCCTTGGGCACGTTCTTCGTCAGCACCTCGCAGCCGTCCTTGGTGATGAGGACCGTGTCCTCAACCCGGACGCCGATATTTTTTTCCGGATAGTAGAGGGCGGGCTCGATGGCAAAGACCATGCCTTCTTGGAGGGTCAGGCCCCGCGGCCCGACATCGTGGACGCACAGGCCGACGTAATGGCCGAGTCCGCCCCTCAAGCCGCGGCTGTCGAGTCCCTTCTTTTTCATATAATCGTCCACATATTTGGCCACGTCGGCGTTGGAGACACCGGGCTTGTATGCCTCGAGACAGGCTTTTTCGACCTCGAGCACGGCCTCGTAAACCTCGCGCTGTTCCTTGGTGAATTTGCCGTCGACGGGCCAGGTCCGGGTGATGTCCATGCAGAGCTGGTCGAGGTCGGCCCCGAAGTCCATCAGAACGAGGTCGCCCGCCTCGGTCTTGCGCCCGTTCTTCTCGTAATGCCAGACGCAGGTGTTGGGTCCGGAGCCGACGATCGGCGGATAGGCCGCGCCGCGCGCGCCGCCCTTAAGGATGACGTTCATGGCCGCCGCCTCGATCTCGTACTCATAGACGCCGGGCCGGCTGGCGAGCATCGCCTGCTTGACGGCTTCGGCGGAGAGGCGGCCGTTCCGCCTGAGGATGGCGATCTCCTCGGGCGTCTTGAGATAGCGGAGCGCATCGATATGGGGCGTGATGTCCCTGAACTCGAGGGACGGATAGCGCTCCTTGAGCTTCTGGATGCGGTGGCCGTCGAGCGAGACCTGATCGTTATAGTGGGTTCGGTTTTTCCGGCCGATGAAGAGGCCGACCTCGCTGCGGTCGTTGTCGATGGTATCGCCCGGCTGCAGGCGCAGCCACGCCGGCGAGAAGCTCCGCATGCCGCGGGCGATGAACTCGTCGAGGTACGTGATTTCGAAGACGCTGGCCAATCCGAGCTTATCCTTGGCTTTTTCGTCCGCGAGCCAATTGGGCCCGCTGACCATGGCCTCCCGGGCCGTTTGCCGCGGCAGGAAGAGATGGGCGTCCTTGGTCTTGGCGTTCAGGACGAGCGCGGCGCCCAGGTCCTCGACGCCCGTGAAATAGAAGAAATCGTTGTCCTGGCGGAAATGCGTACCCGGCTGGGGCAGGGCCTCGCCGAAGAGGATGATCATCCCCTCCTTGGCCTTGTCCGCCAGCGCCGCCCGGCGCCGGACGAACTCGTCCTTCGTATAGCCCGTCCGCTGGGCGAAGGCGGCGGAAACGAGCCAAAGTCCCAAGGAAAAAACGCACGCCGACCTGAAGAAGAGATTCTTGCGCATGTTTATCGACCTCGCTTCGACCGCGATCAATCCGGGATCCGGGCGATCGAAAGGATTTTGACCGGAGGCTTCAGAGTCTGGCCGTCGGCCGGCTGTTTCTGGATCGTCCGGACGACCTCCATACCGGCGATGACGCGGCCGAATGCGGCGAATCCCTGGCCGTCGGGGTTCCGTTTCCCGCCGAAATCGAGCTCGGGCTGGTCGTTGATGCAGATGAAGAAGCTCGAGGTAGCCGTATCGGGCCCGCTGCGGGCCATGGAGATGACGCCGTCCAAATGCTTGATCTTCGACGCCGAGGTCCGTTCGAGCTTGATGGCCGGAAAACTCTTGTCCGGGGAAAGCTGGCCGCCCTGGATGACCTCGATCCTGACGGCGCTGTCGGGCTGATTATCGAGAGTGACCGTCCGATGAAAGACGGAGCCGTCGTAGAGCCCGGCGTCGACGTATTTCAGGAAATTCGCGGCCGTGACGGGCGCCCGATCCTCGTAGATCTCGACCGCGATCCGGCCGAGGTCGGTCTTGATCAGGACCTTGGGATTCCCGGCGCCGGCTAAAAAAACCGGCAGGACCGCTGCCAACGTCGCGGCAACGAAGGCTTTCCTCATACGCGTCCTCCTTGCGGCCGGCCGGGAGATTCGGTCATTAGAAAAAAGTTATATATCAGCGTCCAAATGCTGTCAATCGGGGAACGACACTACCTGTCCCTTTTTGTCTTGCGGGTACACCCACGGTAGGTGTACCCAAGCAATTCGTGGGCATGTTTCTCGAGGAAATGATGTGTCTTTAAGTCGTTAGGTACACCTACCGTGGGTGTACCCACTCTATTATTATTAGGGACTGGATGCGTCGTCCCTCTTTATTGTTTCTGGATTTATTGATATTTTAAGAGTCACCCGAAGCCACAGGAGGCCTCCATGATTCAAAGGGAATTCGTTAAAACAGCCACATCGTTGATGATGGCCGCGGCTCTCGTCATCTCGGCCTTGATCATTCCCGCCTGCTCGGCGAAATCGAGCCCCGCGGCCAGGGTCAAATTCGCCATATCCTTCCCGGCCGAAAAATCCGCGGCGCCGCTCGACGGCCGGCTGCTTCTGATGATTTCGAAGAACGGCGAGGCCGAGCCGCGCTTCCAGATCAACGACGGCAACGCAACCCAGCTCCTCTTCGGCGTCGACGTCGACGGCCTGCAGCCGGGCAGGGACGCGGTCGTCGATGCGGCGGCCTTCGGTTATCCGCTCAGGAGCCTATCCGAGATTCCGGCCGGCGAATATCACGTCCAGGCTCTCCTCAATCGCTACGAGACCTTCAAGCGCTCCGACGGCCACATCGTGAAGCTTCCGCCGGACAAGGGCGAAGGCCAGCGCTGGAATGCGAAGCCCGGGAACCTCTACAGCATTCCCCGCACGGTCGCCGTCGACCCGGTGAAGGCCGACGTGATCCGGATCAGCCTCGACCAGGAGATCCCACCCATCCCGCCGCCTCAAGACACGAACTACATCAAGCACGAGCGCATCCAGAGCAAGCTCCTCTCCGATTTCTGGGGCCGGCCGACGGAGATCGGCGCCTGCATCCTTCTGCCGGAAGGCTTCGACGCGCATCTGAACGCCCGCTATCCCCTCATCATCAACCACGGGCATTTTCCCTACACGTTCGAAGGATTCCGCCCGGAGCCGCCCGACACGGACCTCAAGCCGGACTACAGCGAACGCTTCCATATCGCCGGCTACAACCGGATCCAGCAGGAATACGCCCACCAGTTCTACAAGGATTGGACGGGCAAGAATTTTCCGCGGGTGATCCTCGTCGAAATCCAGCACGCCAATCCCTATTATGACGATTCCTACGCCGTCAACTCGGCCAACCTCGGCCCCTACGGCGACGCCATCGTCCGCGAGCTCATCCCCCATATCGAAAAGAAATACCGCGGGCTGGGCCAGGGCTGGGCCCGCTTCCTCTACGGCGGCTCGACCGGCGGCTGGGAGGCCCTGGCCGCCCAGGTGTTCTACCCCGACGAGTTCAACGGCTGTTATGCCGCCTGCCCCGATCCCATCGATTTCCGGGCGTACACGGTCGTCAACATCTACGAGCACAAGAACGCGTACTATCAGGACGCCGCGTGGAAGAAAACGCCTCGGCCCGGAACCCGCAATTACCTCGGCGAAGTGGCCGTGACGCTCGAACAGTCCAACCACCGGGAGCTCGCTTTGGGGACGAACGCCCGCTCGGGGGACCAATGGGACATCTGGCAGGCGGTCTTCGGACCGGCCGGGCCGGACGGCTACCCCCTCCCCATCTGGAACAAGCTGACCGGCGTCATCGATCCGGCCGTTGCCCAATACTGGAAAGAGCACTACGACCTGAGCTATATCCTTCAGCGCGACTGGAAGACGCTCGGCCCGAAGCTCCAGGGCAAGATCAACATCTACGTCGGCGACATGGACAATTATTATCTCAACAACGCCGTGTACCTGACGGAGGCCTTCCTCGAATCGACCAAGGATCCTTATTATGCCGGCGAAGTCAAATACGGCGACCGGGCCGAACATTGCTGGAACGGAGATCCCGCGCGGCCGAACTACCAGTCGCGCCTGCGCTATCACCAGATGTACATCCCGAAAGCCGTCGCGCGGCTGCTGAAGACCGCCCCGCTGGGCGCCGACCTGACAAGCTGGAGGTATTGACCGGATCGATGAGAGCATCCAGCGCGGTTCGTTCCCTGGGCGCTAGCGTCCTGGTCGGTTTCCTTCACCTCGCCTGTTCTTCGCCGCAGCGTCCGGCTGAACCGCCCTCTAACCCCTTCCTCCCGGCCGGAGCGAAGCTCATTAACGGGATCATGATCGACTCTTCGCGCGTTCTGGAGCGAAAAGACTATTACGACCGCCTCGTCGATTTCCTGGCCGAATGGGGCATCGACACCCTGGTCTGGCATTTTTCGGACGACCACGGCTGCTCGATCCAGATCCCCGGCTTCGAACAGCTCGCGGCCCAGGGAGCTTTCACCGTCGAGGAAACCCGCCTCTGGGTCTGCCGCGCGCGGGACAAAGGGATCGATATCGTCCCTGAGCTCGAATCGTTCGGCCATTCCCGCTACATCACGGATCATCCCGAATTCAAGCACTTGGCCGCCGGGCCTGTGACGAAACGGCTGACGTACGACGCCCTCGATCCGGCAAACCCGGAGACCCTCGTCCTCGTGGGCGGCTTGGTCGAAGCCGTGTCCGGGCTGTTCCCTTCGCCCTACATCCACCTCGGCTGCGACGAGGTCGAGGTCTCGGATTATCTCCGGGACAAAAGCCTGGATGAGACCGCGGTCTCTTCCGCCTACCTCAACGCCCTCTTCGACCGCGCCCGCCGCTGCGGGAAAACGCCGATGATTTGGGACGACTATGTCGTCCAAAGGCCGGCGATCGCCGCTCGGCTGCCCAAGGACATCGTGATCGTCCACTACAACTATGACCAGGACGTCCCGGCCGGGACGACGGGGCCGATCCGGCGCCTGGGATTTGACCGGATCCTTCTCGCCCCCGCTCTCTCGTCTTCGCACGAGCGCATCCTGCCCTCGCAAAAAGCCCTCCTGAACACGTCCGCCATGGCCCGCCTGCGGAGCAGCCAGGGGCTGATGGGCGTTCTGAACACGATCTGGCTGCCCCAACGCTACATCCAGAACGCGATGTATTACGGGATCGCCTACAGCGGTTACGCGGTCGCCCACGACGGGATCGTCGACCTGGCGGCCTTCCACCGGGAATTCGCCCGAAAGGTTTTCTCTACCGACTTGACGCCGGTTCTGGACGATTTCCTCCGGAAGTGGACGTACTTGGAATTCGACGTGATCGAGCTGCCGGTCTTCCGGATGATCCTGGAGCGCAGCTTCGGGATCGATTCGTGGCAATCCGCGCTCGTCTCGGACGTCAACGAAACGGCGGCGAAGCTTCTGACCGAAGCCTCGGGATACGTCCCGGAGAAAAACGCCGATATCTGGAACGGAATGGTCCTCGCCGTCCGGACGGCCTGGGCGTTGAGCGAAGGGCTCATCCTCAAGAACGCCCCGGCCGACGCCCGCCGCGCCGCGGACTTCCGCGCCAAGCTCGACGCTCTCATCCTCGACATGGATGCAGAGTGGGACCGGACCCGCGATCCCGCCGACCCCGCCAAATACACGGCGAAATTCGGCGCGTTCGCCGATTCCCATCTGCTGCTCGTCCTGCGAGACCTGCAGACCGCGTTTGCGGCGGCCGCGGAACAGGAAAACGGCGCATCGCTGCGGCTGGGATGGATCGTCGTTTTCGCCGCGATGGGGCTAGTCCTCCTCGTCCTTTTGACGAGAAGAAGGAAAGGCTCTTAGGCGGCGCTCCCGCACCCCCGCGAGGAAGAACGGCAAAAACGGCCCGTGCCGATTCCTCTATTCGTCAGAGAGCGTATTTGTAGAGGGTCATTCCCGTTACGGGCTTAGCGCTCCCCTTGTAAATATTCCAATAATACTCCCTCGCTTCGGCCAGCTTGGCGTACACGGGATGTTTCTCGTCCGCTTCGTGGATCAAGGCCACTTTGCCCTCGCCGTCGACGAGGTGCAGCTTCTGGCAGCGGTTGAGGATGCCCGCCGTGCCCACGCTCGAGACGGCGACGAGCTCTCCCGCGTCCGCCCGGGTCATGAGCTCGCCGTAGGTCATATGCCGCTCCTCGACATGGACGCCCATGTCCCTCAGGATGGCCGTAATGCCTTGGATCGTCACGGAGGGAAGGATGAGGTCGTGCTCGGGGATCTTGACCACCGTCCCGTCGGCAAAGGCGAATAGGCAGCAGGAGGAATCCCACTCCGTGATCCGGCGGTCCTCGATCCTGGCCCCGGGATGGTCGTCCAAAAAGAGGGCGGCGGCGGCGTCCGGCGTGACGCGGCGGGCGGCTTGGACGGCCTTGATGCTCATGACGTAGTTGATGCCCAGCTTCAGACAGCCGGTCTTGTTGACGCCGACGGCCCGGACGAGGTTGGGGACGACAACGCCGCAGAACGGCTCGCCGAGATAGCGGTCGTACCGGCTGACCGCCGCCCTGAGCGACGGCAAGTTGGGGAAGGTGACCCCGATCGAGCGCTCCTCGTCGACCGTGAACGGCCGCAGGTAGCCCTGGGCGCCGAGCGCCGCCATTTCCTCGAAGAATCCCTTCATGGAAGGATCGGCGAAATAGCGGTGGACGAACATCTGCTCCATCTCTTCGACCGAGGGGATAAGCGCCGCCTGCTCCTCGGAGAGGTTGAAGGCGATGCCCCTCTGCAGCCGCTCCAGGTTCTTGTGCCAGTTGAGGAACGTCACTTCGAGCCGGCCCTCGGCGTTCTTCCGGCAGAAGAAACGGATCCCTTCGAAGGCCAGGAACAGGGCGTAATGGACGGACCGCGAAACGGCAAAGACGCGGGCGTCGCCGTCGAGAAGCTCGTATTCCTTTTGCGGCAAGCCGTAGCGCATCTGCTTGTCCGCCCAGAAGATCCCTTCGAATTTGGCCATTCGTCCTCTCCTTTGATGAGTTTGCCCGGCGCAGTCGGAAAAAATATTTAACACCAAGGGCGGGCCCGCCGTCAATGCGAATTTCGGCCGCGATTCCCTTTTGACAGGCGCTCGGCTCTTCGCCTAAAATAGCGGCTAGGAAGTAAGCCCAGATGGCAAAGGAGGCTTCATGAAAAAGCTCATCACGGCGTCGCTCATCGTTCTCGCGGTCGTCCTCGCCGCCGCCCAGGACCTTTCGGCCCAGACGGATCTCTCCTGGAATATCGGCGTCATCACCGACAAGAGCTTCAAATTCGACCCATTTCTCTGGACCAACGGCTTCTCTCTCGATATCTACCTGGGACCGCGATTTTCCCTCAGCCCGGAGGTCTTCATGGTCCTCCACAATTTCGATTTCGGGGCCTTCATCCTCGCCCCGGCGGTCCTGCTCAACTATCAGGGCTTCGGATTCTTCTTAGGCGGGGGCGTGACCAAGTGGTGGGTGCTGGGGTCCGAAGTGGAAGGGGCGCCGTCCTCGGATGTGATGTGCAAGCTGAACTTCGGGCTCGTCGGCGCCGACATCAAATTCACATTGTTCGCCATCACCCCGTTCCAGAACTTCTTCAAGGACACGTGGTTCGGCGCGACGTTCGGATTCTATTTTTAGAAACGGAGAGGGACGCGCACCGAATTCAGGGGGATTCGGTACGCATCCCTAAACGATATTCAGATTCCGCCCCTCATCATATACCAGAAGCGGGCCGTCAACTCCTCGTATTTGCCGAGGATGGCCCGGGCAAAATCATTAGTGTACTGGGTCACGTACTCGTTCGGCTTGAAGGGCTCCTTGTCGGGCGTCTTGCTGGCGAGGAGTTCCTGGTAGCGCTTCTCGACGGTCGGGAGCTCAGTCAAGCCTTTCTCCTCGAAATACCGGATAGTGTCTTCCATCATCTTCTGGGCCTGGCCCCAGCGGACCAGGGCTAAGCGGTTGGCCGTCCGCATCGTCCAGGTGGCCGAGTCCGCGCGATAGCGGTGCTGGCCGTCGATGGAGTATGGCGCGGGGAGCTCCGTCACGCCGGCGAAGAGCGGGAACCGCGCGCTCAATCCCGGATTGTCGAGGGTAAGCCAGCAGACCGTTCCGACGGCGGGCGGCAGCCAGCCGCGGCACTGGATGACCGTGGCGTAGGCGCAGCCGTTGATGGCGATCGACCGCGTCGGCGTGACCGCGCCCGGCTTGAGAGCGTTGGCCAGCTGGGCCAGGTCGTTCGACATCCAGGGATTGGCCAGCGGGCTGCGGACCATTTCGGAGGCGGGAGGAGGCGTCGCGGGCTGCTGCGCTTCGGCTTTGGCCGGCGGCTGCTGGGCTTGAGCTTTGGCCTGAGCCAGTGCTTTTGCCTGGGCCTCGGGCTTAGCGCCGGGCGGAAGAGCCGCGGGCGCGGGCGCGCCGCCCCGGCCGCCGAATCCCTGCCGCCGCGGGATCATCAGGTTCTTGCCTGCATCGAACTCCGTGCCGACATAGGCTTCGCGGTAGAGCCTGAACATATCCCGGATCGAAACCTTCTTTTCCGGTTTGACCGAAAATGGAAGCTCGGGTAAATCCTGGGTCAGCTTGAGCGACGGAGCCAGGGTGCTGAAGACGTAGAACTCGCGTATCGAATAGGGCTTCCTGGTGCCGCCGTAGGCCTTCCAGAACTTGAACGGCTCGCCGCCGTCGGGCTTCCACCAGCCCATATCCTGGGCGACTTTGAAAACGTTTTCCGAAGCCATGTAATGGTCGGGGTCCTTGAGGTTGATCTCGCTGATGCGGCAGATGTTGGCCGAGATGCCGACGTGGTCGTCGGGGATGCGGACCGCGGCCCACACCCCGCCCTTCTGGAGCGGCCCCTCGCCCATGAACTCGCAGTGCCAGACCTCCTTGGCGTCGGCGATGGTAATGCATTCGCCGCTGTCGCCGTAGCCGTATTCCTTGATCAATTCGCCGGCGAGCTTGATCGCCTCCCGGGCGGTCTTGCAGCGCTCGAGGATGATCCGCTCGATCTCCTCGATCATGAACATCCCTTCCTGGTTGTAGAGCTCGCGGCGGCCGCCGAAGGTGGTCTCGCCGATGGCCAGGCCGGCCTCGTTCATGAAGGGATAGGCGGCGTTGACGAATTGGTAGGTCTCGGCGGCCTGCGGAATCTCGCCGGTTTGGACGACACCCCGGACGTCGGCCGGGTCTTCGGTGTGCATCTTGCCGCTGAAGATCTTGTTCTTAGAGCCGGCGGCGAATTTCCCATGGGGAACGATGGCCATCCAGTTCCGGTAGTTGCCGTCGCAAGTGTGGGCGGTCATGACCGAGCCGTCCTCGGAGGCGAGGCGGCCGACCTGGATGCTTGTACAACCGTCGGGCTCGTCCGTCCAGACGTAGGGCCGGGCGGCAGCCTTCACGTCCGGCGCCTGGGCGGACACGGAGAAGAGAGCGGCGATGACGATCAGAGCCGAAAACAGGATGAAACGCGTCGGGGCGTTCCCGCGGAAGTGTTGGGCCATAGTAGAGTCCTCCTTTAAAGAAATCCATTATTGTTGAGCCGGACCCCGGCTGTCAACTGGATTCGGATATGGATTTGGGATTTGGGTACACCCACGGTGGGTGTACCCGAATATTTAGTCCGCCTTATGCTATACTTTTAAAGATGAAGCTCGTTTTGATCATCGCCGGCACCGGGATCGTTTTATTCCTGCTCGACAGACTCCTCTTGAAGCTGGAATCCCGAGGCTGGATCTACTATCGCCGGACCAAGCCCGCGCGAAGCAGCTTGGGAAACGCCTTCCTCGAAATCCAGAGCATGCTCGAACCTTCGAAGAAAGCGATGGTCGAGGTCATGAAAGAAGAAAAGAAAGAAGACGCCGAATCGGGAGAACCTCCCGAATCCGGCCCGCCCGTCACTTGATCTTTTTCAGCTCCTCGAGCTTGGCCTTGTAGTCGGCTTCGTCCAGGGGGCTGAAGAAGAGCTCCTTGTTCTGAAGCTCGAGCGCTCCGAGATAGCGGTTCCCGGCGAAGGCGGCCTGGTTCAGCTTCCAGGTGCTGGGCGACTGGAAAACGAACACATACTGGACCAAGTTATTGCCGAAGGGATACGTCCACACCTCGGCCGTGTTGGCCGAGACGTCTTCGTTGGTCCGGTCGTTGACGCCCATGAAATTGGCCGCGCCGGTGGTCTGAACCTTGGTCGCCCACTGATCGTTCTGGCTGTATTCGACCTGAGCCGGCTTGCCGTTCAACAGGTAGATGTGGGCCCGGTCCACGTTGAAAGGCTGCTTCGAATTCTCCCTTTTGTATGTCTGCATGCAGAATTCGACGCGCTTGTCGAACTCGGCTTTGGTCATGGGAGAACGAGCTTCCCAGAACAGCTTCTGGAACTCGAGCTGTCCAGCCTTCGATAGCGCCTTATAGGTCTTCCATTCGTAATCCTGCATGATGTAGTAGTGCTTGCCGTACCAATCGTCCTTGGACGGAACCAGGCTGATCCCGCAGCCGGCGAGCATGAAACAGAGCAACATCATGGCCGCAAGTTTCGCCGATTTCATCATCTTCCTCCTCGAGCGCGTGGCCGGCCGATTAGCGAGAAGAAGCGGTCCGGGCCGAGGCACAGCTCTTTCGTCATTATAACACTACAGCAAATAACGGGCCAACCGTCCGCTCGGGAGAGTGTGAGAACAGAGGCCGAGGCTCGTGTCCTGGAACGGGGACACTCGCCCTTTTTTCAGCCGCCGAGATAGATCTTTTCGAGGCGCTCGAGCATAGCGTGGAACTGCTCGTGCTTTCCGGCGCCGACGATCTCCCTCTCGACGCGCTCGAATGCCTTCAGGAGCTCGGCCTGCTTGGCGGCCGGGACATGCGCATCGGCCATCGGGTAGAGGATATGGTCCTCCTTGTCGATATGCTGGCTGAGAAGAGCTGCGTAGCCGCGGGCGTTTTCCGAAATGATCTTGGCCGCCTTCTTGTCTCCGGATTTATACTCCGCGGCGGCGTCCTTGACGTTTCGGATAAAAGCCCTGCCCTTGTCGTGTTCGGCCAGCATGACGCCGATGGGGCCGCGCTCCTTGGGGATTCCCGCCTCGACCATGGCCGGGAAGAGGAGATCCTCCTCCTTCGCGTGATGGCACTTGTCGGCGAAGACCTGTACGAACTCGACGATCTCGTCGAGATGCGCGGGATCGACGGGCCGCTTCGCATCCAAGACGTCGCAGACCTCGCCCATGATCGCGAGCATGGTTTTTATGGCCTCGTGTTCGTTCTTGAGTTCATCCGTGGGTTTCATGAGGGACCTCCTTATTTATCGTTCATTTTGGATACAGTCGGCCTCAGGATAAATCCGCGCCCTCCCGAAGTCTTTGATTTTTGTCAAAAAAGAAAAAAATGGAAAAAATAGAGACGCATTCTCGATTTCCCTGCCTTTTTTGATGCCGAACGAGATCCTTCGCTTCGCTCAGGATGACATAGAATGGCTTGGCGCTGAAAAATCGGGAAACAGGTATTGTGTCTCCCTATTTTATTTGATGAACGCCGAGCGCAAGTCGCCGGCATAGCCCGTGAGCTCCGCATAGCCTTCGGCTTTAACAGCGCGGCCTCCCGATCCCCCCTCTCCAGCCACGGCCCCTTCCCAATAGACCAGGTCAGGCAAACCCGCCGCGACGAGCTCCTGGTCGGCCAGGAGCGGCGCGAGGACGAGATCGAGGCCGGCCCTCGGGATCTCGATTCGCCAGCGGCTTGGGTAATTCCCGCCGCTCTTCGGACTGCGCCAACGGTCGAGGACGGTCACGCGGAAATCCGCCTTCGATAAATGGCGCGAGCCGCCCTCCCGGTCCACCAGCGTTCCCGATGATACGCCTTCGACCGACCCGTCCGCCCGGCGCATGAGATAGAGCATCAGGTCCCGGCCGTCGGAAAGATGCAGACTGAACCAGTCCCAGCCGACCTGGTTCGCGGCCAGCATGTTCGAGCTGAATTCGTGGTCGAACCAGCTGGTTCCGCTGACCTCGACCGAAGCCCGGCCGCTTTCCATCTTAATCCGGCCGGACGTCTCGAGATCGGTCAGCGAGGCGTAGTAAGACGCCTCCCCCTCGGCGTCCCCTTTTCGGCTGAGACCGTTCGTTCCATGGAGGACGACCGGCTTTCTCGGCTTGAGACGGAGGGCAAGCTCCAACCCGGCCTTGCGGGCGGCGAGCCGGATTCCCTCCTCGCCGCTCCTCGCCGACCAGTCCAACAGCCAGACATCCAGGCGTTCGGTCGAAGCGCCGGCCAGGCCGGGCCCGGAACGCGACATCAGGTCGACCGCTCGGAATGCGCTGCGCGACACGTCGGTGATCGCGAAATGGGCCAGATAGAGGTCCCTGATGGACCAGGGATTCCCGGGGTCGGCGGGCGCGAACCTGACTCCCTGGCGGAAAAAGGTCAGCTCATAACCGTATCGAGCACCCGCGGCGTCGGACAGATTGCCGGTGAAGTACCACCACTCCGTCCTGAATTCCGGATGAGACCCGTCGTCCTCGGGGAATTTCCAGATACGGGGCCGGTCCGCCCGGAGCCAGCCTTCCCCAAATCCGGCCGAACCGGCCACCCCGAGAACAGCAAAAGCCGAGATGACCGCCACCCCCTGCGCAAGTCGCTTAAGGCCGCCTCTTCTCGTCAACGCGACACCCATTTTTCTTTTATTCCTCACGGATCTGGATCTGGGGATATGTCCGCCAGGCTTTGTAAATCGGATAGAGAGACCCGCCCACGCCCGCCACCAGGGCCGTCGCCCCGGCCAGCCAATACGGTCCCGCCGTGAGGTGGAAGAAGATCGTCCAATTGAAGCTCCTCAGGTTGATCACTTTGATCAACAGAACGGCCATGGCCGTGCCGATGCCGAGACTCAAAAGGAAGCTCACAAAGCCCATGGCGAGGCCTTCCATCAAGGTGATGGCCGAGACCTGGGCGGTCGAGAAACCCAGAGCGCGGTAGATGCCAAACTCCCGCCGCCGCTCGATGAACAAGGTCAGGATGGCCCCGGCGATCCCGAAGAAGGCGACGATGATGGCGATGACGCGCATCGACAGGGTGACGGCGAACGTCGCGTCGAAGACCCGCAGGGCGTTGCCGTGAAGCTCATCCTTGGTCAGGACGGGCAAATCGCGTTCGTTCGCGCGCCGGCGCACATCGGCCAGGATCTCGCTCCTCCTGGGATTTTTTGGGTCGACGAAGATCCCCAGACTCGTGATCGTGGGGTCCTCAAAGAGGCTCAAATAGCGGACTCGGTCCATCATGATGACGCCGTGCTCGCTCGTGTAATCATAGAAGACGGCGGCCACGGCAACGGGCGCCGGCCCCCGGACCGCGTCGAGGGTCAGGGTGTCTCCCGCTTTCACGCCGAAGCGGCGGGCGAAGCTTTCGGAGACGATGGCGGCCCCGGCCTTGACCCGGTCCCAGTTTTCCTGCCCTCCCTCGAGAAAACGAAAGCTCGCCAGGCGCTGAAGGACGGCGGCGTCGACGGCCGAGACATAAGTCGATGTCCCCCGATAATGCAGAAGCGTGCTCCTGTAAGGGTCGATTCCGATGATCCCGGGAATGGCCTTCAGCTCGTCATACAGGGAAACGGGCACGTCGGATTCGTCCATGGACGAGATGTAGAGGTCGCCGCTGATCTGGTTGTCCAACCATTGCTCCACGGAGCGGCGGAAGCTGCCGATCATGGCGCTCAATCCGATCGACATGGACAGGGCGACCATGAACGCGGCGACGGCGACCGAGGTCCGGCCCAGGTTGAGGCGGATGTTGCCGGCGGCCACCTTGCCGGGAAGGCCTCCGAGGCGGTCGAGCGTTCGCCGCAGAGCCGGGGCGAGAAGGACGAGGGCCAGGCCCGTCAACAGGCTCGCTCCGATGAGAAAGCCGAAAGCGCCGGCGAACCCGGCATACACCCGGCTGGAAGAAACGGCCAGGACGAATAGGCCGGCTGCCATCAGGGCGGCGCCGATGCCGGCCAATTTCCGGGCGTTGGACCCGCTGCGCCGGTCCGCCGTCCGCCCGCTGAGCGCCCGGGCGGGGTCGCTCCGGACAAGTTCGGCGAGCGGCCAGAGGCTGCCGAGCCCGCAGGCTAAAGCCCCGATGAGAGTGCCGGCGACGACGATCCAACCCGACCAGGAGGGAGGCGCAGGCTTGAGGAAAAAGTAGAGGCTGCTGATCGTCCCCCCGACCTCCGAGGTCAGGAGGCGGCTGAGCCAATAGCCGAGGACACCTCCGGCCGCTCCGCCGACCGCGCCGAGAAGGAGCACCTCGGTCAGGAAGGCGGAAACGATCTCGGAGCGGCGCGCCCCGAGGCTGCGGAGGATGCCCGCGTCTCTGGTCCGGCTGACGACGGTGAACATGGCCGTGTTGTAGATGAGGAATATGCCGACAAAAAGGGCGAGGAGGGAGAGGGCCTCGAGATTCAGCCGGAAAGCCTGGAGCATCCGGATCATCGCTTCGCGCCGCCCCAGGCTCGTTTGAAGATTGTATCCGTTCTCCCAGCGCGAGAGAAAAGCCGCCGCGTCGTCGAGAACCAGGTCCACGCGGTCGATATAACCTTTCTGCCCGAAGAGCGTCTGCGCGTGCCCGATATCCATGAGGAGGAGCGGTTCGCCGGAAGGATTGGGAAAGGTCCCGATGACTTCGAGTTCACCCTTAGCCGTCTTGACCGTCCCGCCCGGGGCCAGGCCGAGCTTGACGGCCAGCTGCGACTCCAAATAGACCGCGTTGGGTTGCGTAAGAAAAGCGAGCCTGTCGCTCAAGCTCGCTTTCTCCCTCTCGCCAGCTTGGCTGCCAGCCGTTTCGACCAGCGCCGGCCTGAGAGGCCGGTCCAAGAAAGGATCGATGCCCAGGAGGCGGACCACCTCCCCGTCGGCCAAGCGGATGCTCCGCTCGATGACCGGAGAGAACGCTTCGACGGCCGGGTCGCTCATCAGCCGGGCGAGAACGCTTTCGTCCATCGGCCCGGCCGGCCGCTCCAGAGAATGGGTGGCTCTGCCGTTGAGAAATTCGACGGCTTTGGAAAAGCTGCCGAGCGCGGCCCGGGCCGATAGGACGATGCCGGCCGTCGCCGCGACGCCGCAGGCGATGCCCAGGAACTGCAGGAGGGTCAAGCTCCGCCGGCGCAGCATATAGCGCAGGAACGACCGGGTGACCGTGTTCACGGCTCGACGTCCGCGGCCGGCGATTCCTCGACTACCTCGCCGTCGACGATGCGGAGGACGCGGTCCGCCGAGCGCCGCGTCGAAGCGGCGTGGGAGGCCATGATCATCGTGGTCGAGGAACGGCGGCAGCGCTCCACAAGCAGGTCGAGCACCTGCCTCCCTGTGTGCGTGTCCAGGTTTCCCGTCGGCTCGTCGGCCAGGATGAGAAGAGGCTCCTTGACGAAAGCCCGGGCGATGGCGACGCGCTGCTGCTCGCCGCCGGACAACTCATGGGGATAGCGGTGGTCCTTGCCCTCGAGTCCGATATCGCTGAGTGCTTGGAGGGCGCGGCCCCTGTCGGGCTTTCCGGCCAGCTCGAGCGAGAGAAAGATGTTCTCGAACGCGGTCAGGGTGGGAAGAAGATTGAAGAACTGGAAGACGAAGCCGAGCCGCAGGCGCCGCCACTCGGTTCGGCCCCGTTCGCCCATGGCTTCCAGGTTCCGGCCTTCGACCTCGATCCTCCCTCCGGTCGGCCGGTCGATTCCGGCCAGCAGGTTGAGGAGTGTCGTCTTGCCTGAGCCGCTCTTTCCGAGAAGAGCGACGATTTCGCCGGCCCGGACCTCGAAGGTGGCGCCGCAAAGGGCCGCCGTCCCCTTCCTGCCGTCGGAAGGATACTCTTTCCAGAGATCGATGGCGCGAACGATCGGGTCTGAGGTCATGTTCCGCTGCGGGACATGAAAAGAAAATTATGCGGTATCAGCGATGCGTCGATCCGCAAAGAGTCAATCAAAAGAGACGGCCCGAGAGGCGGGACGAGAATTCAACCGTAAATCCCGCCCGTCTGTTTAATAAGCGCGACCTTGAGCCGCCTGAGAATGTCCTGCCGCCGGCTCTCTAAAGCTTCCAGCGACCGGGCCAATCTTCGCGCCCTCCAGCGGAGCCGTCGGAAGCGAAAGCGCGTGATGCCCTCCCAGGTCAGCTTTTCGGCGACGAGCCTCGACCTGCGCATCGTCCGAGCGTTTCTCCGCTCGATTCTCCTTTCGATCTCGAGCAGCCTATCCGGATTCGCGATATTAATGATCATGGTGACCCTCGCTCACATCATTATCTTCGTGCCTTAATAAAATAAGGAGTCGACGGCTTTTTGTCAACTCGATTCGGCGCACTTCCGGGGGCGAGATCAGAGCCTGATGACGAATCCCCCCCGAAGGCTGACTCCGCTGTAATCGACCTTGGCCTCCCGGACGAAGATGACGCCTCCCGGAGGCCCGATGGTCAGGTCAATATAGTTGTAGCGTTCAAGGTAAGACTTCGAGGCTCCCCAATAATAGAGCTTCCCCTTCCAACCGCCCGCGGGATGCATCGTGACGCTCCCTTCGAATCCGGACAGCACGACGTAGCGTCCATAGCCTTCGATGAGAAAATAGACTTTGGGAAAGAGCCTCAGTTCCAAGCCGAGCCCGGCGTGATAGCCGACGCCCTTCGCGCTCGAGTCGATGATATAATCCGTCAGCGGGCCGTCGATATTGTGGCTGGATTCGAGGTGCGCCTTAGCCGAGTAATAGCCGGCGCCGGCATGGAGGCTGATCGCGGCCCCGCCTCCTAGCGGCAGAATATATAATAGGCTGACTTTGACGGGCACGGCCGACGGCTTTCCGACGATCGTCCAGGTGAACGATGACGTCGTAGATTGGAACGTCAGGACGGAGGATTTCGAGGCTTGGACGAACTCGGCGCCCAGTCCGATCCCGAACCGGGCGGTCAAGTGAACGATGATGTCGCCCCCGAACTCATATCCGTAATGGACGGGATTGAAGGCCCCCGTCTGAGTCGGATATCCCTGGAGCTGCCAATTCACTTTCCAGAAGTCCGTCCAGCCCTTCATGCCCTCATTGAGGTCGCCTCCCCGAAGGTAGGTTCCTCCCCCGAAGAAACGGAAGGTCAGGGCGGAGGCATCCGCGGCGCGAGGGAGGCAAACAAACAAAAAAGAAAGCCCTAAAATAAAAGCGATTTTCTTCTTCATGCGGCACTCCTTGAACGGGGCGGTTCATTTCCCCGACGATTCCGCCGCCAAGATTTATTATCCCCCGTAAGATGGGGCACGTCTATGGTTTTTTTTAGGCTTAATCAAGGGCTGCTATAATCTGGCACAAACAATTTAGCGTTCTTTTGAGAATTTTCGCTATGGTCATCGTCATTTCCCTATCGGTCGCAAATCACTTTATATGGAACACTTGTAAAGGCCTTCGTATGCCGACAATTTTATTAATAATGGGATGGCGATTTTTCTTCTATAGCAATGAGCGGAACGAACCGATCCATATACATGCAAGGAAAGCCGAAAAAGAATGCAAATATTGGCTGGACTCGGAGAATTTTGACATCGCCGAGGCGTTTTGTTTTAATATGAACGAAAGCGATCAGCGACAGGTCAAAAAGATCATTTTCGAGTATTTTGAGTTCATCGAAGAACAATGGGCAAAATTTCAACGCCGAGAAAGAAAATGAAGACGATTCGGCGTATCGCGCGGATCCGATTCAGAAAAGAGCAGATGATCCTCTTTGTCGATGATAAATCATATCCATTCAAACTCGAGAACATCTCCCTAAAACTTAAAAAAGCAGATAAAAAAGCGCGGGAAACCTATGAGATTTCACCGTCAGGCTATGGAATCCATTGGCCGCTACTGGATGAGGATTTATCCATTGATGCTTTGTTAAAAGTCAGCCACCGCGAATCGCGATCCGACCGACCCTAAGCGGCGACAGAAAGAAGGGGGGATTCGTCAGCGCTCAGAGCCCAAAACGCTTCCAAATCTCCTTAGTGATATTATCCCCCCAACCCCCCTTAAGGAATAAGGGGGGATTCGTCAGCGTTCAGAGCCCAAAACGCTTCCAAATCTCCTTAGTGATATTATCCCCCCAACCCCCCTTAAGGAATAAGGGGGGATTCGTCAGCGTTTTGGGAAAGGACGGGAGGATGTGGGAATCGAACCCACCCAGCCCCTTCGTCAGAAGCCGTGCTGGATTTGAAGTCCAGAGGGGCCACCAGACCCCATGCCCTCCCGGCGGTCAAATCCTATTTGATTCGGGCCCGATTTTCAAGCGCTCGAACAATTTCAAGGCATCCGTTCCTCTCGGCAAAACACGGCAAAAGGCAGAACGCGAACGCCGGATTTCTCGTAATCTCGGCTCGCCGAGTGGACCTGATAAAGACGCGGAATCGAAATCCGGTCCCGGAAATAGAACAGGGCCGGGTTGATCGCCCTTTCCCCTGCTTTGCATTCGACTGCGAATTCGGGGCGGCCTTCTTTGAGGACGATGAAGTCCACTTCCCGCTTGTCGGTATCCCGAAGAAACCGCAGCTCCATCCGGAATCCCTGCGTATCCTCGAGAAAATGACAATACTTGAGCAATTGGCAGGCGATCAGGTTCTCGAACCTATGACCAGGTTCCTCGATCGAAGACCAGTCCCAAAGGTAAAGCTTTTTCTCTTTTTTTACGGCGCGGATGCGCGGTCCGCCGAAAGGCGGGACGCGAAAACAAAAATACAACCTCTCAAAGACGGAGATCCAACGCTCCGCAGTCTCATGCGAGACGCCGAGGTCAAGACCGAGTCCTTTCACCGAAAGAGGCGCACCGACGCGCCGTGGCAGCTCTTCGGCCAGGAGCTCCAGCAGGCTTAGCTCTCTCACCCGCTCCAAATCACGAATATCGTCGAAAACGACGCGATGAACGCGCTCCCTCTGCCACCTGCGCCAGGAGCGCTCTTGCCCGCGGAGGCAGGGCTCGGGAAATCCCCCAAACCGAAGGAGGTGGGCGAGATCATCCGCGCTTGAGCCTCCGAGCTCGGGCAGCGAAAACGGGTGGAGACGGTACCCATGATAGCGACCCTGGAGCGAATCTCCACCGCGGCTGTAAAAATCCAATCGGGCCGAGCCCGTTATGATGAAGGATTGACCGGGCCGGCGGGTGTCGTAGAAGCCCTTGACCAGGCTCCTCCACCGAGCGAACTTGTGAATTTCGTCGAGGATGATCAAGGGCTGCCCCGACGGCAGCTCACCGCGCGTCAGTCCGGGGCGAACTCGGAAGTCATCCCAATTGATGTAGGCCGGATGACGTTCGCTCGGTTCGCCCAGGAACGAGAGGGCGAACGTCGTTTTGCCGACCTGCCTCGGGCCGCCGATGAAAACCATCTTGGATTTCAGGTCGGCTCCGGCGCTTTTTTTGAGGTAGCGGTCCCTGATTTTAGTCATGGCATAGTCAGTATAATCCGATTTTACTCATGAGTAAAGTCAGATTATAGGCTCTTTGCAGCGTACGGCACCATCCGGCTGGTCAGGGTTCCAGGTTCATCTTTCGCATCAGTGCTTTGTAGCGGGGATGGGTGCGCAGCGGATCGTAATTGGGATGAACGTGGAAGTGGAGCATAAGCGGTTCGCGCTCGTCGATCGCTTTCTCATACCAGTCGAAGGCCTTGTCTATCTCTCCGAGTCCCGAATAGATGGTGGCAAAACTCCAGGATGACACGTATTCCGTTTGAGCGCGTACCTGGAGCTCCTCGAGCATCTTCCTAGCTTCTCCGGCCCGGCCTATTCGACCAAGAATCCAGCCCAAACCTGTTAAGGCGAACGCGCTGCGTCCCGTCACCTGGGCCAGCGTATCCAGCGCTCGAACCGCGTCTTCATACTTCCCCATATGGAAGGAAGAGACTCCGAGAAGCATGTAAGACCAGCTTCGAGGATCGAGCTCGAGCGCGATGCGGCATTGGGCAATGGCTCGAACCCAATCTCGCTTGAGACAGTAGTTATAGCCGAGCTGCGCCTGCAGAAAGGGGGACAGCGGATCCCGCTCCACGGCTTTTAGGTGGGCCGCGATCGCCTCGTCCACGCTCTTCATGGGCCCCAGGTAGTAGTGGTCGTACCATTTCAAGACGTCTTCCGAGTTGGGATCGAGCTCCAAGGCCCGGCGGAACTCGCGCTCGGCTCCCTTCCAGTCGAACTCGCTGGCCCGAAGCGCGCCCATCAGCGCATGGGCCTCCGCCAGCTGGTCATCGAGCTGGAGCGCTTTCCGGGTCGCTTGGTCGGCTTGCGCATTGACGGCTTTCGGGGGCATGAGTCCGAGCATTCCCAGGAGATTGTAAAACCCGGCAAGCCCATACCAGCCGAGAGCATAGTTCGGATCCAAGGCGATGGCCTGCTCGTAGTACTCCTTGCATTTCGCCAGACCGTCCGGAGTGAGCCTGAAGAGCTGATAGCGCGCCTTCAGGCACAGGTTGTAGGCTTCCACGTTCTCCGGGGGCCGCCTTACCAGCGGACGGTCCTCCGCCAGCCGCAGCCGCAGCTTCTCCGCGATGCCCTGCGAGATCTCGTCCTGGATGGCGAAGACGTCCGTCATCTCCCGGTCGAAGCGCTGACTCCACAGGTGATATCCGTCGCTCGCCTTGACCAGCTGCGCCATCACCCGGATCCGGCTGCCCGCCTTGCGCACGCTCCCCTCCAGGATATGCTCGACGTTGAGCCGTGCTCCGATTTCGCGCACGTCCTGTTCCTTGCCGCGGAAGGCGAAGGCCGAGGTCCTTGCCATCACCCGCAGCCCGGGCACCCGCGTCAGGGCGTCGATGATGTCCTCGGCCAGGCCGTCGCCGAAGTACTCGTTCTCTTTGTCCCCGCCCAAGTTGGCAAACGGCAGCACCGCCAACGACGGGAGGCGCGCCGCCGCGGCCTCGCGTCCGGACTCGTGCTCTCGTTTGAGTCTTTTCAGGTCGGCGAGCATCTCCCGAGCCGACTGATAGCGCACGTCCCTGTCCTTCTCGAGCGCCTTCTCGATAATATGTTCGAATTCAGCCGGAAGGTCGGGGTTCAGCCGGATCGGCAGTGTCGGCGCTTTGTTGAGAATCCCATCGAAGATCGCCGCCGTTGTGTCTCCGCGGAACGGAAGGATGCGCGTGGCCATCTCATAGAGGACGACCCCAAGCGAGAATAAATCCGTCCGCGCATCCAAATCCTTCCCCAACGCCTGCTCCGGCGACATATAGGCCAACGTCCCCATGGCCGAGCCTTGACTCGTCAGAGGTTCCTCGATGGTCAACGTCGGCATCCGGGTAGCCGGAATTTCCGCCGGTTTCAGCTGCGGGGCCGGTAAAAGCTTAGCCAATCCAAAATCCAAAATCTTCGCCTGCCCAGTATCTGTTATAAAGATATTCCCGGGCTTGATGTCCCGATGGATGATCCCTTTGCCGTGAGCCGCCTCCAACCCGCCGGCCACCTGGATGGCCAGATCGACGATCTGGTAAATGCCCAGGCGCTCACCCAGCAGGTATTCCCGGAGCGTTTTCCCTTCTAATAATTCGAGCGCAATAAAGTGCTGCCCTTGGTGCTCGTCGATGTCGTAAATCGTGCAAATTTGCGGATGATTCAGGGCGGAGGCGGCCCGGGCTTCGCGCTGGAAGCGTTCCACGGCCTGGCTGTCGTGGGCCGAGTCTTCGGCCAGGAACTTCAGGGCGACGGGGCGCCGGAGCTTGGTATCTTCGGCTTTGTAGACGACGCCCATCCCGCCTCTGCCGATCATCTCGAGGACCTTGTATTTCCCGGCAATGATGGCGTCCCGGGGGATCGTCTTCAGGGGCTCTGGGATCGTTTTGGCTCGGGAGGAATCCGCCGCCACGGCGCTCGTGAGCGGCGTCGCGCAATTGCTGCAGAATCGGGCCGTATCGGTGTTATCGGCTTGACACGCCGGGCATTTCATCGCCCTTATTACCTTTGCAGGGTGAGAGAATAGCACCAAGAGAGAAGGCCGTCAAATGCGGCGGCAGACTACTGCCCCGAGATTCGCCGCCCTGCCAAAAGCCTAGGCCGACGTTTATTCGACGATCAGGCGAGATCGAACCGGTCGAGGTTCATGACTTTGTTCCACGCCGCGACGAAGTCGCGCACGAACTTTTCCTCGGAGTCCGCGCATCCGTAGACTTCCACCAAAGCCCGAAGCTGGGAGTTGGAGCCGAAGATCAGGTCGACCCGTGTGGCAGTCCACTTCAGCTTCCCCGTCTTGCGATCGCGCCCTTCGAACGCGTCCTTGTCGTCCGAGACGGCCTTCCACTCCGTGCCCATGTCGAGCAGGTTCACGAAAAAGTCGTTGGTAAGCGACTCGGGCCGCTTGGTGAAGACGCCGTGCCGGGACTGGCCGAAGTTGGCATTCAGGACGCGCATCCCGCCGACGAGAACCGTCATCTCGGGCGCGGTCAGCGTCAGCAGTTGCGCTTTGTCGACCAGCAGCTCCTCGGCCGATACCGCGTACCGGGCCTTCTGGTAGTTGCGGAAGCCGTCCGCCTTCGGCTCGAGCACGGCGAACGACCGGACGTCGGTCTGTTCCTGCGAGGCATCCATGCGGCCCGGCGTGAAGGGAACCGTCACTTTGTGGCCGGCATTCTTAGCCGCTTGCTCGACGCCTACGCAGCCGGCCAGAACGATCAGGTCGGCCAGTGAGATCTTCTTGCCGCCGGACTGAGCTTTATTGAACGCCTTCTGAATGCGCTCCAGGGTCTTCAGGACCTTCGCCAGCCGGGCCGGCTGATTGACGTCCCAATCCTTTTGCGGTGCCAGACGAATCCGGGCGCCGTTCGCGCCGCCGCGCTTGTCGGAGCCGCGGAAAGTGGACGCCGAAGCCCAGGCCGTCGATACCAACTCCGACACGGTCAGGCCCGAAGCCAGGATCTTGCTCTTGAGAGAAGCGATGTCCTGTTTATTGATCAGCTTGTGATTGACGGCGGGAATGGGATCCTGCCAGATGAGTTCCTCCTTGGGAACCTCGGGGCCGAGATAACGCGCGCGCGGGCCCATGTCGCGGTGGGTCAGCTTGAACCAGGCCCGGGCGAACGCGTCGGCGAACTGATCCGGATTCTCCATGAAGTGCCGCGAGATCTTTTCATAGACGGGATCGAAACGCAGCGACAGGTCGGCCGTGGTCATCATCGGCGGATGCTTCTTGGACGGATCGTGGGCGTCGGGAATCATGTCTTCCGGCTTGACGTTCTTGGCCTGCCATTGGTACGCGCCCGCCGGGCTCTTGACCAGCTCCCACTCGTAACCGAAGAGCATTTTGAAGTAGCCCATATCCCACTTGATGGGATTGGGTTTCCAGGCGCCTTCGATGCCGCTGCTGGTCGTGTGCACGCCCCTGCCGGCGCCGAAGCGGTTTTTCCAACCCAAGCCTTGATCTTCGACGGGCGCAGCCTCGGGTTCGGGACCGACCAGCTTCGGGTCGCCCGCGCCATGCGCCTTGCCGAAGGAGTGTCCGCCGGCGACAAGGGCGACGGTTTCTTCGTCGTTCATCGCCATGCGGCCGAAGGTCTCGCGCACGTCGCGCCCGGAGGCGACGGGATCGGGATTGCCGTTGGGCCCTTCCGGATTGACATAGATCAGGCCCATCTGCACGGCGGCGAGCGGATTCTCGAGGTCCCGCACCCCGGAGTAGCGCTTGTCGCCGCCCAGCCAGGTCTTCTCGGCGCCCCAATAGACGTCCTGATCCGGCTCCCAGACGTCCTCGCGGCCGCCGCCGAAACCGAAGCTCTTGAATCCCATCGTTTCCAGGGCGACGTTGCCGGCCAGGATCATCAGGTCGGCCCAGGAGATCTTCCGGCCGTACTTTTGCTTGATCGGCCAGAGCAAGCGGCGCGCCTTGTCGAGGCTGACATTGTCGGGCCAGCTGTTGAGCGGCGCGAAGCGCTGCTGGCCCCTCCCGCCGCCGCCGCGGCCGTCACCGGTGCGGTAGGTGCCGGCGCTGTGCCAGGCCATGCGGATCATCAGACCGCCGTAGTGGCCCCAGTCGGCCGGCCACCACTCCTGCGAGTCGGTCATCAACGCCGCGAGGTCTTTTTTCAGAGCCGCATAGTCGAGGTTTTTGAACTCTTTGGCGTAGTTGAATTCCCCACCCATCGGATTCGATTTGGAGGAATGCTGGTGCAGAATCTCGAGCTTCAACCGATTCGGCCACCAATCCTGGTTCGTCGTGCCGCCGCCGGCCATGGGCTCGTGAGCCTTGTCCAGTGCGCGGCTCTTGCTCTCTTCTTTCATGATGCTGACTCCTTTCTGGGATGGCGCGTCTCGATGCGAGCGCGCTGTTTTATCGATTTGCGCTGACATTGTGGGCAGATGCCGTAGATGTCAAAACGATGTCCTACGATCTTATAGCC
>Ga0208828_1000196_pt1 | contig 28024 bp, 24 predicted proteins | sample Kivu_160m_FD_185487 | JGI IMG/M metagenome (GOLD analysis project Ga0208828, IMG submission 185487) | Freshwater microbial communities from Lake Kivu, Western Province, Rwanda to study Microbial Dark Matter (Phase II) - Kivu_160m (SPAdes)... | ecosystem: Environmental > Aquatic > Freshwater >... | reverse complement strand
GATCCACAACTTCTGCTTCGGCATCGCCTGCGAGATGGTGCTGGCCTGCGACCTGAGGATCTGCAGCCCCGAGGCTACGTTCTGTATACCCGAGGTAGTGATGGGACTGGTGCCCGACGACGGAGCCAGCCAGCGTTTGCCTCGCATAGTGGGAGTGGGCAGGGCCAAGGAGCTGATACTGACGGGCAAGACTATTGGTGCTGAAAAAGCGGAGAGGTGGGGCATGGTCAACGAGGTGGTCAAACAGGAGGACCTGGAGAAAACCGGCATCGCCTGGGCCAAACAAATCGCGAGCAACGGCCCCATCGGCGTTGGCCTGGCCAAGCGCAACATCGATATGAGCATGAACATGAGCGTGGCCGACGGTCTGGAATGCGCCGGCATGGCGCAGAGCTTGGGCTTCTCCGATCCCGAGTTTATCACCAGGATCCAGAAGCGGCTGGAGGAGAGGACCAAAGGCAAGAAGTCCTGAGGCACGCGTCAGCGTTAAACCGATGAATGTTGTACTGCATATCTGTTGCGGCGTCTGCGCGGCGGGCGCCGCCGATGTGCTTTTAAACGAGGGCCATCAGGTCACCGGCTATTTCTACAATCCCAATATTCACCCCGTAGAGGAGTACCGCCTGAGGCTGGAGGCCGCACAGCGCATGGCCGATAAGCTCAAATTCGAGCTGGTGGCGGGTCGGTACGACACCGATGATTGGAATAAGGTGACAGCGGGGATGGGCGATGAATCCGAGGGCGGGTCGCGCTGTTCCGTCTGCTACCGTCTGCGCCTCGCAAAGACCTTCGATTTTATGTGGGAGACAGGGGCGGACGCTTTCACCTCAACGCTGACCATCAGCCCGCATAAACAGGCGGCGGAGATCAACCGCATCGGGAAAGAGATAGGCGGAGACAGGTATATGGCGAGGGACTTCAAGAAGAAGGACGGTTTCAAGAGGTCGATAGAGATGGCGAGGAGATGGGGGCTTTACCGCCAGAACTACTGCGGGTGCATCTACAGCCTGCGGGACAAGGATAAATGAGCAGGCCGGGCGAGCTGTTCATCCTGCTGGCCGTTCTGGCGTTTTCCTTATTTATACCAGCCTGCCAGGGCAATACGCAGCAGTTGCCCTACAATGGAACGTACGGATTCCGGGTGGTGCTGCAGAACAATCCCGCCGCCGTTGACCCCACCTGGGACCAGGTCGTGGCCTTCCTGAAAGCGGACAGGACGGACGAGATGGAGTATGTTGACGAGGATTTCATGTGCGGGGCATTTGCCCAGGACGTGCACAACAACGCTGAGAAGGCCGGCATCCGGGCGGCCTGGGTGGGCGTAGACCTGGCCGGCCAGTCCATCGGACATGCCGTGAACGCCTTCAACACCACCGACCGCGGCCTGGTTTTCACCGACTCTACAGGCCAGACCGCTGAAGAACATCTACTGGAGCTGCACAAACTGGAGGCTGAAGCGGACGGCGGCGTATCCGTTACCGAAGGGGACCGCGTGGCCTACATCGAGAAAGGCAGGGAGCTCGGCTTCATCAGCCTGAGTGTCAATCCTTCCCCCGAGTATGCATATTACAAGAGCTATAGCGCCCGGTGCCGCGACTTCGAGGCAAAGGTGGCCGGCTTCAATAAAAAGGTCGAGGCATATAACGCCGAGGTGGGAGAGTTCAACCGGTGGGTACAGGGTAGAACCTTCATAGCCGGCAGCAGCGAGGCACGACGTGTCACCGAATGGAAAAACCAGCTCCAGATGTCAGCTTACCTGCTGAAATCGGAAGAGGCAGGTTTGGACAAGGAGAAAGCCGAGCTGGGGCCGATCTGGGAGCCGATGGGTACTATCTCAGGTATAGATATAAGATGGTAAATAGCTGGAAGTGAGCTCAAGGAGGCATTGACTTATGAGGAGATTAATACGTGGCGTTAACATGAAACATGTTCGATTGTGCAGATGTGAGATATTTATAAATATCCTCTGTGTCGCGCTTGCAGTTATGATGATATCCCTTGTCGGGGCGGCGTGTAGCAGTGGCTCTCAGATCCAAGCCGTGGAAATCATATCGGTGACGGGCCCCATGCCTCCGATTACGCCGGGCGGGCCGACGGTAGAGATTACCCTGAAAAATGCGTCCACCGAGCCCATTACCGGCCTGACAGCCACCCTGGTGGCGGGCAGGTCCTTCGATTTCAATTTTGACGTTTCCCCCTCGGCGCCCCTGATGCCAAACGCAAGCATCAGCCGGAAACTCATTATGATCGGTGGGGGATTCAACGATGATGCCCTGTATCCTCTGACGATAAAGGCTACTTTGCAGAGCGGGGCTACAGCCGTTTATACGCAGCAGGTGCAAATCAAAGCGCCCCAGTGACGGCGGGGCGGATTGTTCGATCGACTAGCGCCGGCCGAACTTCTGTTTTATTACACTCCATATCTCCGCATCAGGCCCTTCATAGCCCAGCGCCCAGAAACCCGGGCCGGCAAGCTGCGCAGAATTAATATAGTCAAATTTCAAGCCCAGCGACTCTTCATCATCGTACCAGCATTGATGCCACACATCCTGAGATCGGTACTTATACCAGGGTGTATGCGTGTCGGAGTCCCAAAGCCTGCCGTATATTTTAGCGTTAGCAACAGCTGAATTCATGTAAACAATTGCTCCTTCTGCTGTGGTTCGTGCCCCAGGTTCACCTAAAGTGCAAGGCCAATCATAGCCATAGAAGGGCAATCCCAGGATTATTTTGTTTGAGGGATAATACTGCTTAAGCGTGTCTACCGAGTCGCCGACACTCAGCTGGTTTGGATCGTTATAGGGAGAAATAGCTCCGGTTACTGTGCTTGTTGACCAGTGGTACTCATACCCCATGAGGATCACGGCATCCGTATATTGTGAAAGATCACTATTCTGGTACACCTTTTCTACGTTCCCCAGCACACAGAATGAAATGTGGTAGTCGCTGTTTATGCCCTTAAGGGTATCGTGCAATTTCATCATGAAGCTCTGCATTAAATCTGTATTGGAGCTATGAGTTAACGAATTAGTATCTCTCACAGCTTCAAAGTCTATGCAGACACCGTCGGCGTCAAGATCTTGCAGTTTTCGCGCCATATTATTTACCAGCTCATCTGCATGATAGGCGAGTATTTCATCCTGAGTGTCCTGGTCAAAACAGGTAAGTGCCAGAGGGACCTTTACCTTTTGTGAGTGGGCAGTGTCCCTGATAATGTAGTATTCTGCTTCGATATTGTCCGTATTCAGCGTACCGTCGGCATTAGCATCCAGAGAGAAATAACAGACATAATCCAGGTAATTCCAGCTCGGTTGATATGAATCAGGATGTATCCAGTAGGGCCAAAAACCATACGTGAGCCTGGTAGCAGGAAAAATGGTGAAAGGCTGACAGCTCGCACCAAAGATGTAGGGATTTGTTCCGGTACAGCCCGGCAGTATTAACGTCGCTGTCAAAACTGTACAGACGATAGCGGATATTGACCTTCTATTCACCAGGTCATGATATAACATCTTGCCCGGTTTCAAAAACCGGGTAGATTAAGGTCTTTATAAAGCTCAGCGCTGCTTCTTGCTGTGAAGAGAGATGAAACGCTCGATTGACCGGTCATAGGTTCGCTCGACCTCGGGCGGGAAGTAGCAGGCCGGCAATTCGCCGGCTTCCCTGTGGTAAACGATACATTCGCAGCAGATGCCCTTGCGGGAGCACGGCTCATAGGTGCAATTACAAATAGTCTTGTTGTTGCTTACCTTGCACTCGCGCATTTTATCCACCTGACCTTAATTTAATCGAGGGGCGTGATTTTAAAAGACGGCCTGGGCTTCAGGTCGTACCCGATGCCGGCCTCCTTGAACAGCTCCAGAAAGCCGTCGTCCGCATACTTCCCGAAGGTGACGAAACGCTTGATACGCGCGTTGGCCAGCATCTTGGCGCAGAGTATACAGGGGGAATGCGTGCAGTAAATGGTCGAGCCCTCCAGGCTGACGCCGTGCAGCGACGCCTGGATGATGGCGTTCTGCTCGGCATGTATGCCCCGGCAGATCTCATGCCTGGTGCCCGACGGAATATTCAACTCGTCCCTCAGGCAGCCCAGTTCCAAACAATCTTTAACCCCGGCGGCGGCGCCGTTATAGCCCGTGGAAAGTATATGCTTGTTCTTGACGGTGACGGCCCCCACGTGATGGCGCCGGCAGGTGGCCCTCTCGGCTACCACGGCGGCTATCTTAAGGAAATACTCGTCCAGCGACGGCCTTTCGATCTCTTTCACTTCAGCACCTGTACTATTTTATCAGCCTGCTCCACCAACGTTTGCAGTGTACCATTATTTACGATGGTGTGATCGGCCATGGCGATGGGGCCGCCCTTGTTCACGTTCTCTATCTCGGCGTAATCACGCGACCCGGCCTGATCCGCCGTGAGAGGCCGCACCGCCCTGCCTTTCAGCCTGGCGTAACGGGTGTCAGGCGGGGACCAGACGGCTACTATGCTCAATCTGCCACCCAGCCTGTCCTTAAGGTACCTGTACTCCTCCCAGGAGTACAGACCGTCTATCACGACGTTGGACTTCTGCAAGGCATCCTCGATGCGCGGCAGGTTGAGTATGGCGTAGGCAGCCATGCCGTGTTTTTTCCTCAGGTCCTCCCTGGCCTGCCTCTCATTCTCCTCGTCAAGCTTGAGGCCCCTTTTACGCACCTCCTCATCCGTGATATCTCCAAACCTGACAGTTACAAAGCCGTGCTTGTGAAAGACACGGGCTACCTCCGATTTCCCGGAGCCCGGCATGCCGACCAGCGCAACTACATTCACTCAAACACCATCAACTATATAATCGCAGGTGCACAATTATAGTGAAAAAACGCTTGCGCTGGCAAAGCACGATGGCATACAGGACTATTGTACTATAACCGCCCGTATGTTTTTCATGATATTTTCAGCTATTTTTACGATCAACGACGATAAATTTTGGGTTTTATAGCTATTTTAAGGCTGTCCCCCACTTGACAAGCTTCAAACAATCCTCTATGCTAAGTTCAAATCACATAGGAGGTACATTGATGGACGCTTATTGCATGAAATGCAGAGCCAAGAGGGAAATGAAGAACGCCAAGGCCATTAAGATGAAGAATGGCAAACCGGCAACCCAGGGTGTCTGCGCCAAATGCGGCACCAAGATGTTCCGCATCGGCAAAGCCTAAACATCGTATAAGCTGACATTCGCAACCATAGGCAGCTTCAAAGCTGCCTATGGTTATTTGTTTTTTGATCATTTATCCGGCATCAAGCCTTTCTTGACGTAAGCCCGGTGCACCATGTCTTTGACGGACGAGAATTTGCGCGCAAATATCACGCCCCCGATAAGGACACAAACCCCTCCAATAAGAAGAGTATAGGGCGCGCCGATTACATCGGCCAGCCCTCCGAAGAGCAGGCTGCCGAAGGGGGCCAGCCCCATGAACGACATAACGAAGATGCTCATGACGCGTCCGCGCTTATCATCATCGGCAATCGTCTGGAGGATGGTGTTGCTGGCCGCCAGCTGCACCACCATGCCGAAGCCGGTTACCGCCATGAACAGCATGGATAGCACCACCAGTCGGGAAAAGGAAAAACATATCAGGCCGACGCCGAAGCTGCAGGATGATACCACTATAATCTTATCCAGCCCGAAAACATTCTTACGCGATGCCAGGTAGATCGCGCCGGCCAGGGCGCCCACCCCCGCTGCCGCCATCAGGAAACCCAGCGTATTGGCCCCTCCCTGCAATATTTCCCTGGCGAACACGGGCATAAGCACAGGATAGGGCATGGCCACCAGTGCGGAGAAGGCCAGCAATATGATGATGTACTTTATCGGAGGAAAGCCGAAGGCGTAATTCGCGCCGTCCTTCATGCCGCTGAAGAAATCCTCCTTTGCTACCCTGGCCGGGGTCGGCGCCATCCGCATGGCCAGCAGGCAGGCGATAACCGCGATGAAGCTGATACCGTTTATCAGGAAGCAGAGCCCTTCTCCAACCAGGGCCACCAGTACACCGGCTATGGAGGGGCCGATCAGTCTGGCGCCGTTAAACAGGGAGGAGTTGAGGGCGATGGCGTTGCCCAGGTCCTCACGGTTCGTGACCATGTCCAGCACGAAAGACTGGCGGGTGGGCATATCGAAGGCATTGATCAGCCCCAGCGCTATGCTCAGCAGGATGAGGTTCCAGACCGCCGCCGAGCCCGTCAGCACAACCGCCGCCAGCGTGAAGGCCTGCAGCATGGCCAGCGCCTGCGTGACCACCAGTATGCGGTGGCGATCGAGACGGTCGACCAGCACCCCGGCAAAGGGTGTCAGCAGGAAGTTGCTGATCAGGCCCGAAAAGGCCACGACTCCCAGCAGCCAGGCGGAATTGGTCAGGCTGTATACCAGCCAGCTCATGGCCACCTGCTGCATCCACGTGCCTATCAGCGATATGCCCTGCCCGATGAAAAACAGCCGGTAATTGCGGTAGCGCAACGCCCGGAAGATGCGCGCTATCCCGGTGGGATCGTTGGAAACGACCTCGGCAGTCGGACGGTTTGTGGCAGGCACGATATTCTATTTTAGTATAATCAGCGCCCCCGGCATGAATTTTATCTCGACAGTTATTGAATCTCCGGCCTGATTAGCGCTATCATGTATTGTCCGCTCCAGGCGACAAAAATCAGGAGGCTGCAGCTATGGATGTACTGGAAATTATTAACATGAGACACTCCGTGCGGGCTTTCAAACCCGACCCCGTCCCTCAGGACATTCTAAGGAAGGTCATCGAAGGGGCCCTGCGCGCCCCCTCCGCCTCCAACAGCCAGCCCTGGGAATTCGCCATCGTCAGCGGCGCGAAGCTGGAGGAGATCAAGCAGGCCTTCATCGACAATTCCACCAAGATGCCCAATCTGGATGTGCCCATTTCATTGCAGTACCCGGAGCCCTGGAAATCGCGCCGCCAGGCTGTCATGGCCGGCGTGCTGGAGAAGCTGGGTGTGGCGCGCGAGGACAAGAATAAGCGCCTGGAATGGCAGCAGTTCGGCTTCAGGCTGTGGGGCGCTCCGACCTGTATATATATCATGATCGACGGCGAGTTCCACCACGCGGACAACGGTACGAATTTGTGGAACATCTTCGACTGCGGGCTTATCGCGCAGAACATCATGCTGCTGGCCACCGCGCAGGGGCTGGGAACCATCCCGGCCCTCATGCCCGTGCTCTACCCGGATGTGCTGCGCAGCGCGCTGGGACTGCCTCCCTCCAGGCTGATGGTGATGGGTATCCCCATCGGCTACGAGGATGATAAAAATGCGGCCAACGAATTCCGCAGCAGCCGCGAGCCGTTTGAAAAGGTGGCCAGGTTCTACACGTAATTTTCCATGCAGTTAATTTCAATAGTCTAAACAGCTATCGCTTGATCCAAAAAATATAAGGAGGTTGAAGTGAAGAAAAAAGGCGGCGCCGGCAAGGCCGGCAAGATCGTACTGTTCGTTATCCTGGCTCTGATTGTGCTGCTGTTCGGAGGGGGCTTCATCTACTATCAATCGATTATTAACAGCCCGCAGCCCAAAATAGACGGCGACCTGCAGGCGAAAGGTCTGCGGGACAGCGTCGAGATCATTCGTGACGACAGCGGCGTCCCGCATATCTACGCCAAAAATATGCATGACCTCTTCTTTGCACAGGGTTACACCCAGGCGCAGGACCGCTGGTGGCAGATGGAGTTCTTCCGCAAGACCTGCGGCGGTCGCATCGAAGAGCTGACGGGCAAGAAGGCCGGCCTGGTCAATACCGATATATATCTCCGCTCGCTGGGCCTCTACGCTGTCTGCCAGAAGGAGTACGACTCCTGGACGCCGGAACAGCGCGCCCCGCTGGACGCTTTCAGCGAGGGAGTCAACGCCTATCTCGCCGGCAAAAGCCCTCAGCAGCTATCGGTAAATTATTCGATCCTGGGGCTGACCGGCGTGAAGTTCAAGGTAGACGCCTGGAGCCCGCTTGATACGCTGTCCTTCGCCAAGCTGATGGCCTGGGACCTGGGGCTCAGCCGCGACCCTGAGGTGATGCGCAGCAGGCTGTACGGCGTGCTGGACCCTGCCATGGCCGAGCAATGGCTTGTGCCGGCCTGGCCTCACGGCTTCAAGCCCACCATCCTGCAGGACGACGATATCCGGACTATTGTGGAATCGGCGGCATCCACGTCGACCTCAGTTAACATCGGTTCCCTGCCGACCTCACCGGGCGTGATCTACGAGGTCCTGGTCCCCGATCTCACACAAATAACCGGCGGATTAGAGGGCACGGGCAGCAACAGCTGGGTGGCCTCCGGCAACATGACCGCCGGCGGCAAGGCGCTGCTGGCCAACGACCCGCACCTGGGTATCGCCCAGCCCTCCATCTGGTATGAGGTGGGCCTGCACTGCCCGGACGACGGCACGGGGCATCCCTTCGACGTCTCGGGCTTCACCTTCGCCGCCAACCCGGGGGTTGTCTGCGGCCACAATAACTTCATCGCCTGGGGCACTACCAACGTCTACCCCGATGTCAACGACCAGTACATGATCCGGGTGAATCCGGATAATCCCCTCCAGTACGAATGGGACGGGAAATGGCGGGATATGACCGTCAAGGATGAGACGATCTCCTTCGGCGACGGTAAGCCGGCTATAACGGTCAAGGTCCGTGAAACCCACCTGGGCCCCATCACCAACGATAACAAATATGACGCCAAGACCGGCCAGACGGCCGGATTCAATAACAAGGATCCGCTGGCCTTGCACTGGACTGCGCTGGAGCCCAGCCGCATCTCGCTGGCCATCCTCGGACTCAACACCGCCAGGAACTGGGAGGAGTTTCGAGATGCGCTGCAACACTGGGATGTGCCGTCGCAAAGCATCATCTACGCGGACACTCAGGGCAACATCGGCTACCAGATGCCCGGCAAGATACCCATCCGCCCCGCCAACTACACCGGGCAGCTGCCGGCGCCGGGCTGGACCAGCGAATACGAGTGGAAAGGCTATATACCCTACGACCTGATGCCGCGGACCTACAATCCGGCGCGTAACTATATAGTGGCGGCCAACCAGGAGGTCGCTCCCCCGCAATACTATGAGTTCCTTAATCAACAGCTGGGACCGGACGTGAACGCCAACTTCGGCAGCAAGTACAACAAATGGGTCTACGGCTACCGCAGCCAGCGCATCAACGAACTGGTCAGGCAGCTCGCTCCCAATACGGTCGCCACCTACCAGACCATACAGGGTGATGTTAAATCCCTGCCCGCCGGCGAGGTATTGCCTTACCTGGCCGGGCTGAAGTTCGATGACCCGCAGCTGAGCGACGCCAGGGACTGGCTGCTCAAATGGGACCTCCTCTGCAGCGAGGACAGTGCCCAGGCTGCGCTTTATAACGAATTCTGGATGCGCCTGATGCGCAACCTGTTCCAGGACCAGCTGGGAGACGCCGCTAAAACGGACGGCCTGGACAAGGAGATGTGGGCCCTCAACCTGCTGATGCAGAACCCCAACGACGCCTGGTGGGATAACGCTGCGACGGCCGATATAAAGGAGACGCGCGATGAAATCCTGGCACAATCGTTCAAGGAAGGCTATGCGGCCGCCGTGGCCGACATGGGCAAGGACCGCAGCCAGTGGAAGTGGGGAAAACTGCATAAAGCGACCTTCGTCAGCAACCCGCTGGGCGCCAGCGGTATAGCTCCCCTGGAGTCGCTGGTCAACCAGGGTCCTGTGTCTGTGGGAGGCAATACCGAGTGTGTCAACAACGAGATGTGGTATGTCAGCAAGGGCAATTTCAGCATCACACTCATCCCTTCCATGCGTCTGATAGTCGATATGTCGGACTTCGGCAAAAGCGTCAGCATGAACTCCACCGGCCAGGGCGGCAATCCGGGCAATCCCTGGTACGGCAGCATGATACTGCCTTGGGCCAAAGTCCAGTATCACCCCATGCCATGGAACCGTGAGCAGGTGGAGGCCGGCGCGGCACACAGGCTTGTACTGAATCCGTAGCCTGTGCGGCAAAGCACCGGACAGTTCCATTATCGGGCAACAGGTACAGAAAAGGCTCGACTGAGCCGCTCATTAAGGCGCGCCCGCCGTCATGTTCGCACCGCTTTGACGGCAGGCGCGTTTTCAGAGTAATATCATGCAGACAAAGGGATTGGACCTGCAAGCTTCGTCCCCGAAGTTGAAATAAGAGCGGAAGGAGGACACCTTGACTGATAACGGTAAAGAAACAACAACCCATGAAAGCGAAGCTAAACCCCCCAAGAAGAAAAAAGGCGGCAAATCAAATTTAATCACCGCCCTGGTCATACTGGGCATCATAGTCATACTGTGCGCCGGAGGCGCCGGCTATTTCAATTATATTAACAACGCGCCGCTGCCCAGGATAGACGGGAACATCAAGGTAAACGGCCTCTACGAAAAGGTCGAGGTGATACGCGACAGCAGCGGCATACCGCATATTTATGCCAACAACATGCATGACCTGAATTTTGCTCAGGGCTACATACAGGCGCAGGACCGCTGGTGGCAGATGGAGATGTTCCGGCACATTTGCGGCGGCCGCATAGAAGAACTCACCGGGAAAAAGGCCAGCCTGGTCTCCACCGATATCTACCTGCGAACCCTGGGCTGGTATAACGTGGCGGAAAAGGAATATGCCGGCTATACGCCGGAGCAGCTCGCCCCGCTGGATGCCTTCGCAGCCGGTGTCAACGCCTATATATCCAAGCGCAGCCCCCAGGACCTTTCCGTCAATTACAGCATCCTGGGATTGACAGGCGTCAAGTTCAATATCGAGCCGTGGACTCCCGTCGACACGCTGGCTTTCGGCAAGCTGATGTGCTACGACCTGGGCTTCAGCGGCGACGAGGAGATACAGCGCTCCAAGCTATACAGCGCGCTGGGCCAGGTGATGGCGGACAAATGGCAGACGCCGCCCTGGGGTTACGGGGATAAGCCCACTATTATCCATGACGCGGACGTCCAGGTAATGGACAGGTCGGCGGTACCAACCGCACCATCCTTAGATACTATGCCGGCATCAGGAGAGCCCGTTTCATCCCTACAGGCTTACGACGATCCGAGGCCGGACCTCAACTGGGTGATGGGGCCGTCCGCAGGCATAGGCAGCAACAACTGGGTTGTTTCAGGCAACCTGACGCAGAGCGGCAAGCCGCTGCTGGCTAACGATCCGCACCTGGGCATCCAGATGCCCTCCATCTGGTATGAGATCGGCCTGCACTGCCCCGACGACGGGAAAGGCCGGCCGTATGACGTGGTGGGATTCGCCTTCGCTCCCTGCCCGGGCGTCATCATCGGACATAATAACAACATCTCCTGGGGCGTGACCAATGTCTACCCCGATGTTCACGACCAGTATCAGATCAAGGTCAACCCTGATAACCCATTGCAGTACGAGTGGAACGGCGCATGGCGCGACATGACCACACGCAATGAGGCCATCGATTTCGGCGACGGCTCATCGCCCATCACCATCAAGGTCAGGGAGACACACCTCGGCCCGATCATCAACGACAATAAATACGATGCCGTGACCGGCCAGTTCTTCGGCTTCAACAACAAGGACCCGCTGGCCCTGCGCTGGACGGCCCTCGATCCCGGAACGCTGGTATCCGCGATATACGGCATCGACACGGCGAGCAACTGGACCGAGTTCCGCAACGCTCTCAGAGACTGGGACTGCCCGTCCCAGAACTTTGTCTACGCCGACAAGGAGGGCAACATCGGCTACCAGATGCCGAGCAAAGTGCCCATCCGCGATAAGAGCCACAGCGGCCTGCTGCCCGTGCCGGGCTGGACCGACCAGTACGAGTGGAAAGGCTATATCCCCTTCGACATGCTGCCGCGGGCCTATAACCCGGAACGCGGTTACATCATCACAGCCAACCAGGCTGTCGCTCCCCCGTCGTACTACGATTTCCTGAAAAACCACCTCGATCCCAACCTCAACTATAACCTCGGCTACGAATGGAACTTCGGATACCGCGGCCAGCGCATCGAGCAGTTGATCAAAGCCCTGGCGCCGCACAGCATCGAGACCTTCCAGAAGATTCAGGGAGACAACAAGGTGCTGAGCGTGGGAGAGATCATGCCCTACCTGGCCAATGTCAAGTTCGAGGACCCGGCGCTGAAGGATGCCAAGAGCTGGCTGGTGCAATGGGACCAGACCTTCAACACGGACAGCCCGCAGGCCGCCCTCTACGCCGAATTCTGGATGAAGCTGGTCAACAACACATTCCAGGACCAGCTGGGCGATATCATTAAATCGGAAGGCGACGACAGGGACATGTGGGCCATCTATCAGCTGCTCAAGAACCCCGATGACCCGTGGTGGGACGATGTGCGGACCACGGATATAAAGGAAACCCGCGATGAAATTCTGTCCAGGTCCTTCAAAGAAGGATACGACGCAACCGTAGCGGCGCTGGGACCCGACCGCAGCAAGTGGAAGTGGGGCGACCTGCATACGGCCACCTTCTCCAGCAACCCGCTGGGCGCCAGCGGCATCAAACCGTTGGAGTCGCTGGTCAACAGGGGCCCGTACCCGGCCGGCGGCAGCACCGACGCAGTAAACGCCTGCCGCTGGATAGTAAACAGAGGCGATTTCCAGGTGGACAGTATACCCTCCATGCGCATGATCATCGACTGGAACGACCTGAGTAATAGTGTCAGCATGAATGCCACGGGGCAGAGCGGCAACCCGGCCAGCGAATGGTACGACAGCATGATCAAACCCTGGCTCAATATCAAATACCACCCCATGCTGTGGACCAAAGACCAGGTCAACAGCGGCGCCGCCCATAAACTGGTGCTGACACCCTGACAGAAATAGCCAATCGATCACTCTTCTCTGCCGCAGGCTGCACCGGGAGAACAGCCTGCGGCAGAGAGTTCGCAATAACGGAGGCGGGAGATGGACACGGTAAATATCCTCGGGTTTGCAGGCAGCCTCAGACAAGGCTCTTACAACAAAGCTTTATTGAGGGCGGCTGGAGAATTGCTTCCCCCCGGCGCTTCGATCGAAATATTCAACATCGAGGGCATACCCCCGTTCAATCAGGACCTGGAGGCGAGCCCGCCGCAACGGGTGAAAGAGTTCAAATCAAGGATCAGGGCCTCCTCCGCTGTGCTGATCGCAACTCCCGAATATAACTTCTCGATGCCCGGCGTGCTCAAGAATGCTCTGGACTGGGCATCAAGGCCGCACGGGGACAGCGCCTGGCCGGGCAAACCGCTCGCTATAATGAGCGCGTCCACCGGTATGCTGGGCGGATCGCGGGCACAGTACCACCTGAGGCAAACTCTTCTGTTCCTCGATGTGAGAGCGGTAACCAAACCCGAGGTCTTCGTAACATTCGCCGGCCAGAAATTCGATGAGACCGGCAGGTTGACGGACGGGGCAACCAGGGCTGTGGTGGCCGACCTGCTAAAGGCACTGGTCAACCTTGCTTCCGGCGCCGTGCGCTGAGACCCGGACTATCTGATCACTTGAGGAGGCCTGCATGAACTATATAGGGAAAGACAGCAAAGAAACCATCGTCCGGCGTTTCGCCGAATACGTATCGTCAGGCAAGGCTGAGACTTTCAAATCCTACGAAATGGAGTTCGTTTTCGGCCGGCGCGAAGGTCCCTATGTCTGGGACGCCGCCGGCGGAAAGCGGCTGATCAATTGCCACTGCAACGGCGGTGTTTTCAATCTGGGCCACCGCAATCCGCTGGTCATCAAAGCCTTGCAGAACAGCCTGAAGGAGCTCGACATCGGCAACCACCACCTGATCAGCGAACAGCGCGCGCTGCTGGGGGAAAAGCTGGCCGCTCTGATGCCCGGCGATATCTCCTGCACGGTATTCGGCGTGGGCGGCGGCGAGGCCATCGACGTGGCCATCAAGCTGGCCCGCGGATACACGGGCAAATATAAGGTCATTTCGGCGGTCGGAGGCTATCACGGACACACAGGCTTTGCGCTGGCCACCGGGGACGAGCAGTACCGTTCCCCCTTCGGGCCCAACCTGCCCGGCTTCCTGCAGGTCCCCTTCGATAACGTCGCGGCGCTGGAAAAGGCCGTGGACAATGAAACGGCCGCCGTCATCTTCGAGACGATACCCGCCACGCTCGGTATGCCTGTCCCATCCGGGGACTTCTTCAAGGAGGCACGCCGGATCTGCTCGCACAAAGGGGCTCTGCTCATTATCGACGAGGTGCAGACCGGACTGGGGCGCACGGGTAAACTGTGGGGCATCGAGCATTTCGACACCGTGCCCGACATCATCGTGATCGGCAAAGGGCTCTCCGGCGGCATCTACCCTATGAGCGCAACCTGTTACCGTAAGGATCTCTCCAGCTTCTTCCACAACAATCCCTTTATTCACGTTTCCACCTTCGGAGGCGCCGAGGTGGGCTGCCCGGTGGCCTCCGCCGTGCTGGATGAATCGTCCAGCCCGGCGTTCCTGGAGAATGTCAACAGGCTGGCGGCCGTTTTCAAGGACGGCTTCGCTGAGTTGAAAAAGAAACACCCCAAGATACTTACCGGCCTGCGACAGCTCGGCCTGATGATGGGCATCGAGATGGTCAACGACGCCTGCGGGCCGATACTGACCAAGTCCTGTTACGACCACGGCATACTGGCCATCTACGCCAATAACGATAAAAGGGTATGCCAGCTGTTGCCGCCGCTGATCATCGATACGAAAGTAGCCCATCAGATTCTGGAAGGCGTGGACGGCGCGCTGGGCGATACGGCAGCCTTCCTTGGCCTGAAATAGATTATTTTATAGGAGGCCGACGTGCAGGTAGATATCGAGCTGCTGAAAGAATTCGAAAAGGGGCTGGATCCGGCGCATCCTGAAAACAGCAGGATACCCGCCCGTGTGCTGGGATACGGAGAGATCAGCACCATCTTCGAGATACAGACGGAGACAACCAGAAACCTGGCCTGCAAGCGGATGCCCATCTTCAAAACGACGGATGAGGTCGCTGAATACGAGACGCTTTATAAAGACTATAACGATGCTCTGGGAAAAGAGCTGGGCATCAACTTACCCGAGTGGGGTTTCGCCTCTTTTACCTCGGCTGCCGGCAATATCATCGCTTTCGACATCCAGCGCAAATTGAACCCCGATTCCATCGGCAACCGCGCCATCCACATACTGAACACCGACGGTGTCCGCACACTATTTGTGCTCGTGCTGCGCGAGCTGACGAAGGTATGGACGTTCAATGCGGCCAATCCCGATCGTGCACTGGGAATAGACGGCCAGATATCCAACTGGTCCATCGCGGATTTCGACGCCGCCTCGCCGCGGGTGAGCGAGGCGTCCCGTCTGGTTTATTTCGATACCAGCACGCCCCTCATGAAAAAAGATGGCCGGGAGCGGCTGGACCCGGAGCTTTTCCTGCGCAGCGCGCCCTCGTTCCTGGTCTGGCTCATCCGCTGGCTCTTCCTGGAGGGGGTGATGACGCGCTATTACGATGCCCGTCTGGTTACCACCGACCTGATCGCCAACTTCTACAAGGAGCAGCGGCCCGAGCTGGTGCCCGGCCTGATAGAGGCCGCCAACGAGTTCTATGCCACGGAGGGCGCATCCCTGGGCATCAAACCTCTTACCGAAAAAGAGATCAAGGCATATTACAAAGAGGACGCCATGATCTGGGTGCTCTTCCTGGCCTTCCGCCGCTTCGACCGCTGGCTGCATAGATATATACTGCGCAAGCCCTATATCTACATACTGCCTGGCCACATCAAGCGTTAATCAGGATGTTCCTGCTGTTTTAACTGGCTTTTACCTACATTCCGATAATTAACATTGGACTGCAGCGCAAACATGGCGGCCATGGGATTACGGGTCGTGATCAATGTCCGGCAGGCCTTTTTCAGTATCACCGGCCAGGAGTACAGATCACGGTTGCAGCGCAATATGCCTGTTGAAAGCTCTGCCGGGCTCATTTTTGCAGGCTTGTGCACCACCTGTGTCATATCATAGCGACTCCAGTCCGGGGGGAAATCGCCGTAGATAATTCGTCCCTCCTGTCGCAATTTATCAAAGAGCCGCGTCCCCGGCAGAGGTGTGAGGTGGGTCACCTGCATAACGTCCACATCGCTTTCGATCATATATTGCGCCCGCGACTTTAATTTGTCCGGCGTATCGCCATCCATCCCGAAGATAAATGCGCCCAGTACGGCAATACCCGCGCTGTGTATTCGTTGAAAGGCTTGGGAATAGGATGAAACCCGTCTTTTCAAATTCAGTTGCTTATTGACTTCAGCCAGTGTCTCTTCTTCCTCAGACTCAAGGCCCAGGAAGACCATTTTGCACCCCGCCCGCGCTGCCCAGGACAGAACATCTTGATCGTCAGCAAAGTTCAGCGACGCCTGGCAGAACCACCACTTGTCCAGTTTGCGCTCGACCATGCCCCTGAACAGCTCCAGAGCGCTCTCCCTGGACTCTTCCCCGTAGCCGATAATATTATCGTCAACAAAGAAAACCATCTTCTGTGAAATAAGTGACAGCTCTTCCAGAACTTCCCTCACAGGCCGGCGCCGATATTTGCGTCCGTTGAAGGCGGTCACCGAGCAGAAGCTGCAGTCCATGGGACAGCCGCGCGAAGTCTGCACCGAGGCAAACATATACCCCTGATCGAACAGGTCATGCCTGGGAACAGGGCTGCCCGCCAGATCAATCCGATCTCCACAATAGTAAGATTTAAGCCTGCCTGCCTCGAAGTCCGCAATGATTGTCGGCCAAACCGTTTCCGCCTCACCTTTCACCACACAATCCGCAAACTGCGATGTCTCATCTGCGCACATCGAGGCATGGATGCCGCCTATAACCACCGGCACGCCGTTCGAACGGTACATCCGGGATATTTCATAAGCCCTGGGAGCAGTAGCCGTAAAGGCTGTGATACCGACCAGGTCGGCCTCCTGATAACGAAACGGTTCCCAGGTTTCGTCCAGCAGAGTGACGTCCCAGGACGGCGGAGTCAACGCGGCCACTATCCCCAGCCCCAGAGGCGGGAAGCGCGAGCTCTTATTCACCGTCAAACCGGTGCGTACATGATTGACCGGATTAACCAGTACAAGTTTTCGTCTCATGCCGGCGCCCTTCACAGTATTCACTGCCAGTCAAAACCAAGGCCGTGCGAGGCCTTCAATAATAATTTATGCAACGTTACCTGTTCAGCAGGCAGCAGAGGTGACAAAAAGTCCCGCGTATACTGTGCCGTACCCTGGACAATGGCAGCGTAGGCATCGCGGCCCGGATCTGTCAGCGTCAGCCACCAGAGACGGCGGTTTTTCTTATCTCTTTCACGTACGACAAAGCCCCTGTTCTCAAGTCGCTGCAAATAAAGTGAAATAGTGCCTGGATTTATGAACATGCGTTTGGAAAGCTGGCTGGCGCTGATCGGCTGCAATTGTCCCAGCACCATTATCACGGCGCAGTCGGAAAGCCGGATATCAGAAGCCCTGGCCTTCGCGTCCTTCAACATCCTTGCTTCGTATGCATGCGCAAGCGAGAAAAGGGATTGATTAATCTGAACGTACTGCTTCTCATTCATTATATGAATCACCTCTACGGTCATTATTGTAACATGTTATTATTGTATATTGCAATAATTGTATTCTATAACCTTTTCGCGGGTGCTATATAGTGTATAATTATTTGCCACGCTGTCTGAGCGCTACCAATTATTCTCAAGGGAGGTATTCGCCATGTCCCAGATGACCGGCAAGCAGTATAGAAAGAGTCTAAAGGGTCTTAAACCCGTGATCTACTACATGGGGGAGAAGATCGCGGATATAACGGAGCATCCGGCCTTTATACCGCACGTTAACGCCGCCGCCCTGACTTACGAGATGGCTATCTCGCCCGAGTTCGAGGAGCTCTGCTCCGCCAAATCCCATCTCACCGGAGAAAGGATCAACCGCTTCACGCACATCCATCAGGGACACGACGACCTGGTCAAGAAGGTGAAGATGCTGCGCGCCATCGGGCAGCAGACGGGAAGCTGCTTCCAGCGCTGCGTGGGCTTTGACGGCCTTAACGCCACCTATTCCGTAAGTTACGATGTCGATAAAAAATACGGAACGGACTACTATGAGCGCTTTAAGAAATTCTTGAAGATGGTCCAGGAAAGGGACCTGATGCCCTCAGGCGCCATGACCGATCCAAAGGGAGACCGCAGCCTCTCCCCCAGCCAGCAGAAGGATCCCGACCTGTATGTCCACGTGGTGGAGAAAAAGAAGGACGGCATCGTGGTCAGCGGCGCCAAGGCTCATATCACCGGTGCGGTCAATTCGCACGGCCACCTGGTCATGCCGACCTCCGCCATGCGGGCTGAGGACAAGGACTACGCAGTCTGCTTCTACGTGCCCATTGACGCCCCCGGATTGCTGCACGTATTCGGCCGGCAATCGAACGATACCCGCAAATGCGAGTGTTCCATGGATCAGGGCAACGCCGAGTATGGCTGCGTGGGCGGCGAGGCCCTCATCGTGTTCGATAAGGTCTTCGTGCCCAACGAGCATGTCTTCATGTGCGGCGAGTATGACTTTGCCGTGGAGCTGGTGGAACGCTTCGCCACCTTCCACCGGCAGAACTACGGCGGCTGCAAGGGAGGACTGGCCGATGTGCTGGTGGGCGCCGTTTACGCGCTGGCGCAGGCACAGGGCACGATCAAAGCTTCTCATGTAAAGGACAAGCTGGCCGAGATGATGCACCTGGCCGAGACTATTTACTGCTGCTCGATCGCCTGCTCCTGCCAGGGCTTCCAGCAGCCGGCGGGGTGCTACCAGGCAGACCCGCTGATGGCCAACATCACCAAGCTGAACGTAACGCGCAACGTCTACGAGATAGCCCGCCTGGCACATGACATCACGGGCGGCCTGCTGGCCACCATGCCTTCTGAATTCGACCTGAGGGATGCTTCGGTAGGCAAATGGGTTGATAAATATATGAAAGGTGTGTCCGACGTGCCGGCAGAGACCAGGATTCGACTGATCCGCCTGATCGATGCCATGACCTGCGGCACCGCCCTGGCCGAGTCGATGCACGGCGCCGGCTCACCCCAGGCACAGAAGATCATGATCGAGCGGCGCGGCAATCTCGAGCGTAAGAAGAGACTGGCGGAGAAGCTGGCCAGGATCGGCGATCAGCCCTTCTTCGTCTGCTGATAAAACATACCGGGCAGGCTCAACATTAAAATAGCACTGAAGTTCTGCGGCTCGTGCAATCCGGAGATCGACCTCTCCTCACTGGCCTCGCAGGTCCGCAAACTGTCTTGTGGCAGGGAGGACATCGAGGTTGCACCACCGGATGCCGCGGGATTGGACCTGCTCATCATACTCTGCGGCTGCCGTCGTGCTTGTGCCGATAAGGAAGAATATAAATCCCAGTCCCGCCGGCACCTTATAATCGCCGGCGAGAGCCTTGATGGCAGCCCTCGCAGCGAAAAACACCTGGCAGCCCTCATCGCCGACGAGATAAACCAATTATCGAAATAGCAATGTTACTTAAGTCACACGGTGACTAAAATCATGTCCCCTCCTCCACGCCTGCAATATAATTTCCCTACAGTTTAATTAACACACGGAGGGTAACATGGAGAAAGAAAAAGGGCTCGTGCTCGAGCTGAACAGCAGCAACCTTGAGGATGCTATAAGGAACAACCGCTCGCTGGTGGTTGATTGCTGGGCGCCGTGGTGCGGCCCCTGCCGCATGATGTCGCCCGTGATCGATGAGCTGGCCGCCGATCTAAAAGGAAAGATCACCTTCGGCAAGCTCAACACCGACGAGAACCAGGATATGGCAGCCAGGTTTCAGGTGCAGGCTATACCCACTTTACTTATTTTCAAAGACGGTAAACTGGCCGACCGCAAGGTGGGAGCGCTGCCCAAAAAGGCTCTGGCAGATGAATTGACCAGATATAATTAAGCCAGGGATTTAGTATTCGACTGAAGGGCTTGCCTATGGACGGCAGGCCCTTCAGTGTTTTTATCCCGGTTTCTCTTCCTTTTCAATCATGCCGTCTTTGATCCAGATGATGCGGTCGGCGAACTGCATGTGCTCGGGCTCATGGGTGACCATGATAATAGTCTGTTCCCTTTCATCGCACAAACGGCGCAGAAGGTTCATGACGATGCCGGAGTTTTTGGTGTCCAAATTGGCGCATGGTTCATCCGCGAAGAGTATCCTGGAATGGTTGACCAGCGCCCTGGCTATAGCTACGCGCTGCTGTTCGCCGCCGGACATCTGGCTGATAAGGTGTTTGGCGCGTTTGCTCAGTCCCACCGTCTCCATCATCTCCATAGCTGCCCTGCGGTATTCCCTGGCCGGGGCGCCCAGCATCATAAGAGGCAGACAGACATTCTCGAGCGCATTCAGCTCGGGCAGCAGGGCATATTCCTGAAAAACGTAGCCGAATTTAGTCAGGCGGAAATGCGTCTTCTGTATAGAAGACAGTCGCTCGACGTCCGTGCCGTCAACTATGATCGTCCCGGCGGTGACATCGTCCAGCAGCGCCAGCATATGCAAAAGGGTGGACTTGCCGGAGCCGCTGGGCCCCATGATGCCCACAAACTCTCCCTGGTTTATCTGCAGGTCGATGTCCTTGAGCGCCTCCACCGGCACCGCGCCGCCGAAAATTTTTTTCAAACCTTTAGCTTCTATTATCATGTTCTCAGCCCCAGATAGCTTTGATGATATTCTGCCGGGTCACCATCCACGATGGGATAAAGCCGGCCACCACGCTGACCAGCAGCATGCTGATTATGGCAACAGCCATATCGCTTCTTACCAGCGCCAGGCTGACCAGCCCGATGGGCATGGGGAGGGGATTCCGTATAAAGTATGGCACCAGGCCGATATGGATAAAGATCAGCCCGGCAACAATTCCCAGGAAGGCATAGAATGCGGCCTGCAATATATAGGAGAGAATGATTATGCGCTCCTTCATACCGATGGCCTTGAGTATGCCTATCTGCCTCCGCCGGTTGACAGTGGCGATGAATATGACGATAAATATGGTCACGCCCGCCACCAGCAGACCGATAAATGTCACGATGTTTTTGACTATATCAAAGGTCTGTGTCAGCCCGCTGATATAGCCGATAAAGTCCATCCAGACGTTTATCTGTTCCTGCTCTATTCCCATCGTCCTCAGCCTATCTATATAAACACGCTCAGGCACCGATCCGTCCGTCTTTATCAGCACCTCGGAGGCCCTGTTGTGCAGGCCCAGCACCGATTCCATCTCTTTCTCTGTTATGAAGACATTGAGGTCGGCCAGGGGGAAATACGTATTATAGATCCCTTTGATCTTGTAATCGCGCTTGACCCCGTTGCCGTAGGTTATGCTGATCTCTTCGCCCACCTTTGCGCCCTTGAGTGATGATATCTGGAAGCTGGCCCCGTAACCGCCCGATATCTCCCTGCCCATGATAACCTGGTCGCGATCGCCCTCCTCCAGGTACCTGCCGGCGATCATATAGTTCTGCAGGCTGGTTACCTTTATCTCCTCCTCGGGATTAAACGATTTGATGGTCCAGGCTTTCTCGCGCACATCCAGGTTGTCTTTCTCCGGATCGTACCTGATCAGCCCCGACTGGGAATAGCGCGAGCTGCAGCTTATCACACCGGGCAGTGTATCGATACTGGTCTTAAGCTGCCGCACCTGGCTGATGTATTTATCATCGATAGCAGGCAGTATCACGATGTTGGAGACATAGTTCTCCTGAGCCTGCTGATAGGCCTTGCTGATTGCCCCGTTCATGATGGACGAGGTGAAAATAATATTGATGAAGGCCAGCGTGGTGACCAGAATGGTCAAAACCAGGGTATATTTGTTGCCCCTGGTAATAGCTTTGAAAACCAGGAAAAAGGCTACGCGCAGGTCATTGCCCAGCTCAGGCAGATTAAACCTGTCCCCGAAAGGAGTTTTCAATTCATCCAGCTCCGTTCCGGGTAATGATAGTGTGACCTCTGCAACAAGTCAATTATGCCGGATAACTGCCGGCGACTGTGAGGTGAAGGGAAGCGCTGGACATGGCTACGGCCATTTACTACAATGGGCCAGGCAGTTCATTCGCAGTACCGGCGTAAGCACAGGAGAAATATCTTGAACAGCTCACCTTCAGAGGAACAGGCCGCAATCTTAACGCGCCCGTCTGAGATCCTGAAGAACCTGATCCGCCACAACACGGTCAATCCGCCGGGGAACGAAGCTGCCTGCATCAACTATATCAAGGGGTTGCTGGACTGGGCCGGCGTACAGAACACCGTCGTGGCGGGTGACCCGTCCCGCCCCAACCTGATAGCCCGCATCCAGGGCCGGGGCGCCGCGCCGCCGCTTTTGATGTACGGCCACATCGACGTTGTCACCACCGCCAACCAGAAGTGGAGGCTCAATCCATTCATAGGGGAGGAGCTGGACGGATATATATGGGGCCGCGGTGCGCTGGACATGAAAGGCGGCATAGCCATGATGCTGGCAGTCATGATGCGCGCTAAAGCCGACGGCCTCGTACCGGCGGGCGATGTGCTGCTGGCCGTGCTCAGCGACGAGGAGAGCCGCAGCACCTATGGCGCCGAATACCTGGTCACCAGCCAGGCGCAGCTTTTCCAGGGCGTTAAATACGCCATCGGCGAATTCGGCGGCTACACGTCACACATACTGAGGCACCGCTTCTACCCCGTCATGGTATCGGAAAAACAGGGCTGCGGAATAATAGTCAACATCTACGGCAAGGGCGGTCACGGGGCCTGGCCCGAGCGCGGCGGCATCATGGCTCGCGTATCACGCTTTCTGCACAGCCTGGAACACCGCCTGCCGGTGCATATAACACCCGTTGCCAAGGAGCAGGTCCGCTGCACGGCCGAGGGGCTGCCCAGCCCGCTCAAGCAGACCTTCATGCAAATGCTCATCCCGGCGCTGACCAATTCAGTCCTCGATACCTTCGGCCAGCAGGTGCGCATGTTCGATCCCATACTGCACAACACCGTCTCAGCCACCACCATACGCGGCGGGGAGAGTTCCAACCAGATACCCTGCCAGGTTTCACTGGGCCTCGATTGCCGCCTGCTGCCGGGCTTCACACCGGACGATATCATCGCGGAGCTAAAGGGCCTGGCCGGCAGCGACGTCGAATACGAGCTGTCCTATTTCGGCGGCGGCATGCCGCAGCCCGACATGGGGCTTTACGATACGCTGGCTGATATACTCAGGGAAGCCGACCCGGGCAGCACACCCACACCGATGCTCTTCCCGGCTGTGACGGATGCCCGCCTTTTCGCCAAACTCGGCATACAGACCTACGGGTTCACTCCCCTCAAGCTGCCGCCGGACATCAACTTCGAGCAGCTCTTCCACGCGGCGGACGAGCGGGTGCCGGTCAAGGCGCTGGCCTTCGGAAGCGAGGCCATTTACCAATTGCTGCAACATTACGGCGAATAAGCATATTTCACCTGCTCCCAGCCCCGCCGCGTCACCCTGTGTGACATTAATCATACCCGCCGGCCCGGACCGAATTTAAAATTGCATCTATGAATATACCCTTGAGATGCCCTGGACCTTCCGGCGGCGGCACACCCGCACTTCAAATCAGGCCGTGCCCGCGCTGCGGCGGGGAAGTTGAGGTTTTCTCCACGGACGTCAGGGTCGAGTGCCCCGCCTGCGGAGAAGCCGTCTTGAATAAATCCAATTCGTGCGCGGAGTACTGCAAATATGCCGAGCAGTGCCGAAATACAGGACCTCTAAGGCGGGCTCAAACACAATAAAAACAACCGCGGAGGAGTGAAATGGAGAAAGCAGCGACCAGGATCAAACGTAAAATAGTCGAAATCGACGAGGAAAAGTGCGACGGCTGCGGGCTGTGCATCATGTCCTGCGCCGAGGGTGCGCTGCAGATTATAGACGGCAAGGCCAGGCTGGTCTCCGACAAATACTGCGACAGCCTGGGCGCCTGCCTGGGCAAATGCCCGCAGGACGCCATTTCCATTATTGAAAGAGAGGGGGAACCCTTCGAAGAAGAAGCTGTGAAAAAGCACCTGTCCGGACATACAGTGGCAGTGCCGGAACCTGCCTGCGGCTGTCCTTCCGCTGACGTGCTTCAATTTGAAAAGAAGGGCACTCTGCCGTGCGGCTGCCCGTCCTCCAGCGTTGCGCAGTTCAAGCCGGCCGCAAGACAGGGGCCCGGCATCAAATCCGAGGATGAACCTTCGCAGTTGTCCCACTGGCCGGTGCAGCTCACCCTCGTCCCAGCCAAAGCGCCTTTTTTACAGGGCGCCGACGTCCTGCTGGCGGCGCATTGCACGGCCTTCGCCTGCGGCGGATTCCACCGAAATTTCCTTAAAAACCATGCCCTGCTGGTGGCCTGCCCCAAGCTGGATAACTACGAAGCGCACCTGGCCAAACTCAGCGAGATACTGCGCCAGTCGGACATCGGAAGCCTGACCGTACTGCGTATGGAAGTGCCCTGCTGCTCCGGTTTGACCCGTATGGCCATGCAGGCTATTCTATCGAGTAACAAGGATATCCCTTTCAAGGAATTCATCATCAGCACACGGGGCGAATTAATAAATTAAGCGGAGGTTGCCATGGAAGAGGATCGGATCTCGTATCACAGCTCAGTGCGCACCGTCTACGACCGCATTAAAAAGGACGGTATGACCAACATCTGGGACCGCTACGAGGCGCAGGGCCTGGGCAGCAGTCCCGACCAGCGCTGTCCCTTCTGCCAGGAGGGGAGACGCTGCGACCTCTGCTCCAACGGGCCCTGCCGGGCCGATGCCTCCAAGGATAAACGCGGAGTATGCGGCGTCACGGCCGACGGCATGGCCATGCGCATGATGCTGCTGCGCAACGTGATGGGCGCATCCACCTACCACTACCATACGGAGCAGACGATTAAGACGCTGCAGGCCACGGCCAGGGGCCAGACCCCTTTTCGCATCATCGAGGGCAACAAGCTCAAGACCTTCGCCAAACGCTTCGGCCTGAGCACCGCCGGCTCCCATAAACGCATAGCCCTGCGGCTGTGTAAATATGCGGACGAGGACTTCAACCGCAAACATGACCAGCCCAGCCGTATCGTGGAGGCGCTGGCGCCCGCCGAGCGCAAGGAGACCTGGCGCAGGCTGGGCATCTTCCCCGGCGGCATCCACGGCGAGATGCTGTTCTCCACCAGCTCCTGCCTGACCAACGTGGACGGCTATTACCAGAGCCTGGCGCTCAAGGCTATGAGGCTGGGAATTGCCATGGCCTACCAGAGCCAGATAATCAACGAATACTGCCAGGACATCCTCTTCGGCATACCACGACCCCATAAAATGCGCGTCGATCTGGGCGTGCTTGACCAGGATTACGTCAACGCCCTGCCCAACGGACATGAGCCCTTCCTGGGCTTTGCCATGGTACAGCTGGCTCGCACTAAAGAGTGGCAGGATAAGGCCAGAGCGGCCGGCGCCAGGGGACTGCGCATCATCGCTAATATCGAAACCGGACAGGAGATGATACAACGCTGGGAGATGGACGACGCACTATGGGGCTTTACCGGCAACTGGATCTCGCAGGAGGCCGTGCTGGCCTCGGGATGCGTGGACCTGTTTGCCTGCGATATGAACTGCTCGATGCCGGTCGATCCGGCCTACGCTGAAAAATATAAGTTCAAGCTGCTGCCCGTGAGCGACCTGGTGTCCTTTGAGGGAGTTGCGGAGCGCATCGACTACCTGCCCGAAAAGGCCGGCAAACAGGCGGCCGAGCTGCTGGATATGGCCGTCGCCAATTATAAAGAGCGCAGGAAAACGGTCGAAGCCGTGGCCGGGCTGCCGGTGACCGAGGCGGTGGTCGGCTTCTCCTCGGAAAGCATAGTGGAGGCGCTGGGAGGCAGCATTAAGCCGCTGCTGGACGCCCTTAAAAGGGGTACCATCCGGGGCGTGGCGGGGCTGGTATCGTGCACCACCCTGCGCGACCACGGCAACGACGCGCACAGCGTGGCCGTGGCCAGAGAGCTTATCAAGCGCGACATACTGGTGCTTTCCATGGGCTGCGGCAACGCGGCCATGCAGCTGTCCGGGCTGTGCTCCCCCCGGGCCGGTGATCTGGCCGGTGAGGGACTGAAGGGGCTCTGCCGGTCGCTGGGTATACCCCCCGTGCTGAGCTACGGGACCTGCACCGACACAGGACGGCTGGCCGACCTGCTGGCCGCCATATCCAAAGAGCTGGGCGACGTTCCGGTTACCGACCTGCCCGTCGCGGCGGTGGCCCCCGAATACATGGAGCAGAAGGCGACCATCGACGCTGTATTTGCGCTGGCCTTCGGCCTGTATACCTACGTCAATCCGGTGCCCACCGTAACCGGTGGACCCAGCCTGGTCAAGCTCCTGACGCAGGACCTGCCGGGCGTCACCGGCGGCCAATTGAGCGTTGAGAAGGACGCCGTCAAGGCCGTGGACGGTATAGCCGCAGCCATCGAGGAGAGGCGGAAACGACTGGGTATTTGACACACAGTGTAAAATAGACAGTCGTGAGAGACCATGATCAGGTGGTACTGAACCTGTCGGGATGGGATAATTACAGCGAGACGCTGATTGAATCGGCGGGCACCAGGATCGCTCTTTCCCTCTATCACGCGGGCGATGGCCGTCCCTGCATCGTTTTCATTCCCGGCACGATGACGCACCCCCTTTTTTACGATGAATTCCTGACGCTGCTGGCCGCTGCGGGATTCAACGTCGCGGGCGTCCATTTGTTGTCCCACGGCAAGAGCCCGCGGGAGAAGAAGTTTTTTACCTTCGCCGACATGCTGCAGAACATCATGGACAGCATTGGTTATTGCCTGGACCATATCAGCAGCACCGTGATCCTGCTGGGATCCTCCCAGGGCGGAATTCTCAGCCTGGCGGCGGCCGGGCTGGACAGCCGTATAAAAGCGGTATTCCCCAATAACGTGCTGATCCCGTCCCTGAGCAGCTCGATAGAAATAACGAGGTTCCCGCATTTCCTTAAACCCTTTGTTCGTCCTATCACTTCTACGATGAAGCTCGCCGCGCGCATCGCCCCCGGTCTGGAATTGCCGCCGGAGTCCTATCTCGACTTCGATAGGGTCAGCAAATCAAAGCAGTTGCGGGACCAGTTTTTCAGCGACCCCCTCAACCGTTCTAACTACCCGCTTTGCTTCCTGGCATCGCTATTCACGGCGGACCTGAGCAGCATCTCCGACGGCAGCATCAAATGCCCGGTGGTGGTGATCGCCTCCACCGGCGATACGCTCTTCCCCTACAGCTACTGCCTCGAGGTTTACCAAAAAATCGCCGCCCCGCACAAGGAGATGCTGGTGTTCCACGAACCCTGTCACCTGATATTCAACGAGGCCACGGAACGCGTTATAGGTCCTGTAGTGGAAAAGTTGAACGAGTATAAATAATGGCCTACGGCTCGGCTATGGACTTTCGCAGGGCCAGTATCATCTCGGGGACATCGATCTTCATGGGGCAGCGCACCTTGCACCTGCCGCAGGTCAGGCACGTATAGGCCATGGACGAAGCTTTCTCCATGTTGCGGGTAACCTCCGCGGCCCACACCGCTCCGATGCCTGCGAAATACTTATCGCCGAAATAGCCCGCCGTGAGCCCGAAGACCGGGCATTCATAAAGGCACCCGCCGCAGCGCAGGCAGTAGAGCGCCTGTCGCAGCACGGGGTCCTTGGCCAGCTGCGTCCTGCCGTCATCCAGGAAGATGACATGGAACTCTTTAGGGCCGTGAACACCGTACGTGGTCACTTTCTCGATATCGCCCGTCTTGCTGGGGCCTGAGACCAGGCTGACGTAGGACGGGACTGAATAATTTGCGTATCGCCAGGTGACCTCGGCGACCTTGAAGGCCTCCTCCAGCGTCGGCACCAGTTTTTCCAGGCCGACCAGCGCGATATGCACGGGCGGGGCGCCTGTGGCCAGGCGGATATTTCCCTCGTTCTCGATCA
>Ga0208828_1000194_pt1 | contig 28174 bp, 32 predicted proteins | sample Kivu_160m_FD_185487 | JGI IMG/M metagenome (GOLD analysis project Ga0208828, IMG submission 185487) | Freshwater microbial communities from Lake Kivu, Western Province, Rwanda to study Microbial Dark Matter (Phase II) - Kivu_160m (SPAdes)... | ecosystem: Environmental > Aquatic > Freshwater >... | reverse complement strand
GTGGCTCTTGCTTCTCTTCTGGTTCATTCTCGTGATTGCAGGAACAATCACGGGTACTGTGGTCATGGGTGAGCTGACCAGACAGTAGATGCACGAAGCATCATGAGCAAGCCGCACCTGGCTGCAGGGTTCTGGTAACTTGTCGGCTCACCCGTGAGGGTGTTAACTGGCGGCGCATTTTCGGCCCTGATAACTTGTCGAGTGGTGCGTGTAGGGTGCCCTCTTTAATAGTTCAGTGGACGCTAGCCAAGTCGGGGAAACCCCTGAGGATCATCTATGCCGGAAGAGGGACAGAAGACAGAGACAAAAAGTAGCGAGGTTCCCAGTGATGGACAAGCAGAGAAGAACTTTAAGCTCAGATTCACGCGTGTCTGCGCGGAGAGCCTTGAAGGAAAATCAGAGAAGACTGAATCTTCAACTAGCTCTGAATCAAGCGAATGAGGAGCTAAAAGAAGCAAACGCCCACCGACGCATGGCGGATACCAAGACATACACTATTCTCAGTGTTACCCTAGTCTTCTTTGGGTTCTTGTCTTCGCTTAGACCTTGGGTCGGCATGACGGATACTGCCCGGGGCCTCTTGGCGGTTGCCCTTGGCATGTACGGGGGCGTGGTCGCGATTGGTGTGTGGTCATATTTTCCACGAAATTTTCCCGCCACGAATACGAGCGCGATTCTCGAACACTTAGATAGAGAAAACGAGTTGTTGATGGAATGGACAACGGACAAGCTTGTCGAGTTCTCTGATAGGAATTGGAAGATCGCTTTGGAAAAGGGCTACTGGATCAAGATAACAATGGGTCTTTTTCTAGTGGCTACCGCGTTGCTTGGTGTCTCTCTGATGGTTCGCTAGGTTTCCGGCTCGCATTCTGTATGAGTGTTAGCCACTTGTTCTCGCCTTGAACTTCGATCCCGCAAGCGTCGGCCGGGGTCTTGCTGTCTAGGGCTTCATGTGGGCGCACGTAGTTGTGGTATATCTGGTAGCCTGGAATGATCGGCGTGTCAGGCTTCTTGAGTCCACGCATGACCTTCTCACGGTCACGAATCTCACCGTTCAGCCGTTCCATCTTGTTGTTGTTATGGTCATGTTGTAGTGTGATGTGGCGTATGTGCTGGGTCCTCGTCTCCATCTTCAAGGTTCGGTACTCTTTCAGGTACGCCTCATGATACGACTTTAGGCCGTCAGTTATCAGAATCCTAGGTTTGCGTCCTATCGTATCTCTGGCTTTCTGGAACAGTCGTCGTGCGTCATAGTTGTGCTTGCTGTCAGCGACTTCTTGAGCTATCCAGAACCGTGTCTCATCATCCATCATGGCGAAAAGGTATTTCATGTTGCCTCGGACTTTCAGGTATAGCTCGTCAGCCCGCCATGTGTCGGAGACTTGCGGTTTGATCTGTTCAAGATACTTCTCCATGAGGGCGACATACTTCTGAATCCACTTGTAGACCGCAACGTGGCTAACAGTCACGCCTTGGAGTCGCAAGAACTTCTGAACATTTCGAAGCGACTCACCGGTGAAGTAGAGTTGCATTGTGGAAGTCACGATTTGCGGTGAGGCTTTCATGCGCTCGAAACCGAGATTGACCACAAACCATCTTCCGCAGCTCTCGCAAGTGTACCGTTGAATGTCTCCGTTTCGGTTGTGTCGAATACCATGTTTCACTATCCGGTCTGACGCGCAGATGGGGCAAGCGTGAATCTGGATGGGTGCGAGAACTATTCGACCTACAACTTTCTCACGTAGGGCAAGACTGAACTCAACAGCCCAAATGTGCTTACACTTCGCATCTCGGTAAACGTGATCGGGGCAACTACATTCCCATCGGGAATCTTCTTTGACGACTGAGTACGCGCCGTTCCCGTTCTGTGATTTCACTCTGTATGTCTGAGGGTCTATTCTTTGGATTTGGTCGTTTGATGAGGCTATTGCGAAGCCCTTAGTTTCGCGCGGGTTTTCAGGTGTTGACATTCCTGTACACCACATACAATTATGGTACCATACTGAGATATAGGCGTTATGGTACCATATTATCAGTAGGGCCCATTCACCCAATCTTTGACAATTCCGTCACACAAAGTTTATACAGAATGTGGTACCACAAATGGTACCATTAATGGGTGAATGTATGAAACTTCAGAGGCATTTTGCCTACGAGTACAACAGAAGGAAGCACTACAAGCATGTGATAATCGTACCGGAGGAAGATGTTGAGAGACTTGGATGGCAACACGGTCAAGAACTGGAGCAGCGCGTCGATGGCGACAAACTCATGCTCAAGCCCAAAGGTACATTCACTGAATCAGGCCTGAAAGGAGACACTGGCAATGTGCGAACACGAGAGGTGCCACTTGAAATCCATAAGAAGAGTGGGCATGGGCGATAGGAGACGAGGAAGATGACGATAACAGTAATTGATCGAGATAGGATTGAATATCTTGCTGGACAGTTGGCTAGCATGTATTCCAGAGGGGAAACTTCCTCATCTGGGTTTGGCAATGTCGCTCTCGAAATTCTCTTCATGCGAAATGCTGCCGAAGAAGCGATGGAAAAAGGCTCTAACGCGGATAAGGGCGAGGCCAAGGAGGCGCTCAAACGCTTGCGCGAATTGGAGAAGGCCTTAGTTCAGTTGTTCATGATGTCGAGACTGAGCACACGAAAACATGCAAGGAGCGACTTCATGGAGTTCCTTGATCGAGGCTACCGAGTCGCGGAGGGTCACCGACATGAGTGATCCTGTCTTGACGACTGAACACATCACACAGCTAGTTCATCGGTGTATCATAGAACTCCAAAATAAGAACACGCGGCTCTTGGTGGATCTGTCTAGCCTTCTACACTCCTTGGCTCAGGCAACGGGTGATGATGTCTATAGGGTCCTCGCTAGCCCCCTCGGCGGGTTCGCTGGCGAACTGATGTCGTTTCGATCCCTTGTAGCTGTTCCCATACTACCGACTGAAACGCGAGAAAAATGTGAAGGAATGCTTGACAATGCGATCAAAGGAGGTCTTGAAGCCCTAGAAATCGTCAAGAACGAACTGCAAAAGGGCGAAGCGAGGGATTACAAAGAGATTGTGCGGGCGGTTGCGTTACTCACGGAAAACGATTATGCTCTCTATGGAGAACGCTCCGCTCTGACAAGGGCTTCTTCAAGAAGTATGCCTGACACCGACTAGGTTCAGCATGAGCCGTCAGTTAACAGCTCATCCGGTGTGCCGACAACTTAACAGAACCGGCTGCAGACATCATTATATGTCTGGCACCAAATCAGGACCGCAAACGTCGGAACGACGAGAGACTATGAGCGCTCAAGAGACCGATCTCAGAGGGGAAGATGGTGAAGCCACCGCCCTACAGCCAGAGGTCAATATCGGGACCCTGGGCCACGTGGACAACGGCAAGAGCACACTAGTGCAGTCTCTGACGGGCGTCTGGACTGGGCGGCATTCAGAAGAACTGAGACGCGGCATCACCATCAGGATCGGGTATGCAGATGTCTTCATCTACAGATGTCTCAAGTGCAAGCCCCCACACAACTACTCAACTGGCCCACAGTGTCCTCACTGCCGTTCCGAAACGAAGTTCAAGCGAGGCGTAAGCTTCGTCGACTGTCCCGGTCATCATAGTCTCATGGTCACGATGCTCTCAGGTGCAGCGCTCATGGACGGTGCCCTCTTTGTTGTTGCTGCCAACGTCAAGTTCCCGCAAGCTCAGGACCGAGAGCATCTACTCGCAGCACAGATGGTCGGAATACAGCGCCTGATAGTCGTGCAGAACAAGATCGACCTCGTGGACAGAGCGCGAGCCATCGAGAACTGTGCGGAGATAACCTCCTTCACCAAGGACACGATCGCAGCCGATGCGCCGGTCATTCCCGTTTCGGCCCAGCATGGCGCAAACACTGATGTCGTTCTCTATGAGATGGAGAAGAGGATCCCCACGCCGAAGAGAGATCCAGCTGCATCTCCACGTATGTATGTCCTCAGATCCTTTGACATCAACAAGCCTGGGACGGGGATCGAGGAACTCCGTGGCGGGGTCCTTGGCGGGTCCGTCATTCAAGGCACTTTCAGAGCCAATGATGAGATAGAGATAAGACCCGGCCTCGCCGTCGAATCGGGGGGCAAAACCCACTACGAGCCTCTGGTTTCGAAGGTGACGAGCCTGAGCGCCTCCAAAGGGCCCGTGACAGAGGCCCGAAGCGGCGGTCTTGTTGGAGTCGGAACAGCCTTGGACCCATCTCTTACGAAATCCGACGGCCTCGTCGGCAGCGTGGTAGGAAAGGCGGGAGAGCTTCCCCCGGTCCTTGATAGGCTCACCGCCGAGGTCATGCTTTTTGAGAGAGCTGTCGGAACCGAACAGCTCGTTCCCGTGGACAAGATCCGTACAAACGAGCCACTCGTCCTGAACGTGGGAACCGCAGTTACGTCAGGCGTCGTTACTTCAGCGAGAGAAGACGTAGTGGACATAACCCTCAAGAAACCTGTCTGCCCTATACCTGGCTTCAAGATCGCCGTGAGCAGACGCATCGGTGACAGCTGGCGTCTCATCGGCTTCGGCACATTAAAGGGATAACATGTGGCACCGTCTGTCTACCTAGACACAAGCTTCCTCATGCTCTCAGCCAAATTCCACATCGACGTGCTGTCAGAAGCGGAGAACCTCCTTCAACGCAGAGTCCAGTTCATACTTCCATCTGCAGTGCTGGAGGAACTGAAAGGCTTGGCACAGAATCGCGGCGCACCTGGGAGGGATGCGAGAGTCGCCCTGGAACTGGCCGAGAAGTCGAAAGTGCGTTGTCTCCCCTCCGAAGCGTCGCTGGACGCTGACACGATACTCATTGAGATCGCGAAGCTTCCGGACACAATCGTTGCCACCGCGGACTCGACGATCCGAAAGAAGCTCCGAGCCATCCACAGGCCCGTGATTTTCCTCAGGGAAAAGGCTAAGTTGGAGCTAGAAGGCATTGAGGCAAGCTACTGGTAGATACGGACTAGTATCATGATAAGAATCGGCGATAGTCTTGTTTAGAGTCTTGACGGTTGAGGACATAGTTAGAATCCCGCCCAAGAGTTTCGGAAATCCAATTGACAAAGCGGCCACGGATCAAGTCAAACTGAAGTACGAAAACATCGTTGATGAGCAGCTAGGATACGCTGTGTTTGTGGTTGATGTTACTGTAGATCCAGTCGGGAAGATACTGCCAGGAGACGGCTCGACATACCATCGAGTAACCTTCAAGCTTCTCAGCTTCTACCCGGAAATGCATGAAGTCGTCGAAGGAGAAGTGGTGGAGGTCACAGACTTCGGAGCCTTCGTAAGGATCGGACCGGAAGATGCCCTGCTCCATGTGTCACAGATCATGGACGACTACATATCATACGATGAGAAGCACGGAGTCCTGGTTGGAAAAGAAAGTCAGAGGAAGATCGCGAAGGGCGACTTCGTGAGAGGCCGCATAATTGCAGTGAGCTTCCCACGTGGCGGGACGGGCGGAAAGATCGGTATCACAATGCGCCAGCCCTTTCTAGGCAAGCTGGAATGGGTTGAACAGGATATGCGTCGTGCACGAGGATCAAAAGAGGAGAAGCCGGCTTGACTGAGAAAGCCTGCAAGAACTGCAGGTATATCAGCAGCGGATCGGTCTGCCCGAACTGCAAGTCCACCAATCTCAGCGATGATTGGACCGGGCTCGTCATAGTCGTAGATCCTGACAAATCAGAAATAGCGAAGAAGATGAGGATCAAAGCGCCCGGCCGATATGCGGTGCGGGTACGATAGACCAGGGACTTCCACCCTGTTGGTCAGAAGCGTTGCACAAGCTCGTCTTGACTAAGGGACTCAGGTCTTCCCTCAAGAAGCCGCTAGGCACTCTGTTGACAGGGGACGCCCCCGCGGCGTACAGAGAGATCGCGCGGCTAGTGTCACGCAAGAACCCTCCCCGCGTCATCTTCGTCGGCGATGCAGTCTCAAGAAATGCCGTGAAGCTGGACATTCGTAGAGACGTCCTGATTATCGACAACAAGGAGAAAAGAACCCGCGTTAAGTCACTGACCACCGTTCAGAAGAGAACGTACCGAGTCCGAAACGAGCCGGGAACAATTGGCTCCGATGCCTGGGCGGCAGTCGATGACGCGATAGAAAACGGGGACGCACTCATGATTGTTGACGGGGAAGAGGACTTGCTCACCCTTGTCGCGATGGCGACGGCGCCACCGGGGTCTCTTGTCATCTACGGTCAGCCGAATGAAGGGCTGGTGCTTATCGAAGTGAACGCTGAAGCTAGAAAAAGAGCTCGTCTCTTCTTGGGAAGAATGACCGAAGCGAGCTAAGGAGGACTCTTCTTCTCAACATAGTCAGTGAAACTGCATGAGCCACATGTCCAGCGGTCGATGGGCTCCTTGTGGTGCGCCATGAAGTTGCCGCATCTTGGGCATTTCTTGTTCTTGAGTCTTGCTTGTCCCTTCGCGGGGTCGAGTTCGTACAGCTTGCTGGTTCGAGCTTCTCGCTCTCTCTTTTCTGTCTGCTTCTCACTCATGTCCGTGCACTAGCTACTTGGCAGGCTTGGACGCTTCTGTTCCAGCCTTCGTTGTGGGCTTGGGCTCCGGTTTCTCTGCAGGCTTGGCTTCCTTCTCAGCAGCCTTGCTCTCCTTCTCTGCAGGCTTGGTTGCCTTCTTCTCTGCCTTGGCCGATTTTGCCTCTTCTGCCTTGGCGCGTTCCTCAGGAGACAAGTTGCGTATGACAACGTGCTTGGGAACAGTTGACGATGCCAAGGACGGGGCATCGTAGATCTGCAATTGGCAGACCGTCTTCTGGATGCCAGTCGATGTGCGCACTCCCACGACAAACACGTTCTCGATCTTGGCGCCAAGTTTGGACGCCATCCGTTTTCTTATATCGAACCGCTGCGGAGTTCCCTCTCCCTTGTGATCAATCTGGAGGCTGATCTCTTTGCGCTTGAGTAGAGGATTATACGACTCGCTGCTTACCTTGAATTCCATCGAGCGAAATCACCGTCACTTCTTCTTGCGTACCTTCTTGACAGGTTTCTTCGCGGGCTTCGCCTTCTTCACTTTGGCTTCGACAACCTTCTCTCGAGGCTGAAGCGGCTTTGTTTCAGGTTCCTTGACCGGCTCAGGCTCCTCGACAGGTTTCTCTTCGCCGGTGAAGATAACGGTGTTGACCTGATATGTCTCATCAGTTATCATTCGACCGCGAACTAGCTTCCGTCTCCTTTCTCCCTCCCTCTTGGGCCTGAATCCGACCCCTCCGGAAAGGACGACGTACTTCTTTGCTCCTCCGTGAACATCCGCGCGCATCGGGATGCCGTCCTTGTCGCAGCCACCAGTGATCATGACCCTGCTGCCAGCAAGCCCGAGCTGAGAGCCGTCTACGACATCGCCGATGCCTCTCCCGACCAGCGCTTGGGCCCTGGATCCTTCTAGCTCCGCTACCGTTGCCTTCCTTGTCTGCGGGTCAGACACGATTACCTTGAACTTCGCCATGATACGCACCAAGCCGGAGCGGAATCGTACATAGGCAAAGTGAGGCGTTTAATAAGGTTGCAGCTTTGTCGGAAAACACGCTGCAGTTCTATGCGTCTTGTCTTCGCAGAAAGATTCCCAGCTCCTTCAGACTCAGGAAGGCCATCTCGTGGCTGGGCGGCGTTCTCCTCTCTAACCACACATGTCGCGCCTTCATTCCGCGGAGGCCATTCATCAGAGTCTCCAGGGTTATCGAATCCACGTGCACATCTGATCGAAATGCCCCAACGGCTCGCAGTAGCGCTCGTCTGTCTCTTGAGGTCTTCACAACTGCTCTGGTTCGTAAATACTCGGGCATGGACTCGCTTCCCTTTGCGATGCCGAAAATCGTTCCATCCCTCAGTTCCACCAAGATAGCATCATACTGGTGGATCTCGTTGATTATGTGAAGCATCTCGGTCTCCGAAATCATCGGGAACCCAAGTCCGAGTTGCTGAGGATAGTTTCGACGAGCGCTTAAGATTGTTGTCTAGCAGAGACCGAGCAGCAGTTGACACTAGTGTCAACCCTGATGGGCGATTGTCTCATAGAAACATTGATAAAAGTAGGTCATTTGCTTAGACTAGCCGCTGGCAGATGTGCAGGAGAAGCGAATGCCAAAACCATCCTACGTCAAGTTCGAGGCCTCAAAGGAGACCATCGACAAGGCATATCAAGTAGTCCAGGTCGCAAAGGATTCCGGCAAGATAAGGAAAGGAACGAACGAATCCACGAAGGCTATCGAGCGCGGAATCGCTAAACTTGTGCTCATTGCTGAGGACGTTGAGCCCCCTCAGGTTGTTGCTCACCTCCCTATTCTCTGCGAGGAGAGGAAGATCCCGTACCTTTTCGTCCCAAGCAAACTTGACTTGGGTCGCTCGGCCGGTATCGATGTCGGATGCGCGGCCGTCTCCGTATTAGAGGCGGGAGAAGGAGCCAACACTCTGAAGGACGTAACCGCTTCAGCTGAACGCCTTAGGACCGGCAGTGGGGCCAAAGCCTAGAGATGTCCGCAGCACGTGAGAGATCAAGAGAGGAATCGGTACCTGCTGAGGTGACGCAGGTCATAGGCAGGACCGGCGTCACGGGTGAAGTCATCCAGGTTCGGGTCAGACTCCTCGAAGGGAAAGACAAGGGCCGAATCATAACACGGAACATTAAGGGCCCAATCCGAGTTGGAGACGTTCTTACACTCAGGGAGACCGAGCGCGAAGCCAAGAAGATCAGGTAGTGCCACATATTGCCCAGGACGAACAAATGCTCTTTCTGCGGCAAGCCTTTCCCACCATCAACTGGAATGATGTACATCAGAAACGACGGAACAATACTGCATTTCTGCTCCTCGAGGTGCCGGAAGAGCCTCCTCATCTACAAGAGGGATCCGCGCAAACTGAAATGGACAGCGTACCACGGCAAGAAAGAGCGCGGATAGTGGATTCTGCCGTAGATACGAGTCATTGCCTCAGCGGACGATTTCCGCAGGCGTCCAAGGACGACCGTCAGCAAGTCAGGCCTAGGACGACGACGATTCTAGGGACAATCTCAGAGACCCCAGATTGGGTTCTGTCGTCGTTTCAACTCGACTAGGCTCTTGATTAAGGCGTCTTCTTCTGGAGTAAGCTCGGTGCCGTAGCGAGATCGCAGAATCTTCACATGTTTCTCGGGAATGTCCACTGTCAGGTTCTGCCCCTCGGTAACGTTGCGGCCAACTGTTGCCTTATCAATCGAAGCTGCAACTTGCATTCCTTTCGTGGCCTCCTGCAGATCCTTCCCTTTGTCCTGGATCTGGAGGATCTCGCCGATCTTTCGCCCGTTGTCGTCCATGAGGGGGTACTTGGGCCGAATCCTGCCAACCAAGACCTCGACACCAACCACGGCTGGTTTGCTTCTCCGAAAGACGAATCCTGGCAGGACTCTCATTGATCCAGGCCTGACAAGGCTATCAAGCTCCGCTTTCATGCCTGCGGCACGTTGTTCTTCAGACCATCTGACGTAGTCATCGATGAGGTGGTAGATTATGTCGGCCTTGAAGATCTTGATCCCTGCGGTACTCGCCTCTTCCTCAGCGTCAGGAAGCACTCTAACATTGAACGCCAATACCGCAGCCAACAGTCTATCGTCCACCCAGACCGCCTCGGCCTCGGCGATGTCACGTTTCGAGACATCGCCAACATCGGCAAGCCTCAGCGGGATACCATAGTTTGACAGCGCGTTGGTGATAGCCTCCAACGATCCGAGCGTATCAGTCTTGAGGACGACACCGTTCCGATCAGTCTGTATCCTGAGTTTCTCCACCTCTTCGTCTATCATGCGAGAGTACTCTTTCACGTTCTTTCCGTGTGGGACCCCGTAGAGCGCGGAACCAGCAAGAGCCAGGTCAAGATTCGGGGCTGCGATCTTGACGCCGGCGGCAGCGACTATTCGCTCAGCGCTGAGAAACTTGTCTCTAGGGTCCCGGATCTCGTCCAAGGGTTTCGGAAGAAGGAGAGCGCGGACCTTGGTGGAGATGGGGCCCTCCCTTCCTCCAAGTACGATTGTGTCGTTCACTTTGAGGACGCCGTCGTAGATGATCGCGTTCACAGTCATGCCCAGCCCCGGTTCTTCCTTGACTTCAAGAACGGTGCCTAGAGCAGGTCCGCTCCTGGTTTCGAGCTTGTCATGCATGTAGGCCTGCGTCAGGCCAGCAACAATCGCGAGTAGTTCCGGAACCCCTTCTCCAGTCCGAGCGCACGTAGGGATTATCGCGACATCCTTTGTGAAGTCAGTGATCCTGTCAAATCGATCTGATCTGAACCCGAGTCTCGACAGGGCCCCCATTATCGTGTAGATCCTATTGTTCAATTCAGTTTGGATCTCTGGATCTTGTTGCTTGAACGATATCGTGAACGGGGTGTCCGTCGTTGATTTCCATCCTTTGATCAAGTCAATCTTGTTTGCGGCAACCACAAACGGTGTCCTGCGCCCTTTCAGTATGCCAAGTGACTCTGTTGTCTGCGGTTCGACGCCCTTGGAAACATCGATAACGAGTACGGCAATGTCTGCTGCAGATCCGCCCCTGCGTCTTAGGTTGGAGAACGTTTCGTGGCCAGGCGTGTCGATGAAGAGTAGCCCTGGCACTTCGATCTTGATCTTGAATTGCTCAAGAAGCGGGCCGCAGGTCTCTTTTATCACTGAGGAGGGCAGAAGGCTCGCGCCTATCCATTGAGTGATCTGCCCTGGCTCGCGGGCAGCAACAGACGTGCCTCTGATCTCGTCAAGGAGGGTCGTCTTCCCGTGATCTACGTGACCAAGCACGGCCACAATGGGCTGTCGCAGAGGCATCTTGCATCATCCAACATAGACATTGAGCTTGATGAATGCAGAACTCTCTTAAACGTTTGAGATAACGTCGGGCCGAACCCGCGTGATGTGGGGAGAATGCAACACTGTCTGCTTTTATCGTGCGCTTCCTATTCCAATTCGAGGCCGCGTTCATATGGAACCTTCGGAAGACAATGCGTTCTCGCTACTTGCGAGACCGGTTCTCGAAGCAGTCCGCGAACGCGGCTTCGCTGCACCAACAGAACCCCAGGCGCAAGCTATCCCTAAGATCATGGCCGGCGAGAACGTCCTGCTCATCTCGCCGACTGCTTCAGGCAAGACTGAGGCAGCTGTGCTCCCGATCCTCAGCCGCTTCATGACTTCGAAGACCGACGAGCCAGGAATTGCCATGTTGTATATTTCCCCTCTTCGTGCGCTGAACCGTGATCTGCTTCAGAGGTTGGAGTGGTGGTGTCATCGCCTTGACGTGAGAGTCGCAGTCCGGCATGGTGACACTGACACGAAGGAACGAGGAATGCAATCGAAGAACCCGCCGGACATGCTGATTCTGACTCCTGAGACCCTGCAGGCAATCATGCCTGGGCGGATAATGCGAAGGAACCTCCGCAAGGTAGGCTACGTGATAATTGACGAGGTCCATGAACTTGCAGAGGACAAGAGAGGAAGCCAACTAGCGCTGGCACTTGAGCGGCTCAGATGGATCACCGCACGCGATTTCCAGATAGTCGGCCTGTCCGCAACGATCGGAACTCCCGAAAAGGTGGCAGAATTCCTTGCGGGAGCCAAGAGACCTGTTGCCATAGTGCGGGTCCCCATAGGCCGCAGATTGAGAGTGACTGTAGAGCTGCCGGAGCCAGATGCAGAGAGTTCTCGTCTTGCGAGCAGACTCTACACGCACCCTGAAGTTGCAGCACGTCTGAAGCTCATGCGCGGTATCATTGAGGACCACCGTTCAGTCATACTCTTCACCAATACGCGCGCGGCAGCGGAGGTCCTCACAAGCCGCTTCAAGGTCTGGGACATCGACTTTCCAGTGTCAATCCATCACGGATCATTGGCCAAGCCATCACGCATCTCAGCTGAACAGGGGCTCAAGAATGGGGAACTGAGAGGGCTCGTGGCAACCTCCTCGCTAGAGCTGGGAATAGATGTCGGGAGAGTCGACTTCGTCATTCAGTACATGAGCCCGCGCCAAGTGACCAGACTGATTCAGCGGATCGGAAGAAGCGGCCACAGCGTTGGGCGCGTGGCCGAAGGCATAGTCATCGCGATGGATTCGGACGACGCTCTCGAAGCACTTGCCATAGCACGCCGGGCAATGCAAGAGACGCTTGAAGCAGTTCAGATCCCTGAGAAGCCACTCGATGTACTATCACATCAGATCGTTGGCCTACTGATCCAAAAGAGCCGCTGGTATATCCGAGAGATACTTGACATTTTCACCAATGCCGGGCCTTACAAGGACCTGAATGAATCCGACCTTACTCGAGTGGTAGGATACATGCATTCGAGGTTCCCGAGGCTCTGTTGGTTCTCTCCACAAGACCAAATCATCCTCCGTCCGCGCCGATTGAAAGACATCTACACCTACTACTTTGGGAAACTCTCAATGATCCCGGATGAAAAGCAGTACCTTGTCGTTGACAGGTCGGGGAACTCGCCAGTCGGAGTACTGGATGAGGCCTTCGTCGCAGAATACGGGACACCTGGAACGAAGTTCATCGTCAGAGGTAGCCCTTGGAAGATGGAGAGTGTCAGAGGGGAAACGATCTATGTTCGAGGGATAACTGACCCCACAGGAGCAATCCCGAGCTGGATAGGCGAAGAGATACCGGTGCCGTACGAAATAGGGATAGAGGTCGGAGAGATTCGCAGGCATGCAGTTGAATCGCTCAGGAATGGCAGGAAAAAGGAGAACATTGTCTCAGAACTGTCGGCGAAATACCCGTGCACCGCTGACACGATGCAAAGAGCCTTGTCAGAAACCTTCGACCAGGCTGCCATGGGGCTGGACGTCCCAAGCGACAAGCTTGTCACCATCGAAGACTGGGACGAGTACGTGGTGCTCTCTTGCCACTTCGGCTTGTTGGTCAATCGAACACTCGCAAGGCTGATCGGACATGTCCTATCGGAGGAAGCGGGATCTACTGTAGGAGTGCAACAGGACGCATACCGAATTGTGATCCAATCTGCCGGGGTAGCTGATGCAGAGCGAGTAGCGAGCGTTGTCCGAAAGCTTGGGGATATGAACATCGATTACCTGGCAAGAGCGGCTTCTTCGAAGACAGGGATCTTCAAGCGCAGGATGGTTCACGTTGCGAAACGGTTCGGAGCAATCTCGAGATGGGCGGACCTTGGTAGCGTGCGTCTTCGACGCCTCATGAAAACGTTTGAGGGCACAGTCATCTCTGAAGAAACCATGAATGAAACCCTGAGGAAGGATCTAGATCTCCTGAACGCAGGTAGGGTTCTCTCTGCGATACGTGATGGAGACATTAAGCTGGTTGTCATTTCGGGATCGGGAGAACTCAGTCCGATCGCCAGGCTAGGAATCGAGCGTATCAGTATGAAGACCGACCTGATACCCTCGGACAAGATGAGGCGAATTCTGATCGATTCTGCCCGCGCAAGGATACTCAACGAATCCAGGACGCTCGTGTGTGTGTCGTGCTGGAAATACGCTGAGATCGTTAGGATGAGCCGTCTGCCCGCACCGATCAAGTGCCCGAGATGTAGTTCCAAGTCGATTGGGGCGCTCTCCTGCGGCACGGAAGAGCTGGATCAACTCATGAAGAGAGAGGGGAGACCTCTCACAAAGGCAGAGAAACGAATCGTTGAACAAGCATCAGAATCCGCCACTGTCGTCGAGAAATGCGGGAGAAACGCCATTCTCGTCCAAGCTGGACGAAGGCTGACCCCGGCAGATGCCAGGAGAATCCTGCGCAAGGAAAAACAAGCGACGGACAGACTGTTTGAGCTGATTATGGATGCGGAACGCCAGGCGCTTAGGAGAAGGTTCCTCTAGGCATCACCAAATGCCCTTCTGACTAGACGCATAGGGTACCGATACCTTTAGACCCTGTTTGATGCGATAGTCGTGAGATGATTCGAGAATGACGGTCGTTCTGGACGGGAGAACGCTCACGATTGACGATGTTGTGAGGGTGTCGCGACGATACGACCACATCGAGCTCCAGGAGAATGCACGAAATAGAGTCGCAGAGTCGCGGAAGGTCCTCGAAGAACTGGCCAAATCCAGAATCATCTACGGGATCAACACGGGGTTCGGCGCACTCAGCAATACAACAATTCCACCGGAAGACTTGGACAGGCTCCAACTCAACCTCATTCGGAGCCATTCGACCGGGATCGGCCCTCCCCTACCGACAGATGTCACTCGTGCAATAATGGTACTCAGGGCAAACACACTCGCGAAAGGACTCTCCGGCATACGACTCCCAACCCTTGAGACGTTGATCGCCATGATCAACGCACGAGTCCACCCGATCGTCCCGGAAAGAGGTTCCGTTGGCGCAAGCGGGGACCTGGCTCCCCTTGCGCACCTCGCGCTGGCAATGATTGGAGAGGGATACGCTGAGTACCACGGCGACGTTGTAAGCGGTTCTGAAGCTTTGAAGGCGGCTTCGATCAAGCCGGTGCAACTTGCAGCCAAGGAAGGCCTCGCTCTGATAAACGGAACTCAGATGATGACTGCGATTGGTGCACTCATGATTCATGACGCAAGAAACCTCATTGATTACGCTGAGAGGTCGGCTGCGGTTTCGCTAGAGGTCCTAGGAGGTCTTGTCGAGGCGTTCGATGACAGACTACACCAAGCCAGACCTCATCCTGGTCAAACTGCAAGCGCTCGCCACATGGTGGAGCTGCTTCATGACAGCAAGCTCGTCAGTTCAGGAGAAGAGCGGGTTCTCAAGGGATTTCACAGGCAGGATCCATATTCCCTTAGGTGCGTCCCGCAGGTCATGGGTGCTGTTCGTGACTCGGTCGAACATGCATCGCGCGTGATTGAAATAGAACTGAATTCTGCAAACGACAATCCGCTGATATTCCCTGACGACCGGGTTGTTCTCTCCGGAGGCAACTTCCACGGGCAACCCATTGCACTCGTACTTGATCTGCTATGCATTGCGCTGACGACAATCGGCAACATTGCAGAAAGAAGAATCGCCCGTCTTCTTGACGCGAGCCTGAGTTCGGGCTTGCCCCCGTTTCTGGCCTTAGTCACCGGAAAGCCGGGGCTTAGCTCGGGCTTGATGACGACTCAGTGCTCTGCGGCTGCGTTGGCCTCCGAGAACAAGGTCCTGTCCCATCCCGCAAGCGTCGACTCAATTCCAACTTCAGCTGGTTTTGAGGACTTTGTTAGCATGGGTCCTGCTGCCGCCCTCAAACTGATGCGCATAGTTGAGAACGTCCGCTTCATAGTGGCGATAGAATTCATATGCGCCTCTCAAGCGGTTGAGACTAGAGGAGTTGAAAACGTCAGCTCGGCCAACAGGAGCACTCACATGACCGTGAGGCGTTTCGTTCCAAAGCTGGAAGTAGATAGAGAAATGTCAGGGGATATCAATCGTCTTGCTTGCATGTTGAAAGATGGCAACTTCACAGAGATCCCCTGAGACAGAATGGCGCAATTCTCGTCGCGCCTGGAACCTGTCACGGGTTCTCTGTCTAGAGTCCCCTTACTTGGTCGCCAAGTCTCGAGATATCATGCTCGAAAGTGACCACATCAAATGGCCCCAGAATCCAGTAGTCCTTTCCGCCGGTGTAGAGTTCCTTGACACTCCCATACCGAATCCTTGCTTGGTCTTGACTGTCAAAAGAGAAAGCGATTTGTGATGTGACAGTCTGGGAAGCGGTTCTTACAGTCTTCATCGCAGTCTTTGCCCTTTCGACCTGTGTGGGAAATGTCGCAACAAGCAGGCCTAGGTAATCATTGTCTGCCTCCCCGATGGGTACGACGCTGCGCGCGCACATTGTTGTGAGAAGAACTCGTTTGGTTCATGATCAGCGGTGTCAAGGACCGTCGTCAGAGGGACCATGGTTCCCGCTCTCTGACTGAATAGATGACGGTAGGCTATGGCAACGTTGGCGCCTACGAGCTGGATCTTCAGTTCCGGGCGTCGAATTAGGAGAGTGAAGATCGTATGATCGCCATGCGTCGTTCCGCGGATTCTCGTTGAATTCATGAGCGCAGCTTCCAAGAGATACAGTTCCATGGAGTCAGCCTTGAGAGCGCTCACCGTTTGGTACTGCTTCCTTAGGGGTTTGCATCGAAGACTTGAGTCCAGCGAACGTGGACGCTTACAGGATCATAAGAGAGTTCGTTGCCAGTCTGGAGGAGGACCGGGAGATCTCGAACGACATCACGAGGTTTGCCCACGGCCTTTCGGACGACGCAGTTCATGATAGAATGACTCGCCAGCCAGATGAGTTGAGGCTATCGTGCGCCCGTGGCGAGGCCGCCTGCAATCGCGCCGACAACACTCAGAATAGACAGGGTTATGATATGGAGGGGAACCGGGCCTGAAGCGGTCGCAACTTGTATCACCATCGAATCTACAAAGAAGCCAGCCAGCTCCGGGTCCGCGATTTGTCCCAGTAGGGCTGGCAATGCAAGCAGAAACACAATGAATGAACAACTCATCACAATCGAGATCATTCCAGCTGCAATAGTGACTGAAGCTGCTCTAAGTTGGCTCGGCCTCGGCGACCCCACAGTTCCTACATGGGGAAGAATGCTCTATTTGGCGCACTACTATGGCGTCATGAAGGAATGGTGGTGGATCGTCTTTCCAGGGCTTTGCATCGCTCTTGTTTCGATCGCTTTCATCTTCGTTGGATACGCAATGGACGAGGTCCTGAATCCCAAGCTGAGGCGCAGGTGAAAGCAAGAGGTCGTGAGATCAATGGCACTTCTGGAAGTGAATAATCTGCAGGCTTACTTCTATACACTAGAGGGACCGGTTAAGGCTGTGGACGACGTCAGCTTCACCGTAGAGAAAGGTGAAGCGCTCGGACTGGCCGGCGAATCTGGATGCGGAAAGACAACTGTTGCACTGTCGATTCTCAGACTACTGCCATTTCCCGGAAAAGTTGTCGGAGGCAGCGTTGTCTTCGACGGACAGGACTTGGCGAAGGTATCGGATGAAGACATCCGAAGGTACCGCTGGAAAAGGATGTCGATCGTATTTCAGGGAGCGATGAACGCTCTCAATCCTGTCTTCAGCATTGGGGAACAGATCTCTGAGGGAATGCTCCTACACGAGAACGTAAGTGAAGACGATGCGAGACAGCGGTCAGAAGAGCTTCTCCGGTTGGTTGGAGTGGACAAGTCTAGGTACGACAGCTACCCCCATGAACTCAGCGGTGGTATGAGGCAACGATCAATGATTGCTATGGCCTTGGCGTGCAACCCCGACCTTGTCATAGCAGACGAGCCGGCTACAGCGCTTGACGTGATCGTTCAGGCGCAAGTCCTCAAATTGATGCAAGAGCTTCAGAAGGAACTCCAACTCTCCATGATACTGATAACGCATGACCTCTCGATCATAGCGGAAACCTGCGACAAAGTGGCGATCATGTATGCTGGAAAGGTGGCGGAATACTGCGACGCCGTCAGCCTGTTCAAGAAACCACTGCATCCATATACGCGTGGTCTACTTGCCGCCTTCCCGGATGTAAGAGCCCGCGACGCTAAATTGTCATCCATACCTGGGGACCCTCCAGACCTCATCAACCCGCCAAGGGGCTGTCACTTCCATCCGAGGTGTCCATACAGAAAGTCTCCAATCTGCTCTGAAGATGAACCCGAATTGCGAGAGATCAGGATGAAACACTACGCAGCCTGTCATTTCGCAGGAGAAGTCTGAGGGACAACGCATGACCGGCGACAACCTAATCGAGGTGACGAACCTTAAGAAGTACTTCTCTGCCTCGACCGGCTTTCTACCCTCGGTCTTCTCAAGGAAGCAGAGATACGTCCACGCAGTCGACGACATCAGTTTCCGGATTGGAGAATCGGAAACGCTCGGTCTGGCAGGCGAGAGCGGGTCAGGCAAGACTACAACTGGTCGCTTGCTCGTGCGCTTGATCGAACCGACTAGTGGAAGCGTGTGCATCCGCGGAAAAGATGTGATGGCGCTCAGGGGCAGCGAACTTAAGAGCATGCGAAGAAGTTTTCAGATAATCTTCCAAGACCCGTATGAATCGTTGAATCCTGGAATGACGATTTATGACACAGTCGAAGAGACACCGGCAATACATGGGATAGGGTCCTCCGCTGCAGAGAGGCAAGAAATGGTAAGAAAGGCATTGGAGCTCGCTCAACTTGTCCCTGCGGAGCAATTCTTCTATCGGTACCCACATGAGCTTAGCGGAGGCCAAAGGCAACGTGTGTGCGTCGCTCGGGCGTTGGTCTTGAACCCCGAATTCCTAGTCGCCGACGAGCCCGTATCTTCGCTTGACGTTTCGATAAGGGCCCAGATCCTGAACTTGTTGAAGGAATTGCAGGATCGGATAGGCGTAAGCTACCTGTACATCTCGCACGACTTGGGGTCAGTCAGGTACGTGAGCCAGAAGGTGGCAGTGATGTACCTTGGAAAGATCGTGGAGTTTGCGGAGTCTAACGAATTCTTTGAGGATTCTCTGCATCCCTACACAAAAGCCCTGATTGCTGCGGTGCCGATTGCTGATCCATCCACAAGAAAGGAGAGAGTTGCGCTGGCAGGAGAGATACCGAGTCCGATAAACCCGCCTTCGGGTTGTCGATTTCACCCGCGCTGCCCACAAGTCATGGCTATCTGCAAGGAGAAAGAACCAGACCTGAAGGACGTAGGAAAGGATCATTGTGTCGCGTGCTTTCTGTACCACTCGTTCTCAAAGTAGGTGCCGCTGCCTCCGGCTCTAGTACTTGGCAGCAGCTTGGCTTTGCCGACCATCCTGGGATGGTGGTCTGTCTATCTCTTCTCAAGAAGGTGGCAGGAACCGAAATGCCTCGGTCTGAATTAAAGGAGTTCGGGTTCTAGCTGCTTGCACCTATGGAAGGCATATGGGCATCGTGGGTGGAATCGGCATCCCTTTGAGATATTGACTGGGCTAGGTGTCTCTCCTTGGATGGGGATCTCCTTCTCTTCAACTCGCACCTCGGGGATCGCAACTGCTGCCTGCAGGGCCTGAGTGTACGGGTGGCGGGATTGTCGATCACTTCTTCCGTGGGGCCGTGTTCGACGATCCTTCCAAGATACATGACCCCAATTTGGTTTGCAGCATGCTTGGAGATCGCCAAGTCATGCGTAATGAATAGGTAGGTCAAGCTCTTCAGCTGGGTCTTCAGGTCCACCATTGGATTCAGGACTTCTGTTCTTATCGAGACATCAGGCATTGAGACTGGCTCATCGGCGAAGACAAACCTGCGATTCAGGATCAGTGCCCGGGCTATGGCGACCCTCTGCCTCTGGTCGCCGCTGGGCTCATGCGGATACCTGAACAAGTCGTCCTGCGGTGGGACTACTTGGACTCTCTTGAGAATGTTGGAGACAAGCTCGATTCTCTCCGACTCGCTCCCTCCAATTGCGTGAATGCTCAGAGGCTCCGCAATGATATCAAAAACCGTCATCTTTGGGTTGATGGAGTCAAAGGGGTCGTGAAATGTTGTCTGCCTCTCACGTCTGAGGGTCTTCATTCTCTCATGAGGGATTGATGTGATGTCGGTCCCGCGATAGTAGATATTTCCACCGGTCGACTCAACAAGCCTTAACGTCAATCTACCTGTGGTTGTCTTTCCGCATCCGCTCTCGCCGACGAGGCCGTAGATCGTACCTTCCTCAACCCCGAAAGAAACACCATCCACTCCTCTTACGCGGGCCTCTTTGGACGAAGCCAACGTTGTGAGGAACCCTCTTCTAACAGGGAACCATTTCTTGAGTTCAACGACTTCAATCAGAGGATTGTCCACAACCAGCGAGTTTCATGTGGCGGTAGTCTGGTTGTGATCCTTAGAGCGATTCTGGTCCGCGCTAGATGCTTTCACGCAACGGCCGACGGTTTGCTGAGTCCGACTCTGGCCCGACTCCTCCGAGTGCATCGAAGATGCGAAGGATAGCGTAAACGAGAATCCCTGTGACAATTAGAATCACAATGAGAGATACTCCGAATACTCGACCTTGTACCTCGGACACAATTCCAAGTCGTTTCATCCAGTCCGGCAGTGATTCCATGTCTCCAAAATAGGAGATGAACTCGATGAGCAACAGTCCTACGGCTGGGGCCAGAATCGCCACAGCAAGCCAGGTGGCAAGCTTCCTTACGTGAACTCGTCCCCATGCTTTGTCTTTGGAGACAGTTCGGACTTGCTCAAGATGGTGTGAGACTTGTCTAGAAGGATGAGTAATGAAAGCTATCCTCGCGTCCCTGGCACTCTCAGCTCCGAGGTGCAACAAGTGCGCAATCCAGCTTGGGGTACCTGGTGCCAGAATAGCTCGAAATAGGCAAAAGACTAACGGCGCAGCGAAAACCACAACGAGTACTGTCGTAGCCAAACCGGTGTAGAACAACATATGCGAAAGAGCCACTACTGTCCTTGAAGTGAGCAGAAGCGCCAGTCCGATTACGGTGCCAGTCCTGTCCACGCCGACCAGAAGGGCACACATCGAGCTCAGGAGAACCACCCCCAAACATGTCAGCGCGACACTGACGAAAGACCAGAGGAGTCCCAAGCCGCTCTCAAGGAGCCACCTTGTCGCCGGATTTGCCTCGCCCATAGCACCGTAGGTCTGAATCCATTTGAGAGTCCACACAACATCCATTGCGCTCAATGCTATCGCCAATCCCAGCAGAAACCAGTACAGGGGGTATCTCGACCATTCTATCAGCAAGCGCCTAAGGGAGATCCGTGGCGTGCAGTTCATTTTACCACTTCATGTCTCTCGATTAGTACACGAGCAGGATTGACCGTTCTGAAGTTGCCGAAGCCTCGCAATGCAGCCGAGGGACGAGAAGCGCCAACTTGAGCGTTGAAGGGTCTTTCTCGACGGCCTCGAAATAGTCAATTGGAACCTGAGATAGACTATGTGAAACAGACATGCTTAAAGCCACTTCCATCTATCTATGGGGTGTGCAGGCAACGGTCCTGCTGAAAGAAGAATAGAAAGGAGAATAGAAAAATGTCAATGGCTGCAAACAAGAAGTTGATCGGAGCTGTCGTGATAATTGTGTTGCTCGCTATTGGAGTAGCGGGATACTACTATGCGTACTTGCCCTCAGCGAAGCCGCTTGTTCCGAACCCAGAGACGCTCATCGAGATGACCATAGGCGAATCTCAGACTCTTGACCCAGGATGGAACTACGAGAGTGCAGGCAATTCCGTTCTCGAACTCATCTGTGAAGGGCTCTTCGCCTACGACGGGACTACTACGAAGATTGTTCCACTGCTGCTTGATGCGAGCTATGGCGATGGAAAAGGATACACCATCAGCTCAGATGGGCTCGTATACACATTCAAACTTAAGTCGGGCATCAAGTTCTCGGACGGAGCACCAATGGACGCGAATGCCTACAAGTACAACTTCAACCGAATGGTTCTAATGAACAACCCGCAGGGTTATTCGTCGCTGTTCTATGGTGTAGTCAAGGGAGTAACACGGTACATCGAAGCAAACACTTGGGGAGTAACGAACCAGACAGAAGTTGACGCGTATCTCGCGGGTGAGCCGGTCAAGGTGATTGACGACCTAACATTCCAGATAACACTCGAAATGCCATACGCTCCGTTTGCGTCCATGCTTGGGAACTATCCCAAACTGATCTCTCCGGCATGGGTCGATCAGAACGGAGGCTCCATACCAGGTTTCGCCAACGAGGTTATTGACAGACATCCGGTCGGAACAGGCCCATTCAAGTTCGTTGAGTGGGTGCCAAAAGAAAGGATCGTTTTGGAACGCAACGAAGATTACTGGGGACCAAAAGCAAGTCTTCAAAAAATAATAATCCAATACGTTGACGAATTCAACACACGACTTTTGGCCTTCTATGCTGGCGACGCGGACTTCATATATGTCCCGGCCTCAAACGCGTTTGACGTCATTCAGAAAGACGCTTGGCTGAACGAGCAGAAGATCGTGCCACTGAAAGCAGGCTACACGTTCAGTGTGGACCCATATCTCTCGAATGCGGCCCTTCAAATGAATACGTACATCAAGCCGATGGACAATAAGGACTTCAGGAAGGGCATGCAATACGCTTTCAACTACCCTGAATACATAAAGTCAATAACCAACAGTTTCACAATTCAACCATACGGTGCCGTCCCGCAAGCTCTGCTTCCTGACACAACCATACCAAGACCTGAGTATGACCCGGCAAAGGCAAAAGAGTACTTCACTGCTGCAAAGACTGCCGGCGCGTTCAAGGATGGTGACAAGCTCGAAATCAACTACAATGCAGGAAACGAGGTGCGTCGACTTGGAAGCTTGCTCTTGGCCGATTCCGTGAACGCCCTAAACCTCGGCATCACTTTCACCGTTCAGGAACTGGATTGGCCGTCTTACCTGGCCAAAGTCAACGCGCGTGAGCTTCCAATATACTTCATCGGTTGGGGCGCAGACTTCGCAGACGCGGACAACTTCATCTTCACCTACGGACACTCGGCGGGGTACTACGCGGCCAGAACAGGCTACAATAACCCGGAGGTTGACAGCCTCATAGACCAAGGCCGTGTTGAAACCGATCCGGCGAAACGAGCAAAGCTTTACCATGATGCGTCAGCTCTCATAAATGAAGACGGCATGTACATCCTCACAGGGGAAGGAACACAAATAACCTGCTTCAGAGATTGGATGACAAACTGGCATCCTAACCCGGTCCTTTCAGGCCTATACAGATACGACGTAGTGAAGCAAGAACGGACAGATCAAGTCGCGATAGTGATCGGCATCAGTCCACTGATTGCACCGATTGTAACGAACGTCGTCGCGCTGGTTCCGCGGTTGCGTGACTAGCGCGTCCCCCATGTTTTTTTTCACAACGCATAAATACGGGCATTAGCCGTGCGCCTCTGGAATCGTAAATGAGAGCCAGAGACTACATCATAAGAAGACTGTTTCTCCTCATTCCCGTACTTATTGGCATATCTCTCGTGACTTTCACGCTGTCTCATATGATCGGTGACCCCATCGCGGCGTACCTCACAGAGGGGTCGATTGAGAAGATAAGTCCTGAACGAATACAGATGATAATCAAGGCACATGGTCTTGATCAACCGATCTATTTGCAGTACGCTTACTACATCAGTGACATACTGAGGGGCGACTGGGGGATTTCGAGGGCGGACGCCAATCGCCCTGTGACGGAGTCCATTGCCAGATATCTTCCGGCCACATTCGAGCTGACCATTGTGGCGGTGCTTCTAACACTCGCAATGGGGATACCGCTTGGTATCGTGTCCGCGACGCGGAAAGACAGGTTGCCTGATCACGCAGCTCGGATTTTCTCTCTGACTGGGGTTTCGATACCTGTCTTCTGGTTCGCACTCATGCTGCAATTTACATTCTTCTACACACTGAAGGTCCTCAGATTGCCCTCCCTCCCGCTATCAGGAAGAGTAGATCAGACTCTGGCAGCGGCCACGGGTTTTCATTCAATTACCGGCTTCTACGTGTTGGACAGTCTCCTACAGGGGAACATGGCTGTGTTTGTTGATGCGATCCTGCACTTGATTCTGCCCTCTTTCGCTCTCGCCTACATTTCCGTTGCACTAATAGCACGAATGATGCGGTCGAGCATGCTAGAAGTCTTGAAGCAAGACTATATCACTTTAGCACGATCCAAGGGGCTCACCGAAAGGGTTGTGATCTACAGGCATGCGCTCAAGAATGCCTTGATCCCCACAGTCACAATCGCCGGGCTAGCATTCGGCGGCCTCCTCGCAGGGGCTGTGCTTACGGAGTCCGTATTCAACTGGCCCGGAATGGGCAGGTGGTCAACGGGCGCAATTCTTACAGATGACATAGCGGCCATAATGGGCTTCACTTTGGTCATCGCTGTCGTATACGTGCTGGCCAATCTGATCGTGGATGTGCTGTACGCGTTTCTCGATCCGAGAATCAGGCTTGGGTAGGCAGGGGGACCAAACAAATGGCGAACACCAGTATCCGTGGCGGACTCAAAGAGAGTCCGCACATGAGAGAACTCAGATATACGGTTCATCTCCTACGACAAAGCCCATTAGTAGTTGTCGGCATACTGCTAACAACAGCAGTCTTTGTTGTAGCGTTGACTGCACCTTGGATTGCGCCATACGGTGCTGAGCAGCGAATATGGGGTGAAAGGATCCAACCTCCAGGTCCCGCTCACTGGCTTGGCACAGATGAATCAGGAGGTGACGTTTTCAGTCGATTAGTTTGGGGATCGAGACTCGATCTCTCGATAGCCTTGACCGTCGTAGGTGTTGCTTGTCTTGTCGGGGCAAGCGTTGGAGGTGTGGCCGGGTTCTTGGGAGGACGAGTGGATGAGGTTGTCATGCGGATAACTGACATATTCCTTGCATTTCCGGCCCTTATACTTGCCATGACCATTGCTGCGGCTCTCGGTAGAAACTTGACAAACCTCACGATCGCCCTCGCGATAGTCTGGTGGCCAGGCTACTCACGCATAATCAGGGGACAGGTGCTCACTGAGCGCGAGAAACCCTACGTCGAAGCTGCTAGGGCAGTGGGCGCGCCAACGAGACGCATACTTCTGCGACACGTGCTCCCTAACTCGATCTACCCGCTTCTGGTAAACGCGACTTTGGATCTTGGCGGTGTCATTCTGACTGCAGCGGGTCTGAGTTTCATAGGGTTTGGTGCAGGTGCCGGCGTAGCCGAATGGGGAAGGATGATTTCTGACGGTAGAAACTACCTGTTCCAAGCTCCGTGGATGGCCACTTTTCCGGGATTAGCGATTCTAATCACAGCGCTTTCACTGAATCTCGTTGGTGACGGGCTAAGGGATGTCCTTGACCCCAGATTGAGAAGGTAGCTGCGGAAGACCAATGCGTGAACCCTTGATCAGTGTTCAGAACCTCAAGACCTATTTCCATACCTATGGGGGTGTGGTTCGAGCTCTTGAGGGCATAAGCTTTGATATCTACCCGGAAGAAACGTTCGGCCTAGTGGGAGAGACTGGCTGCGGAAAGTCAGTGACCTCTCTCTCAATAATGCGTCTAGTTCCCAACCCGCCTGGAAAGATAGAGGCTGGTAAAGTGACTTACAGAGGTCAAGATCTGCTACAGCTGACGGAAGATCAAATGCGAAGAATCAGAGGAAGCAAGATTACTATGATCTTCCAAGACCCCATGACATTTCTCAACCCGGTTCTAACAATCGGCGAGCAAGTTACAGAGGTCATAGAGATACATCAAGACCTCGCCAAGGAAGTCGTACTCTTGAAGATAGAGGACCTGAAGGACAAGCTAGCTAGGGCACAAGGCAACACATCCGCTGGAAGAGCTGTCGAGCAGAGAATGCGACAGCTTGAGGCTGAGCTTGAGACGCCGCCAAAACCTAGGAGAAGGGAACTGAAGAAGGCAGCACTCAAGAGGGCGGAGGCCGCCCTGAGACTTGTACGAATGCCAGATCCGGAGAAAGTTGTGAAGCAGTACCCACACGAGCTCAGTGGCGGAATGAGACAGCGAGCAGTAATAGCGATGGCTCTATCATGCAACCCTGATCTACTCATCGCTGACGAACCGACAACATCACTTGATGTGACCATTCAAGCCCAGATCCTCACATTACTTTCCGAGCTTGAGAAGAAGATTGGCGCATCAGTTCTGCTAATCACCCATGACATGGGAATCGTTGCAGAAACCTGTGATAGGGTTGGCGTGATGTACGCGGGCAACATTATCGAGGTTTCGGAGACCAAGGCGTTGTTCGAGAAGCCCCTGCATCCCTACACTCGGGGTCTACTGAGGGCTATCCCCAAGCTTCACAAGGACGTCAAGAATCTCGAGACAATCCCCGGCTCTGTTCCCAATTTGATCTACCCGCCGTCAGGGTGCCGTTTCCATCCTCGTTGTCCCTTCAAAATGGAGGTTTGCGACAAGGAATTTCCACCTATGCTCGAGATTGAGTCTGGACATTCGGTGGCATGCTACCTCTACCCGGAGAAGTGAAGGAGATGCCCTCTGCAGGAAACATACTCGAAGTCAAGTCACTGAAGAAGTACTTCCCAATCCGAGGGGGCGTCCTGGGACGAGCTGTTGGCTTCGTCTATGCGGTCGACGGTGTCGACTTTTCAGTCAAGACAGGCGAGACCATGGGGCTTGTGGGAGAGTCAGGATGCGGAAAGACTACGGTTGGCAGGTGTCTTCTAAGACTCACAGAGCCAACAGATGGTGACATCATCTTTGAAGGCAAGGACATCATGGATCTGAAGTCAGGTGAGATGACAAAGACTAGAGCCAAGATGCAGATTGTCTTTCAGGATCCCTACGCTTCCCTCAACCCCCGGTGGACCATCAAAGACATTGTGGGGGAGCCTCTTCTGCTAAACAAGATTGCCAGCGGTGAGACTCTCAGGAAGAGAGTACTTGACCTGTTGACACTTGTGGGTCTGAGTGAGGACCATATGAACCGATTTCCCCACGAATTCAGCGGTGGACAGCGGCAACGGATTGGTGTAGCAAGAGCGCTGGCGTCAACTCCGGACTTTGTCATCTTGGACGAGCCGACTTCATCATTGGATGTCTCGGTTCAGGCCCAAACCTTGAACTTACTCAAGGCGCTGCAGGCCAACCTCAAACTGACGTACCTCTTCATTTCCCACAATCTCAGTGTCATAAAGCACATGAGCGATCGAATCGCCGTCATGTATCTTGGAAAGATTGTCGAGCTAGGGTCCAGAGACGAACTGTTCAAGAAGCAACTTCATCCCTACACCCAAGCTTTGTTCATGGCGATCCCCATTCCTGACCCGACATATCACAGGCGACGTGTGGTGTTGGGGGGGGATGTTCCAAGTCCCGTGAATCCCCCTTCCGGCTGCCGTTTTCACCCCAGATGCCCCATAGCCATCGAAAAATGTTCGAAGGTTGAACCGGAACTGATCGAACACAACTCGCCGGGCCACATGGCAGCGTGCCATCTTGCCGGTCAGCAGATCTAGTCAGGAAGACGACGAAGCGATACCATTTGAACTCTGAGGAAGAGAAACAGGAGCCTGCGCATCAAAGACCATCGTCGAGAATGGACTGGAAAGACTATGTTGCAGTGACCATTGCTGCGCTGGAGAGCATATTTCTTCCAGTACTCATCATCATATTGATGCTAATCGGAATTACAATACTGATCGTTCAATTAGCTAAGATGTAGCAGGCGGGTTGAGAGGTTAGGTTCAACATATCGGGAGAGATTTGCATTGCAGGCGTTCAAGAAGACGCCATTTCTTGAGCTTGTAGTATGCTCAGTCATAATCGGCCTCCACGGTCTCCTCGCCTCAAGACCGAAGCTGGTGTCAGATGCTTTGTTCTTGGAAGGAATCACGCTCTCCGTTGTCGGAGCAATCATTGCCTGCAGGGTCCCTGGAAGTATCAGACCGCCTAGTTCTCCTAGGAGAAGCGATGAAAATGCCTCACATCCGAGAAGTCGTGCTGGTCGATCACTTCTCGGATCCTTCTTGAAGCGAAGAAACGGGTTCCGAATCCTGTTTGTCGGTTTGGTTCTCATTGGAGCCGCGGTCGTCATTGGTGAGCTCTTCGTTAGACTTGGAACCTAGCTTCATCGATATGTGGGTCCGACATCCTTTTCTTTGAAAGCAAACGCCGTGTATCTGGGCGATGAGGAGAGCTGGTATTGGAGAAGCATGTGATCGCTGAAACCAGAACCGAGCCCCATTCTTGATACGAACATCAATTGACCAGGTGCTGTCAAGTCTTCGTCAGTTCCTTGTGCCTGTCAAGTTTCGTCTGGTGACATGAAGCGGATTCTCCCAAAAAAGAACGCAACTGCCAGACAAGGTAGCTAAGAAGTGGCCCGCTCAGAAACAACCAGACTAGCGCCAGCTGATAGTTCTTGACAACCAGCGATGCGAACCCTAGCAGGAAAAGTGCAATCAAACTGGCGAGAGCCAGCCAACGCAAAGCCTGAGACAGCAACCGTCTAGCAGACGATTTTTGACAGTCTACTCTAACTGACGACAACTTGACAGAACCATTGACCACAACGTTTATTTTGAGTCTGTCGTGTGACTTCGAAAGACTCGGCTGACCGGCCTCTTGAGCAAGCCAAAGCTGGAAACGAGAGAGGAACAGGTCGTCTTGAGGCGGAATAGATG
>Ga0208828_1000193_pt1 | contig 28285 bp, 25 predicted proteins | sample Kivu_160m_FD_185487 | JGI IMG/M metagenome (GOLD analysis project Ga0208828, IMG submission 185487) | Freshwater microbial communities from Lake Kivu, Western Province, Rwanda to study Microbial Dark Matter (Phase II) - Kivu_160m (SPAdes)... | ecosystem: Environmental > Aquatic > Freshwater >... | reverse complement strand
TCGCCGACGTCAACGTCGTCTTCCCGTGATCGATGTGCCCGATCGTCCCCACGTTCACGTGCGGTTTCGTCCGCTCAAACTTCGCTTTGGCCATCCCTTACCTCCTTGGCCTCGGTCTCCCGTCGAGTTGAGAGTCCCCGGTCATGATATCCGTCCATTCACGAAACCCGGCCTTCGATCCGGGCGATGATCGCCTCCATGATCTGAAGAGGGGTCGTCTCGTAAGCGAGCAATTCCATCGAGAAAACGCCGCGGCCCTGGGTCAGCGTCCTCAAAATCGTCGCATAGCCGAACATTTCGGCCAGCGGGGCCAGGGCCTTGATGACCCGCGATCCTCCCCGCATCTCCATGCCCTCGATCTTGCCCCGCCGCGCGTTCAGGTCGCCGACGATGTCGCCCAGATAATCGTCCGGCGAGACGATCTCGAGGCTCATGATCGGCTCGAGGAGGACCGGGACCGCCTTCTGGGCGGCCTCCTTGAAGGCCGTGGTCGCGGCGATCTTGAAGGCCACGTCGGTCGAATCGGCCTCGCTCCACGAGCCGTCCGTGAGCGTGACCTTGAGGTCGGTCATCGGAAATCCGGCGAGGATTCCGAAATCGAGCGACTCCCGCGCCCCGTCCTCCACGGCGGCGGCGAACGCGGCCGGAAGGACGCCGGCCTTGAGCGTGCTGGCGAAGGCGAAGCCCGCCCCCCGGGGCAAAGGCTGCACGGAGAGCCGGCAATGGGCGTATTGGGTCTTGCCGCCCAGTGGGCGGAGGAGCTTGCACTCGGCCTCGGCGGCCTTGAGGACGGTTTCCCTGTAGGCGACTTGGGGCCGGCCCATGTTGGCCCGCACGCCGAACTCCCGCGACATGCGGTCCATCAGGATCTCGATATGCAGTTCGCCCATCCCGTAGAGAAGCGTCTGGCCCGTCTGGGGATCCTGGGCGACCTTGATCGTCGGGTCTTCCTTGATGAGCTTTCCCAGCGCCGCGTGGAGCTTGGCGTGCTCCACCTTGGACCGGGGCTCGATCGTCACCGAGACGACCGGCTCGGGAAACCGGATGGATTCCAGGACGACGGGCCTGTTTTTGGCGCAGAGCGTGTCGCCCGTGGAGAGGTTCTTCATGGTGCCCATGGCGCAGATGTCTCCGGTGAAGATCTCCTTGACCTCTTTGCGCTTGTTGGCGTGCATCTCGAGGAGCCGGGAGACCCTCTCCTCCTCGTCCTTGACCGAGTTGTAAAAGACCGAGCCGACGTGGGCCTTGCCCGAGTACACCCGGAAGAAGGCCAGGTTGCCCATGAACGGGTCGTTCTGGAGCTTGAAGACGAGGGCCGCGAAGGGGTCGTCGTCGACCGGCCGGCGCGTCTCGGCATGGTGCGTCCGGGGATGGATTCCCGCGACGGGGGGCATATCGGCGGGCGACGGCAGGAAATCGACGATGGCGTCGAGGAGCGGATGGACGCCCTTGTTGCGGAAGGACGCCCCGTGGAGGACCGGAACGATCTTCCCGGCGATCGTAGCCTTGCGGACCGCCCTCGTCACGTCGGCGGGGGGGATGTCGGAGCCCTCGAGGAATTTCTCCATGATCGACTCGTCGACGTCGCTGAGATGCTCGAGCATCTCCTGCCGTTTCTGGCGGACTTCGGCCTGATGATCGGCGCCGATTTCGCGGACGGCGAAATCGGCCCCGACGAGGTCCAGGCCCCAGTCATATTCCTTCATGTTGATCAAATCCACAACGCCTCGAAACGTCTCCTCCCGACCGAGAGGAATCTGTATGGCAAGGGGGTTGGCCGCGAGCCTCGAGCGGATCTGCTCGAGGGCCCGCTCCGGGTCGGCCCCGATCCTGTCCATCTTGTTGATGTAACAGATCCGCGGGACCCGGTACTTATCCGCCTGCCGCCAGACCGTTTCGGATTGGGGCTCGACTCCACCGACTCCACACAGGAGCACCACCGCTCCGTCGAGGACGCGCAGCGACCGTTCAACCTCGGCCGTAAAGTCGACGTGCCCCGGCGTGTCGATGATGTTGATTCGATGGTTGTTCCAGTAACAGGTGGTGGCGGCTGAGGTGATCGTTATACCACGTTCCTGCTCTTGAGCCATCCAATCCATGACGGCCGTACCCTCGTCGACCTCCCCCATCTTGTAGGTGATGCCGGTGTAATAGAGGATACGCTCCGTCGTGGTCGTCTTTCCCGCGTCGATATGGGCCATGATGCCGATGTTCCTGACTCGTTCGATCGGGTGCGTTCGCGTCAAACCGTTGCTCCATCACATCATGCCCTGGCCCAGCTCCGACTCTCAGGCAGACGACCATTTATAAGATTACCACCTATAATGAGCGAAGGCCCGGTTGGCCTCCGCCATTTTATGGGTATCTTCCCGTTTCTTGACCGCGCCGCCCTTGTTGCCGACGGCGTCGAGGATCTCCGCGGCGAGCTTGTCGACCATGCTCTTGCCGCCCCGCTCTTCCGCGTATTTGAGGATCCAGCGGACGCCGACCGAGATCGAGCGGTTGATCTCCACCTCGACGGGGACCTGATAGGTCGCCCCGCCGACGCGGCGCGATTTCGTCTCGAGTACGGGCCGGACGTTCTCGATGGCCTTCTCGAAGACCTTCAAGGGATCCTCCTTGGCCTTGTGCTTGACCATCTCCATCGTGTCATAGATGGCCCGTTCGGCCGTGCTCCGCTTGCCTTCTTTCATAAACGTGTTGATGAACTTGGTGATCAGGGTGCTGCCGTACTTCTGGTCGCCCTGGATCCTTTTCTTCTTGATGATTCCGCGTCTCGGCATCGGCGTCTCCCTTATCCTTTGGCTCCGACCTTCTTCTCCTTGGGCTTCTTGGCGCCGTACTTGGAGCGGCTCTGGTTCCGGTTGGCCACGCCTTCGCTGTCGAGGGTGCCGCGGACGATGTGGTAGCGGACGCCGGGGAGGTCCTTGACCCGGCCGCCGCGCACGAGCACGATCGAGTGCTCCTGCAAATTGTGCCCGATGCCGGGAATATATCCGGTGACCTCGATGTTGTTCGTCAGGCGGACGCGTGCGACCTTTCTCAGAGCGGAGTTCGGCTTCTTGGGCGTGGTCGTGAACACGCGCGTGCAGACGCCGCGCTTCTGCGGGCACTCATCCAATGCCGGAGATTTGCTCTTGTATCTCTTGAAGATCCGGCCCTTGCGAATCAATTGATTGACGGTTGGCAAGAAAGCGACTCCTTAAAAAAATAAATAGTTATCCACACTCCGAACAGACAGGTCTCTCGGGCGGATTTTCGAATGATAACAAAATCCGCAGGCTCTGTCAACAAATTCGGATGTTTTTTCCAAAAAAATCAGCTCTGGAGGGGCGTTTCCTCAGCCCCTTTCCCCGTCTCGGTCTCCCGCTCGTCCCTGAGCTCGACATCCCGGTAGAACTTATACCCCGTACCGGCCGGGATGAGACGGCCCATGATGATGTTTTCCTTCAGGCTGCGCAGGTGGTCGACCTTGCCGTAGATGCTGGCTTCGGTCAGAACCCGGGTCGTCTCCTGGAAGGAGGCCGCCGAGATGAAGCTGTCCGTGCTCAGGGCGCTCTTGGTGATCCCCAGGAGGAGCGGCCTGGCTTTGGCCAGCTTGACGTCTTTGCCCTCTTTTTTCCCTTTTTTCTTCAGCTTGTCGTTCTCTTCCTGGAAGACGAACTTGTCGACCTGTTCGTCGACGAGAAATTCGGTGTCCCCCACTTCCTCGACTTTGACCCAGCGCAGCATCTGCCGGATGATCGTCTCGATGTGCTTGTCGTTGATGGCGACGCCCTGGAGGCGATAGACCTCCTGGATCTCCTTCAACAGGTACTCGGCCAGGTCCTTCTCGCCCAGAACCTTCAGGATGTCGTGGGGATTGATCGGCCCGTCCATGAGCGGCGTGCCTGCTCGGACGCGCTCGCCCTCACCGACGCTGATGTGGGCGCCCTTGGGGATGAGGTATTCCTTCTCCGCGCCGCGGTCGCTCTTAACCGTCAGCTTCCGGTAGCCGCGGACCAGACCGCCGAACTGGACCATGCCGTCGATCTCCGAGATGACGGCCGAGGTCTTCGGCCGGCGCGCTTCGAATAGCTCTTCCGCCCGCGGCAGACCGCCCGTGATGTCTTTGGTCCGGGCGAATTCCCGGGGGATCTTGGCCAGGATGTCGCCGGCGTACACCGTCTCTCCGTCCTTGACCTCGAGCGTTGCGCCGGAGGGCAGAAAGTACTTCTTGAGGATGACCGCCCGGCCCGCTTTGTCCTTCTCCTTGGGGTCGTGGATCTCGATCCGGGGCTGGAGCTTCTCGTCTTTGGGCTCGATGATGACCTGGCTGATCAACCCCGTAAATTCGTCCTGGACCTCTTCCATGGTCACCTTGCGCACGACGTCGTGGAAGTGGACCCGGCCGCTCTCCTCGGTCAGGATGAAGGTGTTGAAGGGGTCCCACTCGGCGAATTCCTGCCGGGCCTTGACCTCCTCGCCGTCCTTGATCAGGATCTTCGCCCCGTAGGGGACCTGGTAGTGCTCCACCTCGCGGCCGCGGTGGTCCATGATGGCAATGTTCGCGTTGCGGTTGACGACGATCAGGGATTTTTCCTTGTTGACGACGGCCTTGACGTTGCTGAAGCGGATGAGGCCCGCGTTCTTGGCCTCGAGCTTGGACCGCTCGGCGCCGCGCATGGCGATGCCGCCGACGTGGAAGGTCCGCATGGTCAGCTGGGTGCCGGGCTCGCCGATGGACTGGGCCCCGACGATCCCGACGGCCTCGCCGAGCTCGACTTTGAAGCCGCTCGACATGTTCCGGCCGTAGCAGAGCTGGCAGATGCCCCGCTTCGCTTCGCAGGTCAGGACGGAGCGGATCTTGACCTTCTCGATGCCCAGGTTCTGGAGCTCCTGGGCGACGGGTTCGGTGATCTCCTCGTTCATGTCGACGATCGTCTTGCCGGTGTCGGGATGGACGATCCGGTCCAGGGAGACGCGGCCGACGACCCGGTCGACGAACGGCTCGATGATCTCGCCGTTCTCGACGATGGCCGTGACGTTGATGCCCTTCAGCGTGCCGCAGTCGGGCTCTTCGATGATGACCTCCTGGGCGACGTCGACGAGCTTCCGGGTGAGGTATCCGGAGTTGGCCGTCTTCAAGGCGGTGTCGGCCAGTCCCTTGCGGGCGCCGTGGGTCGAGATGAAGTACTGGAGCACGTTCAGCCCTTCCCTCAGGTTGGAGACGATGGGCGTCTCGAGGATCTCGCCCGAAGGCTTGGACATCAGCCCGCGCATCCCCGCCAGCTGGCGGATCTGCTGCTTGTTGCCGCGCGACCCCGAGTCGGACATGACGAACAGAGGATTGAGCTTCGTTCCCTCGAAGCTGATCCTCCTCATCTCCTCGATCATCGCCGCGGAGACCTTGTCCGTCACGTTGCTCCAGATCTCGACGATGCGGTTGAACCGCTCGCCGGCCGAGATCGTTCCGTCGAGGTAGAGCTTTTCGATGTCCTGGACCTCTTTCTGGGCCTTGGACACGAGCTCCGCCTTTTCTTTGGGGATGACGAAATCGTCGATGCCGAGCGAGAACCCCGCCTGCGTCGCCTGGACGAATCCCAGCTCCTTCAGCTGGTCGAGCGTCTCGACGGTCGATTGGAGGCCGCCCTTGAGATAGATGTAGAAGATCAGGTTTTCCAAGCCCTTCTTCTTGAACGTGCCGTTGATGAAGGGCATCCCCTTGGGGAGCGCGTTGTTGAAGATGATCCGCCCCGGCGTCGTCTCGATGAGCTCGCGGCGGACCTCGGCGACGGGGCAGCTGAGGATGGCCTGGTCGTCATAGTACGTCGAGAGGTTCATGAACGGGCCCGTGTAGCGGAACTTGATCAGCGACTGACGGTCGAGCTCCTTGTTTTCCAGAGCGAGAAGCACTTCGTCGGCGGAGACGAAGATGCGGCCTTCGCCCTTCAGCTCTTTCTTGGCCAGGGTGCAATAATAGCAGCCGAGGACCATGTCCTGGCTGGGGATGGTCAGCGGGCGGCCGTGGGCCGGCGAGAGGATGTTGTTGGTCGAGAGCATCAGGGTCGACGCCTCGATCTGGGCTTCGACGGAGAGGGGGATGTGAACGGCCATCTGGTCGCCGTCGAAGTCCGCGTTGAAGGCCGCGCAGACCAGAGGGTGGATCTGGATGGCCTTGCCCTCGACGAGGATGGGCTCGAAAGCCTGGATCCCCAAGCGGTGAAGCGTGGGGGCGCGGTTGAGGAGAATGGGATGTTCGCGGACGACCTCTTCGAGGTAGTCCCAGACCTCGGGCCGCTCCTGCTCGTGCCATTCCCGGGCGACCTTGACGCTGGGAACCAGGCCTTCCTTTTCGAGCTTGTGGAAGATGAACGGCTTGAAGAGCTCCAGGGCCATCTTCTTCGGCAGACCGCACTGGTTGAGCTTGAGCTCGGGGCCGACGACGATGACCGACCGGCCGGAGTAGTCGACGCGCTTGCCGAGCAGGTTCTGGCGGAACCGGCCCTGCTTGCCGCGGAGCGCCTCGCTCAGCGACTTGAGCGGCCGGCGGTTCGCACCCAGGTGGACCCGGCCGCGCTTTCCGTTATCGAACAGGGCGTCCACGGCTTCCTGGAGCATCCGCTTTTCGTTGCGGATGATGAGCTCGGGCGCCCGCAGCTCGATGAGCTTCTTCAGCCGGTTGTTCCGGTTGATGACCCGGCGGTAGAGGTCGTTCAGGTCGGACGTGGCGAACCGGCCGCCGTCCAAACGGACCAGGGGCCGCAGGTCGGGCGGGATGACCGGCACGACGTCGAGGACCATCCATTCCGGCCGGTTGCCGGATTTGCGGAGGGCCTTGAACACGCGGAGACGTTTGGCGAAGCGGAGCTTCCGCTGCTGCGAGGTCTCCTTCTTCATGGCCTTCCGCAGCCGGTCGGCCTCCTTCTGGATGTTGATCTTCTCGAGGAGGCCCTTGATCGCTTCCGCTCCGATCGAGGCTTCGAACTTGTCCCCGTACTTCTCCCGGGCTTCCTTGTATTCCTCCTCGTTGAGGAGCTGCTTTTCCTTGAGCGGCGTTTCGCCGGAGTGGATGACGATGTAGGATTCGAAATAGAGGACCTTCTCCAGGTCCTTGATGGTCAGGTCGAGGACCAGGCCGATCCGGCTCGGCGGGCTCTTGAAGAACCAGATGTGGGCGACGGGCGAGGCCAGCTGGATGTGGCCCATGCGCTCGCGGCGGACCTTGGACTTGGTCACTTCGACGCCGCAGCGCTCGCAGATGATGCCCCGGTACTTCATCCGCTTGTATTTGCCGCAAAGGCATTCGTAGTCGTTGATCGGCCCGAAGATCTTGGCGCAGAACAGGCCGTCCTTCTCGGGCTTGAAGGTGCGGTAGTTGATGGTCTCGGGCTTGGTCACCTCGCCCCAGGACCAGCTCTTGATCTTCTCCGGAGAGGCGATACTGATGCGAACGCGGTCGAATTCCATCTTGGGCTTGCCGCCCAGGGGCTGTTTGAGTTCCATCATTCCTCTCCTTTCCGGGGCTGGGGAAGCTCGATCCCCCACGGCGGCGTCTCGTCCTTCTCCGATTTCTCGAGCTCGACATTCAGGCACAGGCTCTGGAGCTCGCGGATGAGGACGTTGACCGATTCGGGAAGCCCCGGCGTGAAATCGAGGTCGCCCTTGACGATGGCCTCGTAGATCTTGGCCCGCCCCTCGACGTCGTCGGATTTGACGGTGAGGAGCTCCTGCAGCGTGTAGGCCGCGCCGTAGGCTTCGAGGGCCCAGACCTCCATCTCGCCGAACCGCTGACCGCCGAATTGGGCCTTTCCGCCCAAAGGCTGCTGCGTGATCAGCGAATAGGGTCCCGTGGACCGGGCGTGGATCTTGTCGTCGACCAGGTGGTAGAGCTTCATCATGTAGATGTTGCCGACGGTCACTTCCTGGTCGAGCAGCTCGCCCGTGATCCCGTCGAACAGGGGGACCTTGCCGCTCTTGGGCAGCTCGGCGCGGACGAGGAGATCCTTGACCTCTCGCTCCGAGCAGCCGTCGAAGACCGGCGTGGAGAGCCACAGCCCGAGCTTGTCGGCCGCCCAGCCGGCGTGCGTTTCGAGGATCTGCCCGACGTTCATGCGGGAGGGAACGCCTAGCGGATTGAGGACGAGCTCGACGGGCGCCCCGTCGGGCAGGCGCGGCATGTCCTCCTCGGGGACGATCTTGGCAATGATCCCCTTGTTCCCGTGGCGGCCGGAGACCTTATCGCCGACCGACAGCTTCCGCTTCATTGCGATGAAGACCTTGATCGCCTGGATGACGCCCGGAGCGAGCTCGTCGCCCTTCTTCAGGCTGTCGACCTTGTCCTTGAAGATCGCCCGGAGGGCTTCGATCTGGCGCCTGGCCTTCTTCTCGATATCCTTGATGCTCTCGTCGCGTTCGTCGTTGGCCTCGATCTTGAGCTTGCCGGCGTCGTCCGGGTCGATCTCGTCCAGGATCTTGTCCGTCAGTTTCTGTCCCTTGGCCAAGGCCAGGCTGGAGACCTTCTGGTCCTTCTCGAGCACCGCGCCCTTGAGAAGGGCCTTGATCTTCCTCCACCGCTCGTTCTCGAGAATGGTGATCTCGTCGTCGAGGTTCCGCTTCATCCGGGCGATCTCGTCCTTTTCGATGAGCTTAGCCCGGTTCCCCTTTTCCGTCCCTCGGCGGGAGAAGATGCGGACGTCGATGATCGTTCCTTCGACGCCGGGAGAACAGTAGAGGGAGGCGTCCTTGACGTCCAGGGCTTTCTCGCCGAAGATGGCTTTCAGCAGCTTTTCTTCCGGCGAAAGCTGGGTTTCGCCCTTGGGAGCGACCTTCCCGACGAGGATGTCGCCCGATTTGACCTGGGCTCCGATGCGGACGATGCCGTTTTCGTCCAGGTTGCGGAGCACGGCCTCCGGGACGTTGGGGATATCGCGGGTGATCTCCTCCGGCCCGAGCTTCGTGTCGCGGGCTTCGATCGTCTCCTCGACGATGTGGAGGGAGGTGAAGATGTCCTGTTTGATGAGCCGCTCGCTGACGATGATCGCGTCCTCGAAATTGTAGCCGCGCCAGGGCATGAAGGCGCACAAGACGTTCCGGCCGAGCGACAGCTCGCCCCCGTCCGTGCAGGAGCTGTCGGCCAGGATCTGGCCGGCCGCGACATGGTCGCCTTTGCGGACGATGGGCCGCTGGGTGAGGCAGGTGTTCTGGTTGGTCCGGAGGAACTTGGTCAGGAGATAGAGGTCGGTCCCGACTTCATAAGCCTTCGTCGTGTCCCTCTCGTCGATGCGGATGAGGATGCGCTCGGCGTCGACGAACTCGACCGTTCCCGACCTCTTGCAGACGACCACGTCGCCCGACCCCTTGGCCACCAGGTGCTCGATGCCCGTCCCGATGCGCGGCGCTTCGGGCCGCAGCAGGGGGACGGCCTGGCGCTGCATGTTGGATCCCATCAGGGCCCGGTTGGCGTCGTCGTGCTCGAGAAACGGGATGAGGGCCGCCGACAGCGACACGAGCTGCTTGGGCGAGACATCGATGTACGTGATCTGATCCTTGGGCAGGTTCTTGAAATTTCCGCTCTGGCGGGCGCTGACGATGTCGTCCACGAAATAGCCCTTCTCGTCCACGCGGGCGTTGGCCTGGGCGATGTTGTGCTTTTCCTCCTCCCAGGCGGTCAGGTAGAAGCAGAAGGGCTCGACGACGGGCAGATGGCGGACTGCTTTCCGCTTCAGAGAGGCGGTCTCCTTCAGGAAATCGTCTTTTTCGACGATGTCGCCGACCTTGTAGTCGCTGTCGCCCGGATTGAGGATCTTGACGTAATCGATGATCCGGCCGTCCTTGACCTTGCGGTACGGGGTCTCGACGAACCCGTAGTTGTTCACGCGGGCAAAGCAGCTCAGGGACGAGATCAGGCCGATGTTCGGCCCTTCCGGCGTCTCGACGGGGCAGATGCGGCCGTAGTGCGAGGTTTGGATGTCGCGGACCTCGAAACCGGCCCGTTCTCGGCTCAAGCCGCCGGGGCCCAGGGCGCTCAGGCGCCGCTTGTGGGTGACCTCGGCCAGGCTGTTGATCTGGTCCATGAACTGGGACAGCTGCGAGCTGCCGAAGAATTCCTTGAGGGCGGCGATGACCGGCTTGGAATTGATCAGGTCCTGGGGCATCGCCGAGGCCAGGTCGGCGGTGATGGTCATCTTCTCCTTGATCGTCCTCTCCATGCGCGTCAGCCCGATCCGGAAGGCGTTCTCGACGAGCTCGCCGACCGACCGGACGCGCCGGTTGCCGAGATGGTCGATGTCGTCCACGGCGCCCTCGCCGCGGCGGAGGCGGAAGAGGTATTTCATGACTTCGACGTAGTCGAGCGGAGCCAGCGTCTTGTCGTCGAGGGACGTGTTGAGCTCCAGCTTGATGTTCATCTTCAGGCGCCCGATCCGGGAGAAGTTGTATTTCTGCGGATTGAAGAAGAGGTTGCGGAAGAGGTTGTGGGCGCTCTCCATCGTGTGGGGCTCTCCCGGCCGCAGCTTCCGGTAGATCTCGGCCAGGGCTTGGCTGGTGTCCTTGCGCAGGTCCTTCTTGAGCGTGTTGACGATGATCATCCCCGCCTCGTCCTCGGCGGGGAAGAAGACTTCGAACGGCTCGCCCTTGCCGATGAGGAGGTCGAGGGCCGTGTCGCCGATCTCCTCGTTGCCCTTGACCTTGCCCTTGATGCCGCTCACGGCGTAGGCGTTCTGGAGGTCCTTGCGGTCGATCGCGACCCGGGACAGCCCGAGGTCCTTGATCTCCTGAAAGACCTCTTCGGTGATCTTCTTTTTGGCGTGGAAGAGGACGGCCTTGCCCTTGGCGTCCTCGATGTCTTCGGCAAGGGTTCGCCCGACCATGGCCGGGGTGACGTCCCAGAAAAGCTTCCCGTTCTCGGGCGTGACCTTGACGATGCGGTGGAAGACGCGGAGGATGTCCTCGTCCGAGCTGAAGCCGAGGGCCCGAAGGAAGACGGAGGCCAGGAACTTCTTCTTCCGGTCGAGCCGGACGAAGAGGTTGTTCTTGGCGTCGTACTCGAACTCGACCCAGGCGCCCCGGTAGGGGATGATCTTGGCGATGAAGAAGCCCTTGACCTCGCCCTGCCGGAAGAAGACCCCGGGGGAGCGCTGGAGCTGGCTGACGACGACCCGCTCGATGCCGTTGAAGATGAACGTCCCTTTCTCGGTCATCAGGGGGATATCCCCGAAATAGACCTCCTGCTCCTTGATGTGCTTCAGCCGCTTGGCCTTCGTGGTGGCGTCCTTCTCCCACGAGATCAGGCGGACCTTGAGCCGGAGGGGAACGGCGTAGGTGTAGCCCTTCTGGAGGCACTCGTTCGGCGTGTATTTCATCTTCAGGCCGACGCGGTCGCCGCAGTGGTCGCACTGCGGGACCTCGATCTTGCGGGCCGCGCCGCAATACGGACAGACCTCTTTTTCGGTGAGCTCGACCTCGGCCGGGAGCAGCGTCCCGCAGCCGTTGCATTTCGCCCGGGAGTTCTCCACCCCCTTCAGCCGCCCGCACTTGCATTCCCAGTTGCCGATGGCGTAGTTGATGAAATCGAGCTGGGTGGTCTCCTTGAAATCGGAGATGGGAAAGACATCCTTGAAGGCGGCCTGCAGGCCCGTGTCCTTCCGCTCCTCCGGCAGGAGATCCATCTGCAGGAACTCCGCGTAGGAAGCCGTCTGGATGGCCAGCAAATCGGGCATGGGAAAGACCTGTCCGATTTTCGAAAAATCGAGCCTCTCGCGATAGAAATTTTGGGTTTCTTTAGTCATGGACGCTCTCTATGGTCAAAATGGGGCGCCTCGGCCGGATCGTTCGACCCGGCGCGCCCGCTCCCGATCCACATCGGAAAAATCGTCATGCCAACCCTCCCCCGCCCGGACGCGGTCCGTCCGGCCGGAGACGTCAGCTCACCGTCGACGTTCGTCAGGGGACGTCCTTTCCGGCGAATCTTACTGCAGCTCGACCTGGGCCCCGACTTCTTCGAACTTTTTCTTGAGCGCCTCGGCGTCGGCCTTGGGCAACCCTTCCTTGACCGTCTTGGGGGCGCCGTCGACCAGGTCCTTGGCTTCCTTCAGCCCGAGGTTCGTGATCTCGCGGACGATCTTGATAACGTTGATCTTCTTGTCGCCGGCGTTCTTCAGAACCAGAGCGAACTCGGTCTTGGCCTCTTCGGCTTTGGCCTCGGCCTGGGGAGCTGCGGCGGCGACGCCCATGGGGATGGCGGCGGCGGCGCTGATGCCGTACCGCGTTTCGAACTCCTTGATGTAGTCCGCCAGTTCGAGAACGGTCAGTGCGTCCAGGTGGCTGAAAAATTCTTCCTTCGTCAGTTTTGCCATGTGTCGTATCTCCTTTTCAGTGGGGATCAAACCGATTGCGGTTTTTTATCTTTTAATTGACTCAACAACAGGCCGGTGTTCACCAGCGGGGCTTGCAGAGTCCTTAAAAGCTTCGTCAGCGGATGGGCCATCATGACGGCGATTTTGCCCAGGAGCACCTCGCGGGAGGCGAGCTTGGTGATCTCGTCGAACCGCCCGGCGGCGCAAAACTGGCCCTGGACGACCCCGCCCTTCATCGCCAGGACCTTGTTCTGGACGGCGAAATCTTTGAGAGTCTTGGCCAGGACGACCGGGTCGGCCGCCGTGAAGGCCATGGCCGTCGGCTTCCGGAAGGCCGCCTTGAGCTCGTCGGGGAAATCCGCCTTGAGGGCCCTCAGGGCGAGGCGGTTCTTGACGACCTTGAGCGCGGCTCCCTGCTTGCGCAGGATCTTGCGCAGGGCGACCGCCTGGGCGACGGTCATCTTGTCGTAGTCGAACAGGAAGAACGTGTTGTTCGACGTCAGGAGGTCGGCGACTTCGCCGACCCGCGTGGTTTTCTGTTCCCGTTTCATCTGGGCCTCTCCTATTTCTCGAGGATGTCTTCCGCGATCTTGAAGGCCGGCCCCATGGTCGAGCTCAGGGACATGCTCCGGACGAACTTGCCCTTGGCCGAGGCCGGCCGGGCGTGGAGCACGGCCGCCAGGAAGACTTTGACGTTCTCGACGAGCTTCGCCTCGGAGAAGGAAACCTTCCCGACCGTGGAGTGGATGATGCTCGTCTTGTCGATGCGGAACTCCACTTTACCGGCCTTGGTCTCCTCGACCGCCTTCTTGACGTCGAACGTCACGGTGCCCGACTTGGGATTGGGCATGAGACCCTTCGTCCCGAGGATGCGGCCGAGCTTGCCGACGCCGCGCATGATGTCGGGCGTGGCGATGACGATGTCGAAATCGATCCAGCCGCCGGCGATCTTCTCGATCAGCTCTTCGCCGCCGGCGTAATCGGCCCCGGCCTCCTCGGCTTCCTTGACCTTGTCGCCGCCGGCCAGGACGCAGATCTTCTTGGTCTTGCCCGTGCCGTGGGGCAGGACGACCGTGCCCCGGACCATCTGGTCGGATTGCTTGGGATTGACGCCCAGGCGCATGGCGAGGTCGACGGATTCGTCGAATTTCGCGAAATGGCCTTTCTTGAGCAGGGCGACCGCTTCCTCGAGCGTGTACTCGGGCTTGGTCTTCAGCTCTTTCGCCTTCAGGTATTTTTTTCCTCGGTTAGCCACGGATGATCTCCAATCCCATATTTTTGGCGGTTCCCTCGATGATCCGCTTGGCCGCGTCCAGGTCGTTGGCGTTGAGGTCGGGGAGCTTGAACTTGGCGATGTCCTCGATCTGCTTCTGCGTCACCTGGCCGACCTTGTCCTTGTTGGGGGCTCCGGAGCCCTTGGCGATGCCGGCCGCCTTCTTGAGGAGATAGGACGCCGGCGGCGTCTTGAGGACGAAATTGAAAGATTTGTCCTTGAAGACGGTGATGATGACGGGGATGACCATGCCCTCTTCCATCTTGCCCGTCTTCTCGTTGAACTCGCGGACGAAGAGCATGATGTTGACCCCGTGCTGTCCGAGCGCCGGCCCGACCGGCGGGGCCGGGCTGGCCTGGCCGGCCACGATCTGCAGCTTGATGCGTGCGACGACTTCTTTGGACATGATGGCCTCCTAGATTTTTTCCACCTGCAGGAATTCGAGCTCCACGGGCGTCGAGCGGCCGAAGATCGTCACCAGCACCTTGAGCGTGCTCCTCTCGTGGTTGACGTCTTCGACGATGCCGTTGAAGTTGAAGAAGGGCCCGTCGATGATGCGGACCGCCTCGCCCTTCTCGAAGGAGTGCTTGGGCTTGGGCTTCTCCGACGTGGTTTCCATGTGCTCGACGATCTGGCTGACCTCGTCCTTGCTCAGGGGCGAGGGTTTCTTGCCCGACCCGACGAATCCGGTCACCTTGGGCGTCTCCCGGATGACGAGCCAGTTCTCGTCGGTCATCTCCATCTCGATCAGGATGTAGCCGGGGTAGGACCGCTTGGTCGAGACGACCTTCTTGCCCATCTTGATCTCGATGACATCCTCGGTGGGGATGATGATCTGTCCGATCTGATCCTGGATGTTCAGCTCGAGAGCGCGCTGGTGGATGGACTCCGCCACGAACTTCTCGAAGCCCGAGTACGTGTGAACGACATACCAATTCTTGGCCATGATGGTGCTTATCCGAAGAAGGATTTGATCTGGGTGATGACCCAGGAGAACAGGACGTCCATGGCGAACAGAAAGAATCCGAAGAAAAAGACGGAGATGATGACGACGATCGTGGTGCTGGTGATTTCAGCCCGCGACGGCCAGGTCACTTTCTTGAGCTCGGACCTCGCGTCCTTGAGGAACGCCCAGAACCGTTTGTACCAGATCACTTTGTCGCTCATAATGTTCCAATCCTTCCGAGGGACCCTGTCCCTCGATCTCTGCTCCCGTCCGTCCCGTCCGGGATATGCGCTGGCAGGTGAGGCAGGACTCGAACCCGCAACCTGCGGTTTTGGAGACCGCTGCTCTAGCCAGTTGAGCTACTCACCTGTCCTTCGGATCGACGATCCCCTCTCCTATTTGACTTCCTTGTGGAGCGTATGCTTCCGGCAGTACGGGCAGAACTTCTTGATCTCCAGCCGCTCGGTCTGTTTTTTCTTGTTCCGGGTGTTGGAGTAGTTCCGCCGCTTGCACACCGAACAGCTCAACGTGATGATTTCTCTCATGCGCGTCTCTTTCTAGGGGTACACAGACGGTGTATGTACCAAGGTACATACACCGTCTATGTACCCGATCTTTCCTACTCGATGATCTCGGTGACGGTGCCGGCTCCGACCGTCCGTCCGCCTTCGCGGATGGCGAACCGCAGCCCCTTCTCCATCGCCACGTCCGTGATCAGCGACACCTCCAGGTTCACGTTGTCCCCCGGCATCACCATCTCCACGCCCTCCGGCAGCTTCGCGTCCCCCGTCACGTCCGTCGTCCGAAAATAGAACTGCGGCCGGTAGCCCGTGAAGAACGGCGTGTGCCGCCCCCCCTCTTCCTTCGTCAAGGCGTAGATCGCCCCCTTGAACTTCCGGTGCGGCGTGATCGACCCCGGCTTCGCCAATACCTGGCCCCGTTCCACTTCCGTCTTCCCGATCCCCCGCAGCAGACAACCGATGTTGTCCCCCGCCTGGGCCTGGTCCAAAAGCTTCCGGAACATCTCCACGCCCGTCACCACCGTCTTCCGCGTCTCGCCGAACCCGACGATCTCCACCTCGTCGCCGACCTTCACCAACCCCCGGTCCACACGCCCCGTCACCACCGTACCCCGCCCCGTGATCGAAAACACGTCCTCGACGCTCATCAGGAACGGCTTGTCCACCTCCCGCAGCGGCTCCGGTATCGCCGTGTCCAGCGCCTTGATCAGGTCCCAGATCGGCTTGGCCGCTTCCCCGCTCGGGTCCGCCATCGCCTTCGTCGCCGACCCCCGAATCACCGGCGTCTTGTCCCCGGGGAACTTGTACTTCATCAACAGCTCCCGCACTTCCAGCTCCACCAGGTCCAGAATCTCCGGGTCGTCCACCAAGTCGCACTTGTTCATGAACACCACGATCGCCGGCACGTTCACCTGGTACGCCAGCAGGATGTGCTCCCGCGTCTGCGGCATCGGCCCGTCCGCCGCCGACACCACCAGCACCGCCCCGTCCATCTGGGCCGCCCCGGATATCATGTTCTTGATGTAGTCCGCGTGCCCCGGACAGTCGATGTGCGCGTAGTGCCGCGTCTCCGACTCGTATTCCACGTGCGACAGCGCCACCGTCAAGATCTTCGTCGCGTCCCGACGAAACATCTTCGCGTCCGCTTTCGCCACATCGTCATAGCTCTTCGCCTGCGCCAACCCCTTCAACGCCAGCACCTTCGTGATCGCCGACGTCAACGTCGTCTTCCCGTGATCGATGTGCCCGATCGTCCCCACGTTCACGTGCGGTTTCGTCCGCTCAAACTTCGCTTTGGCCATCCCTTACCTCCTTTGGTTTAGGCGACTTATGTGATCCAAGCCCACGACCAGAGTTGAACTGGTGACCCCATCCTTACCAAGGATGTGCTCTGCCAACTGAGCTACGTGGGCATCCACCGTTATATCCGATCCAAGCGGGAAACGGGATTCGAACCCGCGACAGACGGCTTGGAAGGCCGCCGCTCTACCAACTGAGCTATTCCCGCGTCTGGTGGGCAGGGAAGGATTCGAACCTCCGAAGCGTTTCCGCAGCGGGTTTACAGCCCGCCCCATTTAACCACTTTGGTACCTGCCCAACATTATTCATAGAATAATGACAGCTCGCATCAGCCAGCGAGAGGACTTGAACCCCCGACCCGCTGATTACAAATCAGCCGCTCTACCAACTGAGCTACGCTGGCGTTTCATCCGCTCCCAAAATAGAAAAAGACTCCCTCATCGAAAGAAGCCTAGAGAAAAGTCTATAAAATAGAAGCTTTTTCTCTACTTAAATCCGAAAAACTTAAATTGTGTAACAGCTCTTGGAGACAATTAAATATGAAGCGGCGAGCGCTATACTAAAGGATGCCCGAAGATTTGTCAAGAGCTTAATTGAAAATTCCTCGCCGGCCGGGGAAAAAGGACGCTTGCGGCCTGCCGCCAGGGACGACGGCTGCGTCTCGGCCCCTTATTTTTTAATCGGGGCTCCCGGGCTCGTGCCGCGCATGACCCGCCCCCGCTCCAGGCTCTGCTCCAACATCCGGTAGAACTCGATCTGGAACAGGACATATTTGGCCTTTTGGACCGTGGTCAGGCTGGCGTCGAGATAGGATTCGAGCTCGTCGTCCTTCTGCCGGGCGAGCTGCTGGGCAGCCTTGATGCTCTTGATCGTCGAACTGATATCGGCTTCTTTCGGAGCCGCCTCGGCGACGAGCCGGCGCAGCTTTTGGATGTCGGCCGTCATGTCCCGCTGGATCTTCATCTTTTCCCGTTCCAGCCTGTTGACCGCGGGGAAGACCTTGGCCGCCTGCTCCTCGCTCAAGTCCAGAGCCTTGGTCAGGCGAAGCAGCCTTAAGGTGGTCAGATTTTCGCGCAAGCGCTGCCGGTTTTGGCCGCCCGCCTGGCCCTGGCCGAAGGCCATGCCGGCCGATAAGACGGAGAGCGCCACGAGAACGCCGACAAGTCTGGTTTTCATCCTTCCCCTCCTATATTTTCAGAGCCCGGCTGATCTCGGCATCCAGGATCAGGATCTCTTCGTCGGACAAGCTGTCCAGGAAGCGCGAGCTTCCATAGAGCAAGGGCTTGACGTCACCGTCGGATTCTCCCGCCTCCTCCACAATTGAAGCGTGAAGCAGGGAGTTGAACTCGGTTTCGAGCTCCGCATTTTCGCCGATACTCTCATACAAGCTGTTGATCTGGTCCCCGAACGCGAGCGGCGTAGTCTCCAGCGGACCCCGGCTTTGAAAGAACATCAGATAGAGTCCCAGGCCGACGGCGAGGAACGAAGCCGCTCCGGCCCAGGCCCAGCGCGGGGCGGGGAAAAACGCGGGAGTACGGCCCGGCCGGAGCTTGATGACGGTTTGCCCGCCTACGCCGGCCAGGCTCGATTCGAGCCGGGAGAGAGAGCGTTCCCAATAGGCCGGCGGAAGCGCGGGACCGGGAAGTCTCTTGGCTTCCGCCTGGATCTTCTTCAGGCGGCCGCCGTACGCGCGGCAGGATGCGCAGACCGCGGCATGGGCTCTCAGTTTCTTCTGCCTCCGGAGGGAGAGAGTCCCGTCCAGGTCGTCCGAAATCCATTTTTCGACCTTTCGGCATTTCATCTCACACCTCGCTCAAATACGGCCGGAGCCGGGCCTGGAGCATCTTCCTGGCCTTGTGCATCCGCCACGAGACCGTATTCTCCGAACAGCCGAGCATATCGGCGGCCCGGCCGTGCGACAGCCCCTGGACGACGACCAGGTTGAAGGCGGCCTTGTAAACCGGAGGAAGCTTCGCGACGGCCTCGTCGAGCTTTTCCTGGAGCTCGTTCTTCAGCGCATCGCCCTCCGGCGACAAGGCCGCAGACTGGGACCGGCCGGCGACCTCCACCCCGTCGTCGAATTCCTCCCGACCCTTTTCCCGGCCTTTCTTCTTCAGAAAATTCAGGGTCAGATTCGCCGCGATCCGATAAACCCATGTGTAAAAGCTCGATTTCTGCCTGAAGCTTCCCAGCGCCCTATATGCGACCAAGAACGTCTCCTGGGTCAAATCGTCGGTATCCTCGTGGTTGCGCGTCATGGCGAAAATCATATGATAAATCTTTTCCTGGACCCGCCGGACGAGCTCGATGTAAGCGTCCCGTTCTCCGGACTTGGCCCGCTCGACGAGGAGGTCGTCCGCCGTATCCTGCATATTGTCATTCGTAGTGTTAGACACTCGGGCCGTCCATTCCTTGGGGGTTCGCCCCGTTTTTTTGACGTTCGCGGCGGCGAAATCCTTCCGTCCGGCTGCCGGCCGGCCGGTTGACCATGCCCCGGAATGCTGGTATGATGCCGACTTGTCCTCGAATGCCTCTTAAAGGATCGGCCCTCCCATGATCGAACGCTACACCAATCCCGAAATGGGCTCCCTTTGGACGGAAGACAACAAGTACCGCAAATGGCTCGACGTCGAGATCGCCGTCTGCGAGGCTTGGGCGAGGCTGGGCAAGATCCCGGCGCCGGCCCTCAAGCGCATCAAGGACAAAGCCGGCTTCGACGTCGGCCGGATCGAAGAGATCGAGAAGGTCGTCAAGCACGACATCATCGCTTTCCTGTCCTCCGTCGCCGAAAAAGTGGGCGAGGACAGCCGCTTCATCCACCTCGGACTGACCTCCTACGATATCGTCGATACGGCGCTCTCTCTCCTCATCCGCGAATCTCTCAAATTGATTCGCCGGAGGCTCGCCGCCCTCCGGAAGATCCTCCGCCGCGAAGCCCTCAAGCACAAGAAAACGATCTGCATGGGCCGGACCCACGGCATCCACGCCGAACCGATCACCTTCGGCTTCAAGATTCTCGTCTGGTACGAGGAGATCAAGCGCCACATCGCCCGGATCGGTCGAGCCCTCGAGGTGATCGGCGTCGGGCGCATCTCGGGGTCGGTCGGGACGTACATCCACCTGGACCCCCGGGTCGAAGTCGCAGCCCTCAAGAAGCTGAAGCTGCGGCCCGCCCCGGTCTCGACTCAGGTCCTCCAGCGCGACCGCCATGCCGAGGTCATGAGCGTTCTGGCCCTCGTCGCTTCGAGCCTCGAAAAATTCGCCGTCGAGATCCGCCACCTTCAGCGCAGCGAGGTCCTCGAGCTCGAGGAGCCGTTCACCAAGGGCCAGAAAGGGTCCTCCTCCATGCCCCACAAGAAGAATCCCGTCCGCTGCGAGCGGATTTCCGGGCTGGCCCGCCTCGTCCGGGGCGGCCTGCAGGTCGCGTTCGAGAACATCCCGCTCTGGCACGAGCGGGACATCTCCCACTCGTCCGCCGAACGGATCATCCTCCCGGACGCGTTCACCCTGACCGACTTCATGCTGACCGAATCCATCGACATCATCGGGCACTGGAAGGTCCGCCCGGCCGCCATGAAGCGCAACATCGGGGCGACGCGGGGCCTGATCTTTTCCCAGCGCGTCCTCCTGGCCTTGACGCAGAAGAGCGTTCTCCGCGACGACGCTTATCCGCTCGTTCAGAAAAACAGCCTCCGCGCCTGGGACGAGGGGCTGGATTTCAAAGCCCTCGTCCTGGCCGATCCGGACATCCGCAAGACGCTCTCCGCCGCCGAGGTCGAGGACTGCTTCTCCCTCAAGCCGTATCTCGAGAAGATCGATTACATCTTCGAAAGGGTTCTCGGGCATGAAAATTAGGATTCTCGTCTCGTTCAAGGACAGCGTCCTCGATCCCCAAGGCCAGACGGTCAAGAACGCCCTCCACACGCTCGGCTACGACGCCGTCCGGGACGTCCGGCAGGGGAAAGTCTTCGAGATCGACCTGGCCGGCGTGTCGAAAGATGCGGCCGGTACGCTCGTCCCCGAGATCTCGGACAAGGTTCTGGCCAATCCCATCATCGAGAAATTCACTTGGCAGGTCATCGAGGAATAGCCGCGTGAAGTTCGGCGTCGTCACCTTTCCCGGGTCCAACTGCGATTTCGATACGTTTTATGCCCTGCGCGACGTCATGGGCCAGCCGACGGTCGGGCTGTGGCACAAGGACCATTCCCTCCAGGGCGTCGACTGCGTGGTTCTGCCCGGCGGTTTCTCCTACGGGGACTACCTGCGCTCGGGAGCCATCGCCCGCTTCTCCCCTCTCATGCGGGAAGTCGGCGAGTTCGCGGTTAAGGGAGGCCTCGTCCTGGGAATCTGCAACGGATTCCAAGTCCTCCTCGAGCTGGGCCTCCTCCCCGGCGCCATGCTCCGCAACAAGCACCTCAAATTCCTCTGCCGGTTCGTCACCGTCCGCTGCGAGTCCGAGCGGACGCGCTTTACGAACAGGAGCCGGCCGGGGCAGGTTCTGCGCATCCCCATCGCCCATTTCGACGGCAACTATTTCGCCCCGCCGGAGATGCTCGCCGAGATCGAGGCGAACGGCCAGGTTCTCTTCCGCTACACGGACCCCGAAGGCCGCCCGACCGAAGAAGCCAACTTCAACGGCTCGCTCCACGGGATCGCCGGCCTGACGAACCGGCAGGGCAACGTGATGGGGATGATGCCCCACCCCGAGCGCGCCGTGGACAAGCTCCTCGGGAGCGTCGACGGCCGCGTTATCTTCGAGTCAATGATCGGGCGGCCGTGAAGAGATGCCGATGATCGATCCGAAGATACTCGCCTCCCATAACTTGACGCGTGAAGAATACGACCTCATCGTCCGGCTCGTCGGCCGCGAGCCCAACCTGACCGAGCTCGGCGTCTTTTCGGCCATGTGGTCCGAGCACTGCAGCTATAAGAGCTCGAAATTCTACCTCAAGCGCCTCCCGACCCAGGGAACGGCCGTCGTCCAGGGGCCGGGGGAGAATGCCGGCATCATCGACATCGGCGACGGGAAGGTCATCGTCTTCAAGATCGAATCGCACAACCATCCCTCTTTCATCGAGCCGTTTCAAGGGGCGGCCACGGGGGTCGGGGGGATCCTGCGCGACATCTTCACGATGGGCGCCCGGCCCATCGCCCTCCTCGATTCGCTCCGCTTCGGGCCGCTCACGGCCGGAAAGAACCGGGCCGTCATGGACGGCGTCATCGCCGGGATCTCCTCCTACGGCAATTCGATCGGCGTCCCGACCGTCGGCGGGGAAGTCTATTTCGACGACTGCTACGCGCTCAATCCGATTGTCAACGTTTTCTGCCTGGGCCTCGCCGACAAAAACAAGGTCTTCTACGCCAAGACCGGGGGCGCCGGTAATGCCGTCCTCTATGTCGGTTCCAAGACCGGCCGCGACGGCATCCACGGCGCAACCATGGCCTCGGCCGAGTTCGGCGAGGAGACCGAGCACAAACGGCCGAACGTCCAGGTCGGCGACCCATTCAAGGAGAAGCTCCTCCTCGAGGCCTGCCTCGAGGTGATGGAGAAAGGCCTGATCGTAGGAATCCAGGACATGGGGGCCGCCGGGCTGACCTGCTCGACCGCCGAGATGCCGGCCAAGTCGGGCACGGGACTGGAGATCGACCTGGACAAGGTCCCCCAGCGCGAAGAAGGCATGACGCCGTACGAGATCCTCCTCTCGGAATCGCAGGAGCGCATGCTCATCGTCGCCCGTCCCGACGAGGTTCGGGCCGTCCGCGCCGTGTTCGCCAAATGGGACCTGGATGCCGTCGAGATCGGCAAGGTCATCGAAGGCGGCCGGATGAGGGTCCGCTTTCACGGAGAAGTCGTCGTGGACGTTCCGGTTTCGGCCGTCGTCGACCTCTGCCCCGTCTATCAGCGGCCGGTCGCGCCCCCGCCCTCGCCGGCCTCGTCCATCCACCTGACCCATCCCGTCCCCAAGGATCTCGGCGCGGTGCTGCTCGACCTGCTTTCCTCGCCTACGATCGCCGACAAGGAATGGGTCTTCCGCCAGTACGACCATATGGTCCAGACGAACACCGCGGTCCTCCCCGGAGCGGACGCCGCCGTCCTCAGGATCAAGGACGCGAAAAAAGCGCTGGCCATAACGCTGGACGGCAATTCGCTCTACGCCCGGATCGATCCGCGCTCGGGCGGGATGATCGCCGTGGCCGAAGCCTGCCGGAACCTGGCCTGCGTCGGCGCCCGGCCCGTCGGCGTGACGAACTGCCTGAACTTCGGCAATCCCGAAAAGCCCGAAGTGATGCGCCAGTTCAAGGAGGTCGTCGAAGGCCTCTCGGAAGCCTGCCGCGCCTTCGATATCCCGGTCACGGGGGGCAACGTCAGCTTCTACAACGACACCGAAGGCGTATCGATCCATCCCACCCCCGTGTTGGGGGTCGTCGGGATTCTCGAGGACATCGACGCGGTCGTAACGCCCGGATTCAAGCGCTCCGGCGACGCCGTCATCCTTCTCGGCGCCAATACGGAAGAAATGACGGGCTCCGAATATCTCAAGGTTCATTTCAGGGACCTCGGCGGCCCGCCGCCGCTCATCGACCTGGTGCGGGAAAAGGCGGTCCAGGAAACGTGCCTCGCCGCGGCCGAAGCCGGGCTCCTCGACTCCGCTCACGACGTCTCGGAAGGCGGACTGGCCGTCTGCGCCGCCGAATGCGCGTTCCTCGGCGCCGGCGGACTCGGCTGCGAGATCGACCTCGACGAAGACATCCGGAAAGACGCTCTGCTTTTCGGCGAGGCGCAATCCCGCATCCTGGTGACGGCCGCGCCGGCGAACGTTGGGACGCTCCTCGGCCTGGCCCGGCGGCAGGGAATTCCGGCGCGGCAGATCGGGACGGTCGGCGGAGACGTCCTCCGCATCCGCCATAAGGGCCAAGACGTACTGACGGTCCCGGTCCAAGACGCCAGGGCCGCCTGGAAAGAAGCGATCCCCCGGCAATTCACGGTCCGTTCTTAGACCGATCGGCATTCGCCGGCCGCCGGAAGGCCGAGCGTGGAGGCCGGTCCGCCGCGACCGGACCTTAGGAGGGCGCCATGTCCGACGAAATCTTCGCCAGCCCCAAAAAACGCGGCCGCGTCATGGTCCTGCTCTCGGGCCGCGGGTCGAACTTCATGAAGATCCACGACGCGATCCGGGCGGGCCGCGTCGACGCGGAGATCGTTCTCGTCTTCAGCAACAGGGATGACGCCCCCGGCCTGGGGATCGCCCGGGAGCGCGGCCTGGAGACGCTCTTCCTGAATCCCAAGCTCTATCCCGACAAAGAAGCCTACGACCGGGAGATCATCGCCGAAGCCCGGAAACGCGGCGTCGACCTGATCTGCCTCGCCGGCTACATGAAGGTCCTGACCCCCCTGTTCTGCAACGAGTTCAAGAACCGGATCATGAACATCCACCCCGCCCTGCTGCCGTCCTTTCCCGGACTCCACGTCCAGCAGAAGGCCATCGATTGGGGCGTCCGCTATTCCGGATGCACGGTCCATTTCGTGGCGGCCGAAGTCGATATGGGGCCGATCATCCTCCAAGCCGCCGTCCCCGTTCGGCAGGACGATACCGAGGACAGCTTGAGCGCGCGCATCCTCGTCGAAGAGCACAAGATCTATCCCGAGGCCGTCCGCCTCTATTTCGCGGGAAAGATCGAAATCCGGGGCCGCCGCGTCTTTATCCGGGATTGAGGATTCGCTCTCCGGCGAAAAGCATGTTGAGGGGATTTCGTGACGGGATTCGCGCGGCTCGCGCCGGCGCCCGTTCGTCTGCCGAAAGAAGGGAATTACGATTCAGCCGCGATGACGACGCGGTGGACCTTCTTTTTTCCGGCCTTCAGGAGCAGGCCGTTCGGCCCGACATCCTTCAACGTCAACCGCCGCTCGAGGTCGTCGATCCTCTCGTCGTTGACATAGAGCCCGCCTTGCTTGATCAGCCGCTTGGCTTCGCCCCGGGAGGGCGTCAATCCGACCTCGGTGAAGAGCTCGGCCGGGGCGATCCCGGCCTCGAGCCGCGCGCCAGGGACGGCCGTCGTCGGGAGGGATTCGATGTCCTTTTCGCCGTCTCCTCCGAAAGCGGCGGCTGAAGCCGCCTGCGCGTCCTGGGCCGCCTTCTCTCCGTGGGTCAATTTCGTCGCTTCGAAGGCCAGGATGCGCTTCGCCTCGTTGAGCTCGCTTCCCTCGAGAGATTCCAAGCGGCGGATCTCGTCGAGCGGCACAAACGTGTAGAGGCGCAGGAAGCGGCCGACGTCGCGGTCGTCGCAATTGACCCAGTATTGATAGAACTGGTAGGGCTTGAACAGTCCGCTGTCCAGCCACACGGTTCCGCCGGCGGTCTTGCCCATCTTGGCCCCGGAAGACGTGGTCAGAAGGGGAAAGGTCAGGGCCTGCGTCTCGGCTCCTTCGACGCGGCGGATGAGGTCGACGCCGGCCAGGATGTTGCCCCATTGGTCGTCTCCGCCCATCTGAAGGGTGCATTTGTGCGTCCGGAAGAGGTGAAGATAGTCGTAGGCTTGAAGGAGCTGATAATTGAACTCGAGAAAGGAAAGGCCCTTTTCCAGGCGCAGGCGGTAGGACTCGGCGGCCAGCATCCGGTTGACGCTGAAGTGGCGGCCGATCTCTCTCAAAAACGTCACATAGTTCAAGGACAGGAGCCAATCGGCGTTGTCGACCGCGAGCGCTCCCTTTCCGTCGAACTGGAGGTAGTGGTCGAGCTGGGCGTGGATCGCTTGTCCATAGGCCCGGATCGTCCCTTCGTCGAGCATCTCGCGCAGCTCGCTCTTGCCGCTCGGGTCGCCGATCATGGTCGTCCCGCGGCCGACGAGGGCCAAGGCCCGGTGTCCCGCCCGGCGGAGGTGCATCATGGCCATGATCGGCACGAGGCTTCCGGCATGGAGGCTGGAAGCCGTTCCGTCGAAGCCGATATAGAACGTCGCCCGGCTCTCGCCGAGCATCGTCCTCACGGCGGCTTCGTTGGATACCTGGGCGACGAAACCGCGCTCCTTCAGCTCATCATAGATGTTGCCGCTCACGGCCTTTGCTCTCCTCGACGCCGGATAGCCCGCACGTTTTTTGGGGATGTTACTTTATATAGCATAGCGGCCTGCCTTATACAATCGCCCATAAGGACGGCGCTTAGAAGAGCTTGTCCGCCGCCCCGATCCAGGCGGGAAGCGCTGCCATCAGCTGGCTCATGATCGCCTCCGTGCGCTTTTCAAAAATCCCGGGATTGCCGTAGGCTTCGCCGCCGTGGCTCCCGACGATATCGCTGACCGCCCGCAGGATCAAGCAGGGAACGGCGTTCCGCGCCGCGACGAAGGCGATCGCGCCGCTTTCCCAATCGCCGGCGACGGCGCCGTATTTCCGGCGCAATAGGGAGATTTCGGAGGGCTGAATATCGCGATCGGCCGAGACGAGGAGCGATTCGCGGACGGCCGCGGGATACGGCTTCCTCAACCAGCTGAGGTCCATCGTGGTCGTGTACTCGGCGACGGCGTCATCGGCGTCCCCCATCATCTCGATGATGTCATAGACGATGGTCTTCGTGACGAGGAGAAGGTCGCCGTTCCGGACGGCCCCCTCAAAACCGCCGCACGTCCCGATGTTGACCAGCAGACGAGGCTTCCAGCGGTCGATGGCATATTGGGTCGAAGCGCCGGCTCGGACTTTGCCCCACCCGCCGTGAAAATAGACGGCCGGGATTTTCTTCTCTCCGGTCGAAATGGCCTTCGACACGAATTCGCCATACGGCGTCCGCGAGACGGCGTCCTCGGCCAGCGCGGCGCGGACGGGCTTCCACTCCGCGTTCGCCGAGATCAAGACGACGACATCGGCCTTATCCGGAGGCGGGGCGGCCGAGAAACCGACAAAACCGAGAGACAGAGACAAAACGAGGACGACAAAGTGCAGCCGTGCTCCGCGCGGGGCGCGAGCCCCCCTCCCGTTACGCCCGTTCTTTTTGATCATCCCTTCATAACGCCGACGGGCACGACGCGGGCGACAAGGCGGCCGAGGCCGACCTCGTCGGACACCCGGACAACCTCGTCCACGTCCTTGTACGCGGCCGAGGCCTCCTCGGCGACGCCCTTCCAGCCCGTCGCCCGTAGCTCGATCCCCCGCTGGGCCAGCTCGTCGCGGATCCGTTCGCCGCGGAAACGGCGGGTCGCCTCATGGCGGGACATGATCCGGCCCGCCCCGTGGGCCGTCGAGCCGAAGCTGAGCTCCTCGGCCTCGGCCGTCCCGGCCAGGACATAAGAAGCGGTTCCCATGCTGCCGGGGATGATGACGGGCTGGCCGACGGCTTTATAGGCTTGAGGCAGCTCGTTCCGGCCCGGCCCGAAGCTGCGCGTGGCCCCCTTGCGGTGGACGCACAGTTTTTTTTCCCGGCCGGCCACGACGTGGGTTTCGACCTTGGCCACGTTGTGACAGACATCGTAGATCTGCCGCATTCCCCGCGAGCTGCCGAGGACTTTCTCGAACACGGCCCTGACCCAGTGGGCGATCATCTGCCGGTTGGCGAACGCGTAGTTGACCGCGGCGCACATCGACCGGTAATACTCCTGCCCCATGGCCGAGCCGATCGGAGCGTAGATGAGCTCGCGGTCCGGCAGATCCCGGACTCCGAAGGCGCTTTCCATGGCCTGGATGTAGTCCGAGGCCACCTGATGGCCGAGACCCCTGCTTCCGCAGTGGATCATGACCAGGATCTGACCCTCGGCCTCGATCCCGAACGCGCGGGCCGTCTCGGGCTGGAAGATGCGGTCGACCCGCTGGATCTCGAGGAAATGGTTCCCCGCCCCCAGTGTCCCGAGCTGCGGGATGCCGCGCTCCAGGGCCCGAGGGGAAATGCGGCCGGCGTCGGCATCCTTCATCCGGCCTTCCTCCTCGGTCATGAGAAGGTCGTCCGCCGTGCCGTAGCCGTTCTCGACCGCCCACGGAGCGCCCTTGACGAGAATCTCCTTCAGCACGCCGGCGCTGAGCTTCGTCACGCCGCCTTTGCCGACCCCGGCCGGGACCTCCTTGAAGATCTCTGCCAGGAGCTCCTTCCTCTTCCCGGCGACATCCTCGGCCGTGAAGTCCGTCCGGAGGAGGCGAACCCCGCAGTTGATGTCATAGCCCACGCCCCCCGGGGATATGATCCCGGTCTCGAGATCGAACGCGGCCACGCCGCCGATCGGAAAGCCGTAGCCCTGATGCGCATCGGGCATGACATAGGACATACGCTGGATGCCGGGGAGGCAGGCGACGTTCCGGGCTTGTTCCAGGGTGGAATCCCCGCGGGCGTATTCGACGAGCTTGTGCGAAGCGTAGATCCGGGCGGGGACGGTCATCCGGCCGTGGGCCGGGATCTCCCACGTGTTGTCGTCGACCCTCCTGAGTTCCAAAGCGGCCCTCACATATCCACGACGACTTGGACGGCCCAACCGTCGCAGCCGCGTTCGATCTTCATCTCGTTATAGGTCACGGCCTTGACCGCGCCGAAGATCTCATAGCGGCCGCCCGCTTCGTCCCCCCAGAAAACGGCCTTCAGCCGGAACACGTCTTCACCCTCTTCGATCGACACGTCCTCGACCACGGCGAGCAGGAAATTCTTCGTCTCGAAAAGGTAGAGGACTTCTTCCAGGAATCTGTAGAGAAGCTGTTCGAGGTCCCGCCCTTCGACCGCGACCGGGACGGAGCGGAGGGCCTTGATCGCCCACCAGTCCCACATGAGCGAAGCCGTGGCCAGTCCGGCGTTGGCGAAAGCCTCCTCCCGGGTCGCTCCGAAAGCTCTGAATTTGCCGTCCGCGACGTGCGGGAGGATCCTGTATCTTTCCATATTTCACTAATATAGCATAACCTGTCAAGCCATTTAAAAACCTTACTATGAGAGGTATCATCTTGCCATT
>Ga0208828_1000189_pt1 | contig 28459 bp, 26 predicted proteins | sample Kivu_160m_FD_185487 | JGI IMG/M metagenome (GOLD analysis project Ga0208828, IMG submission 185487) | Freshwater microbial communities from Lake Kivu, Western Province, Rwanda to study Microbial Dark Matter (Phase II) - Kivu_160m (SPAdes)... | ecosystem: Environmental > Aquatic > Freshwater >... | reverse complement strand
GTTTCACACCATGCGTGTGAACATGCCCGCCGGCTGGTTCTACACCACCGGGGCGTTAAGAAAAATATGCGATATCTGGGAGAAATACGGCAGCGGCCTGACCAACTTCCACGGCTCCACGGGCGATATAATCCTGCTGGGCACCGACACCAAGAGCCTGCAGCCCTGCTTCGATGAGCTGACGGAGTCCGGCTTCGACCTCGGTGGTTCCGGATCGGCTTTAAGGACACCCAGCTGCTGTGTCGGTCCTGCGCGCTGCGAGTACTCCTGCATCGACACCCTGGACATCTGCAACGATCTCACCCATGAGTTCCAGGACGAAATGCACCGCCCCAGGTGGCCGTATAAATTCAAGATCAAGATCTCGGGATGTCCCAACGATGGCGTCGCTGCTATAGCCAGGGCTGATTTCACCGTAATCGGCACCTGGCACGACACACTGCGCATCGACCAGGACGAGGTGCGTAAATACGTCAAGAACGGCTTCGACATCAATGGCCTTGTTATAGAGAAATGCCCTACCAGAGCCCTATCCTGGGGCGAAAAGAGAAAAGAGCTTGTTATCAAGCCGGCTGACTGCGTCAGGTGCATGCACTGCATCAACAAGATGCCCAGGGCGCTGAGGCCCGGGCTCGACCGCGGCGCCACCATCATGATCGGCGGCAAGGCCCCCATCATCAAGGGCGCTTACCTCTCCTGGGTGCTGGTTCCCTTCATGAAGATGGAGCCGCCGTATGATGAGATGAAGGACCTTCTGCGCAAGATCTGGGAGTGGTGGGACGAGAACGGCAGGTCGCGCGAGAGGGTCGCCGAGCTGATCGAGAGGATGGGGCTCAAGACCTTCCTGCGCGCCGTCGGCATCAAACCGCTGCCCCAGATGGTATTTAAGCCGCGCTCGAATCCATACGTATTCTTCGACTAAATACGTTAAAGGAGATATATGATGGGGAAAAGTGATATCGGACCGCCAAGCTACAAGGAAATGCTTCCCGAGGTCATCAAGAAGAACTACGGGAAGTGGAAGTACCACGAGATTTTAAAGCCGGGCGTTTTAAAGCATGTTTCCGAGACCGGCGATGAGGTCTGGACAGTGAGAGCAGGCTCGCCCAGGCTGGTGAGCATAGATTTCATCCGCGACATCTGCGACATAGCCGATAAATACTGCGACGGGCATCTCAGGTTCACCAGCAGGTACAACATCGAATTTATGACGCCGCAGAAGGAAAACGTAGAGCCCATCATCGAAGCAGTCAAGACGATCGGCCTGCCGGTGGGCGGCACAGGCAAGTCTATCTCCAATATCGTGCACACGCAGGGATGGGTGCACTGCCACAGCGCGGCAACCGATTCCTCCGGCCTGGTTAAAGCCATCATGGATGAGCTATACGAATACTTCACCAGCATGAAGCTGCCGGGCAAGATCAGGGTGGCGCTGGCCTGCTGCATCAATATGTGCGGCGCGGTCCATTGCTCCGATATAGCCATCGTCGGCATTCATACCAGGCCTCCCAAGGTGGATAACACTAAAGTCGGCGCTGTCTGCGAGATCCCCACCACCATGGCATCATGCCCCACGGGCGCTATACGGCGCCACCCTGACGCCAACGTCAAGGGGCTGGTGGTCAACGAGGAGAAATGCATGTACTGCGGCAACTGCTTCACGGTGTGCCCGGCCATGCCCCTGGCCGATGGCGAGGGCGACGGCGTGGCCATTTACGTGGGCGGAAAGGTGTCCAATGCCCGCAGTGCGCCCAAGTTCTCAAGACTGGCCATCCCCTATTTACCCAACAACCCGCCGCGCTGGCCCGAGGTAGTCAGCGCCATTAAGAACATAGTGGAAGTCTATGCTGAGAACGCCCAACCCGATGAAAGAATGGGCGAATGGATCGATCGCGTCGGCTGGGAGAATTTCTTCAAGCTGACCGGCATTGAGTTCACCGAGCATCACATCGATGATTTCACTCATGCAGTGGATACGTATCGTACCACGACTCAGTTCAGGTGGTAGAAGGAGGAGCAAGTAATATGACTGAAGGCGTAACAGGGGAACTTAAAGAGAAGGTAGTGAAATACCTGGGCACGGTTAGCAAGGCCAGGAACCGGGATGTCGCACGGGCGATAGAGATAGATAAAACTCTTGTCGACAAGGCCATCGCCGAGCTGGCAAAAGAAGATAAAATCGAGTATATCTACCTGGGCACGTCATATATCAAGCTAAAGGAATAATTAGTTCTGTCATGCAGATACCACGGTTAATGATTGCTGCGCCTCAGGGGTGCTCGGGCAAGACCACCGTCACTATCGGTCTGTGCGCAGCTTTGAGGAAAAGGGGGTTACGGGTAAAGCCCTTTAAGAAAGGACCGGACTATATAGATCCATCCTGGCTTGGCGCGGCGGCGGGTACAAGCTGCAGCAACCTCGACCCTTTCATGTTCGACGAGCCGACCCTGAGACAAGGGTTCCAGCAGTCGTGCCCGGGTGCGGATATAGCTGTCATCGAAGCCGCCATGGGGCTATACGACAGCTCCGAACCGGATGGAAAAGAAAGCTCCGCCTGGCTGGCACGACTTTTAAAGATACCTGTGATACTGGTTATCAATTCGGCCCGCATGACGCGCAGCGCAGCCGCCATGATAAATGGATACGTCCGGTTCGAGCCTGATACCAATATAGCCGGCGTGATACTGAACAACGTCGCAGGTAAGAGGCACGAAGAGAAGCTGGTTAAATCCATCGCAAAACACTGCGGGATACCTGTGCTGGGAGCAATACCGCGAGACACACGCCTGCAGATCAGGGAACGGCACCTCGGCATCGTCACCCACAGGGAACAGGACAGCGCCGATGAAGTAATAGGGCGCATAAGCAGCATCATTGAAGCCCACATCGACCTGGACAGGGTCCTGAAAATCGCCCATGCTGCACCTGAGCTTCCTTCCCTGCAAATTGAAGCACGTCCAGCCGCTGAGAACAGGGTAAGAATCGGGGTATTGCTTGATAAGGCCTTTACATTCTATTATCCGGAAAATCTCGAGTCCCTGCGGGAAGCCGGGGCCGAGCTAAACTACATAGACTCATTTACGGGCAGGCTGCCCGGGGATATTGACGGCCTTTACATCGGCGGCGGCTTCCCGGAGCTTTACCCTGATGAGCTGGAAGCCAATACCGGCTTGAGACGCGATATCGCTAAAGCTGCAGATAAGGGACTGCCCATCTACGCTGAATGCGCCGGCCTGATGTACCTCTGCCGCTGCATCATCCGTGACGGCAGGAAGTATGAAATGTGCGGCGTAATAGCCAGCGATGTGGAAATCGGGCAGAGGCCCCGGGGTCACGGATATACTATGGTTGAAGTCGAAAATGAGAACCCGTTCTTTCCTAAAGGCACGGCCCTTCGCGGGCACGAGTTCCATTATTCGAAGCTGACAGGAACGGAGGGATTGAATTTTGCCTACAAAGTCAAGCGCGGGCAGGGGATTGACGGGAAAGTTGACGGCATCGTTTATAAAAACGCCCTCGCCTCATATACCCACCTCCATGCCTGGAGTGTACCCTTTTGGGCCGACAATTTCGTCAAGCTGGCTGCAACGAGGCAAATAGAAACCAGGAAAATTGCTGTATAAAACAATAACAGGAGCACAAAATATGCCGAAAGTAACACTTGGTGGACAGGAAATCGAGACCGACGAGGACGGTTTCATCCAGGAACCCGAGAAATGGGACAAGTCCGTAGCCGAAGATATCGCCAAGACGGAGGAAGCCTCCCCCTTGAGCGACGATCACTGGAAGCTGGTCAATTACCTGCGCAACTATTACCTTGAGTTTGGGATCGCACCGCCCATCAGGATGTTAACCAGGCAGACGGGGTTGGACCTGAAGACCATTTACAAGCTGTTCCCCGGCGGTCCCGCCAAGGGCGCCTGCAAGGTGGCCGGTTTGCCCAAGCCTACAGGATGCGTATAAAGCGTTATACGCACCGGCGTGGTGATGCTTATGTGGTTGCAATTCATAACTTATGCCTGCTTTCTTATATTTACCACTGCTTTGACGTGGAAAGCAGTGAGATATGCCACCATGCCGGTCCACCTGAGGTGGGAGCTTTATCCTGTGGCCCATGAGAAGGACAAACCATATGGCGGCTCCTACCTGGAAGAGGTTGACTGGTGGCACCGTCCCCGCAGAATTAACCCGTTCGGGGAATTCCAGGTTTTTTTACGGGAGATACTGCTCTTCAGGGAGTATTACAAGAGCAATCGCGGTTACTGGTATTTCGTCTATCCTTTCCATATCGGGCTCTTCCTGCTCATCGCCTGGATCGTTTTACTGGTAGTGGAAGCCGTGCTGGATTTGAATGGCCTGGCCGTCCACGCCCTGGCCCTTAACCCGTGGCTGAAAGCCCTATATTATGTAACTCTGGTTACGGGACTGGCTGCCTTCGTGCTGGGACTGATCGGCACCGCGGGGCTGCTGGCGAAACGGATGCTGGATGAAGACCTGCGGGTCTACACCGACCCCATTGACTATTTCAACCTGGCCTGGCTATTGCTTCTTTTCCTATCCGGCCTGCTCTCATATCTGCTGGAGGACAGCTCGTTTGCCGCCCGGGGACTTGTGCAGGGATTAATCACCTTTAAGCCGGTTGAAACGGGACCGCTGCTGACAACCTTTATCCTGTTATCCGCGCTCTTCCTGGCCTACATGCCTTTCACGCGCATGATGCACTACGTGGCCAAGTACTTCACCTACCACAAGGTTCGCTGGGATGATGAACCCAATACGAAGGGCGGCAAGCTGGAGGGCAAGGTCAGGGAGCTGCTGGCCCAGCCCGAAAGCTGGTCGGCGCCCCATATCCAGCAGGGCAAGTCGTGGTCGGAGCAGACGGCCGGCACGGTTTCTCCAGATAATAGAGAAGCACCAAAATGAAGAAAAAGATATCCATAAAAGACATCGGTAGACGGGAAGGTCCGCTGGCTGAGATCACGCCGGAAGACCTGGTGCCCCTGCCCTATCCCTACGACCAGCCCGGGTCCGAGCCCGGCATAAAGCAGCTTACGGCCGAGCAGAAGCAGAAATACGAGTCCAACCTGGACGGCGTATCCGCTATCGGGCTGAAACGGCCTGAAACCCGGGAGGAAGAGGAGAAGGTCGTCAGCAAGTTCCTCTCCGGCCTGGAGAAGCTGCTCTCGAAGGAGAACAACTGGACCTTCCTCCAGCCTCTCATGCTTTCGCTGGAGAACTGCGCCAAGTGCCAGACATGCAGCGACGCCTGCCCTATCTACACCGAAAGTGGCAAGATGGAAATCTACCGTCCGACCTACCGACTCGAAGTTCTGCGGAAAATCATCCGCAAGTATCTGAAGAAGGAAGGGAAGTTACTCTCCCGGTTCACAGGAAGCGACATTGAGCTTAACTACACTACAATTGCCAGGCTGGCAGAGCTGGCTTACAGGTGCACGCTATGCAGGAGATGCGCTCAAACATGCCCGATAGGTATTGATAATGGGCTGATCACACACGAGATACGGAAGCTCTTTAGCCAGGAACTTGGTATCGCGCCGAAGGAGATCCACCAGTTGGGCACGGTGCAGCAGCTTAAAACGGGCTCCAGCACGGGCACCACGCCCAAGGCGCTTCACAGCTTCATCTCGTTTATCGAAGGAGAGATAGAGGAAAGGACCGGCAAATCCATCAAGCTGCCGGTGGATAAAGAGGGCGCCGATATACTGCTGATGCACAACACGGGTGAGTTCATCTCCTGGCCGGAGAACGTGGCGGCCTTTGCCATCATTTTTGAAGCAGCCGGCCTTGACTGGACACTCTCCAGCAAGATGATGGGCTACGACGCCGTCAACTACGGAGTGTGGTATGACGATGTTCAATTTTCCCGCATCGCGGTCAGGCACATGCAGGCCGCCAGAGACCTCAGAGTCAAGCGGGTGCTGGTGGGCGAATGCGGGCATGCCCACAAGGCCATGCTGGTCATCGGCGACCGCTTATTTAGCGGCGACCTCAACATCCCGCGCGAGAGCGCCATACCCCTGCTCGAGGCCCTTGTGTGCAACAACAAGCTAAAGTTGGACCCTTCTAAAAACAGCTTCCCCATCACCCTGCACGACCCCTGCAACCTGGTGAGGCTCAGCGGGATCGTGGAACCGCAGCGCCGCATACTCAGGAAGATCTGCCCGCAGTTCCGCGAGATGGAACCGCACGGCGTGGCTAACTATTGCTGCGGTGGCGGGAGTGGCTTTGCCATCATGGATAATCTCAATTTCTCAGATTGGAGGTCGGTCGTATCCGGCCGCATGAAGCTGCGCCAGATACTCAACGCCTTCCAGGACGTGATCAGCCCCGACATCCACAAGTACGTCTGCGCCCCCTGCTCCAACTGCAAGGGCCAGATCAGGGACCTGTTCGGCTACTATAACGTCCGGGAGAAGTGCGGCATCCACTACGGTGGCCTGGTGGAACTAATCGTGAATGCTATGGTGGATATGAAAGAGCCATTTATTAAATGGGAAGGGATACAATGACCCGGGCTAAATTCAGGCTATAACTTGCGCGCTTCAGCTTCGATCATGCGGTAAACGTCCCTGAGCGGGATATCATTTTTGGCTGCTATCTTGCGGCACTCGTCATATTCAGGCACTATGCTCAGCACCTCGTCCTGGAAGCGTTTGACCTTCACTTTCACTTTGCCGTAACTTGAGTCGAACTCAACAATGTCGCGGCCGGCTATGTGGCGTAAGACGGGCCGCACCCGTATGCCCAGTGTGGAGGTCTCCCGCATCAGCGTTTCTGTCAGCCTGGATTCAACCTCGCCGGGAGCCAGGACGCTCAGCATAACCGCCGGGCGGTTCTTCTTCATCTGGATGGGGGTAAACCAGACATCCATGGCGCCCTGTTTGAACAACAGCTCCATCACGTAGTCATATATCTGCGGGTTCATGTCATCGATGTTCGTTTCGAGTAAAACCATATCATCGTGTTTCCTTTGAACAGGCATTTCCCCTATCCAGATCCGCATTACGTTGGGGCAATCATTGAAATTCCTGCTCCCTGCGCCGTACCCGATTTTTTCAAGGTTCATGGCGGGCCGCTCGAATTTGGCCAGTGAGGTTATGATCCCGGCACCAGTGGGGGTCACCAGCTCCATGCCGGCCATACTCGCATGAGGGGGATTCACTACAGGAGCATGCACATGTGCCAGCAGGTCAAGTGTCGCAGGAGCGGGCAGGGGCAGAGCGCCGTGGCGGCTCGTTACCACACCACCCCCCGCAGGAAACGGCGAGGAGTAGAAATGCGTTATCCCGAGCAGATCAAACCCGACCAATGCTCCCACTATATCCACGATGGAATCCACCGCGCCGATCTCGTGGAAATGTACCTTCTCTAACTTGACACCGTGGATTTTAGCTTCGACTCCGCCGAGGTTGCGGAAAATTGCAGCGGCCTGCTGTTTTACCTTTTCCGAAAGTCCGCTGGATGAGATCAGCTTTACTATGTCCTTGTAGGGCCTTTTCGGCTGCTTTACTCTATCTTCAAGAACGACCCTGGCCCATGTTGACCAGACGGCTCCTCGCTTAACCTTTTGCTGCGAAATCCTGTAACCTGTCAACTTAAGCTGTGCCAGGCCCTTTGCCAGATCTTCCAAGGGCAGCCCTGCATCCAGCAGCGCGCCCAGTATCATATCGCCGCTGCACCCTGAGAACAAATCAAAATAAGCTGCTTTTCCCATTAAACCCCAGATAAATCCAGGCTATTCATTCATGCTCCCGGCCCGATAGCCGGCAAGGTCGATAGTTACATACTTGTAACCCAGCCTTTTAATCGTGTTAACAACGGCCATGCGGTTGCTATCTCCCAGTAATACAGAAAAGGAACGTCTATCAACTTCTAGCCTGGCAATGTCACCGTGATGCCTGAGTCTCACTTGCCTTGCTCCGAGGCCCTTCAGGTAAGCCTCACCGGCGGATATTCTTTCTAATATATCCCTGGTAACAGGTGTCAAATAAGGGATTCTCGTCGCCAGACAGGGCATAGCCGGTTTGTTCCAGTTGGGCAATCCCCTTGCTTTTGAGAGTGCCCTGATTTCTCTCTTGGTCAGGTACGATTCCATCAAGGGACTGCGTACCCGTGTCTCTTTAATAGCCGTGAGTCCGGGCCGGTAATCACTCAAATCATCGTAATTGGAGCCTTCACAGACGAATTTAATATCCCTGGTAGCCGCCGTTGCTTTTAACCTGGTGAGCATCTCCAGCTTGCAATGATAGCATCGATCTCTGCTGTTGATTACAAAGTCGGGGTTATCAAGCTGGTTAAACTCGATCTCCACATAATGCAACTCCAGGTTCCTGGCGATGCCCCTGGCCTCGGCAAGCTCTTCGGGAAGAACGACGGCTGATTTAGCTGTCAGGATTAATGCCTGGTTCCCAAGGATTTCATCAGCCATCGCCGCCAGGAACGTGCTATCCACACCACCGGAAAAGGCGATAATTACCGACTCCATCTCATGAAGGATGTTCCGCAAATGGCTCAGCTTTTCTGCGGTGCTGCTTTCTAAATTGATTGCGTTAGTCAGCATTGATTAATCAGTCCAGCCAAGTAACCGGCATTGAACCCACCATCTATATTGACCACGGCTACGCCGGGTGCGCAGCTATTCAGCATGGTCAATAGCGGTGCAATCCCCTTGAAGCTCGCCCCATAGCCAACGCTGGTAGGCACAGCTATTACAGGGCAGGTTACCAGCCCGCCCACGACAGCAGGGAGCACCCCGTCCATGCCGGCAACGGCAATGATCACCCTGGCGCTTCGTATCTGCTGCAAATGATCAAATAAACGGTGAATACCGGCTATACCGACATCGAAAATGCGTTCAACCTCATTGCCCATCAACTCCGCAGTAACAGCCGCTTCCTCAGCAACCGGGATGTCTGCAGTACCGCCGGTGACGATAGTTATACCGGGACGGGCCACTTTTTCTTTTGCGCGGTTGACGATTATTGCTGCGGCATCGGTATTATAAATGGCATCCGGCAACTTCGACCTCACCGCTTTATAGGCATCCTCGCTGACCCGTGTGATTAATAATTTCGCCGATCGGGCCGCCATGCGCTCAGCTATGTTCACCAGTTGGCTCGTGGTCTTGCCCTGCCCGAATATGACCTCCGGGAACCCGGTGCGCAGACTGCGGTGATGGTCAAGTTTAGCCTGCAGCATATCCTCGTATGGAAGTACGCTTAACTCCCCGACCGCTTCACTCAATGACATATCACCCGATTTAACCTTCCTGAGTAATTCCGTCAGCCATCGTTCGCCGGCTGGCTTCCTCATGGATTTAGCACGATTTGACTTACTGTGTTTCTGCATTAAACAGCTCCGCTACTATCAGCTACCACGTAATCCTACGCCCGATTAGACAAGGCAAGTATAACGCAGCGACACACGCATATACAACTCAATTCAATGCAGTGTTTGAAACGGCTGATTACTATATCTGATATTGTGATTAATTAACTGATGATTTACAATACGTTGTACCGTCAATTATCCCATCAGGAAAGCAGGTTATTCTACTGGAGGGAGGCTGAAATGAGCATACCCAAGTTAAGCGAAGAGAAGTACCAGGCCGTTGTCGCTGCCTACGAGAAGAAAACGCCAAAATCCAAGAAATTGAACCAGGACTCCCGAAAATATATAGTCCCCATGGGCGCTCCGGCTTACATGATCTGGCACAGGCCGTATCCCATTTTTGTTGATAAGGCCGAGGGGTCCAGACTGTACGACGTCGACGGCAATGAATATATTGACCTGTTCATCGACCAGGGCATCTCTTTTATCGGCCACAGGGCTCCCAAGATCCGCAAGGCCATAGATAAAGCTCTGGACAGATACGGCTTTCATCTCGGGATGTGCGAAGAGCTGGTCACCAAGTGGGCCATGAAGGTCATGCAGCATTACCCTTCAATTAAAAAAATAAAGATCGTAAACTCTGGCAACGAGGCCACCGAACTGGTGTGCCAGATCGCCAGGGCATTTACTGGTAAAACCAAGATAATCAAATTCGCCGGCCACCATCACGGCTGGAACGGCGTTTTGTCATATGACGCTCTGGCCGCAGGGTCCGGCACTCTCTTCACCAAGGGCATCCCTGACAACCACTGGGACAATTTAATCAACCTGCCGGCTAACAATATCGACTTAGTTGAAACGGCTCTTAAAGATAACAAAGACCAGGTTGCGGCCGTGGTCATGGAACCGCTCGGCGCCTCAACCGGCGGGACACCGCTAAAAGAAGGCTTCCAGAAGGAGCTCAGGGATTTAACAAACAAATACAACGTGTTACTGGTTTTCGATGAGGTCGCCACCGGTTTCAGAGTGGCCATCGGCGGCGCACAGGAGATCCTGGGAATTACACCTGACCTCACCTGTTTGGGCAAACCTGCCGGCGGAGGTATCCCGATCGGCGCCGTAGGAGGCAGGGAAGATGTGATGTCGGTGGTCGGTGCGCTTGACCCCAGGGCCGAGCACTTCGGGCCCCTCTTCCCCATGGGCTCGTTCTGCGCTCACCCGCTGGCCATGGCAGCCGGCATAGCTTTCATAGAGGAGCTAGAGAAAGGTAATTATATTGAAAATGCCCGCGCCAGGACAGCGCAGCTGGCAAAAGGCATCAATGAAATAGCCGGCAGGCTCAAAATGAATGTTGCAGCGCATACCACCTATACCGTGGTGCACTTCGGCCTGACCGGCCAGTTCGATATGAGCAATGTGCTGGACGTCTTTGAATTCGACCTGATGATAAGACTCGGCTTGCTGTTAAGTGACCCGGGCGTAATAGTTTTGCCGGGCCATGTCTATATGTCGGGAGTACACACCGAAAAAGATATCCAGAAGTGCCTGCCGGCCTTCGAGGCTGCTTTCAAAATGTATAAGTAGCTACTAATTTCAGGCCTTTCTAAATATAAATATCTAATCAGTTGACAGCGAAAGCACAAAATGTATAATACGCTCACACTCACCAATCGAAAACACCCGCCCCTTTGAAAAAATTAGGAAGGAGGAGGAACCTAATCATAAGCAGTCCGGACACACAGGCATTCCGGGGCACATTAAGAAAAGAGCTTAACCTGCTGATACTAATTTTCCTGATGATGGGCTTAAACGTAGGTGGGGCCTTGTTTTCGCTTACATCCAAGGATGGCAGGCTTTAAAAAACTTATCGAAGCGGGGAATTACGGAATGAAAACCAGCAAGGGATTTTACGATTACAACGGGAAATCAGCTGACGAAGTCATGCAGCAAGTAAATGGCAGGTTATTAAAAGTATTAAAAGCCGGTAGCGCCAAATAGCAAGGAGGCTAAATCCAATTATGGCTTATAAAAATATCCTGGTGGTGGGTGGCGGGGCCATCGGCGGCATCACGGCAGCCGCTTTGACTCAAAAAGGTGAGAATGTCGTTGTGCTGGATGCGGACAGCGAACATGTTCAGGGTATGAAAAAGGGGCTGGAAATCACGGGCTTCAGGGAGCTCACCATCGCGGTGAAGGCTATGCTGCCGCAGGAGTTCACCGTTAGAGATTTTGCAGGTTGGGCGGATATAGTCCTCCTGGCCGTCAAGGGACTGCACACGGAGCGTGCCCTTAACTCCGTATTGACTTCGGTATCAAGGTCGGCTCCCGTGATATCCATGCAAAACGGCATAAATGAAGAAACTATCGCCCGGATTGTCGGCGCGTCCCGGATCATCGCATGCAGCATCACCTGGGGAGGCACCAACAAGGGCCCGGGGCAATTGATTCAGACCACCGAAGGTGGTTTCATTATAGGTCAGTGGCCCACCGGGAAGAGCAAGATCGTAGAGGATACAGCGGCATTGCTTTCCAAAGCTTTCCCTACCGAGGTGTCGGATAACATCATCGGCGACAGGTGGACCAAGCTTCTGATCACGGTCTCGTTGACCGGGGTTGGCACTTTAGCCGGCTTGACTTATGGTGGTGTGATCGACAACGAACTTGCCAGGAAGGTCGCCCTGGCCGTGATAACCGAGACCTACGAAGTGGGCAAGGCATTGGGGATCAGTTTTGCCGACCTGATGGGCATATCTCCGTCCATTGTCCTGGTACATAACAGAGCCGATTTCGACAATGCGTCCAAGCTAATGGAGATAGGGTTTGCCAACCACCGCGCCACCAGACCCTCCATGTGGCAGGATATCGAAAAGGGGCGCAAAACCGAGGTGGATTTCGTGAACGGTTATGTCGTAAAAAAGGGCCGGGAGATAGGTATGAAGACTCCTGCCAATGAACTGGTAACTCAGATAATCAAGCAAATCGAGGGAGGTGAAAAGGCACCTGGCCTCGATAACCTCAAGGCGTTTGAAAAAATCATAGCGTATATAAAATAGACTTTAAATTAGAAGGAGGATTTTTAACAAAATGGCGAAGAAATTAATCATACAGGTATGCCCCATCGGGTCTAACACGCTGCACACAGACACGCCCAACCTGCCGGATATGGGCAAGAGGACACCTTATCTTCCTATCACTCCAGAGCAGGTAGCGGAGGAAACTTACCGGTCATACAATGCAGGTGCATCACTGGTGCATATACACGCCAGGGATATAAAAACCATGCTGCCCACTCCCGATATTAAAGTGTGGGGCGACATGGTCCAGCGTATCCGCGATAAATGCGACATCGTTATCGAGGCAGGAGGTGGCATCGGCGTCTGGCTGGACTTCAAGACTTTCCAGATAATCGAGCCCACCGACGAGCAGAAACTGGCCCTGCTGGACATCAAGCCGGAGCCCGATATGCTCACGGTAAACATGGGCACATTTGATTTCTCGCTCGGCCAGTACGGTTTCTCCACTTTCAGGAATACACCCCCGTTCCAGAGAAAGGCCATCAAAGGCACACTGGACAAGGGCTGGGGTCTGGAACTGGAAATCTGGGATGTCAGCCACCTACACAATACGATGAGGCTATGCGAGGAAGGCCTTTTCGACAGGAACATGGTCTTCCACCTCGATTACCCGCTGGGCATAGCCGGCGGACAGCCGGCCACACCCAAGCAACTGATGTATATCGCCGAAGAAGGCAAGAAGATGTTCCCCAACTCCAAGTGGCAGGCGCTGGGCATTGGTAAGGACGAATACCCCATGATCACGCTTGCCATGATACTTGGCGCTGATAGCGTGCGCGTCGGTCTCGAGGACAATATTTATATCGGCCATGGCGAGCTGGCTAAATCCAATGCACAGCTGGTGGAGAAAGCTGTAAGAATCGCCCATGAATTGGATTTCGAAGTTGCCACAGTGGAAGAGGCACGGGAAATCCTGCACATGAAGAAGAATCCGAAAAGGAAATAATTGCTTTGGGTATACATTACACAGATATAACCGAAAAATCTTTATAAGGGAGGGCTGGTTCAACATGGAACAGGGTAGTCTTAAACGGGAAATCAATGTCCTCTACGGCGTGTTGCTCATTGTTGGGGCAGTAATCGGCGCATCGGCATTCATCCTGATCGGGCCACTGGCAGGCCAGACGGGCCCGGGATTATGGATCGCCTATGCATTAGGGGCCATACCTGCTATCTTCGTAGCCGTGGTATTCTCACAGTTGGGCGCAGCCTTTCCTGTTACAGGGGCAACTTACATGGCCATCAGCCGCTTGCTATCGCCGGCGGTAAGCCTTATGGCCGTTTGGTCGGCTATACTCGGCATATTTGCCTTCGCCATGCCCCTCATGGCCTTCGGCTTTGCACTGTATGTTGACAAACTTGTACCCCTGGGTGGCGATATGATGTTGCTGCTGGTAGCAGCGCTCACCATTATATTCTTCACAGTACTGAACATATTCGAAATAAAGTGGATGTTGTGGGCACAGGGTATCATGACAGCCTTGATGATCGTTGCCCTGCTAATCTTCGGCATCGGCGGTTCATTCGCAGCTAACCCCGCAAATCAGACACCGCTCTTCCCGCTCGGCTTCAGCGCCGTGCTGGCGGCAATCATCCCCGCATACGTAATGTACACAGGTCTTAACGGCGCCACGGAGTTAGGAGGCGAAACTAAGAACCCACGGAGGAATATTCCCATCATATTGATAATATCGCTGTTATTATTGGTAGTCATCTACGTTTTAATTACCTACGCACTTACCGGGTTGTTACCCTGGCAGGATCTGGGCAAGATAAAGGGAGCCACGGCTGTGGTTACAGCGGCAGGCAAATTCCTGCCGGCCGGGGTCGCCCTCTGGGTCATGGGCATAGGCGCACTATTCGCGGCGGCTACCACCATCAATGGAAGCCTGGCATTTTTGTCCAGGGACATCCTTGCACTTGGTAAAGACATGATACTCCCGGCTGGACTGGGCAGGATCAGCAAGCGGTTCCACACCCCTGTATGGGCTGTAGTTACTCTCGGTATTGTTTCTGTCCTCGGCCTGGTATTGGCTGTCGTTTTTGGCGAGAACTTTATCACCTATTGTGCTACTGCGGTCTCCTATGCTTTTATGCTGCTTTCCATGTTCGGATGCATCGCCATGTTCGTCCTGCCACGCAAAATGCCGGAACGGTATGCTCAGTCTACTTTCAAACTCAAGGGCTTCTGGCACCCGTTCTTCACACTGGGCGGAGCCATTATTTTCGGTGGATTAATAATCTGGGGATTTATTTCAGGTTACCTGGCAGATCCTAAAACCGGTTGGTACCCGGCGTTAGCCTTAGTCATCCTCGTTGTCACGGGCCTGCTTTACTACTACCTCCGCAGGTGGCAATTGCGCAGGCGGGGTATCGCCATTGAAGATAAATTGAAGAAAGTCGAGGAATATTAATAACAAGTCCGAGATTTATCAGCGAGTAAGATAAATTGGATTTAATCCGTAAGAAAATACTGGAGCGTTACGTTTCCAGAACCAGTAGATCACGCGAAATCTGGGAAGCCGGACGCATGGTGATGCCCGATGGCGGCGGCGGGGACATGCAGTGCTACTATCCGTATCCGATTTATATGGAGCGTGCCGACGGTTCTAAGCTGTACGATGTCGATGGCAACGAATACGTCGATTTCTTCTGCGGTGCCGGTACCATCTTGCTTGGTCACAGGTCCCCCATAATCCTTAAGGCCATTGATGAAGCCCTTAATAGGGGAATTCCCGCCTCAGTTGCATACCGGAACGAGATTGAATACGCTTCGATCTTGCGCAAACACATGCCGGGCATGGAACTGATAAGGTTCCTGCCCAGCGGTTCGGAAGCCAACCAGGCAGGGATCCGGGTAGCCAGGAAGTTCACGGATAGAAACAAAGTCGCCAAGTTCGAAGGCGGCTACCACGGGCAGGCGCAGGAGATGCTGATTTCCATCGAGCCGTTTGGAGATAAGTGTGGCCCTGAGGCTGCCCCCGTCAGCGTACCCTGGCATACAGCTATGCCCAAACAAATGCTGGAATCAGTGATTACACTGCCGTTCAATAACACTGAAGCCACAATTTCCATTATTGAGAAAAACGCAAAAGACCTCGCTGTCATACTGGTCGAACCTGCCCTGGTACATGGCGGTACAATTCCTGCCGACAAAAGTTACCTCCAGGCTTTAAGGGAGGTGACTAAAAAATACGGAATTCTTCTGCTCTTCGACGAGGTTATCACCGGCCTTAGATTATCTTTGGGCGGGGCACAGGAGATCTATGGAGTTACCGCAGACCTTACCGTGCTCGCTAAACCGGTCGGAGGAGGTTACCCTCTCGGCGTACTCGGCGGCAGGAAGGACGTTATGGAAGTCATCTGCATGGAGAGGATGCAGGATAAAGTGTGCGTCGCAGGTTCTACCAGTGGTCACTCTCTGAGCGTCGCTGCCGGATTGGCAATGATAAAGGAACTGGAGAAAGGGCACTATTACAGGCATGTCCAGGAGCTTTCTTTGATGGCGGTGAGTGGGCTAAAGCGGGTTTTTACAGACGCGGGTATTCCCTGTCAGATTACGGGAGATGTGATGGGTATCTGGAGGGGCTTCTGGCCGCATTTTACGGATAAAATTCCGAGAAATTCCCGCGACACCTACCAAGAGGATCTACTCAAGCTTCTGGAATTTTATATCGGGATGATCAGCTACGGTATATTCATGAGCCCCACCGGAGCTCCCTCTGTTTCTTCGGCTCATACGAAAGAAGATATAAATAAAATGTTTGAAGCTGCTGCCAAAGTCCTGCAAGATATGAAAACCAATTAAGACAACATGGCATAATTGTTTCTGTTATTGAGGGACCTTTGAACGTGGTATTCTTTTAAACTACCCATACCTCGTCTATTGATTTTCATTGTTCAATTTTTTAGCATTACCAAGTAATTATTTTAGCTTGTCATCACTTCCCGCTACGATCAGAATATCATTAAGCATAATTATTTCGCTCTTATGGGGAGTTACAATCACTTCTTTTTCACAACGTTAATATCAATGCAACGACTTGTGGGGACAATCTGCGAAGCATTGTAGCCACTTAACATCTGTGATAAAAAGTGCCCGGTGATCGAGACAAGGCAAAATCGTTCATAAATAAATTAAAATCAATGGGGCGGAAATATGTGAAGATTTCTATAGATAATTGCAAATTTCTGTAGAATTTTATAAGCTTTAACGTTAAGAATTTTTCGTTCAGATCATACATAGTAAAAAGGCAAGACCTTGAAACAGGCAGATTTAATCAGCATAAGAGAAGCGAGCCAGATCCTTGGTGTTAATGAGGCTACGCTCCGCCAGTGGACGGACGACGGGAAGCTAAAGGCTTTTGTAACCCCCGGAGGCCACCGGCGCTACTCAAAGTCCGACCTGAAGAAATTCACGAGATCCAGCCAGAAGGTGCTGGACATTAAAGACCTGGTTGTTGAGATAGAAGACACGACCAACCGCCACCGTGAAATTGCCCGCAGCTTTCTCAACAGCACTTCACAGGCTGTCAGACCCGATAAGTCGCACCAGAGGCAACTGGCCGACCTGGGCCGACGCCTGCTCAACCTCATCACCAGGTATGTAAGTGAACCTGCGCAGAGGGAGGAGACACTGGCTATGGCCCGTGATGTCGGCAGCGGCTTCGGCAGGGTGCTGGCCGAGCTGGGACTGCCCCTCACAGCTTCGGTGGAAGCTTTCCTCATGCACCGCGACCCCATCATGCAGGCAGCCACCAACCTGATGGGCCGACGGGAGGCCTGCTGCGGGCGCATCGCGGAGGCCATACCCCTGGCCAACCGCTTTATCGATGAAACCCTGGTATCCATGATCGCCGCACACCAAAAGAGCGCAGGCAAAGAAGGATATCCCGCATGATATCGATCTCACGTCTGCTATGCGGCACGGTTAGCCCGGGTGACAGCCTGCGCTACAGGGAGAGGATGCCCGGCCCCACAGGAACAGGCAAGCCGGATGCGGCTATACCGGTGGTTGTCTGGAACTGCACCGGACAGTGCAACCTGCGCTGCATCCACTGCTATTCCAGCGCCACTAACCGGGACTCAGATGGGCAGATGGACACGGCTATGGGTATGAGATTCATCAATGACCTGGCAGAATTCGAGGTGCCTGTTATTCTCTTTTCCGGCGGCGAGCCTCTGTTGCGGAAGGACGTGTTTGAGCTCGCCAGCTTCGCCTCAAGCCGCGGTATACGTGTAGCCCTTTCCACCAACGGGACGCTCATCAATGATAAAACAGCCGATGCGATTAAAAAGATCTGCTTTGCTGAAGTGGGGATCAGCCTGGATGGCATCAGCTCTACCAACGACCGTTTCCGCGGTAAAAGGGGGGCTTACCGCGATGCTCTCCAGGGGATCCGCAACTGCGTTGCCCGCGGAGTCAGAGTTTCTCTACGCCTGACCATTACCAGGTATAACCATGAAGAAATCCCCTTGATCTTCCGCCTGATAGAAGAAGAGGGCATCGACCGGGTCTGTTTCTACCACCTCGCCTATTCCGGGCGGGGAGACGGCCTGCGGCAACAGGACGTCACGCACTTCCAAACCCGCCGGGCGATGGACACAATTTGCCAGCATACTCTGGATATGCACGGCCGCGGCCTGCGCAAAGAGATTCTCACCGTGGGCAATCACGCAGACGGCGTGTACCTGTATTTAAAGACACTGGAACGTGACCCAAAACACGCCGGCCAGATATTAGAATTGCTCAAAATCAATGGAGGCAACAACTCCGGCCTCAGGATAGGCGCCGTTGATGACCGGGGGAACGTGCACCCCGACCAGTTCTGGCAGAACTACTCTTTAGGCAATGTGATGCAGCGAAAATTCGGCGAGATCTGGATGGACACATCAGAGCCGCTCCTGCAGGGATTAAGAAATCGTAAGAAGCTACTCAAGGGACGCTGCGCCCGGTGCAAATATGTTGACCTCTGTAACGGTAATCTACGGGTGCGCGCCGAAGCTGTATATAACGACCTCTGGGCAGAAGATCCGGCATGCTATCTCAGCGACCGGGAAATTGGATCATAAAGTGGTTACAGAATTCAGCGAAGATACTATCATTCAACCCGGGTTGCGGCTCGTAGCCTGGGAGATAACCCGTAGCTGCAATTTATACTGTGCCCACTGCCGTGCTTCTGCAGATAGCAACCGGAGTATGGGCGAACTATCGGCTGAGGAATGTTTTCGCCTTGTTGACGGGATACTGGAAGTGGGTAGGCCGATTATTATCCTTACCGGCGGTGAGCCACTTGTCCGTGAAGACATATTCTCCATCGCTAAATATGCGGTTTCAAAGGGACTGCGGGTAGTTATGGGGAGCAACGGCACGCTGATTTCGGAGGAAACGGCGGCTAAACTGAAGGATATCCCGCTATCACGTATCGCTGTAAGCCTGGATTTCCCTCTCTCCGAGCTTCAGGACAAATTTCGGGGCAAAACCGGTGCCTTCGAAGCAGCAATGGCCGGTATCGCTAATGTTCGGAAAGCAGGCATGGAACTCCAGATTAATTGCACTCTAACCAGACTGAACATATCTTATTTAGACGAACTCCTTAATCTGGCGCTAAAGGTAGGAGCCATTGCCTTTCACCCGTTTTTCCTGGTACCGACGGGAAGAGGCAAGGGACTGGAATCAGTAGAACTCTCTTCCACGGAATATGAGAAAACGCTGCAATGGATATACGATAAACAACTGGAACTGGGGGACAGGATCTTTTTCAAGCCAACCGATGCCCCTCATTATCTAAGGGTGATGAAACAAAGGCAAACGAAAGAAAGCGGGAAAAATACGGCAGCGAAATCGATGTCCACTATTCAGAGTCCTGCAAATTCAGTTACCCGGGGGTGTCTTGCAGGCACCGGCTTCTGCTTTGTATCTCACCTGGGAAGAGTGCAGGGATGCGGCTATCTTGATCTGGAAGCTGGAAATATTAAAAATCAATCTTTTGCTGAGATCTGGTTTAATTCCTCTCTGTTTCAGGACCTGAGGAACCTCACCAACATCAAAGGCAAATGTGGTGTCTGCGAATATAAGAGGATATGCGGAGGCTGCCGGGCACGCGCCTACGAGGCTAGCGGAGATTTTCTCGAGGCTGAGCCTTATTGTCTCCACCAGCCATTAGCACCGCACAGGATTCAATAAATGTCCGACACCGATCTTGATAATGTCGACCGTAATCTACTCAGCCTTCTTCAGACGGGATTCACTCTGACGAGGGAGCCATACGTTGACCTGGGGATAAAACTGGGTATATCCGGTGATGAGGTAATTCACTGTATTCACCAACTCAAAGTAAAAGGCGTCGTACGCCAGATAAGCCCGGTACTGGATGCCAGAAGGCTTGGCTATCAGAGTACGCTTGTAGCAATGAAGATAGCCAATGATCGCATAAAGAGAGCTGAGCAGTTTCTCAATGAGCACCAGGGAGTAAGCCATGGCTATGAACGAGACCATGACTTTAATATCTGGATTACTCTCTCTATACCCCGTGAAGTTGACATGCAGGCCGAGCTTCAAAGACTATTATCTCTGACCGGAGCGGAGGCAATATTTACGCTGCCGGCAATTAAAGTGTTCAAGTTACGTACCAATTTTGGCCTGGATGATGATAACCATTTAGAAGCAGATATTACAGCAGGCTCGAACCTGCCTAAAAAGGTTGAGATCTCACAATTAGATAGACGGGTAATCAATGAATTGCAGCAGGACCTGCCTCTAACATCAGACCCGTTTAATGCTTTATCAGGGCGGCTTAATATGCGTGTGGACACCCTCCTTCAACATTGCCGTTCCCTGATGCAGCGAGGCATAATCCGGCGTTACGGTGCTTCTATTAATCACTACAGGGCAGGATATAAGGCTAATGCTATGACCTGCTGGACCGCTCCACCTGATAAAGTGGATACTATCGGCCGAAAGCTGGCGTCTTTAAAACAGGTGAGTCACTGTTACGAGAGGAGGACCAACACACTCTGGCATTACAATCTCTTTGTAATGATTCATAGCCATACCAGAATGGGCTGCCGGGACATAGTGAGTAAAATATCTTCTGATACCGGGCTTTCCGATTATGCGATTTTATTCAGCACCAGAGAATTTAAAAAGACCAGGATTAAGTATTTAGTATAAGGGATATAAAATGAATCCATATTACCCGATATTTCTTAACATTAACGGCAGGAAATGCGTAGTCGTAGGCGGCGGACAGGTTGCCCTCCGCAAAGTGAAGGCACTGCTTGAACACGGCGCTGATATCAGGGTAATCAGCCCTGATATATGTCCCGAGCTAAGCGATTTGGCCAATAGCCACAAACTACAGGTATCCCGCCGGGAATACCGGACGGGCGACCTGGAAGGTTCATTTATAGCTTTAGTGGCAACCAGCGATCATAACATAAATAATAAAGTGAGTGAGGAGGCTAAAGAAAAAAAAGTACTGGTCAATGTGGTGGATGACCCGGATATCTCCAATTTCATTGTCCCATCAAATGTCTGCAGAGGAGATGTTAATATCGCTATCTCCACCGGCGGTAAAAGTCCTGCCCTGGCCAGGAAGATCCGCACAAGGTTACAGGAAGATTTCGATGATGAGTATGCTTCTCTGGCTCTTCTGATTGAGGAAGTTCGTACCGAGGTGAAGCGACAGGGAATTGAAGTTAATGGTGATGATTGGCAGAAAGCTATAGACCTGGACGTAATGATTGACCTGTTAAAGCAAGGCAAAGGCGAAAAAGCCAAGGCTGTCCTGCTCAATAACCTAAAAAAGTCACATAAGTAATTAATTGGGTTAATGTATTTTAATGTACCTTAGCTTAGTGGGAATAAATCACCAAACGGCGCCGATTGTTATCCGTGAGAAAGTAGCAATCAGTGTTGATAGACTACTTGATTCCTTATCACTTCTTCGCCCGTATATTCCCCATAGTGTGATCCTGTCTACATGTAACCGCACTGAGATTTATGCCGCCAGCGATAATTGTAATGTCGAAAAGGCATGTCTGGAGTTCCTGAAGGATCATTTGCATGTCACCGATGACAGCCTGTCCCCTTATGTCTATGCCAGTAATGATAGGGCATTGGTTGAACATCTTTTCCGGGTCGCTTGTGGACTTGATTCTATGGTTATCGGGGAGTACGAGGTTCTTGGCCAGGTCAGGAAGTCACTGGAGATCGCTGAAAAAGCGGGGATGGTCAATCTCCCGTTACGTCACATTTTTCACAGTGCGGTTCGTACGGGCAGACGTGCCCGTGAAGAAACGGGGATCAGTAAAAATGCCCTCTCTGTAAGCTCCATAGCTGTAAACAAGGCTATTGACATCATACCTGATATCGATAAATCTAAAATCATCGTAATAGGAGCGGGCGAAGCAGGCAGGCTGGCAGTCAAAGTTGCCAGAAGCAGGGGATCAGCAGAGATAGTTGTTGTCAGCAGAACAGAAGATCGTGCAGTGAGCTTAACAGCTGAATTGGGCGGCAGGCCTGCCAGCCCGGACAAACTGACTGAAGAGCTTGGTGACGCTAATATTGTTATTACATGTGCAGCATCTCCTCACCCGATATTGCGTCATAAACATGTGATTGAAGCCATGAGCAAGCGGCCTGAACTCCCCCTGATTATCATTGATATTGCCATGCCCAGGAATGTTGATCCAGAGATTCAGGGAATGAAAAATGTCCATCTATACAACATCGATGACCTCAATGACGCCGCTGATAACAACCGGATACGACGGGAAATGGAAATTGCTGCAGCAGAAAACATTATAAGGGAAGAGGTGGACACGCTTATGAAATGGTGGCAGGTTTACAGGGTTAGACCGGCCATCAAGGCCATGATGGCCAAAGCCGAAAGAATACGGTCGAGTCAATATCACAAGTCACTAAAGAAATTTCAGGCGCTCACGGATGAGGATAAGCATGCTATTGATTTGCTGACCAGGTCCATAGTAGACAAAATACTCAGGGACCCCCTCATGTACCTTAAATCCGGCAATAATAGCGGGAACGACACGGATAACTCCGAGATTATCAACAAGCTTTTCAGGTTGGATGACGGCAGAGGACCATGAGAAACCGGGTAGTAATAGGTTCAAGAGGCAGCAAACTTGCTGTGATCCAGGCCGAATCCGTTGCCATGCGGCTTAAAGAATTAAACTCAGGCCTCGAAGTGGAGATCCGGCAAATCATGACCGAGGGTGACCATAACCACAATTTAAAGCTTGATGATACAGGCAGCACAGGAATCTTCGTCAAAGCACTGGAGGAGGAACTGATCAACGGAGGTATCGACCTGGCGGTACATAGCCTGAAGGACCTGCCCACTACACTGCCCGATCAATTGTATCTTACAGCAGTAACGCAAAGATTGGACCCGCGCGACACACTGGTTGCCGGAGCACCCTTGCGTGAACTAAAGACAGGTTCCAGGATAGGCACGGGAAGCCGAAGACGTTCCGTTCAACTTCACAGCCTGCGGCCTGACCTCGAAGCCTGTGCAATCAGGGGAAACGTAGATACGAGATTGCGAAAAGTAACAGCCGGCGAAATCGACGGTATCATCGTTGCCGCTGCGGCCATGCTGCGGCTTGGTTGGGTAGACAAGATCACAGAATACCTGCCACTGGAGTCTTTCCTCCCTTGCGTAGGACAGGGAACATTGGCCCTTGAAGCCAGGAGAGAGGACCGTCGCATAGCCGAGATAGCCATTCCTGTAAATCACCTGCCGACCTGGCAGGCCATAACTGCTGAGCGGGCTTTCCTGCATACCCTCGGAGGGGGATGCCGGGCTCCGATAGCTGCCCTGTCCACTATAGATAATGAGATGCTTATAATCAGCGGGATGGTGGCGGATCCAAAGGGAAAAAGAATTTTAAAGGATACTGAGGAAGGCAGTTTAGCAGACCCTGCAAAGGCCGGCATCAGTCTGGCCGGCAGGATGCTGAATTCCGGTGCCGCTGGAATCATAAACGAGATACGATGCCAGTGAAGAAGGGAAGGGTATTTTTAATTGGCGCCGGTCCGGGTGACCCGGGCCTTATTACGCTTAAGGCGATCGAGTGCCTGGCCAGAGCTGATGTTGTGATCTATGACCACCTCGTTAACAGCCAGCTTCTCGATTATGCGCCACCACAGGCCGAAAAGATATATGCTGGCAAAATAGCTAAAAAGCATTTTGCTGAGCAGGGAGAGATAAACGAGCTCCTCGTTCAAAAGGCAAAGCAGGGCAAGATAGTTGCCAGGCTTAAGGGCGGTGACCCCTTTGTCCTGGGAAGAGGTGGAGAGGAAACCGAAGCTCTGCGGAAAAACCGCATCCCCTTTGAAGTTGTGCCCGGCATCACGTCTGCGATTGCAGCCCCGGCTTATGCCGGTATACCTGTAACGCACCGCAGTCTATCATCTTCCGTTGCCATCATCACCGGGCACGAAGATCCGACGAAGAAGAAATCGAGCATCAGGTGGGACAAGCTTGCCATGGGTGTTGACACCATAATTTTCCTCATGGGCATGCAGAACCTGCGGCAGATCGCCGCCAAACTAATTGAATATGGCAGAAAGCCATGGACACCCGTTGCTGTGATAAAGGACGGCTCCCTGCCTTCACAAATAACAGTGACAGGCACTCTCAAGGATATCGCCGCCAGGGTAAAAAAACACGGCCTAGGCGCTCCGGCCGTCATAGTCGTCGGCGATGTTGTTAAGTTAAGAGAAAAGCTGCGCTGGTTCGACATACTGCCCCTGTTTGGCAGGCGCATCCTGGTCACCCGGGCCAGCCGCCAGGCTGCCGGTTTTGAGAAGTTACTCACCCGGCATGGGGCGCTGCCGGTACGCCTGCCGTCAATTGAAATAAAACCCATTGACGGAAATAAAAAACTGGATAAGGCTATATCCAAAATCAGGGAATATAACTGGGTAGTCTTCACCAGCGTTAATGGGGTAGAGCTGTTTTTTAAGCGGTTAAATGAGCTGGAAATGGACGCACGCGTTTTTAAAGACATCAAAATCGGCGCAATCGGTCCCGCCACCGGAAGATCCCTATTAGAGCGGGGGATTACGGCTGATTACATCCCGAAAGTCTATACCGGGCATGAGTTCATCAAAGGCCTGAAAAAATACCGGGTAAGCGGTAAAAGGTTCCTGCTGCCACGCGCAGATATAGCAGACAGGGAGCTTTCGGATGGGCTTGGCAAACTCGGAGCAGTTACGGACGAAATAATTATTTACCATACAGTGCGGCCCCGCGGCAGTTCATCAGCCATAAAGGAGCTGCTCCTGCAGGGGAACATAGACGTTATCACCTTTACCAGCTCATCGACAGTAACTAACCTGGTATCCCGGTTAAATAGTAAAGATCGGTCTAACATCCGGGCCAGAATCGCCTGCATAGGCCCAAAGACTGCTGAGACGGCTATCAAATCAGGTTTGAAAGTGGATATAATGGCGAGGGAACAGACCATGGAAGGCTTGATTGAAACCATGGAAGACTATTTCAGGGAGGAGACTTAAATGCCGACGTTTCCGGAACTACGCCTGCGCCGCTTGAGAAAGAACGAAGCCATCAGGTCGCTGGTCAGGGAAAATCAAGTGGATGTGGGTGACCTCGTTTACCCATTGTTTGTCGTCGAAGGAAGAGGTATAAAAAAAGAGATCGATTCGATGCCAGGTATATACCATTTCTCCGTGGATAAACTGGCGAAGGAAATCGATGAGATAACTCTACTCAAAATACCAGCAGTTCTCCTCTTCGGTGTCGTGAAGAATAAGGACGAAGTGGGTTCGAGCGCCTACCATCCCAGAGGCGTTATACAGCAGGCGATCCGTGCAATAAAGAAAGCAGCACCAGAGTTGACTGTTGTGACCGATGTCTGCCTATGTGAATATACCAGCCACGGGCACTGCGGTGTAATCGCTAATGGCGATGTCGATAACGACCGGACTCTCCCACTATTAGCTAAGATGGCCCTGTCTCATGCCCAGGCCGGTGCCGATATGGTTGCGCCATCTGACATGATGGACGGCAGGATCAAAGCCATAAGGCAAGCGCTGGAGGCGAACGGATTTAATGACATTCCCATCCTTGCCTATGCAGCAAAATATGCCTCAGCCTTCTATGGACCTTTCAGGGAAGCTGCAGGATCCACACCGCAATTTGGAAACCGCCGTTCTTACCAGATGGACCCGCCGAACGTTCGCGAAGCTCTAAGGGAGATAGAACAGGACATCAGGGAGGGGGCAGATATCGTCATGGTCAAACCTGCACTGGCTTATCTCGATGTGATCAGGCAAGTGCGCGATACATTCAATTATCCCTTGGCGGCATACAATGTCAGCGGTGAGTACTCAATGGTGAAAGCAGCTTCATGCCAGGGCTGGCTTAATGAAAGGCAAGCCGTACTCGAGATCCTAACCTCAATAAAACGGGCAGGGGCTGACATCATCATAACTTACCACGCTAAGGTAGCTGCCAGGTGGCTCTCGGAAATAAAGTGATTGGGCATGAAAAACTTTCCAAAATCACGGCTGCTTTTTAAGCAAGCACTGCTCTACACGCCGGGTGGCGTGAACAGCCCGGTACGGGCTTTCAAAGCTGTGGGAGAAACGCCGCGGTTTATAGTGAAGGGCAAAGGCCCGAGGGTTTGCGACGTCGATGGGAACGAGTATATCGATTATGTTTGTTCCTGGGGTCCGCTGATACTGGGTCATGCCAACAACCAAGTTACAACAGCTTTAAAACGGGCTATCGAGAATGGCACCAGCTTTGGCGCTTCCACCGAGCTTGAGACCACACTGGCGAAAATGATCGCAGAAGCCGTACCTTCCATTGAAATGGTCCGTTTTGTTAACTCGGGGACCGAAGCGACGATGACCGCATTACGCCTCGCCCGGGCTTTTACAGGAAGGGATAAAATAATTAAGTTTGCCGGGTGTTACCACGGACACTCGGACGGCTTGCTCGTCAGCGGAGGTTCGGGGATGGCCACCCTGGGTATCCCTGATTCACCGGGCGTGCCCTTATATATCGCTCAAAATACGCTGGTGGCACCCTATAATAATGCTGAAGCAGTTAAACACCTCTTCAACAAATATCCCGATGAAATCGCAGCCGTCATCGTCGAGCCAATAGCGGCCAACATGGGTGTGGTAATGCCAGTTAAAGGTTTTCTCAATAGCCTGCGAAAATTAACACAAAAATACGACGCTTTGCTGATTTTCGACGAGGTAATCACCGGTTTTCGGGTGGCATACGGGGGAGCACAGGCATTATACGGCATTAAACCGGACCTTACCTGCCTGGGTAAAATCATCGGTGGCGGATTACCCGTGGGTGCCTATGGAGGACGTAGAGATATCATGGAGATGGTCGCACCGGTAGGCAAAGTCTATCAGGCTGGCACATTATCGGGGAATCCACTGGTCATGACCGCAGGTATCGAAACGTTGAAGATCTTGAGCCGCCCGGCAACCTATCAGCATCTCGATGAAAAGGCAGCAACCCTGCAGGAGGGCATTGCCGCTGAAACTAATAGTGACAGGATACCTCTCACCATATCACGCGCCGGTTCCATGCTTACTGTCTTCTTCACCAGGGATTCGGTGACTGACTACGAGTCTGCCCTCAGATCGAATACCGACTTATTCGCCAGGTTTTTCCGCGGACTTCTGCGGCGCGGGGTATACTGGCCCCCGTCACAATTTGAAGCAGCCTTCGTGTCCCTGGCCCATAGTAAAGAAGACATTCTGACTACAATCAATGCAGCAGGACAGGCCTTGAAAAGCATAGCGCGCAAGTAATGCTACTTCAGCGCTATAGCTTCAACTTTCAGCGGGAAGTTACCCGGTACTTCTTTCACAGCCACACACGTTCTGGCCGGCGGGTCTTTCGGGAAATACTTCTGGTAGACTGCATTCAGTCCATCGAAATCAGCCATCTCCCGCATAAATACGGTCACCTTAACCACCCTCTCCATGCTGCTGCCCACCGACTCCAATGACTTCTTCATGTTTTCTAAAACTATCTCGGTTGCTTTCCCGATGTCATCTGTGACTATGAGCCCCTTGTCCAGGTCAATTGGGTCGATCCCAGAGAGGAAAAGGAATCCACCTGCCTCGACGATGTGTGAATAAGGCCCGGCTTTTATCAGGAAATCCGTGTTGATCGCTTTCTTATCCACGTAAGTCACCTCCAGAAGAACTATTATGCCAGATACAGTACCGTGCTGAAATCTTCGAACATTTGATATCTATACAAATATTACATTCCATGTTAATATCATATCATGCCTACATACAATCAAACACAGGAAAAAATTGTTGTAACCGCGCTGCGTTTGTTTTTAGCGCACGGTATTAAAAAGACGACCATCGAAGATGTTTCAGTGAGTTGCGGAATCACCCGGGCTACCGTCTATCGGTATTTTAAAGATAAGAAGTACCTTGTGAGAGCAAGTTTGATTCATATGGTGAACTTGATAAACGAGGCGCTTGCCGATCTCGATAGGCAAAAGAATTTCGATACTGAGAAATCTGCTGAACGTATAAAAGAGGCAGTCAGCGTATTACCACGCGGCGATTTGCCCGCACGTGTAAACGAGTTAAAACAGCTTTACCCGGATATTTTTACGGAATACCAGGATGCAAGATTAGCTTCTATCCGAGATATATACAGGCGCGTATTCAATGCGGTAAAAAGAGACGGGCTTACGCTTCCCTCTGAGACCGATTGGGAACTGGTACAGTCTATTTTGTCAGAAGCTACACTTTATATTGCAGAAAGCCCGCTGGTCTTGTCTCACGGTATGTCAGTTGGAGAGATATATGCTGCTATCCTGGATATTATGTTGTACGGTATAGTGGGTAGACGAAGGAAATAACCAGCCGATCTTAATAGTCACTATTGAACACTTTGTGTTATTAACATAATCTCACTAAACATAAGCACCCAAATCTGTTAAAATCCTTTTTCATCATCCGGTTTCAATACAGAATATATCCC
>Ga0208828_1000187_pt1 | contig 28585 bp, 29 predicted proteins | sample Kivu_160m_FD_185487 | JGI IMG/M metagenome (GOLD analysis project Ga0208828, IMG submission 185487) | Freshwater microbial communities from Lake Kivu, Western Province, Rwanda to study Microbial Dark Matter (Phase II) - Kivu_160m (SPAdes)... | ecosystem: Environmental > Aquatic > Freshwater >... | reverse complement strand
ACTAAAGATTATAAAAAAATTCCTGAATATTTAGATTAAAAACCATATTTTTATATTTTACAAAATAAATATATATATTATGGTAAACATGACATTATTTTCTCAAACGATAAATAAAATCAGTAGAGCAAGGTTTAATTCTATTGTTAAGAAATTTCAGGGAGATAAACATAGCAAGGGAATAAATAGTTGGACGCATTTAGTATGTATGTTGTTTCTCCATTTTGCGAAAGCAAATTCGATAAGGGAGATATATTATTTGCTAAAATCGGCTACAGGTAATCTTAATCATTTAGGAATAACAAAAAAATTACCTTCCAGATCATCATTATCATATATAAATAAACACAGGAGTTGGAAAATATTCCGTGCGTTATATTATGAATTACTTGAAATGTTAATTAGTAGTAGAAGGTGTGGGAAAACAAAACTCACAATACCCAAACTAAAGTCAGGCAAGAAATTTCTAATTTTGGATTCAACAACCGTAACATTGTGTTTAAAGACTTTCAATTGGGCAAAATATCATCAGACAAAAGGGGCAATAAAACTTCATATGCTATTAGATTATGATTTATGTCTTCCTACTTATGTATATATCACAGAAGGCAGAAAATCTGATATATCAGTAGCACAAAGTCTTAATTTACCATCAAACACAGTCTTGGTAGCTGATAGAGCATATATAGATTTTAGGATGCTGAATCGGTGGCATAATAAAGGGATTAAATTTGTAATAAGATTAAAAGATAACATTCTTTATAAGAGCTTAAGAGAAAATCCATTACCTGAGAATAATGCTCAACATATATTAAAAGATGAGATAATAAGGTTAATTGAACCTCAAAGTAAAAAGAATTATCCCGAAGACCTTCGGAGAATAGTAGTATACGACGAAGAAAGTGGCCAAACGATTGAAATAATAACAAATGATTTATGTTGGACAGCAGAAACTGTATCAGAGTTATATAAGAAGCGATGGCAGGTAGAAATATTCTTCAAAGAATTGAAACAACATCTAAAAATCAAAAGTTTTATAGGAACGAGTGAGAATGCAGTACTGATACAGATTTGGACAGCATTAATAACAATACTTCTTTTAAAATATCTTAAACAGATTGCAAAGTATAATTGGAGCTTATCAAATTTAATAGCATTTACCTGACTTTAGTTAAGATTTAATTTGTTTGTCAAAATTAGTTTAGAACAATGGTTAAATGAACCTTTTAAGCCTCCAGGCAAGGAAATTGAAGAAATACAGCTAAAAATATTTTAAACTCCAAAAATAATAAGGGGGGTTTGTTTTAAAATATCCTCTATTTAACGAAAAATCTGTCCAAAATTGATTGTTTTTTATGTTTTATTCAAGTTCCATTTTTATTTTGGACAGCAGTGTATTTTTTAAATATAAATGAATTCATTTAGATTTTTTTAAGCCCATCTTCTCTATGGCATCTAAATTTTGTAAAGCATTTTTAGCTGCTTCCTGTTCTGCCTGTTTTTTTGATTTTCCTTTACCTATACCAAAACAAACCCCGGCAAGATGTACCTCAACTGTGAATAATTTATGATGTTCAGGACCTTCTTCCTTAATTACTACATATTGTGGTATGAAATCTGTATGTGCCTGTGCGTATTCCAGGAATTTACTCTTATGGTTTTCATCAAACTGATTCAACCATTTTATGTCGAGTTTTGCAAAAATATGATGGCTTATAAATTTTTTGCATGCGTCGTAACCTGAATCAAGAAAAATGGCTCCTACTAATGATTCATACGCATCTGAAAGTATTGAATCGTATCCTTCTTGTATCGATTTCAGTGCTGTGTTTGATGCAAGTAAAAATTCGTTGAGCTTGATTGCTTTTGCTCTTTCAGCTAAAAATTTTTTATTTACTAATACGGAACGAAATTTTGTAAGGTCGCCCTCTTCATTATCAGGAAAATTTTTGTACAAAAATTCTGCAACTATCAAATCTAATACCGCATCTCCTAAAAATTCAAGTCTTTCATTTGAAATTAAAGCTGATTTTTTATCGTCTTTTTTAAATTTTATAAAAGACCTGTGGGTAAGTGCGTTAATAAAATGCGATTTGTCAATTATTTTGTAATGAATATGACCTTGAAGTTCATCAAAGTCGATTTTATTTACTGCTTTTGTATAAACATCTTTAATCTTATCCTCTTTTTTCTTGAAAATGGATAAGATTTTAAGATTTTTTAAGAATCTGAACATTTAATTAATTATTCATTCATATTTTTTAAATACAATAGCAGTGTTATGACCTCCAAATCCTGAGTTGTTCGATATGACTACTTTTATGTTATCCTTTTTAATTGCAGTGTTCGGAACGTAGTTTAAATCACATTCATCATCTTTAAATTCATAATTGATTGTCGGTGGTATTATACCGTCTCTGATAGTTAATATCGCAGAAATAGCTTCAACTGCTCCTGCTGCTCCCAGCAGATGTCCAACTTCAGATTTGATTGAATGAACGTATAAATCATAAGCTCTTTCTCTAAAAATTGTTTTTATTGCTGCAGTTTCATTCTTGTCATTTGGAGGAGTGGATGTTCCATGTGCGTTTATAACATCTACATCGTCTGTTGTTAATTCAGCATCGTTAATTGCCAGTCTGATTGCATTTGCCAATCCTTCTCCGTTTGGAGCTGGTTCTGTAATATGATGAGCATCCCCGGTCATTCCGAAACCCGTAACTTCCGCATAAATCTTTGCTCCTCTTGCTTTGGCATGTCCCAGTTCTTCGAGTACTAAAGTGCCGCCTCCTTCTCCCATTACGAAGCCGTCTCTTTCTTTATCGAATGGTCTTGATGCTTTCTGAGGTGCATCGTTTCTTGTTGAGATTGCTTTCATTGCATTGAATCCTCCTACACCCATCGGACAGATAACTCCTTCGGAACCGCCTGTTACCATTAAGTCCGCATAACCATGACGAATTAATAATAATGAGTCTATAATAGAATGAGCAGAAGTTGAACAGGCTGATAAAGTTGAATAATTAGGACCTTTCATACCATACTTTATTGAGAGTCTTCCAGGTGTAATATCAGCAATTAACATTGGTATGAAAAAGGGACTTATCCTATCAGGATTTCCGTTTCTGGAAATCAGGAGATTATGTTGTGTGTCATATGTCCACATTCCACCAATGCCTGAGCCGTAAATAACACCGCATCTTTCTTTGTCAATTTTTTCCAAATCTAAACCAGAGTCTCTTATGGCTTCATCAGATGCAGCTATAGCATATTGAGTAAATATATCTACTCTTTGTGCAGTTTTTCTATCCATGTAATCAAGTGCATTAAATCCTTTCAACTCGGCTGCAAATTTCGTCGGAAAAAGTGATGCATCAAAATTAGTTATATAATCAACACCACTCTTTCCTTCTATCAGATTTTTCCAGAAATCCGTTACATTTAAACCGATTGGTGTAACTGCTCCCAGACCTGTAACTACTACTCTTCTTTTCATTTAATTTCAAGTTTTGTTTTTATATAATCTATGGCTTCGCCTACTTTTGTTATTTTTTCAGCATCTTCATCCGGGATTTTTATATCAAACTCTTCTTCGAATTTCATAACCAGTTCTACCGTGTCCAGAGAATCAGCTCCTAAATCATTAATAAATGATGCCTCGGGCGTTACTTTTGTTTCTTCTACACCAAGTTTGTCAACAATTGCTTTTTTGACTTTTTCTTCAATTTCTGCATGAGTCATTTTTTTTGCTCCTTATAGTTATTTTTTAAAAAATTTATAATCTGCAATATAATCAAAATGAAAAAAAAATTAAAGTGATTTAAGATTTGTTTATTCTTTAATAATTTTTTGGTAAGCATAAAATTATAATGTTTCATCATATCCTTTTTTTAGGTCTCCTTATGATAAAATTTCCTTCCAGTTTATATTTACCGTGTGATACATTATTAATAATGTTTTCTTTATTGTCTTCCTGACGAGTCCCTGCCCAATATGCCATAGCATATATTACATTCTTTATGATTATTAATGAATCGAATATTATTACATGTCCGTTCCATACTATCAAATCTCCCTTTTTAATGTCAGAATATTTTTCAATTTTAATTACTGGAAAAATTTCATTGTATTTAACAGTATCCATTAAATCCCTTGTTAATGTATTATCTTTGGGACACATAAATCCTGCTTTGTAAAGTGTATTAAGTGCATAAATATTGCATTTTGTGGCATTCTCCAAAATTATTATTTTGTTTTCCAACCAGTATAAAATTGTTGTATCAACCTCGGGTGAATACATCGGATTATTCTGTTCTTCCTTTGCTGTTTCTATTATAATTTTTCCGTTCTTTGAGAGTTCTTCGCTGAGGTTCTCGTCATTAATTTCCGAATCGCCTTTTTTGTGTGAGGAAGTACAACCGGTCGTCAGTAATATGGAAAAAATAAGAATAGTTATGTATATATTACTGCTGTTTAATATTCTGTTCATTTGTGTCTAATTCTTTCTTTATTTTTTCCTGTTCTTCGGGCGGGAGTTGTTCAATTTTTTTATTGAAATCCTTCATGAGTTGATCCAGCTTTTTTTCCATTTTTTTCAATTCTTCCTCTTTCTTCTTTATATCTTCCTGCTTTTCATCTATGTATTTTTCGAAGTCTGTTTTATCCCAGTATCCAATATCTTCAAAATATCCCTTAAATAAAAAGTTGTGCTTCAGTGCTTCCATATTCTGATAAAAGCTGAAAGCTCCTCTTTCTAAATTCTGAGTTGTTTTATTTGCATGAATTATAACGGATTTTACGTTCGAAGCAAATGTTGTATCCATAAATAACGTACCTACGACGCTTTCTTGAGAGTTCATTTTATCGGTTATCTCTGTAATGTTATGCGTTACTTTTTTGACGTCTTCAGCAAGATAATTGAATGTATTGGAAAAGTCGTTAATTGTACTTTGAAGAGAATTTATTATCGAATTTACGTCTCCTGTTTGTGATGCAATGCTTCTCAGTGCAGAATCTACTCCTGTGTAAATCGATTCATTGTTAATCAGCATTCCTATTGTACCTTCTCCTTTGTTGATTTTCTGAGTTATTTCTGCTAAGTCACCTGTCAATTTGGAAGCATTTTCCGAGGTTTCTTTCAAAGATTTTAATATATCTTCCGTTGAAATTGGTTTTATTGATTCCAAAAAATCATAATCATCAACACTTATGGCTAAAACCGAGCCTGCACTTATTTCGACGATTTTATTTCCTACTAAACCTTCTGTTACAATGGAAACTTTAGAGTCTTTTTTAATGAAAGGTTTTACCTTAGAATCAATAGTCATCGTTACCTGTACTCTGTTTACATCGGTAATAAATATATCTGTTACCGTACCAACGTTAATTCCGTTGTAGTAGACAGAATTTCCTTCTTTTAACCCGCTTACATTTTCGAAAAATGTATTCAAAATAAAGGTGGAAGTAAAAAGGTTTTTCTTACTCCCTATAACAAATATAGTTACAAGAAATATTATAAAACCTATTAAAATAAAAAGCCCCACAATTATTTTTTTTGTATATTCTTTTTTCATTTTTTTTATATTTAAAATAAATTATAAAATTTTAATACCCGAAAAAAGATTGAATAAATTTGTCATCGCTTTTTTCCAGCTCGTCATATGTTGATTCCGTATAAATTAATCCGTCTTTTAAAACTATTATCCTGTCTGATGTTAATTTTGCACAGGGCATATCATGTGTTACTATTATCGAACTTACTTTATATTTATCCTTTGTCTCAATAATTAATTCACTGATTTCTTTTGATGTTCCCGAATCTAAACCGGTCGTTGGTTCATCGTATAAGATTACGTCGGGATTCTGTATTAATGTCCTTGCAAGCCCTATCCTTTTTTTCATTCCTCCTGATAACTCCGAAGGCATTTTATCTATCGCATTAAGTAAACCAACACTCCTCAATGATTCAGAAACTTTTTCGTCTAATTCTTCCTGTTTTATTTTTGTAGTTCTCACTAAAGAAAATTGAAGATTTTCCCGGACGGTCATTGAATCGTATAATGCCGCACTCTGAAATAAAAATCCTATGTGCTTTCGTGTGGCATTCAATTCGTCGTATTCCATATCGTAAATATTTTTACCGAATATTAGTACCTTTCCTTCTTCCGGCTCTATCAATCTTACTATACATTGCAATATTACCGATTTACCCGTTCCTGATTTTCCTAGTATTATTAAATTTTCGGATTTCTTTAATCCAAATGAAACACCGCTCAAAACCGTTGTGCTTCCGAACGATTTTTTTATATTTTTTACTATTATTGTGTTTTGATTCATTAAATAAACGATGTAATTTGAACTACAATTAAATCTATTATAATTATCCATAATGAGGCAAGTACTACAGCAGTATTTGCTGCAACACCTACACTTTCCGTTCCTCTTGAACAGTTGTAGCCTTTGTATGTTCCTATTATGCCGATTGCATAACCAAAGAAAAATGTTTTTATTGTTGCCGGCAGTAAATCAATAAAAGATAATGCGTGAAACACACTGTTCATATAAAGTTTTATACTTACTTCATCTGTGAAATTTACTGCAATAAATCCGCCTAACATTGATATTGTATTTGAATATATTACTAATACTGGAATCATAAGCGTGGAAGCGGTAACTCGCGTTACTACAAGATATTTGAAAGGATTTGTGGCTGATATTTCCATTGCAGCGATTTGTTCCGTGACCCTCATTGAACCAAGTTCTGCTCCTATACCGGAACCGATCTTACCTGCACATATCAGTGATATTATTACAGGTCCTATTTCCCTTACAATCGATATTGCTAACATTGCTGGTATTAGGGATTCCGCTCCGAAAGTTCTCAGTGTCGGTTTTAGTTGAAGGGCAAGAGTCAATCCGATTATGAAACCCGTTATGCTCACTAAAGGTAATGATTTATAACCGATTAAAAAAAATTGTTTTAATGTTTCGTTGAATTCAAATGGTAACCTGAAAAATTCAATGAAAAATCTTTTTTGAAAATCATAAAATTGCCATATTCTGAATAATTTTTCTTTGATTTTTGTGTTGTTTGTCATTACTAACGTTTCTTCCTGATTTTTAAATCAATAAAAGGATTTGCAAATCCGATCATAACACCAAACGAGAAATCAATTATATTTGAATACTTCCTTTCCGTAAATGTATACCTTAATTTTGCGTGTGGATAAATTAATAATTCATCGTTTCTTATCGAGTAACCGAATGAAATTTCCGGAAAAATTCCGGACTTTTCGAAATCTGTGAAATAACCGGCTCCTAAAGATATTACGGTGCTTGCTTGAAGTAAATTTGATGGCTCTGTATCTTTAAATAAATAATCATATTTATATGATAATCTCAGATGACTGTTGTTTTTGTCTCTGAATAAATATGAATATTCTAAACCTATCCTGTGCTCTCCGAAATACCCAAACCCGAGTGATACCTCCTTTGTAATACCACCGCTGATTTTATCATTTTCAAGTAAAATAATTGGATTCAATAAATATAAAAATGTTGCAAGACTTACTGCAAAAAATGTTGTGGATGATTCTTTTAACTCTGTCTTATGTTCCTTCAGTAATTTAGGACTGTTTTGCTTGTATGGAATTGTTTTGTATTGTGAAAATATATTATTAATAAAGATAAAAGTTATTAATAATATTAATAATGTAATTTTTTTCAAAATAATTATAATATATTAATTACCGAAGTTACGCACTTGTCACACTGTACCTGCCTGCCTGCTTTTAGGACTTTAGTTAGGACTTTAGTTTTCAGGGTCTAAAACTTGAACAAAAAATAGATGACCCGAAAGTGGGTACCCCTGAAACAAGTTCAAAATGACAAAGAAACTGTCTTTAATGTTTTGCGTAACTTCTGTTAATTATAATTATTTTTTATGTATTTTTCAAAATATAAAGAAGTACCCGATACAACAAATATAGGTTTTAAAAAAGAATTTATTAACGGCAGAAGCAGCAGTATTGTAATTGATATACCGAATCCGAATGTTAATTGCAGATTGGAAAAAATTATTCTTATTTTTTCTCTTAGTCGCAGATACTTCCTTGCTAGCGGATAATCGATGTAATCAAAAGCATTGAAAAAAGTTGTAAAAATTAAACCCAATATTAATGTCAGAAAAGTACCTATCAAAGGTATTATCGAAAGCAACATTATAAATATCATAACTGTACAGTAGAATAAAATTTTTTTTATTTCACTCCACGTTGATAAAAAAGTATCCTTCCAGAAATTCACATTTTCGTTGGATATTCTTTTTGTTATTATCCTTTCAATAAGTTGCGATATTTTTTCGTTAAATGGTGCAGTTATAATGTTGCCCAGAATTGTATATGCTATATAAGTTATGATTAGGAATATTATTAAAGATGTTATTAAAAGAAAAATGTATAATAACTCGTTATACCAGTCTGATTCCGGTGATGTTGCACCCGTAATGTTTGAGGTGAATTTAGCAAATCTCTGAAATATTATAATAAAAAGAGTTGTGTATATTATTAAATTGATTATTATTGGTATAATCGAATATAATAATATCTTTTTGTTTTTTATTAATAAGTCAATCGACTTTATAGGGTAAAAAAGACCATATAAAAAGTCTTTCATTACTTGACTGATTTTTTGAATAAATCAACTAAATCGAGTTTCTCCCATGTAAATTCTTCTTCGTTTCTTCCGAAATGTCCGTAAGTTGCAGTCTTCCTGTATATGGGTTTTCTTAAATGTAATCTGTGTATTATTCCTTTTGGAGTTAAATCGATTTCTTTATTTATTATTTTTTCGATTTCTCTGTCCGGAATTGTTCCTGTACTGTTTGTATTTATATAAATGGAAATCGGATCTGCAACTCCTATTGCATATGAAAGTTGAATTAAACATTCATCTGCAAGTCCTGCAGCTACAATGTTTTTTGCAATATGCCTGGCTGCATATGCGGCACTTCTGTCTACTTTTGTCGGGTCTTTTCCTGAAAATGCACCTCCTCCGTGTGGTACTTTCCCTCCGTATGTATCTACGATGATTTTCCTTCCTGTCAAACCTGTATCACCGTATGGTCCGCCGATTTCGAATTTGCCGGTCGGGTTTATGTGATATTTCGTTTTCTTGTCTAAATATTTTTCCGGTATTACTTTTTTTATAACGTTTTCTTCTATATCATCTTTTATTTTTTGTTGCTTTACGTTAGGATCATGTTGAGATGATATAACTACCGCTTCTATTCTCATTGGTCTATGGTCGTCTGAATATTCTATCGTTACCTGCGATTTGGAATCGGGTCTCAAGTACGGCATCAAATCTTTCTCTTTCTTTCTTATATGTGCTAACTTCTTTACAAGTTTGTGTGCAAGCATTATAGCTAATGGCATATATTCTGGTGTTTCCTTCGTTGCATAACCGAACATCATCCCTTGATCCCCTGCACCTCCTTCCTTTACTCCTAAGTCTATATCGGGTGATTGCTTGTTTATTGTGGATAATACACTTATTGAGTGATAATCAAAATTGTATTCTCCCTTATCATATCCGATATCTTTTACAACATTTCTGACAACTTGCGGAATGTCTACGTAGTGTTTTGTGGTTATCTCGCCACCTACTAATACCATTCCTGTCGCACAAAACGTCTCGCATGCAACCCTGCCGTATGGATCTTTGTCGAATATATCGTCTAATACTGCATCCGAAATCTGGTCGCAAATTTTATCCGGATGCCCTTCGCTGACTGATTCTGATGTGAAATAATATGACATAAGTTCTCCTTAATATTAATTTTTATAAAAACTCGTTTAAAATTTCTGAAATGTCTTTTATTTCTACTCTCTCCTGCATACCCTTATCTTTTATTCCGTCGGTTATCATTGTCATGCAAAATGGACAAACTGTTGCTATTGTTGAAACGTTTGTATCGATTAGCTCTTCCGTTCTCTCGATATTTATTCTTTTACCTGCTTTTTCTTCAATAAATAACCTTCCTCCTCCTGCTCCGCAGCAAAATCCGTTTTTCCTGTTTCTTCGGGGCTCCCTGATTTTTATATTACAACTTTCCAAAATATTTCTCGGCTCTCTGTATATATCGTTGTATCTGCCCGTGTAACATGAATCATGAAATGCTATTTCTGTTATTTTACCTGATGTTTTTGGAATAAATTTTCTTTCATTTAAAAGTTTATTAATATATTCAGAATGATGATAAACTTCAAGGTCAATACCGAATTTAGGATATTCATTTTTTAAAGAATTGTAACAGTGCGGACAGGTAGTTACAATTTTTTTTATCGAGTATTTTTTGAATGTCTTAATATTAGCTTTTATGAATTCCTGTGCAAGATATTCATTGCCAAGTCGTCTTGCTGTATCACCGTTGCATTTCTCTTCGTTACCAAGTACACCGAATCTCACACCGGCTTTTGATAAAATTTTAGCAAATGATTTTGTAACGTTTACGTATCTCGCATCTAATGCTCCGGCACATCCCACCCAGTATACAATCTCGATTTTGTCTTTTCCTTCCGGCTCTGATAATTTTATTAAACTGCTTCTTATTCTCTCCGTTTCGCATTCTAATATAAATTCGGTTATCCATCTGTTTCTTTCCTCCGGATCGAATGCCCATGGAGAACCGTTGTTTTCAAGATTTTTATATAAAGTATTTAATTCGGCAGGAAAATCTGATTCCATCATGGTTAAATACATTCGCATACCTGTTATAGAATTTAAATGCTCTATCATTACCGGACATTCTTCCGTGCATGCGCCGCATGTAGTGCATGCCCATAATTCTTCTTGTGTTGTGTAATTTGGTACTAATGATTTTTTGTAAATAGGATTTGTTTCTTCTTTGTTAATAAAAAACATTGCAGAATCACTGATTCTCTTTCTTGTATTTGTAATTATTAATTTCGGATTGAGCTTTTTGCCTGTTTTGTTTGCTGGACACGCTTCCGTGCATCTTCCGCATTCTGTGCATGTGTAACTGTCTAATAATCCCTTCCATGTAAAATCTTTAATGTCTTTTATTCCAAAATACTGAACTGTTTCATCTTCAAGATTTAATGGATTAATTACATTTTTCGGCTCTATCCTGTAATTGGAAAAAAATGTATTCGGTACTGATGAAATTATATGAAAGTGCTTTGAATAGGGAAGATAATTTAAGAAACCAAGTATCAAGATATTGTGACACCACCAGTATATTTTATACATTTCATACGACCCATCGCCGCTTATTATTCTTGCCATAAATTCTGATATTGGTCTTATACCTTCGGATGTGTTAAGCTTAATTCTTTCTATGTTTGAACCAAATGTTGTAATCATTATTAATAATATCCATACTAAAATTATTGCAGCATCAATTTTTGACTCCCGTTCTGTTTTTAATCTTGAAGGTGTAAAAATGTATCTTCTGAAAAGTGAAATTAACACCGCGACTGTTACAATTAAAGAAAATAAATCTTGAGTAATTGTTATTAGATTGTAAAACTTTCCCGTAAAAGAAAAAGAAAAATTGTTTATATATGCTTCTAAAAAATCTTCGATTATTACGAGTAAAAGGACTAAAAACCCCCAGAATATTAATGCGTGTAAAATACCTGCAAATTTTTTCTTGAATAACTTTGATTGTAATAATGCGATTGATATGGTATTCTTTATCCTTTGTAGTTTATTGTAACTCCTGTCTTCCGGCTTGCTGATTTTGAAAATTTGTGTTGTTCTTGAAAAAGACCGGAAGAAAAATAAAATTGCAGAGATTAATATGAATGTGAATAAAATAGTTTCCAATTAATCTGGTATTTAAATCATTGAACGGAGTTTATTATCTTTATAAATGATTCGGCTTTGATGCTCGCACCTCCTACTAGCCCGCCGTCTATATTTTTCATTTTGAATAAATCAGTTGAATTTTTTTCGTTGATGCTTCCTCCGTAAAGTATCCTTATTTGCTCGGATATATCTTCACCGTAAAGTTCTTTAAGTATGCCTCTGATTTCCGAATGCATCTCTTCGGCTTGTTCAGGGGTTGCGTTTACTCCGGTTCCGATTGCCCATACAGGTTCATATGCTATTATGAATTTTTCCTGTTCATTACTTGCCTCAATATTCTTTAGGCAACTTTTTACTTGTTCTGTTACAGTTTGTATATGTTTGTTTTCTTCTCTTTGTGATAACGTTTCACCAACACATAAAATCGGTATTAGATTACTCGTTATTGCTTTTTCCATTTTTTGATTAATCAATGTATCATTTTCCCCGAAATATTGTCGTCTTTCGCTATGACCTAAAATTACATATCTGCATCCTGCTGAAATCAGCATATTTGCCGATATTTCTCCTGTATATGCTCCTTCGGTCTCTTTGTACATATTCTGTCCTCCGACCTTTATCTCTGAATGTTTTAAATATTCACATACCGGATATATCGAAATGAACGGAGGACATACAATTACGTCTGCTTTATTGAAAACAGAACTGTTTAATCCTTTATTAATTTCTGATATAAGGTCAATCGATTCGGAAATATCTTTATTCATCTTCCAGTTGCCTGCTAAAAGTTTTTTTCTCATATATTCTTATTTTATTGTAAAATTTAATTCAATTTAAAAATATTAATTTATTATTTCTATTCAAAAACAGTTAAATATTGTCATAAGTGGAAAATTAAATCAGTTTAAAGTATTTTTTGTTTATGTTAAATTATTAATAAAAATATTAATTGAATCCGACCAGAGCTGAAATAGATTTTAAAAAATTAGAAAATAATTTTTATAAAATTAAATCCTTCGTTAACAGAACTAAACCTAAAAATCGTGTAAAGATTTGTGCTGTAATTAAAGCTAATGCATACGGACACGGTATTCAGGAAATGAGTAAAAAATTTATTCAACTCGGTGCGGATTATCTTGGTGTAGCAAATTATGACGAAGCAATTAAGTTAAGAAGTGTTGTCCCTGATGTATCTATTCTTGTCTTTGGAACATTGATTCATTCCCGATTTAAACCTGAAACCTATGTCTCGAAATTAATTAAATATGACTTGATTGCGACTGTCGCTTCTCTCGAAACTGCAAGATTCCTTGATTATTACAGCGGTATCCTGCGGAAAAAATTTAAAGTGCATATTAAAGTCGATACAGGTATGAGAAGAATTGGATTCGATGTAAAAAGAGCACTGAAAAATATTTCACAGGTTTTTAAGTATAAAAATTTGGAAATTGAAGGAATTTATACTCATTTTGCAACTGCGGAAAGTCCTGATAAATCTTTTTTAAAAATGCAGGTAAGCAAATTTCTTGAATTAATATATTGCCTTAAAAAGGCAGGAATGGAATTTCCTATCGTCCACTCCGCTAATAGCGGGGCTGTCCTTAATTTCCCCGAATCGTATTTTGATATGGTCAGACCGGGGCTGATTTTATACGGGTATTATCCGTCTCACGATATGAAAAAAGTTGTCGACGTGAAACCGGTTATGAATCTTAAATCAAAAGTTACTTACATAAAAAGAGTTGATTCAAATATCAGCATCTCTTACGGAAGAACTTTCTATACAAAAAAAAGAACATTCATTGGTTCTATTCCGGTCGGCTACGGTGACGGTTATTGGAGAATATTGTCTAATAAAGGAAAAGTTTTAATTAAAGGTAACTATTATCCTGTTGTTGGAATTATCACAATGGATTGGTTGATGGTTGACCTTGGTGTAGGTAGTAATGTTAGAGTAGGGGACGATGTTCTGTTGTTTGGAGACGAAAATAAAGCGTTACTCGGTGCGGATAAAATTGCTGCTATGACGAAATCAATACCCTATGAAATTATTAGTTCTGTCGCTGACAGAGTACAAAGAATTTATTTGCATAAATGATATAAGTTACTCCCACTCTATTGTACTCGGCGGCTTGCTGCTTATATCATATACTACACGGTTTACCCCTTTTACTTCGTTTATAATCCTTCCTGAAATTGTGTTTAGTAATCGATAGGGTAATTTTGCCCAATCGGCTGTCATACCATCCTGACTTGTAACTGCTCTTATTGCTATTACGTTTTCGTAACTCCTTTCGTCTCCCATTACGCCTACTGTCTTCACTGAAAGTAAAACAGCAAATGATTGCCATAATTTTTTGTATAAATCTGCTTTTTTAATTTCACCAACAAGTATATCATCTGCCAGTTGCAGAATTCTAATTCTCTCTTCTGTGATTTCTCCTGTTATTCTGACAGCAAGCCCCGGTCCGGGAAATGGCTGACGCATACAAATTTCCTCGGGTAATCCTATCTTCCTTCCTATTATCCTGACTTCATCTTTGAATAGCTCTTTTAGCGGCTCTATAAGTTTCAAATTCATTTTTTCAGGCAAGCCGCCTACATTATGATGACTTTTTATTGTTGCCGATGGACCCTTGAATGATACGCTCTCTATAACATCGGGATATAAAGTACCCTGTGCTAAAAATTCTGCCTCTCTGATTTTCTTCGCCTCTGCTTCGAAAATTTTTATGAATTCGTTGCCTATTATTTTTCTCTTCCTTTCAGGGTCGGTTATTCCTTTCAATTGCTTTAAAAATTGTTTCTTTGCATCAATGGATATTAGATTCATGTCGAAATTTTTTCTGAATATCCTGTTCACTTTCTCAGGTTCGTTTAACCTTAAAAGTCCGTTATCCACAAAAATACAGGTTAGATTTTTTCCTATCGCTTTGTGAATTAATAATGCCACTACCGAGGAATCGACCCCGCCGCTTAATGCACATAATACTTTTTTGTTGTGAGTTTTTTCTCTTATGCTTTTTATTGTGTCTTCTATAAAAGAAGAAATTTTCCAGTTTGCTTTGCAATTGCAAATCTTGAAAATAAAATTCTTTAAAATCTTTTTTCCCTCGGTTGTATGTATTACTTCAGGATGAAATTGAAGTGCAAATATTTTTTTGGAGATGTCCCCGATTGCGGCATAAGGAGTGTTTGCTGTATATCCTAATACGCTGAAATTTGCTGGTAATTTTGTAATGTAATCCCCGTGACTCATCCAGACTCTTGATTTTCGGGAAATTCCTTCGAATATTTCTCTTTCTTTTTTTAATATTAATTCGGCAAATCCGTACTCTCTTTTTGGAGCTTTGATGATTTTTCCGTTAAATAAATTTACGAGTATCTGCATTCCGTAACAAATTCCAAGAATAGGAATCTTTAAAAAAACTAATTCCTCGGAAATTATCGGTGCGTTTTTTTCGTATATGCTCAAAGGTCCTCCGGATAAGATTATTCCTTTTGGATTATAATTTTTGATTTTTTCCATCGGGTGATTAAATGGAAATATCTCACTGTAAACCTTGAATTCACGTACCCTTCTTGCAATTAATTGTGTATATTGCGAACCAAAATCAAGTATTAAAATTTTATCGAATTGATTCATATAACCTATTTTTCGATTTTGTAATTTGGTGCCTCCTGTGTTATGATTACATCATGTACGTGGCTTTCTCTGAAACCGGCATTTGTAATTTGAATGAATTTTGCTTTCTTTCTTAATTCACTTAAATTCCTTGCTCCGCAGTATCCCATTCCTGCTCTTATTCCTCCAATGAGTTGATATATTGTCTGGGATACCGGACCGCGATAGGGGACTCTGCCTTCTATTCCCTCAGGCACAAGTTTTTCTTTTTCTGTTCCTCTCTGTCCGTATCTGTCAGCTGTTCTTGAATTTTGCATTGCCGCTATTGAACCCATACCTCTGTAATTTTTGTAACTTCTTCCTTCGTATAATATAATTTCTCCCGGAGATTCTGCAGTTCCTGCAAATAAGCTCCCTATCATAACACAGTTAGATCCTGCTGCTAATGCTTTCGTAATATCTCCTGAATATTTAATCCCCCCGTCTGCTATCAGTGGAATTTTATTACGTGAAGCAATACGGTAACAGTTCTTTATTGCCGTTAGTTGAGGTACGCCGGCTCCCGCTATTATCCTTGTTGTACAAATGGAACCCGGACCCATGCCGACTTTTATTGCATCGGCTCCGGCTTTGATTAAATCGGATGCTGCCTCTTCGGTCGCAATGTTTCCCGCAATAACTTCTATATCGAATTTATTTTTTACTCTTTTTAATGTGTCAATCACATGCTTCGAATGCCCGTGTGCTGTGTCGATAGTCAAAGCGTCTGCTCCAGCCTTGTAAAGTAAACTTGCTCTCATTAATGCATCTTCTCCGACTCCTATTGCTGCACCGACCATCAACCTGCCGTGTCTGTCTTTGCATGCGTTTGGATATTGTATCTTCTTCTCAATATCCTTTATCGTTATTAATCCCTTTAAATTGTATTTATCGTCCACTATTAATAATTTTTCGACTTTGTGTCTGTGCAGGATTTCTTTTGCTTCGTCTAATGTTGTCCCTGTCGGAGCAGTAATCAGTTTTCCCTTTGTCATTACTTCTTTTACCGGTCGGTTCAAATTTGTTTCGAATCTTAAGTCCCTGTTTGTGATTATTCCTACAAGTTTTTTTCCTGTTGTTACTGGTACGCCTGATATTCGGTATGTTTTCATTAATTCTAATGCACGCGAAATGGGCTCGTTAGGCGTAATTGTAAAAGGGTCTATGATTATTCCGCTTTCGGATTTCTTGACTTTTTCAACTTCCAGGGCTTGTTTCTCCGGTGACAATCCTCTGTGTATAAATCCTATTCCTCCCTCTCTTGCTAACATTACAGCCATCTCTGATTCTGTCACGGTATCCATAGGTGCGCTTACTAATGGTATACTTAATTTTATTCTGCGCGTAAGTTCTGTCTTTATATCGGTTTCTGTCGGTAATATGTTTGTCTTTGACGGAATAAGCAGAACATCATCAAATGTTAAACCTGTTTGTAATTTTTCTTCTGACATCTTAATTTTTGATTTTGGATTATACTGAATACTTATAAAATATTTGGTATATTAATAATTATTCTTTGAAAAAAAAATCCATAAATTTTAAGTTCTGAATGAAAAAAATTAAAATTTCTGTTATAATAGGCAGTGAATCTGATATTCCCGTAATAAAAAAAGGAATAAATATTCTTAATCGGTTTGGTATTGATTATGATTTTAAAATATTGTCTGCACACAGAACTCCCGGGGAACTTATTAAATATCTTGATTCTCTGAAAAAACGTGGAGTTGAACTGATTATTGCCGCTGCTGGTAAAGCTGCACACTTACCCGGAGTAATTGCTTCTAATAGTTTATTGCCTGTTATTGGATTACCGGTGGATTCCGGTTTGGGAGGACTTGATTCGCTGCTGTCAATTGTACAAATGCCTAAAGGTATCCCTGTAGCAACAGTTGGAATAAATAATATGGAAAATGCCGCTTTACTGGCTGTGTCAATACTCTCGGTAAAATATCCGGTACTCAAAAAAAAGATTTCTGACTATAGAAATGAAATGAAAATTGAAATTTTTAAAAAAAATTATAAACTTAAAGATAAATTATGACAGAATTTCTTTACGAAGGAAAAGCAAAAAAAATTTTTAAAACTGATAATCCTGAAGAATATCTTGTATATTTTAAAGATGACGCTACTGCCTTTAATGCACAAAAAAAAGGTACTGTGCTGGAAAAAGGAATTATTAACAACAAACTCTCTAACTATTTTTTTAAAATTATCGAATCACGCGGCATCCCGACCCATTTCGTTAGAGAAATTTCCGATAGGGAATCTATAGTAAAAAAAGTAAAAATTATTCCCGTTGAAGTAATCGTCAGAAACAAAGTTGCCGGAAGTATGGCTAAACGTATGGGAATTGATGAAGGATTCATATTGAAATATCCGACTATTGAATTTTCATATAAAAATGATGAACTTGGCGACCCTCTGATGGCAGATTCTTACGTCGTAGCACTCGGATTATGTTCCGATGATGATTTTAATACTATTAAAAAATATAGTATGCAAATTAATGAAATTTTGAAAGAAGAAATGTTAAAAGCTGAGATTATTCTGATTGATTTCAAACTTGAGTTTGGAAAAACAAGCGACGATACTATTATACTCGCTGATGAAATATCTCCTGATACCTGCAGATTATGGGATGCTAAAACAAATGAAAAACTGGATAAAGACAGATTTAGACGTGACCTCGGAAATGTTGAAGGTGCCTATAAAGAAGTTCTTAAAAGATTTTTACAATAATTATTCTACATTATGTTTAAAGCAAATATATATGTGACACTGAAAAAGTCAATTTTTGACCCGCAGGGGAAAGCTGCAGAAAATTCGCTTGTTACACTCGGATTTAAAAATATCAGGAATACAAGAATAGGTAAGTTCATTGAAATTGAACTTGATGAAAATGATAAAAACATAGCTTCTGAAATAACAAAGGAAATGTGTGAGAAGCTGCTCGTGAATTTTAATATTGAAACTTATAGATTCGAATTGGAGGAAATCTGATGAAATTTGGTGTGATAATTTTCCCCGCTTCCAATTGTGCAGAAGATTGCTATTATGTGCTTTCGAGTTTACTGAATCAAAATACGAAATATTTTTGGCATAAAAGCAGCGAAGCAATTGATACAGATGTTGTTATTCTTCCGGGTGGATTTTCATTTGGTGATTATCTTAGATGCGGTGCTATCGCAAGATTCTCTCCGGTTATGGAAAGAGTTATTGAATTTGCCGGAAAAGGTGGTCTGGTTATCGGCATTTGTAATGGCTTTCAAATACTTACTGAATCAGGACTTCTGCCGGGTACACTTATGAAAAATACATGCCTGAAATTTATATGCTCTCCTCAATATCTGAAAGTAGAAAATAATTATTCGGTTTTTAGTAAAAAATATAATTCCGGCGATGTTATTAATTGTCCGATTGCTCATAATGAAGGAAATTATTTTGCCGATGAAAATACTATAAATAAACTCGAAAAAAATAATCAAATACTGTTTAGATATTGTGATGAAAATGGTAATGTTAATGACTCTACTAATCCTAACGGCTCGGTTAATAATATTGCTGGAATTATTAATATAAAAGGAAATGTACTCGGTCTGATGCCTCACCCCGAAAGGTCGTCAGAAAAAATTCTTCTCTGTGACGATGGAATTAAATTATTCAAATCTATTATTGAATTTTACAACTGATATAAATGACTGAATCTTATAAACAGGTTGGACTTTCCGAAGATGAATATAACCTGATTTTGAAACAATTGGGAAGAGAACCTAATGAACTTGAATTGAATTTGTATGGTGTAATGTGGTCTGAACACTGTGGTTATAAAAATTCAAAATTGCTCCTGAAAATGCTTCCTGTCAAAGGAGAAAGAGTTTTGCAGGGACCTGGTGAAAATGCTGGAGCACTCGATATTGGAGACGGCGACGCTGTCACTATGAAAGTCGAAAGCCATAATCACCCATCCGCTCTTTCACCGTATCAGGGTGCTGCAACAGGTGTAGGAGGTATTGTGAGAGATATCCTTGCAGTCGGAGCTTATCCCGTCGCTAATCTTAATTCCCTTTATTTCGGAAAACTCGAAAAAGCACATCAAAGATATTTACTAGCGGAAGTTGTTAAAGGAATTGCAGATTATGGAAATTGTCTGGGAATTCCTACTGTCGCCGGTGAAGTTCACTTCGACGATGCCTATGAGGGAAATTGTCTGGTTAATGCAATGTGCGTTGGATTAACTCGCTCGGAAGATTTGAAAACTGCCTTTGCTAAAGGTCCGGGAAATTCGGTAATGGTAGTGGGAAATCTTACCGGAAGAGATGGTATGGGCGGGGCAAGCTTTGCTTCTCAGGAACTTACTAAAGAATCTGAAGAAAACAGAAGCGCTGTACAGGTCGGAGACCCGTTCGTCGAAAAATTACTCATCGATGCGTGTATGGAAATTTTTCAAAATGAAAATGTTATCGGTGTTCAGGATATGGGTGCTGCCGGAATTATTTCTTCTACGTCGGAAACTGCTTCAAAAGCCGAAACAGGAATAGAAATTGATATAGACCTTGTTCCGAAAAGAGAATCCGGTATGCTTCCTTATGAAGTTATGATTTCCGAATCGCAGGAAAGAATGCTGCTTATTGTTAAAGAAGGAAAAGAAAATGAAGTCAATAAGATTTTTCATAAGTGGGATCTGCATGCAGTAAAAATCGGTAATGTTACTGATGACGGTATGATTAGAGTTCTGAATAATGGTATAAAAGTAGGGGAAGTCCCTGCGAAATCACTTACTAATCCGCCGTTATACAAAAAAGATATTATTAAACCGGAATATCTGAACGATATCGAACTACTCAATTATGAAGATTTACCTGAACCTGATAATTATAACAAAGTTATTCTTATAATGCTGGATAATCACAATATCGCATCTAAAGAATGGATATACAGACAATACGACCATATGGTGCAGCTTAACACAGTTGTAACGCCGGGTTCAGATGCTGCTGTGCTGAGAATTAAAGGCAAAAATAAAGCTATTGCTTTAACACTCGATGGAAACGGAAGATATGTTTATCTTAACCCCGAAAAAGGTTCGGAAATCGTTATTGCTGAAGCATGCAGAAATCTCGTTGCCTCAGGTGCAAAACCTATCGGTGTTACGGATTGTCTGAATTTCGGAAGCCCGGAAAAACCTGATATTTATTATCAACTGTATTATTCAATCAAAGGACTTGCTAATGCCTGCAATAAATTTAATACACCCGTCGTTAGCGGTAATGTGAGCTTATATAACGATACTGAATATGGTTCAATCTATCCCACGCCAACTGTAGGTGTCCTCGGACTTATCGAAGACCTTAACCATATCACTGATATTAAATTTAAAAATGCTGATGACTGCATTTATTTAATTGGGAATTTTTCCACCGAAATCGGTGGCTCGGAATATCTACATGAAATACATAAGTTTGTCAAAGGAAAATTACCTGAACTTAATCTTGATATCGAATTAAATACTCAAAATGCAATTCTCGAAATAATCCGAAACGGTCTTGTTAAATCCTGTCATGACGTAAGCGACGGAGGAATTGCTGTTAATTTGGCTGAATCTGCTGTAACTGGTAATTTCGGTATTGATGTTAGTATTAATTCAAATATTAGAAAAGATATCGTGCTTTTCGGTGAACACCAATCTATGTTTGTTATATCAGCAGAGAAGAAAAATGAAAATAAAATAGTCGGGATTTTGAAAAAATTTCAAACGAAAATGAGTTATTTAGGAACTGTCACAGATGAAAAAATTTTTAAAATTTCTGTTAATGGAAATGAAATTATTAATTTGGACCTCGCTCAAATTAGTGAAAATTATAAAAATTCTATCTCGAAAATGTTTTAAAGTAAAAAGATTAACTATATTATTTATAATATTAATAAATATAATATTTAAAGTATTTTATGATTAGGAAATTAAATGAAGAATGTGGCATAGTCGGAGTCTATAATCTGGAAAAAGATAATGCTTCAGAAATAATGTATTATTCACTTATGACTCTTCAACACAGAGGTCAGGAAAGTGCTGGTATGGTTGTAAGAGATAATGGTAATATGTTAATTTATAAGCAGCAAGGTTTGGTACAAAATGTCTTTGAACCGCATATTTTAAGTTATCTCAAAGGTACATGCGGAATCGGACATGTTAGATATTCTACATGCGGGGAAAGTACTCCGGAAAATGCTCAACCTGTCTTGAGAAAATACAGAGAAGGAAAAATTGCACTCGTGCATAATGGTAACATTAGAAATGCTAAAGAAATCAGACATGCACTCGAAAGAAATGGACAGGTCTTCACAACTGATACCGATTCTGAAGTTGTTCTTGCCTTGATTATTAGTAACCGACTTATTACGGGAAGCATCGAAGAAGCAGTCGAAAAGTCTATGCAGGTATTGAAAGGAGGTTATTCCTGTATTCTGATGACTAAACAAAAAATCGTTGCCTTTAAAGACCCCTTTGGATTTCGTCCCTTGAGTTTTGGAAAAATCGGTAACGGTTACATCTTTGCTTCTGAATCTTGTGTAATGGAAGTTTTAAACGCAAAATATGAACGGTACTTGAAACCCGGTGAAATTATTGTTATTTCACGTAAAGGTTTTGAATCTATCGAAACAACAAAGTCAAAAGGTAGATTCTGTTCATTCGAGTATATCTACTTCTCCAGACCCGATTCTTTTATGAATGGATTAAATGTTTCAAAAGCAAGACTCAATCTCGGAAGACAGTTATTTAAAGAACATAAATTGATGGCTGATGTAGTTATTGGCGTGCCCGATAGCGGAAATACTGCTGCCCTTGGGTATTCCTATGAATCCGGTATCCCATATAATAAAGGTTTTGTTAGAAATCCTTATGTCGGACGAACTTTCATCAAACCGTTTCAAGAAGAAAGAGCCTTAAGCGTGGAAATGAAACTCTCGCCTCTAACCGAAATGATAAAGCGTAAAGACGTTATTATGGTAGATGATTCTATCGTCAGAGGTACAACCATCAAGAATCTTATTAAGTATCTGAAAGACGCCGGTGCTAAAAAAGTTTTTGCAATGATTAGTTCTCCACCTGTTAAATATTCCTGCTTTTATGGTATTGATACTCCGAAAACAGAAGAATTGCTGGCTTCTAATCATAGTGTTGATGAAATTAAAAATATTATAGGTGCGGATGGACTATATTACCTTTCCATTGAAGGATTACTTGAAGCGTTGAAAGAATCTAAACTCGGACACTGCATCGCTTGTTTTGATGGTAATTATCCAATCTAATATTTATTATGATTACTTATAAAAAATCTGGAGTTGATGTTGAAAGGGGATATGAATCTGTTAAATTGATGAAAAAATATATTGGTCTTACACATTCTTCTGAAGTTCTGTCCGGTATAGGTGGATTTGGCTCTTTATATAAAATTAATAAAAGTGCTTATCGCAATCCCGTTCTTGTGTCTGGTGCTGATGGTGTAGGAACAAAATTAAAAATTGCCTTCGAACTTAATGTACATAATACTATCGGTATAGATTGCGTTGCTATGTGTGTAAATGATATCTTGTGCCTCGGTGCTAAACCTGTTTTCTTCCTTGATTATATCGCTTGCGCAAAAATTATCCCTCAAAAAATTGTTGAAATTGTTAAAGGTATTGCAAAGGGTTGTATTCTGGCAGGATGCTCGCTTGTAGGTGGTGAAACAGCAGAAATGCCCGGTTTCTATAAAAAAAATGAATATGATCTGGCTGGATTTGCTGTGGGTATTGTTGAAAAAAATTCTATCGTTGATGGAAGCAGAGTAAAATCTGGAAATACAATTCTCGGAATTACTTCGAGCGGTTTGCATTCAAACGGGTTTTCTCTTGTTAGAAAATTATTTAATACAAAAGAATTTAAAAAAAATTTTTATGGAAAAAAATTAGGTAATGTTTTGCTAACACCCACTAAAATTTATGTGAAAAACGTTTTGGATTTATTGAAAAAATATAATGTGAATGGAATTGCTCATATCACCGGTGGTGGCTTTATTGAAAATATTCCTCGGGCATTTAAGAAAAACCTTACGGCTGAAATTAAAATCGGTTCTTGGCATGTTCCGCATATCTTTTTTGAAATAAAAAAACGTTCGGGCCTTGACGATTATAATATGTTCAATACTTTTAATATGGGTATCGGATTAATCATCATTGTCAACCCGGAGGATAAATATAAAATAATGAAATTTCTAAAAAGAAGAGGAGAAAATGTTTTTGAAATCGGTTTAATCAAAAATTATTTTAAAAACAAATCTAAAATATGTTTCGTATAGCAGTGTTTGTTTCAGGGGGCGGAACTAATCTGCAGGCTATTATTGATAATATTGCTTCAGGATATCTCAAAAATATTACAATCGAAATTGTTATCTCTAATAAAACTGATGCCTATGCACTTAAAAGAGCAGAAATCGCCGGAATATGTAATAAAGTTATAAAAAGAAAAGATTTTAATAATTCTGATGAATACAATGATTATTTGATAAATTTACTAAAAAGCTTAAATGTTGATTTAATTGTTCTTGCCGGCTTTCTCTCTATTCTGGACAGTAAATTTGTCAATGCATTTCATATGAAAATCATTAATGTTCATCCTGCTTTGATTCCTTCATTTTGCGGAAAAGGATATTACGGTTTGAAAGTACATGAAGAAGTACTTAAATACGGTGTCAAACTTACCGGTGCAACTGTGCATTTCGTTACTGATGAAATTGATGGGGGGCCGGTAATTCTACAGAAAGCAGTCGAAGTCCTGCCTCATGATAACCCGGATACTCTACAGAAAAGAGTTATGAAAGAAGCTGAACATATTATCCTTCCTGAAGCTATTAAATTACTCTCAGAAAATAAAATCAAAGTTGTCGGAAGAAAAGTAATTATATCAAATGATTAATACTTTTTGTAAAGTTCAATTAATTATATATTATTTATTATGAAAAAGAAAGCATTAATTAGTGTTTATGATAAAACCGGTATAGTAGAACTTTCTGAAGTTCTCTGTGACCTCGGATACGAAATTGTTTCCACAGGCGGAACAGCAAATCTCCTCGAAAAGAAAAATATTAAAGTTACTAAAATCGAAGAACTTACCGGCTCTCCGGAATGTCTTAATGGAAGAGTGAAAACACTACAGTTTAAAATATACGGCGGTATTCTCGCCGATAGGTCAAAAATACAACATATCGAACAACTGAAAATGCTCGATATCGGATTGATAGATGTTGTAGTGGTTAATCTTTATCCTTTCCTTGAAACTGTTAATAAAAGAGATTGTACTCTCGAAGATGCAATCGAAAATATCGATATCGGAGGAGTAACCTTGATTAGAGCTGCAGCTAAGAATTATAAAGATGTTTTAATTATTACAGACGTGAACGATTATAATAATATTATCGAAGCTCTAAAAAATAATAACATTGATAATAAAATTCGTGAGAAACTAATGGTAAAAGCATTCCAAAAGACTGCCGGTTATGATTCGTTGATAAATATATACTTCAGAAAAAAATTTTGTGGAAAAGAATACTTCACGGAAGTACTGAATCTTACTTATAATAAATTTCAAAACCTGAGATACGGCGAAAATCCTAATCAATCTGCGGCTTTTTATAAATTTCCTTTTATTAAATTTGGTGAACTGACTAATGCAGAAATCTTAAACGGAAAAGAACTTTCTTATAATAATATTGCCGATGCAAGCAGTGCAATTATGTTAATTAAAGAATTTGAAGAACCTTCCGTTGTTGCTATAAAACATAGTACACCCTGTGCTGTCGCTTCAGACGAATATTTATTTAATGCTTATCTGAAAGCTTATAATTCCGATCCTGTCTCGATTTTTGGGGGAGTAGTAGCTTTTAATAAAAAAGTTGATCAAATAACCGCGACCGAATTGAATAAAATTTTTCTGGAGATTGTAATTGCACCTGATTTTGATGAAAAAGCACTCGAAATTCTCAAATCAAAAAAAAATCTGAGAATTCTTCAACTCCCGGAAATATCACGGCAATCGGAAACTGAATTTGAAATTAAAACCGTCAGTGGAGGAATTTTAATCCAGAATCCGGATAATATATTACTCGATGAATCTAAAATCGAATACGTTACAAAAAGAAAACCAACCGGTGAAGAATTAAAAGATATGTTTTTTGCATGGAAAGTAGTAAAACATACAAAATCTAATGCTATTGTTATCGCAAGAAATCGCTGTACTTTAGGAATTGGTACTGGACAAACAAGCAGAGTATGGTCAACTGAAAATGCAATTAAGCACTCGAGGACAGATACAACCGGAAGTGTGCTTGCCTCCGATGCTTTCTTTCCTTTTCCGGATTCTGTCGAACTTGCTGCAGATGCCGGAATTACCTCAATAATACAACCCGGCGGCTCGATTAAAGATAAGGATTCTGTTACTGCGTGTAATAAACATAACATTGCAATGATATTTACAAAAATTAGACATTTCAAACATTAATAATTTAATAGTATGAAAGTACTCATAATCGGTGATGGTGGAAGGGAACATACTATCGCCTGGAAATTGCATAATAATCCGAAAGTAACTAAAATTTTTTCTGCCTGCGGGAACGGTGGCATCCATAGTATTTCCCGAATGACAGGAATCAAAAGTAATGATATCGAAAATCTGAAAAATTTTGCACTGAAAGAAAAAATAGACCTTACGATTGTTGGTCCGGAAGAACCGCTTGTTCAAGGAATTGTTGATGAATTTGAAAAATGTAACCTCAGAATTTTCGGTCCTGTACAAAGTGCGGCGAGGCTCGAGGGAAGTAAAATCTTCGCTAAGAATTTTATGAAAAAATATAATATCCCGACCGCAGACTTTGTTGTTTTCGATAACTTCGACTATGCAAAATCATATATCGAAGTTAATGAAAGATATCCCGTTGTTATAAAAGCAGATGGACTTGCAGCAGGTAAGGGAGTCATAATCGCAAAAAATAGAAGTGAAGCAATTAAAGCGGTTGAGGATATGTTAACTTATAAAAAATTTGGTGAGGCAGGGAAAAAAATTATTATTGAAGAATTTCTTGCGGGATTTGAAAATTCGATTCTTTGTTTTGTTGACGGGAATGTTATATTACCTATGGTTTCAGCAAAGGATTTCAAAAAAATCGGGGAAGGGGATACAGGATTGAATACCGGTGGTATGGGAGCTATTTCTCCTAATCCATATATGAGTGCAGAAGATGAAAAAGAATGTTCGGAAAAAATTTTAATTCCTGTTCTAAATGCACTGAAAAATGAAGGTATAAATTATAAAGGTATATTGTATTTCGGACTGATAAAAACTCATAACAGCATAAAAGTTCTTGAATTCAATTGCCGGTTCGGTGACCCTGAAACTCAGGTCATACTCCCTCGCCTGAAAACGGATTTCTTAGATGTTATTAATGCCGTTATTGACGGTAAATTATCCGAAATTAAAATTGAATGGTCTGATGATGCTTTCCTTACTGTTGTTGCTGCTTCTGATGGTTATCCTGAGTATTATGAAAAAGGATATTTAATAAGTGGACTTGAAAATATTAAAGATTCAATTGTTTTCCATTCGGGTACTAAACTCGAAAATGGTAAATTTTTTACGAACGGTGGAAGAGTCTTATCGGTTACTGGATTTGGTAAAAATATCTATGAAGCAAGAAATATGGCTTATTCGGATATGGAAAAAGTTTTATTCGGTAATAAATATTTTAGAAAAGATATTTAGTTCTATAATTCTAAATACTGTGTCAGTTTCTCTGCGTGTATTTTAACATCATCTTCTCCTATTTGATCGAAAGGATTTTCCAAATGGTCCTGTATATTGTCCAAACCTACAAGTACAACACTCATTAACAGTGGTGTTATCATTGTTAATTCAAGTGATATGTTTTTACCGATAAATGCAAAATATGGTGCGTAAAGAATTGGTGTTAATGTAATAAAAAATCTGCTGTATGCTCTGAGTGTAATCGGGGTTCTGTATTGCGATACATGTTTTAAATTTTCGAATGCTTCAAGCATCTTACTTAAGTATTGATTAACTCTGGATAATTCTCCAACCTGCATTCCGCGTATTCGTAAATCTTTGATAAATAATGATAGTTTAGAATAGTTTTTATATACTATAATTTCTTTCTCTTCCTTTTCATCTCTCTCTGCCGTAAAAAATTCTCTGCACGAAATAAGTAAATCCAGAATTATTTGTTTAACTGCTGCTAACTGTTCCGGATTCTCGTCCTCAAACCAGTCTCTGGCTGCAAGATAAATAGACCTGCTGTGCGCCTTTAAATTACTGTAATCTTTTAGTGCATTTTCCCTTCTTTGATATGCACTGCCTATCGAAAATACAATCGGAAAAACTACCGCTATACCTATGACCGTCTGAGGTAAATCCGCCATTATTCCGAAATGTAAACATAAATACGTTGCTATTAAAGATAATACAGTAATTATAACACTTTTAATGTTAATAATTAAGATTAAACTTTTTAAAATTTTCATAAAAGTAATATTATTATTTTATTAATAATTTGTAAATTAATTGTTAACAAAATTGTATATTTTTAAATAAAACTCAAGTTCAAAAATTAGATATATAAACTTTCAACATTTACAATTTACCATTTAACATTATATATGCCTGTCATTCCGGGGTACCCTTTCGGGTTATCGTTGAAAAACGTTAACCCTTTTTTTAATGTAGAATTAAGAATGTAATGCTTCAAGGCAAAATGGACAAAATGCGTTTCTAAATAAGGATAATATTTTTTATTGTTTAATAAATTGTTTTGTTCTAAATCCGACATTTTTTCCAAAAAATTCTCAGAATAGACTTTCTGAACGAATTTTTTGGAAAAGTAATTATTATTTATTATTTGTTTATGCTGCATTTTCTTTTGTCCGATAAGCAATTCTTTTTGCAATCGCAGTTCTGATTTTTTCTTCACGCTCTTTTATTCTCTCATCAACTCGTCCATTAAGAAAATCATCAGGGGTAAGATAATATAACGAACTGTGTAGCCT
>Ga0208828_1000186_pt1 | contig 28803 bp, 30 predicted proteins | sample Kivu_160m_FD_185487 | JGI IMG/M metagenome (GOLD analysis project Ga0208828, IMG submission 185487) | Freshwater microbial communities from Lake Kivu, Western Province, Rwanda to study Microbial Dark Matter (Phase II) - Kivu_160m (SPAdes)... | ecosystem: Environmental > Aquatic > Freshwater >... | reverse complement strand
ATACATAATTGTCGGTTATACACCATATTTGGCAAGATAAATCGTATAAAGTTTTCTCAAAGGCCGTCGCTGTTTTTTCAAGTTTTAATTCTTCGTTCATCCTGAAAAACCTAACGATCAGAGAAAAAATCCCGGCGTTCTGGTAACTCTTCCCTTTTCACCTTCCATGAATACTACATTTGGATCAGTTTATCAGTGAACCCTTTAACCCAAATGACCATGAAAAAAATTACCCTACTTACGATCAGTGCTATCTTTAGTTTGGCACTTGCAATCCAGGCGCAGCCTTACATCCGGATTGACACCTCCTTCTTCAGTCCAGTCCTGGGCATCACGAAAATGGTCGATGTCTATTTGCCCCAGGATTACTACCAGAATCCTGACCAGCAATACGCCGTTATATATTACCTTCATGGAGCCGGTGGCGATCAGAATTCCGGAAGTATGAACGCATTCTATTATTACCAGCAGCATGATCTCGACAGCGCTACCATAACCTCTCCGCCGGCAATTTATATATGCCCGGATGGCTCCTGTCAGCCCTATCATGGCAGCATGTATGTAAACTCTGTTCTGTACGGGAATTATGAAGATTACATCATCCAGGATGTCATCTCTTTTACGGAGGCAAACTACAGGGTTATGCCTGGTAAAGACTTCCGATTCATCACCGGGCTTTCCATGGGTGGGTGCGGATCTGCCTGGCTGGCTGCCAATTACCCGGAGTTATTCAGGGCAACCTTCCCCTATATCGGGTTTTTATCATGGCCCGATACCACCTTGAATGCCTGGAAGGAGATGTGCTACGTTGAAAATGGATCGTACAACCTCGACTACAACGCCGGGTTAAGCACCCAGTTATTGTTTACCGGCAGTGGTGGCTACTCCCCCAACATGAATCTACCACCCTGGTACATTGAGATTCCGTTCGACACCCTGGGAAACTGGGTGGATACCGTTTTGGCCAAATGGTACGGATTTGAGGTGAGCAGGTTGGTAGAGAATTTTCCCGATTCCAGCGAACTCGCCTGGTTCCTGGGTTGCGGAACAACGGACTATATGTGTACCTACCCCACCTACCAGGTACTGATGGACAGTATGGATGCCCATGGAAAAAAGTACGACACCTGTTTTTTTGCCGGCGGTCATGTCCTGCATCCCCCTACCTGGAAAGCCGGGATGCACTGGATGGATTCCATCATCAATCAATCATTCATGAACATTGTCGGTGAAATATGCTTCCCGATACCAGACATGCAGGTATCCCTGTTTCCAAATCCCGCCTGTCAATCCTGCAATTTGACCTTCACCCTGGATCAGCCTGCGACAGTCAAGGTAGAGATCCTGAATGCTGTTGGCAGCACCGTCCTGAAAAAAGAACTAGGCACCCAATCTTCAGGGAAACACACCCAACATCTGGAAATCCGGCATTTGGCATCCGGCATCTATTTCTGTAAGATACAGGCAGGAGAGCGATTTACAGTGAAACGGTTGGCCAAATTATAGAACACAGATTACACGGAAAACATGGATTAACACGGATTAAATCAGTTTAAATCCGTGTTGCCGAAGGCATCAGTGAAATCCGTGTGCTATTATTTCTTTGGATCGGGATTTAAGACAGCAAATTTTGTATCTTCGTGGAAAATGACTGGATGATCAAAGCCCTGTTGGCAACAGACGATCCCCGTATCGCTGAAACTGTTAACCGTGTGGCACAGAACTGTTGTCCGCATGTCTCGCTGGTTTCCACGTCCGATGGTGTTACAGCAGGCGTTGGGGAGATCAATCGCCATGAGCCCGACCTGGTGTTGGTGGACACCCGGCTGAAAGATGGCAGCGGGTTCGACCTGGTACGGCATTTCGACAAACCCTTTTTCAAGATCATCTTCTTCGCCACCTCAATCGATTACGCCGTTAAAGCCATCAAGTTCAACGCGGTGGACTATCTCCTGAAACCGATTGACGACGAAGAGCTTACGTTGGCGATCAACAAAGCAGCCGACCTGATCCGGTTTGAAGAGAACCTTCAACAGAAGGCACTGGGCAAGAGCATCACAGATTTACAACAAGCACAGCGGCTGGTGCTGAAGACCAGCGACCAGGTGCATGTGATCAACATTGCCGACATCATCCGGATCGAGGCCGACAGCAACTACTCCACGTTTTACCTGCAGGATGGCCGCAGGATCGTTGTCACCAAAGCCATCAAGGAGTATGAAGAATTATTGCTGGAACACGGTTTCCACCGGATCCACAAATCCCACATCTTCAACATCAACAAAATGAGCCATCTCGACAAAGCCGATGGCGGTTATGTCGTGATGGTCGATGGCTCAAAAGTCCCGGTTGCTTCCCGGAAACGGGAGATGTTGCTGGAATTGTTCGAAGTGATAAAATAGAGGCGGAACTCTTCATTAAAATTCAGAACACAGATTACACAGAAAACACGGATCTTCACTGATAATAAATCCGTGGTTATCTGTATTGCCGAAGGCATCCGTGAAATCAGTGTTCCTTCCTGCCTACTGCCTACTGCCCACTGAATTCTTCCGACTTCAGCAATATCCCATCATCGTAGTACTCCTTCAGGGTCACATTGCCTTTGTCGTCGTAATAGATCCAGGTGCTGTCCTGATGGCCATTCGTGTAATAGCCTGAAACCAGGAGTTTGCCGTTGACGAAGAAGGTTTTAAGAGCTCCATCCTTTTCGCCGTTTTTGAAATTTCCCATGAGTTTCGGGGCTCCGTCGTCGTAGAACTGCTCCCATGTTCCATCTTTCACACCATTCACCCAGGGAATGATCTCGGAAATCCCGTTCCCCGGATAAAAGATCTTCTCCGGACCACTCTTTTTTCCATTGACATAACGCTCTTCCGATACGAGGGAACCGTCGTATTCACTGAAAAACTGCCAGAGGGAGTCGCGCTGCTGGTTAAGATACATTCCTTTGGCCATCAGCTTTCCGTTATGAAACCAGGAGGTGGTCCTTGCCACGGTGCCGTTGTCTGACAGGATCGAGACGGTCCTGATTTTTCCATCCTCGTAAAAATAGGTGAACTTCCCGTATGGGATGTCGTTGATGAACTGACCCTCGTAAACCTTATGGTTCTCCTTGTCTGTCTTGCACCAGAATCCCTGTTTCCTCCCGCGGGAATCCGTCTGGTTGACGGTATCCTGCGAATGCACGGCAACTGCAGCGAAAAAACAAACCGAAGCAACTATCCACCTTAACATGGCTCCTTATGATTATCTTTGCACAAATTAACGAAATTCTCTTCAAAGAAGATGTACAGCTTCCCTTCCCGTCTACTTGAAAATGCGGTCAATGAACTGGCGAAGCTTCCGGGCATCGGCAGAAAGACAGCGCTCAGGATGGCCCTGCACCTGCTCAGGCTTCCGGTTGAAGAGGTGGAAACGTTCGGGAATGCCGTGATCAGGATGCGCAGTGAAGCGATCTACTGCAGCCGGTGCGGGAACATTTCTGACAAGGAGTTGTGCGACATCTGTGCCAACCCGAAGAGGGATGGCTCAACGGTTTGCGTAGTGGAAGATATCCGGGATGTGATGGCAATCGAAAACACAGCCCAGTATACGGGCGTTTACCATGTGCTCGGTGGGATCATCTCGCCCATCGAAGGGATCGGGCCCCAGGACCTGAACATCGCCTCCCTGATTGAGCGGGCCGCTGCAGAGGAGTTGGACGAGGTGATCCTGGCGCTGCCATCCACCATCGAAGGAGATACCACCAATTTTTACCTCTTCAAAAAGCTGAACCCACTGAATATCAATGTCTCCATTATTGCCCGGGGAATCTCCATTGGCGATGAGCTTGAACACACGGACGAGGTCACCCTGGGGAGGTCCATCCTGAACCGCACACCCTACCAGGTAGCGAGATAGCGAAATAGCGAAATAGCGAAATAGCGAAAAAGTTTACTGCCTACTGTTCACCTGTCCGCTAGTCCGCCTGTCCGCTAGTCCGCCTGTTCTCCCTGAAACAACTTCAACTGGTTCACCTTCTCATTCACATGGTTCACCTCCAGGTCGGCATAGTTCTCCAGCAGGGGACGGATCGCTTTTTTGATGAGTTTCAACGGGGTGGTTTTGCGTGATCGCGCAAATCGTTCCAGGGATCTTTTCTGTCGAGCCGTGAGGGTGATGGTGAGGGTCTTGTAGCGGATAGGTTTGCGTTGTTTTTTGGCTTTGGGTCGGGGCATGCGGCTTATCTTCCGTTGATGATCTCTTTGAAGTCGTTCAGGATTCTCTTTGCCAGGTTATCAGCCTTTTCGGGCATGTCACTTTCAGCATAGATACGGATGATCGGTTCGGTGTTGGATTTTCTCATATGGACCCAGGATTTCTCAAAATGGATCTTCACACCGTCTATCCGGCTGATCTCATGGTCTTTGTATTGTTTGACGATGGTATCCAGTACATCATCCAACACGATATCGGCACCAAATTCGATCTTATTCTTTGAGATAAAATAATTCGGGTATGCAGCCCTGAGGGCCGAACAGCTCTTGCCCGACCTGGCAAGATAGGTAAGGAACAGGGCGATTCCCACAAGGGCATCCCGGCCATAATGCAAATCGGGATAGATGACCCCTCCGTTCCCCTCCCCTCCGATGACAGCCTTTTTCTTTTTCATCATCTCCACCACGTTGACCTCGCCTACCGCGGAGGCAAAATAGCTCCCCCCCGCCTTTTCTGTAATGTCTTTCAATGCCAGGGAAGAGGAGAGATTGGATACCGTATTCCCGGCTTTATTCTGCAAAATGTAATCGGCAACAGCCACCAGGGTATACTCCTCTCCGATCGGCTCGCCCAACTCATTGATAATGGCCAGCCGGTCAACATCCGGATCAACGACAAAACCCACGTCGGCTTTCTGCTTCACCACCTCTTCACAAATGGCATACAGATGTTCGGGAAGTGGTTCGGGGTTATGCGGAAATTCACCCGTGGGATCACAATACAACCGGTGGATCGTACTCACTCCCAGCGCCTCCAGAAGCATCGGAACAGCAACTCCACCGGTCGAGTTGACCCCGTCAACGGCAATGCTGAAACGGGCATTCCGGACGGCATCCCGGTCCACCAGGGGAAGATCCAGTATCCTGCTGATATGCTTCAGGAGATAGGTGTCGTCATACTTGCATCTCCCCAACTTCTCCACATCCACAAAGGAAGAGGATCCTCTGCCGACAATCTGCATCAGCGTCTCTCCGTCCTTCGATGAAAGAAATTCCCCTTTGTGGTTCAGCAATTTCAACGCATTCCACTGTTTGGGATTATGGCTGGCCGTGATGATGATCCCTCCGTCGGAATCGCTTTCAGTCACCGCGATTTCCACCGTGGGAGTCGTTGTAAGGCCAATATCAAGGACGTCAATACCCATCGCTAACAATGTTCCGCAAACCAGGTTGCTTACCATCGGCCCTGAGATCCGTGCATCCCTCCCAATAACAACCCTCAATTTCTTTTCCGGCGCTTTCTCCTGGAGAAATAAGGAATATGCAGAGATATACTTAACAATATCCGTTGGAGTCAACCCTTCGTCCGGCCGCCCGCCGATGGTCCCTCGAATGCCGGAAATGGATTTTATAAGCGTCATCCTGAGTGTGATTTACAACAAATGTAAAGTCTTTTTTACGTTTATAAATGAATTGTTGAAAAATAATGAAATCTTATCTGCCCGGTGAAATGAAAGGATGGATCCGGGAATTTATTAATTTTGCAATGAATTTATTCCGATGGAGAATCCATTTGACCCTTATTCAGATCCTGAGATCACAGCCCTTGTCAACCGCTATGAAGAATTCACCAGAAGCGGGCATACCGGCTTCTTTGACCTTGACGAGTACGAGGATATCCTGGATTATTACCTGGCCCACAGCAAGAACTCACGGTTCCAGAAAACACTCGATACCGCGCTGGGGCAATATCCGGGAAATAATTCGCTGCTCCTGAAACAGGTCCAGTTCTTCATCAACACCAACAAGGACAAGCAGGCGCTGCAACTTTTAGAGGAGACCGATCCGGACATGCATCCCGACGTTGAAGTTCACCTCCAGCGAGGGGGGTTGTACAGCCAGCTCAACCGACATGAGAAAGCCATCGAGGAATTTAAGAAGGGGATCCACGACACCGATGACCTTGATGAAATATATGCCAGCATTGCCTTCGAATACGAGAATCTGGGAAAATTTGACCAGGCTATCGATCACCTGATCCTGGCCCTGAACCATAACCCGGAAAACGAATCCGTCCTTTTCGAACTCTCTTTCTGCTGTGAGATCAACCAGCAGACCGAACGCATCATTGGCTACCTGAACCAATTTCTTGATCTTCATCCATATAGCAAAGCTGCATGGTTCAACCTGGGGATCGCATACAGCAACCTGGATCTGTTTGAAAAAGCCATCGATGCCTATGGGTTCACCCTGGCTATCGATGAATCCTTCGCCTCCGCCTACTTCAACATGGCCAACTGCTATGCCAACCTGAATGAGTATGAGAAGGCGATCGAAACCTACATGGAGACCTTCCTCTACGAAGATCCTGAACCCCTTACCCATTACTACATCGCCGAGTGTTATGAGAAACAACGTCGGTTTGAACCGGCAATTGACCATTACAAGAAAGCCATCAACCTCGATCCCGAATTCGCGGATGCCTGGCTGGCAGTGGGAATGTGCTTTGATGAACTGGAAAAACCGGCGATCGCACATGCCTACCTGAAAAAAGCGGTGCGCCTCTCTCCCACGATTCCCGAATATTGGTTCATCCTCGGCGATCTCCAAATCAAACTTCAACGATATGAGGAAGGGATCTCCTCGTACCAAAAGGTGATCGAACTGGATCCCTCAGATCCGGAGGTCTGGCTGGCCCTGTCCAACGTCCATGCGGAACTGAAAGATTATCAGACCGCCTGCCAGATTTTGCAGGATGGGATGAAACATCACGAAAGTCACCCTGATTTTTATTTCAGCATGGCCTTTTTTCTTCTGGTTGACGGTAAGCAGCAGGAAGCACATCGATTTCTCCACCAGGCAATGGATCTCGATCCCGAAGGATATAAACGGCTGTTCGCCTCATATCCTGAAGCTGGTAGCCACCCCGTAGTAATTGACCTGATCTCCTCCTACCGGAAATAACGAAACGCTGATGGATCACAAGATCATCGGCCTGATCGGTTTTCCCCTCGACCATTCCCGGTCGCCGGAAATTTATCGGCAAATGTTCAGGGAGCAGGGGCTGAAGCAGTTCAGCTACAAGCTCTTCCCACTGAAACGAGTGGAAGACCTGAAATGGCTTCTCATGGCCGAGCCCAATCTTACGGGATTGAATGTGACAATCCCCTACAAAAAGACTGTCATCCCCTACCTCAATGCAACAGACACGCTTGCATCAGAGATCGGGGCCGTGAATGCCATCCGGATTGACCGAACGAAAGAAGGAAGCAGGCTTACTGGGTACAATACGGATGCGGAGGGGTTTCTCCTCTCCTCTGATTTTTCAGGCCATCATGCCGCATTGATCCTGGGAACCGGAGGCGCTGCCAAGGCTGTCGCTTATGCATTAAAAAAACTGGGAATTGCATATAAGCATGTATCGAGGTCCAAAGCAGGTGGCCATATGCTCGCTTACAATGAACTGGACCAACAGATCATGGAGCATCACACCCTCATCATTAATGCAACACCGGCAGGCATGTACCCGAACCTTGATGACGCTCCCCCCATCCCTTACCAGATGCTTACCCCCCGTCACTTTTTGTATGATCTGATATACAATCCTGAGAAGACACGGTTCCTGAAACAGGGCAAACAACAGGGAACAAAAACCCAATCGGGCCTGCAAATGCTGATCAAACAGGCCGAACTCTCGCTGAAACTCTTGCTGAAATCCTGAGACGGAAATACGGAAAGCGAACCGCCTACCGATATCCGGCATCCCCCATCTCCCATCCCACATCACTTGTCCGCCTGTCCGCTGGTCCGCCTGTCCGCCTGTCCGCTGGTCCGCCTGTTCAGGCGAGGCATGCCTCGCCTCTACTCCTTCTTCTCGTCGTTCCTGATAACCTCAATCTTCAAATTGGCCACCATGGCGGCAATGGCGCCAACCGCCGCTAAAACCGGGGCAACCAAAGCGCCGATCACCCCAATGGTGACAGGGATCTCCAGATATGTTTTGCCCTCTTCATCCTTGATGATAATGCGCCTGACATTCCCTTCATAAATGAGCTCCTTGATCCTGGCTAATAACTCCTCCCCTTTGATCTTGAATTCCTCTTTATGGCTCTCTTTTTCCATGGCTAATGAACTACGTTGATGAATTAGATTAATCTGTTACGAAAGTAAGGATTTTACTTGAAAATTTATTTGATGTTCTGAAAGAAAAATATTACTTTTGCAGCCCATTTTAAACCTCAATCTGACATACAAATGAATTTCACTTCTGAAATTAAAAAGAAAACCTTCAAAGATTACGGAAAATCAGAATTTGATTCAGGTTCAACCGAGGCCCAGGTAGCCCTCTTCACCATGAAGATCCAACACCTCACCGAACACCTGAAAAAAAATAAGAAGGACCTGGTCACTGAACGGTCCCTGGTACTGATGGTCGGTAAACGCCGTGACTTGCTGGATTACCTGAAACAGAAAGATATAGAACGCTACCGAGCCATTATCAAGAAATTAAAACTTAGAAAATAAACTTACCCCTTGACTGAACTGAAAGAGGCAATTCCCGGATTGCCTTTTTTAGCATCTGTTGGTCACAATCCGGGATTATAAGAGACAAGTAAATTATGGACGCAATTATCAAGAAAATTCCCTTCCCCGATGGCCGTGAAATAACACTCGAAACCGGGCGTCTTGCACGTCAGGCTGATGGAGCCGTCGTTGTGAAAATGGGAGACACCATGTTGTTGGCAACCGTCGTTGCCAAAAAAGAAGCAGACGAGAATGTAGATTATATGCCACTCAGCGTGGATTACCGGGAGAAATATGCCTCAACAGGCAGATTCCCTGGAGGATTCTTCAAACGGGAAGCCCGCCCTTCAGACAATGAAGTGCTGATTTCACGTTTGGTTGACAGGGCCTTGAGGCCTTTGTTCCCGGATGATTACCATGCCGAAGTTCAGGTGATGATCACCCTGATCTCGGCCGACCGGAACATCCTGCCCGATGCACTGGCCTGCCTGGCCGCCTCCGCGGCCCTCACCATTAGCGACATCCCCTTTAACGGCCCGATCTCTGAAGTGAAAGTCGGCCGGATCAACGGAACATTTGTTGCCAATCCCGGTTACACCTCGATGAGTGAATCGGATATCGACATGATGATTGGCGCCTCCGCCGATAACATCATGATGGTGGAGGGTGAGATGAAAGAGGTGAGTGAAAAAGAGATGGTGGAAGCCATGAAATTTGCTCACGAAACAATCCGCACCCAATGTCAGGCACAGATTGAATTGGCCGAAATGGTGGAAAAATCCAAAAACAAACGGGAGTACTCGCATGAGACCAACGATCCTGAATTCAAGCAAGCCCTGCATGATGCCACCTACAAGAAGATCTACGACATGGCAGTGAAGGGCATTCCCAATAAAAAAGAGAGAAAAACCCTTCTCGATGCCATCCGTGAGGATTTTGTCAATACCCTGAGTGACGAGGAGAAGGAAGAGAAGAAACTGATGATCGCCCGCTATTTCCATGAAATTGAACGGGAAGCGATCCGGAATGCCACCCTCGATACCAACATCAGGGTTGACGGAAGAAAACTGGATGAGATCCGGCCCATATGGACCGAAGTGGATTACCTCCCCGCCGCACATGGTTCCGCCATCTTCACACGCGGAGAGACCCAATCCCTCACTACTGTGACCCTGGGCACAAAGCTGGACGAACAGATCATCGACGGGGCTGTGATTGAGGAACGGTCGAATTTTATGCTTCATTATAATTTTCCCCCATTTTCCACGGGAGAAGTCAAGATGCTCCGCGGAACCAGCCGCAGGGAAGTCGGACACGGGAACCTGGCCATGAGAGCCCTGAAATTCGCACTGCCCAACGGGGAAGAAAATCCCTACACGATCCGGGTGGTCTCCGATATTCTTGAATCCAACGGCTCCTCCTCCATGGCTACCGTCTGCGCTGGAACCATGGCCCTCATGGATGCCGGCGTGAAGATCAAGAAACCGGTCTCAGGCATTGCCATGGGATTGATCTCCGACACAAAAACCAACCGCTTTGCCGTCCTCTCCGACATCCTCGGCGATGAAGACCACTTGGGCGATATGGACTTCAAGGTGTGCGGCACCCGTGATGGGATCACCGCCTGCCAGATGGATATCAAAGTGGACGGAATGCCTTACGAGATCCTTGAAAAAGCGCTGCAGCAAGCCAAATCAGGCCGGCTACATATCATGAACGAGATGATGAAAACCATCTCCGAATCCCGGGCAGATTTCAAACCCTTCGTCCCGAGAATCACCCAGATGAAGATCCCGAAGGAATTCATCGGCGCCGTCATCGGTCCCGGCGGAAAAGTGATCCAGGAGATGCAACGCGAAACCGGAACCACCATCGTGATCGAAGAGGTGGGCGAATTTGGGGTCATCGATATCGTGGCAACCAATGCCGAATCAAGGGATAAAGTGGTGGAAAAGATCAAACGGATCTGCGCCGTTCCCGAAGTGGGGGAAATTTACAAAGGGAAGGTGAAAAACATCACCACCTTCGGCGCCTTTGTCGAGATCCTGCCGGGACAGGACGGACTGCTCCATATCTCTGAAATTGACTGGAAACGACTGGAAAAAGTGGAAGAGGTGCTCAAGGTAGGCGATGAGGTGGAGGTGAAACTCATCGACATTGACCCAAAAACCGGGAAACTCAAACTCTCCAGGAAGATACTGATCCCAAAACCAGACAATTACCAGGACCATCGGCCAAAAAATAAAACCGGCCACTGAAACCTGTGCCGCTCCTTTTACGTAAACAGGGAGAATGCCAATGACTGACCCATTGAATAATTAAACGAGATCTGGATGAGACAGCTAAAGATCATTAAACAGGTTACTAACCGTGAAACGGCATCTCTGGATAAATACCTGCAGGAAATCGGCAAAGTTGAACTGATCACTGCCGATGAAGAGGTAACCCTGGCACAACGGATCAAACAGGGAGATCATGCCGCACTGGAAAAACTCACCAAAGCCAACCTTCGTTTTGTGGTCTCTGTCTCAAAACAGTACCAGAACCAGGGACTCAGCCTCCCCGACCTGATCAATGAGGGAAACCTCGGCCTGATCAAAGCGGCTCAGCGTTTCGATGAAACCAGAGGCTTTAAATTCATCTCCTATGCCGTGTGGTGGATACGGCAGTCAATCCTTCAGGCACTGGCAGAGCAATCCCGTATTGTCAGGCTTCCGCTCAACAAGATCGGATCGATCAACAAGATCAATAAAGCCTATGCCCAGCTTGAACAGCAGTATGAAAGGGAACCCAATGTGGAAGAGATCGCTAAACTGCTCGAAATTTCCGAAAATGAGGTCAAGGAATCAATGAAGAACGCCGGACGGCACGTCTCGATGGATGCTCCCCTGGTTCAGGATGAAGACAACACGATGTACGATGTGCTGAGAGGAGAGGAAAACACCACCCCCGAGAACGGCCTGTTGTACGAATCCCTGAAACGCGAAATTGAACGGGCAGTCTCTACCCTCACCCAACGCGAAGCCGATGTGATCAGGCTCTATTTCGGACTCAATGGAAGCCATCCCATGACCCTGGAAGAGATCGGTGAAAAATTTGACCTGACAAGGGAACGGGTGCGCCAGATCAAGGAGAAAGCCATCCGCCGACTGAAGCACACCAGCCGGAGCAAAATTCTGAAAACCTACCTGGGATAAAATGCAAACGCTATTCGCTTTTCGCTATTCGCTTTTCGTCATTCCTCATTCTTCATTCCTCATTCGTCATTAACCATGCTTCCTCTAATTGCTCCTTCCCTCCTTTCAGCCAACTTCCTTAAACTGGAAGAAGAGGTGGCTATGGTGAACCGGAGCGAAGCTGACTGGCTCCACCTCGATATCATGGACGGTGTTTTCGTTCCAAACATCTCCTTTGGGTTCCCCGTCCTGAAACAGGTAAAAAAGTTGACCGAAAAACCGATGGATGTGCATCTGATGATCGTCGACCCCGACCGCTACCTGGTGAGGTTCAGGGAAGCGGGAGCCTCCGTCATCACGGTCCACTACGAAGCCTGCACCCACCTTCACCGTACCATCCAGGCAATCAAAGAGACCGGCGCCCAGGCAGGGATCTCCCTCAACCCCCACTCCCCTGTGATGCTTCTGAAGGAGATTATCACGGAAGTTGACCTGGTCTTGCTGATGTCGGTCAATCCGGGTTTCGGTGGACAAACATTCATTGAAACCACCTACCGTAAGGTACGTGAATTAAAAACCATGATCCTTGAGCAAGGTTCCAATGCACTGATTGAAGTGGACGGCGGAGTCACCCTGGCCAATGCCCGTTCGCTGATCGATGCTGGTGTAGACGTACTAGTGGCAGGAAACACCGTCTTCAGATCCCCCAACCCCGAAGAAACCATCCGCGAACTAAAACATTGCTAAACCCCCATCCCCATTTTTTCATTCCTCATTCCTCATTCCTCATTCCTCATTCCTCATTCCTCATTCCTCATTCCTCATTCCTCATTCCTCATTCCTCATTCCTCATTCCTCATTCCTCATTCGTCATCTCCCATCCCTATTCGCTATTTTTGTATTTTTACAGGAAATTTTCCTCATGGATTTCACCTCGGCAAAAGCATATATTCTCAGCCGGCTTGAAAAAGAGCTCGATCCGAGGCTTGTATACCATAGCTACCTGCATACCCTCGATGTCTGCAGGGCTTCAACCGAATTAGCCCGGCAGGAGGATCTGTCAGAAGAAGAAAAACGATTACTCGAAACAGCCGCTTTGTTTCATGATGCCGGCATGCTGACCTCCTATGAGAACCATGAAGAAACCTCGGCAGCGTTGGCTGCGGAGCTTCTTCAAAAATTCGGGTACGACCTGACCCAGATCGGGATCATCCGTGAACTCATCCTCAACACGCGTCTCCCCCAGATGGCTACCGGTAAACTTGGAAGAATCCTCTGTGATGCCGATCTGGATTACCTGGGCAGGGAGGATTTCTTCATCAACTCCTTTTGCCTCAAACTGGAATGGCATCTCTTTGGAATCAAGACGTACGCCCTCCACGACTGGTTCCTGCTCCAGGAGGAGTTCCTTCAACATCACCACTACCTGTCAACCGCGGCAGAAAAGCTGCGCAACACCGGAAAATTAAAGAATCTGGAAATCATTCAGGCATACAACCATTCAAAACATAACCAACTAACCTAAACCGGAAATGGAAGCAAAAAAAGAAACAAAATTCAACAATATCGTGTTGATCCCCACCGATTTCTCTGAAGTGTGTGACAATGCCGTACATCATGGGGTAGAGCTGGCCCGCTCCCTGAAATATCAAGTCATCATCCTTCATGTCATCAACCGGGAGACAAAATCAAAACTCAGGAAAGAGGATCTTGATATCACCTATATTGAACAAAAACTCGATGACTATAAGAAAAGATACGCAGCCGGTCCGGAAGTAAAGATCAATACCATGCACGTGGAGGGCAGTATTTTCTCTGCCATCAATGAAGTGGCCATCGATATCAAAGCCAACATGATGGTACTGGGAACCCACGGGAAAAAAGGGTTGCAGCACCTTTTCGGAAGCTATGCCCTCAAAGTGGTCCTGGAATCCCCTGTCCCTGTGATCGTGGTTCAGAAAAAGAATTATGGCAGCGGCTACAAAGAGATCGTCTTTCCGGTGAGCAACGATGTGGAACCCCGGCAGAAAGTCCAGTGGGCCAAACTGATCTCCAAACTCTTCAATGCCAAAGTGCACCTTTTCCAAAGCCTGGAAAAAGACCCCGTGATGAATGAACGGCTGAATATCATCACCAAACAGATCACGGATATTTTTGATGAATCCGGACTGGAATATTCTGTCACCGTGGCTAAAGAGTCCAGCGATTATGCAGACCAGGTCCTATCCTATGCCGTCACCACAGATGCGAAACTCATCATGATCATGACCCGGCCCAATGTTGATCTTCCTGGCTTCAGCCTTGCCGGCTGGGATGAACGGCTGATGTTCAACGAGGCCCAGATCCCGGTCATGTGCATCAACCCCGTGGAAATCGGAACCTACTACTGGGAATGGGTTACGCCATTCTAAACCCAAAATGACCTCCAGGCATCATGATTCCGATATCCAAGCCCGCCTTAAAGGGAAATGAAAGAAACTATGTGGTGGATGCCATCGACTCGGGATGGATCAGCTCCATCGGCGCCTACGTGGACCGGTTTGAACGCTCCTTTGCCGACTATCTTGGCGTTCGTCATGCCGTTGCCACCCACAACGGCACGATCGCCCTGCACCTGGCCCTGGCAGCTTCAGGGATCACCGAAGGTGATGAGGTGATCGTTCCCGATCTGACATTTATCGCCACCGCCAATGCAGTCAAATACTGCCATGCACTACCTGTGCTGACCGATGTCGAACCGGACGACTGGAACCTGTCACCCTCCGCCATTGAAATTGCGATCACACCAAAGACCAAAGCCATCATTCCTGTGCATCTCTATGGCAACCCTGCCAGAATGGATGAGATCATCCGGATAGCTGAAGATCATCATCTGCTGATCATCGAGGATTGTGCAGAATCTCTCGGAGCCGAATACAACGGAAGGAAAACAGGAACCTTTGGCGATATCAGCTGCTTCAGTTTCTTTGGCAACAAAGTGATCACCACCGGAGAGGGAGGCATGTGCGTCACCAACAACGATGAGCTGGCGGAGAAGATGAGGATTCTCAGGGATCACGGGATGAACCGGTCAAAAAAGTACTGGTATGATCACCTCGGGTTCAACTACCGGATGACCAATGTCCAGGCAGCCATTGGGCTGGCACAACTGGAGCAGCTGGACTCCCTCCTCGAAATCCGTGACCAGATCTACCAGGCCTATGTGGATGCCTTGAAGGAACAGCACGGGTTCATCATGCAGGAGACACACCGTCAACGAAATATTAACTGGATTTTCACCCTGAGGATGAAGGGATTCGACGAATCCCGGCGCGATCAGGTCAGGGAGCTGCTGAAAGCGAAGGATATAGACACCAGACCTGTGTTCTACCCGATTCACAGGATGCCCTTCTATGAGCCCGCCCAATATCACCCTTCAGGCTGTCCCAACAGCGATCTGATCTCGGCTGAAGGCATCAGCCTGCCAACCTTTATCGACCTGACTTCCGTTGAGATCCAATACATTGCGGATAGTTTAATCAATGCCTACAACACGGTGAAACCATGAAACTCTCCGTCATTCTGCCTACCTACAACGAGAAAGATTCAATCATTCCGCTTATCCGGGAGATCATCAGGGTGCTGGATGGAAAAACCGGGGATTACGAAATCATCATTGTCGATGACAACAGTCCGGATGGGACCTGCCAGGAGCTGATCAAATCATTTCAGGGCAATTCCCGTGTGAAACCTTTTCAACGCACCGATCAGCGGGGGCTTGCCACCGCGGTGTTATTCGGGATCAGGCAGGCCGCAGGAGACAAGCTGGTCATCATGGATTCCGACTTCAACCATCCGCCTAAACTCATCCCGTTGATGATGACCATCACCGATTTCTTTGATGTCGTGATCGGATCAAGATACGTCGCGGGAGGCGGAATGGAGACCAGCCGGATGAGGTATATCGGAAGTAAGATTTTCAATAAGTTCATTCAGTATCTGTTATCTGTCCAAACCAGGGACAACCTGAGCGGATACTTTTGTTTTAACCGGGAAGTTCTCGACCACATCAATCCGGAGAAAATTTTCTATGGATATGGCGATTATTTTATCCGGTTCCTGTTTGTCATGAAGATATTGAAGAAATCTATCATTGAGATCCCGGTGGTTTACGAAGATCGCCTTGGCGGCCTGTCGAAGACACGCCTTTCGGCCGAATTGATCAGGTACACCCGTTCTGTGATCCGGATCCGCATGGGGATCGGATTGAAATAAAATATGGAAAGAGAGGAAGTAAAAAGGCAAATCGAAGCCCTGACCACGGAGATCAACAAGCACACGCATGCCTATTACGACCTTTCCAGGCCGGAAATCAGCGATCAGGAATTCGATTTCCTTGTTAAAAAACTGGAAGAACTTGAGCGCCGGTTCCCCGATTTGACCGAACCCAACTCACCCACTCAACGAGTGGGAGGAGAGATCACCAGGGAATTTCAGCAGGTGACCCATCAGTATCCCATGCTCTCGCTCAGCAATACCTATTCAATGGAGGAGGTGGTGGAATGGGAGATCCGTATCCATAAGCTGATCAATGAAAAACTGGAATATATCTGCGAACTGAAATTCGATGGCGTGGCCATTGGATTGTTGTATCGCGATGGTATGCTTAACCAGGCGGTTACACGGGGTGACGGCATTCAGGGCGACGATGTGACCGCCAATATCAGGACGATCCACAGCATCCCGCTGAAACTCTCCGGAAGCGGTTACCCCCCCACATTTGAGATCAGGGGAGAAGTTTTTTTACCCCACACGAGCTTCCGGCGGTTGAACAAGATACGCCTTGAAGAGGAGGAGGAACCATTCGCCAATCCGCGCAATGCTGCTTCAGGCAGCCTGAAGATGCAGGATCCGAAAGAGGTTGCCAAACGCCGGCTCGATTGCTTCCTCTATTACCTCCCCGGCCCCTCGCTCCCCTTCAAAACCCATTATGAAGCACTGCAGTCCGCACGCAACTGGGGGCTTCCTGTCTCGGATTATATCGCCAAATGCTCTTCGATCGAAGAAATCTTTGAATTTATCCACGAAGTAAGTGAGTTGAGGTCAGGATTACCCTTCGACATTGACGGAGTAGTGATCAAGGTGAATGACCTAAGACAGCAGGACCTTTTAGGCAATACGGCAAAATCCCCCCGTTGGGCAATCGCTTACAAATTCAAGGCGGAACAAGCGGAGACCCGGGTCGTTTCCATTGATTTTCAGGTGGGAAGAACCGGGACCGTTACGCCGGTAGCCAATCTCGAACCGGTTCAATTAGCCGGCACAGTGGTCAAAAGAGCCACGCTTCACAACGCGGATATCATTGCCACGCTGGATATCAGGATCGGAGACATGGTCTATGTGGAAAAGGGCGGAGAGATCATTCCCAAGATCACCGGGGTGAAGCTGGACCAGCGGCCGGCTCATGCCACCCCGCTCCTGTTTCCCACACATTGCCCTGTTTGCGGGACCGAATTGGTCAGAAGCGAGGGGGAAACAGCCTGGTACTGCCCCAACAAATCAGGATGCCCGCCCCAGATCAAAGGGAGGCTGGAACATTTCATCAGCCGCAAAGCAATGGATATCGATTCGCTCGGCGAAGGGAAGATCGGATTGCTGTATGATTACGGATTGATCCATAACGCAGCGGACCTTTACGACCTCACCGGGAGAGATCTGTTCGGACTGGAAAAAACCTACCTCGATCCCGAGACGGGGAAAGAGCGGAAAATGAGCCTGAAAGAGAAAAGTGTTGAAAATATACTGAACGGGATCAACCGTTCCCGCTCTGTCAGCTTTGACCGGGTGCTGTTTGCGCTGGGCATCCGTTTTGTCGGAGAGACGGTGGCACGGAAACTGGCGCTGCATTTTCAATCCATGGAGGCTCTGATGGCTGCAAGCCTGGAGGAGTTGACGGAGGTAGATGAAATTGGTGACAAGATCGCCGTAAGCGTGATCAGTTATCTCAGTCAATCCGAAAACCTGGAGGTCATCAACCGGCTGAAACGCGCCGGACTCAATTTTGCCTTCCATCCCGGTGAACTCAAATTGGAAGGGAATGAACTGGAAGGGAAAACGATCGTTATCAGCGGCGTGTTTCAGCATTATTCGCGCGAAGAACTGAAGAGGTTGGTAGAAGCCCATGGAGGAAAAAACGTCGGCTCCATCTCATCCAAGACATCTTTTATTCTTGCAGGGGAAAACATGGGTCCTGAAAAAAAGAAAAAAGCGGAATCGCTTTCGATCCCGCTCATTTCCGAAACAGATTTCCTTCATCTGATCGCCCATAACTAGAGGTCAGTCATCATGCTCTACGCTGCTGGCCCCGGAGGTGTGCGCATTCACAGAGGCATCGCCCCTGTATCTGACATCACAGGCTCCCGAAGCGGAGATCTTCAGGCTGCCTGAAGCATTTACCTTGGCATCGGTGGCTCCACTGGCAAAAATGGAAAGGTCATTCACCGCCATCCCGTAGGCATTCAGTTCAGAAGCCCCTGAAGCCTCAATCGTCAACACTTCAGCCTGGCCATCCAGCTTCAATTCACTGGCGCCGCTGACATCCATGGTGATTTTCTTGTACTGAAAGTTCAGGTCGGCCTCCACCGCGCCACTGACATCCATCTCAAGCATATTGCCGGTGATCGGCGATTCGGTGGAGATTTCCACCGCCCCGCTCAGGGAAAGGAAGTTCAGGTCCGCCACTGTGATATATACATTCAGTGTATGAATGTTGTCCCATGGCTTCACAGGCGTACTCTTCATGCCAATGGTCAGTACATTGCCGCTTACCTTCGTGGTGATATAGGAGATCACCTCCTCATCAGCCTCAACGACTACGCCGGGAGTTCCGGTTTGTTTGATGTGCACCTCAAAGGCACCTCCCACCTTGATGCCGGTGAATGCGCCCACCGTGCGCGTCTCCTTCACCACCTTTTCAGAGTGGCCGGAGGCATACAATGGCATGGTAAAAAAGGCCGCCATTCCGAAGAACGTGAGAAGAATCATGACTGTTCTGGAAAAATTCATTGTTTTCATAATGTGATGTGTTATTGATTTAACTTAATACTACCAAACTCATTTCTGATTTTCACATTGGCTGTCGGAGTAGTGCCAACAGTTCCTCTGTAAAGCTCATCCTGCGACGAGGTTGTTGAAGTCGTAAACGAAGCATGATCTTTCGGGAATTCAATGGATCCGAAATGCGATTCGGCATCAAGCGAATAGGAAAAACTATCCGGCAAGCCAACCTCTACGCTTCCGTGTTGGTTTTCAACCACCAGCGATTTCAAATCCGGTGACACCATCCCCACCTCAAAACTTCCGAACTGGGTGTCGAGATTGATCTTTTGTTTCACCGACCCGATGGAAACGTTTGAAAATCTTACATCCAGCGTAAGGACAGAGGCCTGACCGATCTGAATATCACCTCCCTCGAATTTTCCTTCCATCACAATTACCTCTCCGGCTTCCATATCCGAATATTTGGAATCGATCCGCAAGCTACCGGCATAGTCCATCCGGATCTTGGAAAACTGAAGTTTGACAACAGCCCCCTTGATGGATTTGACTGAAGCGCTCCCGAATGAAATATCCAGCAGATTGTCCCCAAAGTTGAGTTTCCCCAGGGAGGCTTTTCCATATTCTACCTTGATGGCACTTTTTGCATTCAGTTCAGCGATCATGACATCACCGAACTTGTTCGTAATATCAACCGATACCGATGGCGGCATCATCACCTGGTAATCAATGCTGAAATGATCGTGTGAGCGCAGACTTTTTGACAGTTGTGTGGAAACCTGAACGGACGACTCCGTTCCTTCAGACGAGATTTCGATCCTGGAGAAGATCTTTTCCGCTGCCTCTTCCGATTTGGTATCCACTGAGATGGTCACCTCAATTGAGATCTCGTTCTTGTCCCACAAGGTACAGGTGACATTCCCAAAACTGTTGGCCAGCTTTAACTGTGCATCAGGGAGAACGGAAAATTCCTTCTTGATCACTTTCTTCAGTCCATCCTTTTGCATGGCCGTGGTAACGGATGGCTGGAGGGCCAGCAGAAACGAAAGGCTAATAATGTATATCCGTGTTTTCATGGATTTATGATTTAACTTAGTTGCATCTTCTCATTTTTTCCTGCAGGATCCTGTCACTCAACAGTGACTCCTTAGCTTTGCAGTTTTTTATCAGGGCATTCTGAACACGGGGATCCGAGGGATTTTCCTTTAACGCCGTCACCAGGTCGAGTATGTTCCGGTCAAGTTGATCCACCTCCTGTTGTGTCGATTGGATCGTACCCACTCCCTCCGGACAACTCTTGGCTAATTGAGTCAGTTCCGATAATTGCTGATCCGATCTTTTTTCATAAATATCCAGGACCTCTGTCAACTCGTCGGGTAGACCAAGGGTAGCCTGCTGAAGGTTCTTATGTGTTTGAAAATCATGTGTAGCCAGATCAAAAATTGCCAATCCCGCTGTGATCAGGATGACGATTCCGGCAGCAATTCTCATCCAGACGTGTACCGGTCTGGATTGCCTCTCTGCTCCATGAAGCTGACTCAACCGTTGCTCAAACCGCTCCATATGACCGTTCGACGGTTCCTGATCGTCGAACATCTCTGCATGATCCCTGATGAATTTTTCTAAATCGCTCATGGTTAATTATAATTAATCTCTTTGGTCAATCTATTGTTACTGATGATCTGAAGTAACTTCTGACGCGCCCTGGAATACCGTGTCCGGCTGTTGTTGTATGAGATCTTCAGGATCTCACTGATCTCCTCATGATCATATCCCTCCAGGAGATAGAGCGAAAGAATGACCCGGTATTCCTCCGGCAACTGGTCAATGGCCTGCTTGAGCTCCTGCACCTGCAGTTGTATCTCTTCTTCCGATTCCTGATCCCCCTCGTCAGGAAAATCGAGACCGGAATCCTCGATAGAGATCTGTTCCTGCCTTTTACGAAGGGTATCCAGGGCATTGTTCACCACAATCCGTTTCAGCCAGGAGCCAAAGGTTCCCTCTCCCGAATAGTGCCCAATCTTGCGAAATGCATCCAGAAACGACTCCTGCATGTTGTCCTCAGCTTCCGCTGAATCATTCAGTATTCTTAGGCTGGTATTGAACATCGCTTTGTAGTAAAGCTTGTAAATTTTGAACTGGGCTTTCCTGTCCTGTCGTTTACACCCTTCGATCAGATCCTGGTGAATGTATTTCAGTTTAGGTTCCAAATGGGGGAATTTTGGTCAAATGACTGAACAAAAGGTTTGTTGTTACAACTTTCGATAAAAGTATTTAAAAAATGTAATTTCGCACCTTGAAAACGATCACCGTACCTGTCTATGTCTATGCCCTGGCAGCCATGCTTTTCTGGGGAATGTCGTTCGTGTGGTCCTCCATTCTTCTGAGATTTTACCAGCCTGTCACCATTATTTTCATTCGACTCATTTTATCCACTCTTTTTCTTTTTTCGATTATCCTGATCTTTAAAAAACGGGAGCGGATGCTTCGCAAAGACATCAGATGGTTTCTTCTGAGTGCCCTGTTCAATCCCTTTCTCTATTTCCTGGGCGAAAACTACGGCCTGAAATTTTCCACCAGCACCGTCACCGCCGTGATCATTGCCACTATTCCCATTTTCTCACCGGTTGCAGGATACCTGGCTTACCGTGAAAAACTCCGCTGGTTCAACCTGGCAGGGATCGCCCTTTCTTTCATCGGGATCTCCCTGATGCTGCTGTCAGGGGATATGGAGATGGAAGTGTCGGGAATCGGTATCGCCTGCCTGGCCGGAGCTGTCTTTTCCGCCTTGATGTACTCCATTCTGTTAAAAAGGCTCTCGGAGAACTATTCACCTCTTTTCATCATTGCCATTCAGAATCTGATCGGGATCTTTCTGTTTCTTCCACTGTTTCTCATCTTTGAATCGGATCAGTTCCTGTCGGTCGTCCCCACCCGGGAGATCATCACCTCATTCTTATTGCTCGCCATCCTGGCCTCTTCCCTCTCCTTTGTCTTCTTTGCCCAAACGGTGAAGGTCCTCGGAATAAGCAAAGCGAATATTTTCTCCAACCTGATCCCGGTATTCACGGCGATCTTCTCGTACTTATTGATTGATGAACGGTTTACATGGCAGAAAATCCTGGGCATGGCAGTTGTCATCGGAGGCGTATACATTTCCGAATTAAACCGAAAGCGATTCCGCTCTTAGAACCCCTTTATTTTTGTAACTTTGTTGTTCTTTCTGGAACAATGAAACCATGATTTTCCGACCCGAGACCTTAGCGATTAAGGACCAGCGAATGAAGCCCTTCATCGATCCCAACGAGATAGAGGATCTCATCCATCATACCACCTCCGACCCGCTGCACGTGAGGGATGTCATTGCCAAAAGCCTGGATAAGCAACGGCTCACCATGAAGGAGACAGCGGTATTGATCAATGCAGATGATCCTGGTCTGATCGCTGAGATCAAAGAGGGGGCAAGGCTTCTGAAGGAGAAAGTGTACGGGCAGCGCATCGTTCTGTTTGCGCCACTGTATATCGGCAATCTCTGCACAAACAATTGCGCTTACTGCGGCTTCAAGGCAGACAACCTGGTGGTCAAGCGGATCACCCTTTCGAAAGAAGAGCTGGTTGAACAGGTCAAAGCGCTGGAGGATGCCGGGCAGAAACGGCTGATCCTGGTCTATGGCGAACACCCGAAATACAACGCCAACTTTATTGCTGATACGGTAAAAACCGTCTATTCCGTCAAATCCGGCCGGGGAGAGATTCGCCGGGTCAATATCAATGCCGCCCCGCTCGACATTGATGGCTTCCGGATCGTTAAGGATGCCGGGATCGGAACCTACCAGATCTTCCAGGAGACCTATGACCCGGAAACCTACAGGAAGGTTCACCTGGGAGGGATCAAGCAGGATTATGACTGGCGGCTGACCGCGCTCGACCGGGCACAGGAGGCCGGGATCGATGATGTCGGGATCGGTGCGCTATTCGGATTGTATGACTGGCGGTTTGAAGTGCTCGGGCTCCTCAGGCACACCAACCATTTCGAGGCTGTTTACCAGGTGGGGCCCCACACCATCTCCTTCCCCCGACTCCAGTACGCGTCGGAACTGAATATCGATAAGTCACACCTGGTCAGCGATGCAGACTTCACGCGCCTGGTGGCGATCCTTCGGCTGGCAGTCCCCTATACCGGATTGATCCTTACTGCCCGTGAACCTGCATTGATCCGGGATGAGATTATGCAATACGGTGTCTCTCAGATCGATGGAGGAACAAATATTGAACTGGGAGGATACACAAGGAGAAAAGAGGGAGATCAGCAGGATATCGACTTCGAACAATTCCAGATCAACGACAACCGCTCTCTTGATGAGATCATGGTGGAGCTGATCGACCACGGGTTCATCCCCTCTTTTTGTACCGCCTGTTACCGGCTCGGTCGCACAGGTGAACACTTTATGGAGTTTTCCGTCCCCGGATTCATCAAACGCTATTGTCAACCCAATGCCCTGATGACAATGGCTGAATACCTGGAAGACTACGCTCCCCCTGAAACAAAGGAGAAGGGATACCGCCTGATAGAAAAAACGCTAAGGGAGATGTCGGACAATAAATTCAAAGCCCTTCTCAGAGAAAAACTTCAGCTGATCAAGAATGGTCAACGAGATATATACTTTTAACCATGGTGGAAGAAATCAGAGTGCTCGGACTCCTGATCAGGGACCGGATCAAAGAGGCCGGACGCACACAGGAAGTGCTGACACGAAACGCACACCTCATTCGGTCCCGTCTGGGATTTCATGAGGTTTCGGAAGATGTATGCAGCCGGGTGGGCATTGTTCTCCTTCAACTCTCCGGGAAGCCGGAAGCCTGTGAACAGTTGGAGAGAGAACTGGCCGGCATCGGTGGCATCGAAGTAAAAAAAATGGTCTTTGCCCTCTAACGATCTCATATGGAAAAGGAAGAGCGTAAAAAGTTCAATAAGGAATTTCTAGACTTTTATCTCTTCTCGTCAATACCCAGTACACGCCTGGGATTGATCGTGAACATGCTGTTGTTTGTTTTCTTTGCCGTTATCAACGAGTTCCTCCTTCCAAATGCCGAAGAAACGAGATATTTTATTCGTTTCGGGATTATCCTGCCTTTTTTCGTGATCTACATTGTGATCATGTCAATCCGGAAACTCAGGCCTTTATTATCTGTTTTATTCATCATCCTGAATGTTCTTCTCAGCGTGGCCATATTCATTGTAGGTTATACATCCCGGACAACTGGTTCTGGCTATCAGTATTATTTCGCCTGGGTTATGCTGATGACCATCGGACTGTATACGTTTTTCCGGCTCCGGTTTATCGTTCTTATTTCATTGGGAGTGCTTCAGTTCATCGCATACCTCCTCGCATGCATACTCAACCACTCGTTTCAGGAAAATCTGGATATTGCCGTCAATGATCTTTTCTTTGTGATCGGCATAGGGATCCTGGGATTTTTCATTGCCTATACTTTTCAGAATCTTACTAAACTAAACTTCCTGCACCAAAAAACATTGGACACCCAGTACAAGAGGGTGCTTGCAGAATACAATGAAAAAGCGGCCATGGAGGAAGAGCTGAGGATTGCGGCAGAACAGAAAGGGATCATGCTGAAGGAGATCCATCACCGTGTCAAGAACAACCTGGCCATTGTAATCAGCATGCTAAGCCTGCAAATGCGTAAGGTGCAGGATCCCGAACTAAAAAGGATCATCTCCGATATCGAAGTTCGTATCCGAAGCATGGCGCTCATCCATGAACACCTGTACAGATCGGAAAATCTCGACAGGATCAGGCTTCACGAATACCTGGATGCGTTGACCACCACTGTCATAAGCTCTTTCTCTTCTCCACGCTTCCTCCTTGAAAAAGATTTTCAACCCCTGGAAGTCTCCATTGAAACCGCCCTGCCGGTAGGCCTGATCACCAATGAATTACTGACAAACGCCTTTAAATACGCATTTCCCGAAAACCATGAAGGGACCATCACGGCCAGGCTGGTCCATACACAGAACACCGTTACCCTTTCTATTGCCGATAACGGCATTGGGTTGCCGGAGAATTTTCATGTGGATGATCAGCAAACACTGGGCATGTTCATCATCAAACTGCTGGTGGAGCAACTCAACGGAACAATGAAGGTTGAAAACACAGGAGGCACGTCGGTCACCATCGACTTTCCCTTTGTCCCGATCCGAAAATTATTCAACAAATAACCCCTTTTTATCATGCAGGAAAAATGGATCCTGGGTATCCGGGTTAACAACAGGGAAGAAAATTCACGGAAGATCCAATACACCCTCTCCAAGTTTGGATGCTCCATCAGAACCAGACTGGGGATCAATGAAGATGATCAGCCCGGTGGATCGGAATACAGCCTGATCCTTCTGGAACTGACCGGTGATCCGTCAGAATTTCCCAAACTGATGGAAGAGCTGAGCAAGATCAATGGGATCTCAGTGGAAAAAATGGTTTTCCTTAGACCAGGGTGACCCGGGTTCCGCCGTTGTCAATCCCCAGCATCGTGGTTTTTGTGATGATGGTGTCTTTCCCCGAACGTTCCACAAAATGAATGGCAGCCCTGATCTTGGGGCCCATGCTCCCTTCCGGGAATTGCCCGTCGTCAAGATACCGTTTGGCTTCAGCGATCGTCATCCTGTCCATCGTTTTTTGCTCCGGTGTATTGTAATTCAGGCACACCTTTGGAACATCCGTGAGAATGAATAATTTATCCGCATTGATCTGCGAAGCAAGCAGCGCTGAAGCAAGATCCTTGTCGATCACGGCATCAATTCCCTGAAGCTTGTTTGGGGCTACATAAAACACTGGGATCCCGCCACCTCCCACGGCAATGACGATCTGACCCTGCCGGGCGATCCGCTCGATGGTCTTCTTGTTCATGATGACCAGCGGTGTGGGAGAGGCCACCACCTTGCGCCATCCTCGGCCACGAGGGTCCTCGGCATATTGCGCACCGGTCTCGGCTGCCATCACCTCGGCCTCCTCCTTGGTGTAGTAAGGCCCTATCGGTTTTGTGGGACGCTCAAATGCCGGATCATCCTTGTTGACCAGAACCTGCGTGGTGATCGTAATGATATCCCGCTCCATATCATGCTCCTCGAGCACATTTTTAAGCTGCTGCTCAATGATATATCCAATGAACCCCTGCGAATAGGCCACACAAATATCCAGGGGCATTTGAGGAAGTCCATAAAGTTTCTCCCCGGCTGAATTGGCTAACATGATGTTTCCGACCTGCGGGCCGTTCCCATGGGTGATCACAATGTTGTAGCCTCGTTTCAGGAGTTTGACAAGACATTCGGAGGTTGCTTTTGCATTGGACTCCTGATCGTCAATCGTTCCCTTCTGGCCACTCTGAAGCAATGCGTTTCCCCCAAGCGCAACAACGGCAAGTTTCATACGAGTTCTCTTAGATAGATGGCAAATGTAGACATTTTTTAATAAACAGAAACTTAGTACATTCGCCTCCCTGATGAAAAACCAACGGAAAGCATATCTGTATGCCCTGACGGCCGTCCTCTTCTGGAGCACGATCGGTTCCGCCATGAAAATTTCCCTGAGGCATATAGATGTTTTTCAATTGATCCTGCTGTCAAACCTGGCAGCTGTCATCATCCTGTTCATCACGATGGTCATCCAGAGGAAACTCCCTCTGATGAAGGAGCTCTCCATGCGACACTGGATCAACTCGGCTATCCTTGGTCTTCTCAATCCATTTCTCTATTATATCGTACTTCTGACAGCCTACGATCTGTTACCGGCTCAGGAAGCCGGAACCCTGAATTATATCTGGCCGCTGATTCTTGTGTTGTTATCCATACCATTGCTCAAACAAAGGATTAGCGGATGGAGCCTGATTGCCGTTCTGATCAGCTTCACCGGCCTGACTATCATCTCCACACATGGCGACCTCGTCGGATTCTCCTTTTCAAGTCCGTTAGGAGTGGCACTGGCTGTCGGGAGTGCATTCTTCTGGGCACTCTACTGGATCCTCAATATGAAAGACAGTCGCGAGGATGTCAGTAAACTTTTCCTGAATTTCTGTTTCGGTCTCCTTTATATATTGATCCTGAGCCTTGTCATGGGAAACTTTGTCGTCCCTACATGGGAAGGGATTGCCGGCTCTGTTTACCTGGGCATCTTTGAAATGGGTGTCACCTTTGTCCTCTGGCTGAAAGCTTTGAACCATTCCGTCAACACCGCGAAAGTTTCCAACCTGATCTACCTCTCTCCTTTCCTCTCCCTGGTGTTCATTCACTTTGCTGTTGGCGAAGCGATCATGGGATCGACAGTGATCGGCTTGGGTTTCATCATCAGCGGGATTATTCTTCAACAATACCTCAGGAAGTAATATCTTCTTTACTTTTGCAGCATGAACCCCAAAACCATTGCCTTTCACCATTTCGGATGCAAAGTCAATTTCGCTGAAGCCTCCACCCTCTCCAGACAGTTTTCCGACAAGGGGTACAAACTCATTGGGTTTCATGAAGAAGCGGATATCTATGTGATCAGCAGTTGCGTTGTCACAGCAGCAGCAGAAAAAAAATGCCGCGCAGCCATCCGGCAGGCCCATACACTAAACCCCCGGGCTCGGATCGCCGTGATCGGATGTTATTCCGAGCTTAAAGCCGAAGAGCTCTCACGGATGGAGGGGGTCGACATGGTCCTGGGCCACCAGGGAAAATTCAACCTGTTGCAGGAGATCGAGACGAGAAACGTCGAACATCCGGAAGATGAGAACTCTCCACAGCCGGAGATTCAAAATCCAAAACCTAAAATCCAACATCCACCTTCCAACATCCAAGATCCCCCATCTCCCATCTCCCATACCCCATCCCTCTTCTTCCCCTCCCACTCTGTCGGCGACCGCACTCGGTCGTTTCTGAAGATCCAGGATGGCTGCGATTACCATTGTTCCTATTGCACCATCCCACTGGCCAGGGGGAGGAGCCGCAGCGGCACCATCACCCAGATCTTGGATGAAGCGCGGAAAATTACTGCGTCAGGGGTCAAAGAGATCATCCTCACCGGAGTGAACATCGGAGACTTTGGAAAACATCAGGGTGAAAATCTCTTTCAGTTGCTTTGGGCGTTGGAAAAATCAATCGATATCCCCAGGATCAGGATCTCCTCCATCGAACCTGACCTTCTGATGGATGACATCATCGACCTGGTCGCCTCCTCAGAAAAATTCATGCCGCATTTTCACCTCCCTCTTCAGTCGGGCAACGACACCATCCTGAAGAAGATGAAACGCAAATACACTACTAAACTGTATACTGATCGTGTGGAGAGCATCCGGCATCGAATGCCCGGCGCCTGCATCGCCGCCGATGTGATCGTCGGGTTCCCGGAGGAGAGCGACCTGGATTTCACTGAAACATACCAATACCTCGAAAAGCTGCCTGTCTCTTATATGCATGTGTTTACTTACAGCAAAAGAGAGGGGACACTGGCAGCCAACTCATGCGGCAACATCCCCAGTTCAGAGAAGAAGAGGCGAAGCAACCTGCTGCACCTCCTCTCCGGTACAAAAAAAACGGCTTTTTACCAATCCTGTTTTGGCCAAACAGTCAACGTGCTCTTCGAGTCTGACAATAAACAGGGTATGATGCATGGCTTCTCAGAGAATTATATCAAAGTGAAAGCCAAGTTTGACCCCGCCCAGGTGAATGAGATTTGTCAAGTGAGACTGGAGCAACTGGATGAGGAGCTTTGCTATTTGTGGGAAGGTAGCACAGTAGCGAAGTAGCGAGATAGCGAAATGGCGAAATGGCGAAATAGCGAAACGGCGAAATTATATATATCAATTATAAATATGTAAAT
>Ga0208828_1000185_pt1 | contig 28848 bp, 27 predicted proteins | sample Kivu_160m_FD_185487 | JGI IMG/M metagenome (GOLD analysis project Ga0208828, IMG submission 185487) | Freshwater microbial communities from Lake Kivu, Western Province, Rwanda to study Microbial Dark Matter (Phase II) - Kivu_160m (SPAdes)... | ecosystem: Environmental > Aquatic > Freshwater >... | reverse complement strand
TATCTTTTTTATCAAATGCAGATTGTTAATATCCCGGTTTGTCGCTTATATTTGCCCTTTTTTATCAAATTTATCTGTTCAACGATTATTATGCTATTGAGGAAGTTATTTTGAAAGTTTCACTAACAGGCTGTAAATTGGTGTAAACTGGGGTAAAAGAAAAACCGCCTGTGTCGGCGGTTCTACTTGATTTTCGGTGATTTTTGATCTTTTCGGGGTGGCATCGACTGGAATCGAACCAGTGACACAAGGATTTTCAGTCCTCTGCTCTACCATCTGAGCTACGACGCCGGATTGGGACTGCAAAATTAATCGAAATTCTGAAAATTCCAACTATCTTTATCGCCATTATTTTATAAGATGCTGGCAATCATCCTGGATCTGGGCAATACATTACAAAAGGCGGGTATTTTTGACAATGGAACGCTTGTCAGGCTGGAGAAATACCGGAAGGTGAGCGTTTCCGGGCTGAAAGCCCTGCTGTCTGATTTTCCGGATGTGCGCCACGGGATCGCCGGATCAGTGGTCAGGTTTCCCGGTGCAGCCAGGAAATTTCTTGAGGATAGGCTGGAGAGATTCATTGAACTGAATGACACAACTCCCATTCCTCTGATCAACCGGTATGCCTCTCCAAAGACCCTGGGCATGGACCGGATCGCTTCTGCCGTGACAGCATCCAGGATGTTTCCAGGGGTCTCCTGCCTCGTGATCAATGCAGGGAGCTGCATAACGTACGACCTGGTCACTTCCGGGAACGAGTACCTGGGAGGAGCCATCTCTCCCGGATTACAGATGCGGTTGAATGCGATGCATACTTTTACACGGAAACTCCCGTTATTAAAACTCCACGATACGGGAGACATCCTCGGTGACAACACTCGCAACGCAATGCTTTCGGGGGCTGTCCACGGAACGACGGCTGAACTCACCGGGATCATCAGTGAATATAAAAAGAGGTTTCCCGGTTTGAAGGTGATCCTGAGTGGCGGGGATATGGAATATTTGGATAAACACCTCAAAATTCGCATCTTTGCACTTCCAAACAGTGTGATGATCGGCTTGAATTACATTCTCGAATACAACTTGCAGTATGTTGAATAAATCCGGACTCCTCCTTCTTCTCATCGGTTGTCTCACAGCCTTCTCCTCCATGGCTCAGATCCGCATCGCCTCACCTTACTCCCGTTTTGGCATTGGCGATCTGGCCGACAACAACAATGCCTGGAATCTCTCCATGGGACAAACGACTTACGCCATCCGGAGCCCCTACCATATCAATTACGGCAATCCGGCCTCCTATACGGCTTTTGACTCACTATCATTTGTATTTGAAGGGGGGTTCAATGCAGATATTGTTCAGTTGTCATCCAACGCACAGACAGTCACCCGGAATTATGCCTCTCTTGGGTATGTCCTTTTCGGAATGCCGATCACAAAATGGTGGCGGACAAGCTTCGGCCTGGTCCCTTTCAGCGATGTGGGCTACAATGTGATGAACCTGGAATACTATCCGGGCATCGGTTATGTGGATAGAATTTATCGCGGCGCCGGCGGGATCAACAAATTTTACTGGGGCAACGGATTCAAACTCTGGAAAAGCCTTTCTATCGGATTCAACTTCTCCTACCTTTTCGGGAACATGGAGCGCGAATCGCTGATCATCTTCCCCGATTCCCTTAATTTCATGAATGTGGATGTGAAGAACAACGTGACCATGAATGACATTTATTTTAACTATGGCATTCAGTATCACGGTCAGCTTAAAAACAATCTTCATCTGACGGCCGGGGCCGTGGTGGCGTTTGAATCAAAGATGAGCGCCCAAACGGATTACCTGGTGAACACCTTCTTGTCCAGCGCCTCCGGCATAGATTATCCCAAAGACACCCTGGAATATCTGGAAGGATACAAAGGAAAGATCATCATCCCGCTGACACTCGGTGGCGGAATCGGGTTGGAAAAAACGGACAAATGGCTCTTCAGCGTGGATTACCGGTGGGCCAACTGGGAAAAGTTCACGGCATTTGACCTGACCGACTCCCTGGTGAACAGCCAGCAGATCAGTGCCGGGGCAGAGTTTCTGCCCAATATCAACAGCTATTCGAACTATTTTAAACGAATCCGGTACCGCATCGGATTCATGTTCAATAACACCTACCTCAAGCTTCGCGGGAAACAGCTCAATGAATACGCTGTAACCGTGGGCCTGGGACTCCCTCTCAGGGGGGTCAGGACGGCCGTAGATCTCTCAGCCCAGATAGGGATACGGGGAACCACGGAAGCAGACCTGATCAGGGAAACCTACGTTCGTTTCATCATAGGGTTTAACATTTACGAGCGCTGGTTTATCAAACGAAAGTATTACTAACCTTGAAAACGGGCTTTTCGGTCATTTTATTTGCGGCAATCATGACCCTGCTTGCCTGGATCACCTTCCCGGGATGCCAGCGGCCGATCGAAGTCGCCTCCACACCGATCGATTCCACTCAGCAGGCGATGATGATGGCCACCGAAATTGAGGTGATCTTCAGTGATTCGGGACATTTGCAGGCCCGGGTCACAGGTCCTCTGGTGAACCGGTACGAAGGCAACAATGGCTGGCTTGAATTCCCGAAAGGATTCACGGCAGAGATGTTTGATTCGGCACAGCGCATTGAGACAACCATTACGGCCGATTACGGGAAACGCATGGAGGTGACGAAGATCATGGAAGCCAGGGGCAATGTGGTGGTACGGAATGAGATTAAGAATGAACAATTAAATACTGATATCCTGATCTGGAATGAACTAAAACATACGATCAGTACGGATTCCCCTGTGAAGATCACGACTCCCGACAAGGTTCTTTATGGAACCGGCCTCGAATCGAACGAAACCTTCACCAACTACAGGATTCTCCGACCGAGGGGAGAGATGAAGGTGAAGGAGGACTCTATTTAACCAGCATCATTTTGCTTGTGGGTTTCATTGGAAATCACTACCTTTGCCGACTATTTTTGAACAATCTTCTAACATTTTTGAAGCATGGCGATTATCGGAAAGATCAGAAAACATTCAGCCCTGGCGGTGATTATTGTTGGTGTGGCTATTGCAGCCTTTGTAATTGGTGACTTCGGGAAAAAACAGACCCGTTCAACGAACAATATAGGAGTGGTTAACGGAGATGACATCTCCTACGTGGATTTTAACAACAAGGTGGAGGAGAACCTGGAGTACCAGCGCGAATCCACGGGCACGGATAAAATTTCCGAGGATATGACCTATCAGGTCAGACAGAACGTCTGGAAAACGATGGTCAAGACCATGATAATGCAGGATGAAATGGATAAACTTGGAATGACGGTCTCCCCGGAGGAGTTGTTTGAACAGATCCAGGGACAGCATCCCCACCGCTATATCCTGCAGTATTTCACTGATCCAAAAACCGGTCAGTACAACCCCTCGAACGTGTTGAATTACCTGCGTCAACTCGATCAGATGGAACCCAAGGCAAAGACGCAATGGTTACAATTTGAGAAGGCGATCAAAGAGGACAGGCTTGACATGAAATTCAACAACCTGATCACCAAATCCTATTATCTGCCGAAACAGATCCTGAAGCAACAACATGCCCAGGACAACAGGTCGATGGATATCCGTTATATTGCCCCCTCCGCCTACTCGATCCCCGACAGTCTGGTGGTCCTCACCGAAGCGGACTATGTGAAGTTCTATGAAAAGAACATGCAGTATTTCCACAATGAGGAGCCGATCGTTGAGCTTGACTATGTGACGTTTGAGGTGAAACCGTCAGAGAAGGACCGGAAGGATATTGCCGATGACGTGTCGGCATTGTATGCTGATTTTGAGACGATCAAGGACCCGATGACCTTTGTCAATGCCAACTCCGACAAGAAATTTGATACCGGGTTCATGAACAGGGGAGTATTGCCAAAAGAGCTTGACTCGCTGGTGTTTCATTCACCTGTCGGCACCGTGATCGCCCCCTCCCAGGAGGGGGATGCCTGGTACATGGCCAAGGTGATGGCGCAGGATGAACGGCCCGACTCGATCCACGGGGCACAGGTGCTGATCTCCTGGGCTGGTCTTGGGGTGAGCGACAGCATAACACGGACACAGAGACAGGCAAAACGTACCGCTGATAGCCTGCTGGCTATCCTGAAAGCCAATCCCGGCAGGTTTGAAGAGATTGCCAGATCGATTTCCGATTATCCGACGGCAAAAAATGACGGAGGCATGCTTCCCTGGTTTCCTGACGGAAATGCCAACGTGAGTCCTTTCTTTGATGCCGGAATGACGATGAATTCCAATGACATCAGGATCGTAGAGACCCGGCTTGGCTATTCGCTGTTCAAGCTGATCGATAAATCGCCTGCCAAAGAGAAGGTGAAAGCAGCTATCCTGCAACGGAACATCGAGCCAAGCAACCAGACATTCCAGGATACCTACACCATGGCCAGCATGTTTGCAGGCACCTATAAGACCGCCGAGGCGTTTGACAGCGGTGCCGTGGCGGCCGGCGTGTATAAGCGCCAGGCTCAACATGTGAAACAGATGGACAATACGGTTCAGGGACTCAAGAATGCCCGGAATGTCGTTCGATGGGCTTTTGCCGATCAGACGAAAGTCGGGGAGGTCTCTCCGGTATTTGATCTCCAGGGGAACTATGCGGTAGCGTTGTTGAAAAACAGGCTTCCCGAAGGGAATCAACCACTTGATAATATCAAGGAGCGGATCGAGACCAATGTGAAGAACATGAAACGAATTGAGATCATGGCCGGCCGCATCACGGAAGCGATGAACGGAATTACCGATCTGAATGATCTTGCCTCCAACTTCATGACCCGTATTGATACTGCCACCGTCAAGTTTACCGGGATGAACCGTACCATGATCGGCAGGGAAAACGAGCTGCTGGGCGAACTCTTTGCCTTGCCTGCTGGAAACAACATGCAGGGCCCCCTGCAGGGAAATTTCGGTGTTTATGTCGTCATGATCGATAACAACGTGGCAGCTCCTGAAACGGAAGACTACTCCTATGAAATGAACACGGATATCCAGGGATGGAATAACCGTGTCTCAAATTCTCTCTTCGACGCCATGAAAAAACAGGCGACCATTGAGGATCACAGAGAGTTGTTCTATTAGAAGCCGGATGCCGGAAGCCTTCGTCTTACTCCAGCGTGTCTTTGATCACAATTTCCTTTCGCCTGCTGGCCCATTCGTTGCGGCTTTCGGTATAGGCCCGAAGCTCTACCAGGTATTTCCCGGGGAGGGTGTAGGTAAAGGATGGATTGGTATCGGCGGAGGTGGAATCGTTTCCGAAATACCAGTCGTATGAGAAGGCGTTGGTGGAACGGTTGGTGAATTGCACGGTGCAGGGAACCTCGAATCTGTTGTTGCCGCTATAGGTGAAGTCGGCTGAGGGGACAGGCTCGTTTTTATAGCAGCCTGTCAGGGAGGTAACGGTGAAAAGCAGAATCAAATTTTTCCGGAACGCATTCATTCCGCTAAGATAAGCACTTTGTTTTTTAACACCTCGATAACTCCGCCGTTGATAGTAAAAAACTTCGGATCGCTTCCCTTGATCTCTACCTTGACGGAGCCTTTTTTCAGCACGGAGATCAGGGGAGCGTGATGGTCCATCACCTCGAAGGAGCCGTCGATCCCGGGTAATTGAACCAAAGAGACATTTTCTCCTTCAAACAGGGTAGTGTCGGGTGTTACGATCTCCAGGTGCATTTTTTCGCTATTTCGCCATTTCACTTTTATGCCTTGCTTTCGGCCAGGATCTTCTTTCCTTTCTCGATAGCCTCTTCGATGGACCCGACCAGGTTAAAGGCCGATTCAGGATATTCATCCACCTCTCCGTCAAGGATCATTTTAAATCCTTTGATCGTATCTTCAATGCTGACGAATACGCCCGGTGTCCCGGTAAACTGTTCAGCGACAAAGAAGGGTTGGGAGAGGAACCGTTGCACGCGACGTGCCCGGTGAACCACCTCCTTGTCTTCGTCGGAGAGCTCATCCATCCCTAAAATGGCAATAATATCCTGCAGCTCCTTGTACCGTTGCAGGATCTCTTTCACCCGTTGGGCTGTGTTGTAATGGTCATCCCCAACCACTTCGGGGGTCAGGATCCGGGAGGTGGAGTCGAGCGGGTCTACGGCAGGGTAGATCCCGAGTTCGGCGATTTTCCTGCTCAGCACCGTCGTGGCATCGAGGTGGGCAAAGGTGGTGGCCGGTGCCGGGTCGGTCAGGTCGTCGGCGGGCACATACACCGCTTGCACCGAGGTGATGGATCCCCGTTTGGTGGAGGTGATCCGTTCCTGCATGATTCCCATCTCCGTGGCCAGAGTCGGTTGATAACCCACGGCTGAGGGCATACGCCCCAACAGGGCTGAAACCTCTGACCCGGCTTGGGTAAAACGGAAGATGTTGTCGATGAAAAAGAGGATATCGCGTCCGCCGCTCTCTTCGTTCCCGTCGCGGAAATATTCGGCCAGCGTAAGTCCCGAAAGGGCAACACGCGCACGGGCTCCGGGAGGTTCGTTCATCTGTCCGAACACCAGGGTGGCCTGTGATTTCTCCAGTTCATTATGGTCGACTTTGGAGAGGTCCCATCCCCCCTCCTTCATATCTTCCAGAAACGCCTTCCCGTAACGGATGACACCCGATTCGATCATTTCCCGAAGCAGGTCATTTCCTTCACGGGTGCGCTCACCCACGCCGCCAAACACGGACATGCCGGAATATTTCTTGGCTATGTTGTTGATCAACTCCATGATGATGACGGTCTTCCCAACCCCAGCACCACCAAACAAACCGATCTTTCCCCCTTTGGCATAAGGCTCGATCAGATCGATCACCTTGATACCGGTATAGAGGATCTCTTTGGTTGTGCTCAGTTCGTCAAATTTCGGGGGATCCCTGTGGATAGGATAAGACTGCTTGCCTGAAACCGGCCCCAGTCCGTCGATCGGCTGGCCGATGACATTGAATAACCTTCCACGGATATCTTCTCCTACCGGCATGGAAATCGGGGCACCGGTGGCAACCACCTCCATGCCACGGCGGAGTCCGTCAGTGGAGTCCATGGCAATCGTGCGAATCGTGTTCTCCCCTATGTCGTTCTGGCATTCCAGTACAAGCTTTCCCCCGTGAACGTTTTTCACTTCAAGGGCATCGTAGATGTTCGGGATCGTGACATGCTCTTCAAAGACGACATCTACCACGGGGCCGATGATCTGTGATATTTTGCCGATTATTTTCTCTTGCATGGGCTTGGATAAATTTGTGCAAATATAACTAAAATAGCATATATACGTTACCTCACTCTTAAAACCCTGCCGATCCTGAGGGTTGTGGTGGATTTGATCTTGTTCATGGCACAGATCTCTTTCACGGTGGTATGGTATTTGGCCGCGAGGTGCCCGAGGGTGTCGCCACTGCGGATTTTATAGTACACGGCCGTGGAGTCCCAATCGTTCGGGTAGAAGACCTCTTTTTTCACCGGGAAGGTGCTGGCCACCAGCATTCCGCTGTCGAGGTTGATCACGCGCCTGGGGTCAACGGGGACATCCCTGTACCTGATCTCGAAGTGAAGATGCGGTCCGCGGCTTCGTCCGGTTGAACCTCCCAGCCCGATCAAATCTCCGGCCTCAACCACCTGGTTCACAGCTACGTTGATCTTGGAGAGGTGGGCATAATAGGTTTCGAGTCCGTTGTAATGCCTCAGGATGACGAGGTACCCGAATCCTCCCCGGTTGTATCGCGCATAACGCACCACCCCGTCAAAGGCAGCCCTCACGGTATCGCCGCTCTTCAATCTCAGATCAAGCCCCTTGTGTGTGTACATGAATCCGCGGATCAGGTGATCATAGGGGATGGGCATGGCAAATTTCGTTTCCCCCGGAAGCAGGAACAACACGGTATCCCTGATGCTGTCGGGTTTCATCTGCGCGAATCCGAAGATCTTATCGTTCACCCATCCTTCAGTGAACAGCCCGGTGGAATCCTCATCCATATTCAGCATCACCGGCTCCTCTCCCATGTATTGCCAGGTGAAATTCTTATACAGGATCACAATACCCCCATCTGATACAATAGTATCGAGGATTGAATCGGGAGATACCTGGGCCTCCGTGAAACAGGGAAACAGCAGGAGCAGCAGCATTTTTAAGAGCCGGCTTTTCACGCCTCCTCCTTTTTTTCCTGAACGGCAAAGAAGCGTCTCTGGAAGATGATCAGCAGCACAACGCCCGTCGTAATGGAGGAGTCAGCCAGGTTAAAAACGGGGCGGAAAAAGATGAACTCTTCGCCGCCCACCCAGGGGATCCAGTTGGAATAGTGGCTTTCAATGATTGGAAAATAGAACATATCCACCACTTTCCCCTGCAAAAAGCCGGTATAGCCTCCGCCGTCAGGAAAGAGCGTGGAGATCTGATGGTAGTGGCTCGGACTGAAGATCAGGCCATAAAAGGCGCTGTCAAGGATATTTCCGAAGGCACCGGCAATGATCAGGGCAAGGCAGACGGCAAGAAAGCTGTCGAACCGGGGTTTTTTCGCCAGCCGGACCAGCCAGGCAAGCATGATGATCACGGCAATGATGCGAAAAATGCTCAGGGCCAGTTTCCCGGCGTTCCCACCCAGGCTCATTCCAAAAGCCATGCCCTCATTTTCAGTGAAATGAAGATAAAACCAATCATGGAATACCGGGATGCTTTCTCCGAGGTACATATGGGTTTTCACCCAGATCTTTAGGACCTGATCCAGAATGAGAATCAGAAAAATGATTACAATAGGAAGGCGAAGTCTATTCATCCTGCGGCTCAAAAGGGCGGGGTGTCTGCTGGGGGGCAGGAACGGGAGCGGCCTGCATCATCTTCGCTTCGATGCTGAGAGTGGCATGAGGAACACTGCGGAGCCGGTCTTTCGGGATCAGTTTTCCGGTAACACGGCAAATCCCATAGGTTTTATTCTCTATTCTAACCAGTGCATTCTCAAGGGATTTAATGAACTTTTCCTGGCGGGCAGCAAATTTACTGTTCTCTTCCTTGGAAAAAACCTGATACCCCTCCTCCAGAACCTTAAAGGTGGGGGAGGTATCGTTTGTGTCATTATTGTTTCCCGTGGTATAGGATTCGGTAAGGAGCTGCAGATCTTTTCTCGCTTTTTCCAGTTTGTTCAGGATGATCTGGCGAAATTCTTCCAGCTCTTCATCTGAATACCTTGTCTTTTCTACTGTATTGGCTGGTTTCTTCATGGCTCTCTGAGTTTAGTCCACTTTTCTGATCGAGATCCAGGTAGAGAGGGTATCGGTCAGGTCAATGGAGTCTTTGTTATCCGCGTCAAGCTCTTCCACAATCAGGAACTCGCGGGCTAAAATTTCGGTGCAAATATAGGAAAAATTTTTATCTATCACGTCTGCAATCTCTTGATGGTTCTGCAAATGAACGATGATGTGATCCGTCACTTCAAATCCTTTTTCTTTTCTCAGGTTCTGGATCCGGTTGATCAGTTCACGTGCGATCCCCTCCTGCCAGAGTTCCGGTGTGATCGTCACATCCAGCGCAACGGTCAGGCTCCCGAGATTGGCCACCTGCCATCCCGGGATGTCATCCGAGATGATCTCCACATCATCGGGGAGGATCACCACCTCGGTACCCTGCAGATCGAGCCGGAGCTCTCCTTCCGTCTCCATGAGGGAAATAGCCTCCTGGCTGACGGTGGCCAGGGCTTCGGCCAGCAATTTCATCTGCTTCCCGAACCGCGGCCCCAGTTTCTTGAAGTCGGGTTTGATCCGCTTAACCAGGATGCCGGCCGTTGAGGTGATGTATTCCAGTTTTTTTACATTCACCTCAGAGAGGATCAGATTTTTCACCAGGTTGATCTGCCCCTGCAATTGCGGAGACTGGATGGGGAGAAGGATCCTGTTGAGAGGCTGACGGACACGGATATTGATCTTCTTGCGTATGGAAAGGACCATCGAAGAGATCTTCTGGGCCAGTTCCATCCGTTCCTCCAACGATTTGTCAATCATTGTATCATCGGCAACCGGGAAGGTGGTGAGATGAACCGACTCAACCGGGAACCTTTTGGCCACAGAATTGAGATCGACAAAAAGCCGTTCAGCAAAAAAGGGTGCGATAGGTGCCGTCAGTTGCGCAATCACCTCCAGGCAGCGATAAAGGGTCTGATAGGCTGAAATTTTATCAGTGGTGTATTCCCCTTTCCAGAATCTGCGTCTCGACAACCTGACATACCAGTTGCTGAGGTGCTCATCCACAAAATCGGAGATGGCACGACCTGCCTTGGTCGGCTCGTAATCGTTATAACAGTCATCCACAAACCGGATGAGGGTGTTGAGCTCCGAAAGGATCCAGCGGTCGATCTCCGGCCGTTGTTCCGCGGGGATATCCTTCTCCTGGTAGGTGAAGTGATCAATATTGGCATAGAGGGCAAAAAAGGCATAGGTGTTGTACAACGTCCCGAAGAACTTCCGCTGCACTTCACTGATCCCTTCAATATCGAACTTCAGGTTATCCCAGGGCTGGGAGTTGGTGATCATGTACCACCGGGTGGCATCGGCGCCATAGGTGTCAATGGTTTTAAACGGATCCACGGCGTTGTCGAGCCGTTTCGACATTTTGTTCCCGCTTTTATCGAGGACCAGACCATTTGACAGGCATGTTTTGTAGGCGACGGAGCCAAAGAGCAGGGAGGCGATGGCATGAAGGGTATAAAACCAGCCACGCGTCTGGTCCACCCCTTCCGCAATGAAATCGGCCGGAAAGTAACTCTCCAGCGATTTCGATGATTCAAACGGATAATGGTATTGGGCGTAAGGCATGGCGCCCGAGTCAAACCAGACGTCAATCAGGTCGGGTTCACGGTACATGGGTTCCCCATTGTCACTAACCAATACGATCTGGTCAACAAACGGGCGGTGGAGGTCGAAGGAGTGGTAGTTCTCATCGGTTGTGTTCCCGGGGATAAATTTTCCAAGCGGATTATCCTTCGTTACGCCCGCCTTCACGGCTTTTTCAATTTCCTGCTGCAACTCCTCCACCGAACCGATGCAGATCTCATGCGATCCGGATTCCGTTCGCCAGATAGGCAGTGGAGTCCCCCAGAAACGGGAGCGGGAAAGGTTCCAGTCCACCACGTTTTCCAGCCAATTGCCGAAGCGGCCGGTTCCGGTGGATTCGGGTTTCCAGTTGATGGTGTCGTTGAATGAGATCATCCGGTCGCGGAAAGTGGTGGTGCTGATGAACCATGAATCCAGCGGGTAATAGAGAACAGGCTTATCCGTACGCCAGCAATGGGGATAGGAGTGCTCGTATTTTTCGGCCTTGAAGGCTTTGTTCTCTTTCTTAAGCTTGATGATGATCTCCACATCCACAGGAAGATCCGTATCAGGATTGAAGTTGGGATCGTACTCGGTTTTGACGAACTTTCCGGCGAATTCCCCCATCTCATTGGTAAAGCGCCCCTGCTTGTCGACCATGGTGAGTGTCCCCAGTCCGTATTGTTTTCCCACCCGGAAGTCATCGGCTCCGAAACTGGGAGCGATGTGCACGATCCCGGTTCCATCGTCCGTTGTGACAAAGTCGCCCATCACCACCCTGAAGGGATCGCCTTCGGCAGGCAGCGCACAAGGGATCAGTTGTTCGTACCGGACCCCTTCAAAATCACTTCCCTTGAACTCACCAACCACCTGCCATGGAATGTGTTTTTGCCCCTCTTGGTAATCGAGCAGATCCATGCCGGCATCTTTCTCACTGAAATACTGGTGAAGCAGCTCCTTTGCCAGGATCACCGTCTCTTCCAGGAAGGTGTAAGGATTGTAAGTGCGCACCATCACATAGGTGATCCCTTTTCCCATCGCCAGGCCGGTATTGGAAGGCAGGGTCCACGGGGTGGTGGTCCAGGCGAGGATGAAGAGATCTCCGAACGGTTCCCTGAAGAGAAACTCCGAATGTGCATCGTGAACCACCCGGAACTGGGCCACTACGGTGTTGTCTTTCACCATCTTATAGGCTCCCGGCTGATTCAGTTCATGGGTGCTCAGGCCGGTACCGGCGGCAGGAGAGTAGGGTTGGATGGTATATCCTTTATAGAGAAGCCTTTTTTTATAAAGCTGGCTGAGCAGGTACCAGACCGTCTCGATGTACTTGTTCTCGAAGGTGATGTATGGGTGGTCAAGATCAAGCCAATAGCCCATCTTCACGGTCAGGTCGTCCCAGAGGTCCTTGTATTTCATCACCTCGGTGCGGCATTCCCGGTTATACTCCTCGATGGAAATGCTCTTCCCGATATCCTCTTTGGTAATGCCGAGTTTCTTCTCCACGCTGATCTCCACCGGCAGTCCATGGGTGTCCCAGCCGGCCTTGCGGTCCACATAGAATCCTTTCATGGTCTTGTACCGGCAGAAGATGTCTTTGATCGCCCGGGCCATCACATGGTGTATCCCCGGGATGCCATTGGCAGAAGGAGGGCCTTCATAGAAGATAAAAGGCGTTTTTCCTTTCGACAGCTCGAGGCTTTGTTCAAAAACTCTGTGCTCCTCCCAATAGGAGAGCATCTCTTCACCGATCCGTTTCAGGTCAAGGTTTCTGTATTCGGGATATGTTACCTTTTTGGTCATTTCAATCTACACAAAGACAATGGATTCATCCGGAAAAAGGGCTGCAAAGATACATCTTTTTCACTGGATTGTTTTCCGGCTTCATTTTAGCGGCCATTATTGCTATTGTATTTGTCTCTTTCTATCATTCCGCCCCGGAGCACCATAAGATCACGGGCAGTATGATGGACGGGAATTACGTCCCGTCATTAGGCGAACATGGCATGGTGGTCGGGTATTGGGAAGGGATGTATCCCACCCCGCAAGAAGCTGGCCCCGCTTTCAGGATATCTTAAAGAAATATTTGTGTAATTAAAATATATCCTTTATTTTTGCCACTTCAATTCCTGTAAAAGAATAGTCCAATGGAAAAGGTAGCGATGATCAATCTTTGCTTTACCATTCCGGTGACCATCCCGGTCATCTAAGGCTATTCCTTTCAGATCCCTTTTCATTTCATTACAAACGAACGTTTCTGGAGGAAAAACCATGAAAACCATGAGGCTATTGGTATGTTTCATCCCCTTAATTCCGGTGGTGAACGAAGAAAAAATTACACGTAATAACGTAGAAAGATTTATGTTGAAATACCGAAAACGAGAGCAAGATGAAATCAAAATATAACTCCCATTTGAAACTATTCTACCGCGATTTGAAAGAGGCAATCGCCGGAAGCGAACAGGATTTCACCACGGGAAAGTTGAGCCGGGCCCTTTTCCTGCTCTCCGTTCCCATGGTGCTGGAGATGATGCTGGAATCGGTATTTGCCGTGGTGGATATCTTTTTTGTCTCCAGGCTTGGGTCTGATGCCATTGCCACTGTGGGGCTGACAGAATCGGTTATCACTCTGGTTTATGCCATTGCGATCGGGCTGAGCATGGCCACCTCATCGATGGTTTCCCGCCGGATCGGGGAGAAAAATTCCCAGGCGGCAGGGATTGTGGCGGTACAGGCAATCGTGGCGGGGTTATTGGTCTCGCTGGCAATCGCCATCCCCGGAAGTTTATTTCCCGGGGAGATCCTTGCCCTGATGGGAGCTTCTGACGTGATCTTAAACGAGATGCAGGGATACATGGCCTGGATGTTAGGCGGAAACGTGGTGATTATGTTGCTGTTCATCATCAACGCCATTTTCCGGAGTGCCGGTGACGCAGCCGTCTCCATGAGGGTGCTCTGGTTTGCCAACCTGCTCAACATCGTGCTTGATCCATTGCTGATCTTCGGATTCGGCTCTTTTGAAGGGTGGGGCATCCGGGGGGCGGCCATCGCCACCACTTCCGGTCGTGGCATCGCGGTCCTCTACCAGTTTTACCTGCTCTTTTTCAGCCGGAAACGCATACATCTCACGCGGATACATTTAAAACTGGATCTCAATGTGATGTGGAAACTGATCAAAATCTCTCTGGGGGGGATTGGCCAGAACCTGATCGCCACCTCTTCCTGGATCGGGATGGTCAGGATCATCTCGGTGTTTGGCAGCGTGGCACTGGCCGGGTATACCATTGCGATACGGATCGTCATCTTCGCCCTGTTGCCTTCGGCCGGACTGAGCAATGCCGCCTCTACCCTGGTAGGACAGAATCTCGGAGCGAAACAGCCCAAACGGGCGGAGAGATCGGTTTGGGTCACCGCCTGGGCCAACATGATCCTGCTGGCCATTTTAGGCTCCGTTCTGGTGCTATTCAGCGATACGTTCATCCGACTATTTATCAACGATCCCGAGGTGATAAGAAAAGGAGCAATTGGGTTGAAGATCATCAGCTCCGGGTTCATTGCCTATGGCCTCGGCATGGTGATGGTACATTCATTCAACGGTGCGGGGGATACGGTAACCCCTACCTGGATAAACCTTTGCTGCTTCTGGCTCTTTGAGATCCCACTGGCATGGCTGCTGGCGATCCCTTCAGGGATGGGGGAGACCGGTGTCTTTCTGGCTATCGTAGCCGCAGAGACGCTCATGACGCTCACCGCCTGGGCCCTCTTCCGGCGGGGAAGGTGGAAGTTGCGGGAGGTATAACCGCCTGTCTGCCAGATCTTGTACCTTTGCCCTTTCTATATTTCTTAATGACCTAATGACCTAATGACTTAATGACCTAATTTCCTAATTACTTACCCTCATCCCATGTTCTACCTCCAGGTCCTTCTCTCATTTCTGATAGCCGGCAGCTGGATTGCGGTGCTCACCCTGCTGGCTGAGCGGTTTGGGAGCAGGGTGGGGGGACTGATCGTCAACCTGCCCTCCAACATCATGATCACCCTGATCTTCATCTCTCTCTCGCATGGAATCGGGTTTGTTCAGAAGATGACACCGGCGATCCCCGTAGGCATGATGATCGATTCGATCTTCCTGGTGGTGTTCGTGCTGCTGCTTCGGTACAATTTACTTGTGAGCATCCTGGGATCGCTCGGCAGCTGGCTGCTGCTTGCGGTGCTGGCGAACCGATTTCACTGGGAATCGCTCTGGATCAATATCGCCAACTATTTCATCGTCACCATCATTGCCTATCTGTTCATTGAGTTCGGATGGAAAATCCCCGAAATGGACAAATCAAGAAAGCGGTATACACCAGGACAACTGGCCATCCGGACAGCCTTTGCAGGCGGGATTGTGGGAAGCGTGGTGTTTGTCTCCCATTTTGTCCCGGCCTATCTCACAGGCATTGTCAGCACCTTTCCGGCCGTTCTTTTTTCGTCGATGGTCATTCTGGCAGTGAACCAGGGACGAGAGTTTGCACAGGCAACCGGAAAAGTCATGATCCTCTCCTCTTCCAACATCGTGATCTATGCCATGGGAGTCTATTTCACCTACCCAATGATGGGAATTGTAGCCGGAACCATCGTTTCGTTTATCCTGGCCTTTTTGTGGGTGTTGTTGCTGAGTCCGGTGATGAAGCTGGTGAAGTAATTATGTGGTGATGGGGTGATGTGGTGCCATGGTGATATGGTGCCGTGGTGAGAGGGAAATTCTCTATTTTTGTGGTAAATCGAAATAACATGAAACGCATCCTTTTCCTTTTTCTTCTTTCCGTCTCACTGTTTTCCGGATGTTTGAATTACCAGAAGAATCTACCTCCGGGGCCCTGGCTCGGGGTGATCCGGATCGACAGCACACTTCCCGATATGGATCTTCCATTCAACATGGTGTATGAAAAGAACATTGAAATGGAAGCGATGTATGTGCTCAATGCCGGTGAGACGATTATGATCACCGAATTCGACCATCAGGGAGATTCCGTTTACATGAAGTTCCCGGTTTTCTCCAGCGAAATTGCAGCCATTTTCCGGCACGACTCCCTGGTTGGGCGTTACTATCCAAAAGGTACCGGCGAAGGCATCTCCTACGCTTTTTTTGCGGTTCCCGGGGAGAAAGACCGGTTTCCATGGCAAAACGAAAAACCGGAAACCGATCTGACGGGTCGCTGGTGGTTCATTGAGAATCCGGAATCATCGCAGCCTGACAGCCTGGTTGGGGAATTCGTGCAGGAGGGCAGCCGCATCACGGGAACCATCCTGAACCCTACAGGGGATTACCGCTACCTGGAGGGAAAAATCTCCGGTAAGCAATTCATGCTGTCGGCGATTGACGGGGCGCACACATTGATCCTCACAGCCCGCTTATCTCCCGAAGGTACGCTGGAGAACGGAAAGTTCATGGGCAGCCCCACCTGGCGGTCAACCTGGCGGGCAGTAAGGGATGAATTGGCTACGATCGCGAAGGGAGAGTCGCTGATCAGGCTGAAGCCAGACGTCCCCCCCTTCAATTTTTCCTTTCCTGACATTCAGGGAGACACAATTTCACTGTCGGATGACCGGTTCAAGGATAAGGTCGTAATCGTGCAGGCTGTTGGGACCTGGTGCCCGAACTGCCTAGATGAGGCGCTTTTTTACCGTGTCATCTACTCCGAATTCAAGGATCAGGGATTGGAGATCTTGGCGCTGAGTTTTGAGGACAAGACTTTTGAAGCGTCGGTCCCGAAGATGAAACGGTTCACCGAGCAAACCGGGATCGGATATCCCCTTCTGTATGCAGGTCCCAGGGGAAGAGAATCGATCCGGGCCGTTCTCTATCCTTTAGAAGGGGTCATGGCCTATCCGACCACGATGTTTATCGACCGCAAAGGAGAGATCCGGAAAGTGGAAACAGGCTTTTCAGGCCCCGGTACGGGCGCCCACTACGACCGGTTTGTGGATGATACGAGGCTGCTGATCAAGGAATTGCTGAGGGAGAGGTAACATTAATACGCCCATTTCAGCCACACTGAACCCCAGGTGAATCCGCCACCGAAAGCTGCCAGGATGATGTTATCCCCTTTTTTCAGCTGATTTTCCCATTCCCAGAGGCAGAGGGGAATGGTGGCGCCGGTAGTGTTGCCGTAACGCTGGATGTTGATCATGACCTGTTCCTTGTTGATGCCCATACGGCGTGCCGTAGCGTCGATGATACGGAGATTGGCCTGATGGGGCACCAGCCAGGCAATATCCTGGGAGGTCAGGTTATTCTTTTTCATGATATCCACAGAAACATCTGCCATTTTGGTGACGGCAAACTTGAATACCTGTTGTCCCTCCTGAAAGATAAAATGCTCCTTGGCATCTACTGTTTCATGGGAAGGGGGTTTAACCGATCCGCCGGCTTTCATATGAAGGTATGGCAAACCGGCCCCATCCGTACCAAAGAGGTAATCCATGATCCCTACCTCTTCCTCTGTCGGTTCGAGCAGAATGGCTCCGGCTCCGTCTCCAAACAGAACACAGGTTTCGCGGTTGGAATAATCGGTGATCGAAGACATTTTATCAGCGCCTACCACAATCACTTTACGGGCCGTTCCATTCACGATGAATTGCGAACCGGTTACCAGCGCAAACATCAATCCACTGCAGGCAGCATTGAAATCAAAGCTGAAGGCATTTTTAATCCCGCTTTTATGGGAGATGATGTTGGCGGTGGCAGGGAACATCATATCGGGTGTGACCGTAGCACAGATCAGGAGATCGATCTCTTCGGGACCGATCCCAGTTTTTTTCAACAACCCCTTTACAGCTTCCGCACCCATATCGGATGTCCCGAGTCCTTCTCCCTTGAGGATGTGTCTCTCCCTGATGCCTGTGCGCGTCATGATCCATTCGTCGGAAGTGTCCACCATCTGCTCGAGTTCCTTGTTTGTCAGGATATAGGGAGGAACCCATGCATGGATGCCTGAAATCTTGGCTCTGATCTTTGTCATAGAGTGTGGTTAGAAGTTGTTAATGGCATATTTTTCAAATGCCTGCTTGATCTTGTGGGGGAGCTTGGCATCATGAATGTTTTTGGATAAAAGAAGCATCTGCCTGATGGCTTTTCCATTGGAAATTCCATGTCCGACAATCACATTGGCATTGACACCCAGGATAGGGGCCCCACCATAGTTTTCATAGTTAAAGCGGTCGAGATACGAATCTTTGATTCCCCGCTTCACCATCACCCGGTACATCGCTTCGACCTGTTTCAACACGATATTTCCGACAAATCCATCGCAAACGATCACATCAACCCCGTCGCGAAAGAGATCCCTTCCTTCAACATTGCCAATGAAATTGAAATCTTTCGCCTCCTTCATTAACTGAAACGCAGATTGGGTGATCAGATTGCCTTTCTTTTCCTCTGCTCCGATATTTAATAAGCCAACCCGTGGATTTTTCACATGCTGAACGTGTTCTGCGAACAATGAGCCAAGCAACCCGAACTGGTACATCACATCAGGCTTGCTGTCGGGGTTGGTCCCCACGTCGATCAGGATCGACGACCCGCCGTTCTCTTTCGGGATGTAGGCAGGCGTACTCGGCCGGATGATCCCCTGGATGGTGTTTACGCTGTAAATTGCCCCAACCAGCATGGCGCCACTGCTTCCAGCACTGGCAAACGAGTGGATCTCCTTGTGTTTCAGCAACCGGAACCCGACAGCGATACTGGAATTGGGTTTTGACACCAACGCTTTGGTCGGTGATTCATCCATTTCAATCTGATCAGGGGCATCAATGATGTCAAAAAGAGCGGGATTCACATTTTCCTCCTGAAAGAAGGCAAGAATCAACTCTTTGTCACCAATCAGGACAATACGATCACTTTTTGGAAGTTCCTTCTGAACCAGTAAAGCCCCATGCAGCGTCGATTTTGGCGCGAAGTCTCCCCCGGAAACATCTAACCCGATCCGCATGATTATTCGGCTGCAGTTTTTTCGATGGCAGGCTTCCCTTTATAATATCCGCATTCGGGACAAACCCTGTGGTACAATACCGTTGCCCCGCAATTGGAGCATATGGTGAAAGTTGACACTTCTGCCTTGTAGTGAGTCCGTCGTTTATCTCTGCGTTGATTCGAAATTTTATGTTTCGGATGTGGCATAATGGTTTATTTATTAATTAAAAGATCGCTGTTCGCTGTTCGCTAGTTGTTATTTACTCTGTCATTCTTTCCTGTCCGCTCGTCCTTGTCTTCATCCCTGATCTCATTGAGTTTTTCCCATCGTGGATCAAGTGCCCTTTTCCGGAGAAACTGGTTCAGCCGGGCAAGCATATCGGGATTGCAGGTGCTCTTCCCTTGTTCATCCTCCGGATGCACCCTTTTCATCGGCAGCAACAGATGGATGTATTCATAAAGGAATGGCGACACATCAAAAGAGGTCTCCGATTCGGGAATGATCAAGATCTCATCGTCCAGCTCTGAAAATTCTTCTCCGAATTTCACGATCAACCGCTCGTTTCCAGAGATGGGGATCGCAACGGGTTCGTTGCACCTGTCGCAGGGAATCGATACACTTCCATCGATGGAGAAATGGAAAAGAAGCATCCGCTCTTCCTTTTCCAGATCGATATGAACCGAAAAAGTTCCATGGTGAATCTCTCCCTGTTGAAAATGTTCAAAGAACGTATCGTCGATCTGTAAATCGTACCGGTGTGTCCCGGGTTTCAGCCCCCGAAAAGGGATGATAAATGAATCTAAGGGTTTCACAGTACGGTTTTTACAAAAAGAGGGCAAAATTACACATTATAATTATGAATAACAAATAGCGTTATTTGCCATCAAATACATATGTTTGCACAATCATTCCAAAAAGCTTACCGCTATGTTCAACAAACTCATCACACTGCTGCTTCCTTTTATGCCCAAGAAACTTGTCTGGATTTTTTCCAGAAAATACATTGCCGGTGAAACACTTAACGATGCCGTTCGTGTTTGCAAAGAGCTGAACGGTTCCGGGATGATGGTGACCATTGACTTGCTTGGGGAGTTCATCACTAGCCTGGATGAGGCAACCGCTTACAAGAATCAATACCTCGAGATCATCGAACGTGTTCAGAGTGAGCAGATTGACGGGAACTACTCCCTTAAACCCACGATGTTTGGATTGCTTATCGACGAAGAGGTTTGTTACCAGAATATCAGGGAGATTGTGGCGAAAGCTGTTTCGTTCAACAATTTCGTCAGGATCGACATGGAAGATTCCCAATGCACCGACCGTGAGATCCATCTGTTCAGACGGTTGAAACAGGAGTTCCGGGAACATGTGGGACTGGTCTTCCAGGCTTATATGAAACGGACACTCCAGGACATCAAGAATCTTCAGGATCTGCATGCTGCTGATAACCAGTTGAATTTCCGCCTGTGCAAAGGGATCTATGTTGAGCCGGAAGCCATTGCCTATAAAAAATACACTGAAATCAACGATCATTTTCTTCTTGACCTGGAGTATATTTTCCAGCAGGGAAACTATCCGGGGATTGCCACACATGACAAGGCCCTTGTGGAGGGAGCCTATCAGTTGATCAGCCAATACCAGGTGCCTGTGAAAAACTATGAATTCCAGATGCTTTACGGGGTAACGCCGGAGTTGCGGAAGAGTATCGTTGATAAAGGCCATCGCCTGAGGGTCTATGTCCCCTTTGGAAAGGACTGGTTTGGCTATTCCACCCGCCGACTGAAAGAGAATCCAAAAATGGCCACCCATATCATCAAGGCGATTTTTATCAAAGGATGATGTCATCCGCAAATTTCAGAGTGATACCACTATCCCGGCCGAAATAAAATTTTCAAGCTGCACCTCTTCCCTTACCTGCTCTTCATAGTAGATCCTTGTCTGGATGCGGATCCGGATCAGTTTCGCTAATTTGATCCCAAGGTTGTTCCTCAGGGAGATGTCCGGAGGAAGGTTGGTATTCTTGAAGATCAGCAGGTCACAATCCCAGTGTAACCATTTCAGAAGGTCGTGGTCGATCAGAAGCTGAAATGAGAGACCGTATTCAAACATCCCCTTTTTCCCTTTCGGAACGCCATGGAAAATGTCAGTCCCCAGCGTTTCGTAAATCTCTTGATCGCGCACCCAGGTCAGTTTAGCACTGGTTACACCGATGCTGAGAGAGCCAAACATTGGCCATTTCAACTGGACCCCTCCGGTAAAAAGGGCTGTCAGGGGCGTGAGGAATGAGGCAGCCAGCGTGCGAACCATCTCTCCGCTGTCGTTGACAGAAAAGTTATACAGGTTGAAAAGACGGGTTGAGACCAGTGCAGAAAGAAACGCACTTTGTTTTTTCCCGAACCGGTATTCCATCCGGGTTTCAAACTGATTGTCATCAATATGAAACCGTGATAGCGAGTCAAATAAATATTGAAATCCAAGATGGTGTGTCACCTTCTCTGTAAACCGGAAACGGGATTTTGTCTCTCCCTGACATTGATAAACCAGGTCCTGCACCAGGATCACCTGGTTGGCATTCAGGTCATGCCCCCAGTTATGGTAGAGGCCTCCTGAAAGAAAAAACGAATAGTCCATTTTCTGTATGATCTTCAACCTTAGAAAAGTGAGCAGAGTGTCTTCCGGAAGGGCAAGAACCGAAACGTTGTTCCGCTCCTTCCATACCAATTGCTGTGCCCCTGAAAAATGTGGCATGACCACCATGCACAGCGCCATCCCGACTGCCACCTGCCTTCTCCACATCCTTTGCCTTTCATCCTTATGGGTTCAATTGAACTGAAGAACTTTCCGGTTCCGGAGGTTCAGGTTCCACTCTTTCTGAAGGTCAATGCAAAGAAATAGCGGCTGAATCCGGACAGAATGATTTTTGTTGATCCACTCCCTGATCGAGAACAGACGGTCATTGTACCTCCCCAGAAATGTTGCCCAGCAAACCATCACAAAACAGGTGGCGATTGAAGTGTCCGTTTTAGTCCCGGCATACAGCGGCACCATGCAGTTCCTCAGTTGCCGGAGGGTAAACAGGGAACTTCCTGAGCCCAGGGTATCTTCAGGCAGCAACCTGGCGAAATTCTCATTCAGCCAACGGCAAGGGGTTGTATCCCTAGACACGTTCATGTTGCCGTTATGATCAAAAACCATCATGCCTGGAACATGCGTTCGAAAAACGGAATCCCGCATACAGGCAAAAAAGGAGGCGGTATCCTTAAAAATGAAGGTGTTTTCATTGGAATATCCCCGTTTCTCCATAAAATGCATGATCCTTTCCGGCGTCTCCTCCCTTGGCTGATGGATGCCATACCGGAACAGGAGGATCTGGTGGCACGAGGCGAAGGGCATTGCCATTCCCAGGATGATGAAAGGAACCGGTAATCGTTTGGTGGAATTTGCCATGACCCGGGGATCTTCAGGTTATTTTTGATAGAGCTTTACTGGGATCGTGTTCATGCCCCACGATTCCATGAGATCCGTGTTGATCAGGTAGATCTTCGGGTTGACTTCAGTATTCTTTCTGACCGCTTCGCAGGTGCCAAAGACATTGTCATTGATCTTTCCCAAAAAAGTGGCCCAGCAACCAACCAGGATGATGTCGGCATTTCCGGTGTCCATCACAGCCTGTTGGGTAAGGGGTTGCACCAGTCCGTTCAGTTCAGGGAGTGAGAAGGAGGTGTCGATCACCACCGGCTGCCCGGGTGTGAAACGGACGCCGTAATCGAAGGTGATGCCGGCACAGTATCCGCTGTCGTTGATGACAATCAATCCTCCCTTCGGTGTGAAGTAGGAAACACTAGGGAAATGATGAATCCGCTTAATAAGTTCATAGAAAGAGATACTGTCTTTCAGGATAAAGGAGCCGTCGTATTCTGGCACTCCCCGTTTATCGAGGAAATCCCGGACACTTTTTTCTGTCTGAATGGAGGGATTCCTGATCCCTTTTAAACGAAGGTACATGGTTTTACAGCCAACTCCTGAACCCAATAAAATAAGTAGTGCCATCAGGGCAAAACAGCCTTTGTTCAGTTTTTTTTGCATAGCCGATTGTGTGTGGATCTGACAAATGGAGAAAAGAGGGGGATCCGTCGGGCATTCTTGACGATATGGCGACCATTGGATCCCGCCTCTGTTAGCTTATCCTGTCAAGTTGTTATCAAGGTTTCATTCGTTGAATGGATCATTGGAACTGAAAGGTTATGATATAGGCATCGTCCTGAAATTGAACCGGATAATTCCCCGCTTTGATCACGATAGGTATTGAGGCACCAAGCTCTCGGGAGAGACTCTCAGGCAATTCGGTATCATCTTCAAGAGTAATGGAGGATTTTTCCTGAAAATACTGAAGTGTATTTCCACTTTCATAGTTTTTCAGCGCTGAATGTGTCACCCGCAGCTGCAGTTGGCCTTTATCCAATTGCATACTAATCGGACAGCCTCCTTCACCAATAACCGGATCCTCTTTCTCCGTCCCAAAATTTATGTTGAAGCAAAGACCGAATTCTCTGAGGCATTGAAGTTTCGGCCGGTGAAAGATAATGGTCAGTTTCACCCATACTCCAACGGGAGAGGTGAAAGCCATGGCGGAAGATCCTGGGAGTGAATGAAAATCCGTTGCAAAGGAGACTCCCGTGAATAATAAGAGATTTGTCAAAATCAATAATACGTGTTTTTTCATGGTTCTGTTTTTTTTTGTTTTCAGTGTATTTTCCCGCACGAATCATCCGGCTGCGGTAACCGGGTTGACCTGCATGTTTTGGAAGTCCGGTCCCGACTACCCTGAAACCCGATTCATCAAGCGGTTTTCAGATGTTCAGTGCGATGCGTTTCTCCATGTTCCTCCCGTTTTCGTTCCACACCTGGTTTTTTAACATTAATCAGGTTTAGAGGCAAAAGGTTTAACAATTCACCGGTTTTTTTTTGCTGATCTCCGGATAAAAAGTGTTAACGAAGTAGCAATCACTGTTTTAGAGAAAAGGCTTTGAAATTGTCTCAAAAATTTTTAGTATCTTTGCAACCGAATTCAGTTTTGGGTAAAATTTTGAAGAAAACTATGGAAAAAGTAAAAGTTCTATTTGTTGCGCAGGAGATCACACCCTATTTAAAAGAGACATCCATGAGCCTGATCGGGAGGCATCTCCCTCAGGGAATCCAGGAAAGGGGGAAGGAAATTCGTACCTTCATGCCACGTTTCGGGAACATCAACGAACGTCGCAACCAGCTTCATGAAGTGATCAGGTTATCGGGAATGAACCTGGTGATCAATGATGCCGACCACCCCCTGATCATTAAAGTTGCTTCTATTCAACAGGCCCGGATGCAGATCTATTTCATCGACAACGAAGATTACTTTTACCGGAAATTCACTTTCCGGGATAAAGGCAACAAATTTTTCGTTGACAACGACGAGCGGACCATCTTCTTTGCCCGCGGGGTGCTTGAGACAGTGAAGAAATTGAGCTGGAGGCCGGATATTGTCCACTGTCATGGCTGGATGACAAGCCTGCTCCCCTTGTACATTAAAAAAGCCTTTAAAGACAATCCCCTGTTCACTGAATCGAAGGTGATCGTTTCTCTTTACAATGACGACTTCTCCGAGATGTTTCACAAGGATTTCGGCGCAAAACTCAAGCTGAACGGGATCACAACGAAAGACCTTAAACACTACAAGACGCCATCTTACGTTAGTATTATGAAAACAGCCATCGATTTTGCCGATGGACTCATCCTGGGATCACCCGATATAAATCCGGAATTGCTTGATTATGTCAGAGAATCGGAAAAACCGTTGCTTGAAAACCAGCCGATGGACAACTATATTGATGCCTACTCTGATTTCTATGATGAGATCCTGGTAACAGAAACGATCACTGTTGAGTAATATTCATCCTTAAACTCCGGCACTTGAAATCACTTCCCACACTTGTGTTTCGATCCATCTGGATTGGTCTACTGATTTCGCTCCTGGTTGTTTCCTGTAACAAAGACCCTTATGAGCTGGGGGTCGATCTCGTTCCCCCTACCGATACTCTTTATGTAGGGGTCATTGATACTATCACGGTTGAGGCTTATTCGGAACTTGAGGATTCAATCCGGACGGATGAGTTGAGCGCCCTGGTTCTTGGATCGGTGCTGGATCCTGTCTTCGGCAAGACAACGGCCAGTTTTTACACACAATGCCTGATCACTTCGGAAGATGTGAATTTCGGGACCAACCCGCAGCTTGATTCCCTGGTTCTGATGCTTCAGTATTCCAGTGTTTACGGGGATACAAATTCACTGCTGCAGGTTCGTGTTTTTGAGGTGAGCGAGGATTTGGAGATTGATTCGAGCTACTACTCCAACCAGTCGGCGCAAACCTATGGATTGGAACTGGCGAACATCACGTTCTTACCCCGGCCTCACGATAGCGTGAGTGTTTTCGGCGTGAAACAGGCTCCACATCTTCGGATCAACCTTTCAAACCAGACCAAATACCTTGGCAACAAGATCCTGGATGCCCCCGAAGATGTCTTTTCTTCCTATTCTGAATTCATCAAATTCATCAAGGGACTTTATGTGGAAGCGATCCCGGTGAATTCACGCGGCGCCATCATCAATTTTGAGGCATCGGATGATCTCTCCAAACTCGTTCTCTATTTTCACAACGACAACCAGGGCGATTCACTTTACTTCGAGATGCCGATCAATGATTACGGCGCCCGTTTCAACACGTATGACCATCACGGATACCTTGAAGCCAGTCCCGATTTTAAACAGCAGGTATTGTACAATGATACCAACCTGGGAAAGAACCAGCTTTTTCTGCAGACCATGGCCGGAGTCAAGGTCAGGCTGAGGTTGCCGTATATCAAGGACTTGAAGAACCTTGGCTCCATTGCGATCAACAATGCGGTGCTGACCTTCACCAATCCCAGCTCCGACACCACCTGGTCGCCTCCATCCTCCCTGGCCATCTATAAGGTGGACTCCACGGGAAAACTGGGCCTGTTGACAGATGCGAGTGAGTCCTCAAGCTATTTCGGGGGAAGCTACAATACCGACGACAGAACCTACTGGTTCCGGATCACGCGCCACATCCAGCGGTTGCTGATCTACGACACCCTGACCAACTATGACCTCTGTGTTTATGCTGCAAGCCCGCTCATCCGTTCCCCTTTTACAAACCGTGTGGTCCTTTATGGAACAGACCCCTTTTATAGCCCATCTCCCGGAGATCAATTGCACTTGCATATCACCTATACAAAGAAGTAGTTGTTACGCTATTTAATTCCCCTGTTTTAGCTTACATTTGTAGCAATTATCTAAACAAATCAGGTTATGTGTGGAATAGTGGCATACATGGGGCCCAGGGAGGCGTTCCCGGTTCTTATGAAAGGATTGCACCGGCTTGAGTATCGCGGTTACGACAGCGCCGGTGTTTGTATGTTGAACAATGATCTGAATATCTATAAATGCCAAGGGAAGGTTTCCGACCTTGAAGAGCATGTCCGTGGCAAGGATGTCTCGGGAAACATCGGGATGGCACATACCCGCTGGGCGACACATGGAGAACCCAACCAGGTCAATGCACACCCGCACTTTTCCCAGAATAAGAGCCTGGCCATCATTCACAATGGTATCATAGAGAATTACGCGGCCTTACGCAGCGAGCTGATCAACCGGGGATACACCTTTGCCAGTGATACCGACACGGAGGTGCTGATCCACCTGATTGAAGATATTAAGACCAATGAGAAAGTGCCGTTGCAGGAGGCGGTCAGGATTGCCCTTAACCAGGTGATCGGCGCCTATGCCATCGTCGTTCTTTCAAAGGCAAATCCCAACAAGATCATCGCTGCCCGCAAAGGGAGCCCCATGGTGGTTGGGATCGGACAGAATGAGTATATTATCGCTTCCGATGCCACACCGATCATCGAATATACCGATAATGTGGTTTTCCTTGATGATGAAGAGATCGTTATCATCCGGAGGAACGAGAAGATCAAGATCCTTACGATAAAAAACCGCGAAATAACTCCTTATATCCAAAAACTGAAATTAAGTCTCAGTGCAATTGAAAAAGGCGGTTTTGATCATTTCATGCTGAAAGAGATCTTTGAACAACCACGATCGATTTTTGACAGTATGCGGGGCCGGCTGCATCTCGACCAGGGGTTGGTCACTCTGGGGGGGATACGGGATTACGAACAGAAGCTTCTCAACGCCAAACGGATCATCATCACTGCCGCCGGCACCTCCTGGCATGCCGGCCTGGTTGGGGAATACCTGATTGAGGATCTTGCCAGGATCCCGGCTGAGGTGGAATATTCATCCGAGTTTCGCTACCGCAACCCGGTCATTTCCGAAGAGGATGTCCTGATCGCCATTTCGCAGTCGGGAGAGACGGCCGACACACTGGCGGCAATTGAACTTGCCAAATCCAAAGGAGCCACCGTCCTGGGGATCTGTAATGTGGTTGGTTCCTCGATCGCACGAGCAACCCATGCCGGAGTGTATACCCATGCCGGACCTGAGATCGGGGTGGCATCCACCAAAGCATTCACCGCCCAGGTGGCTGTGCTCACCCTGCTGGCCATGCTTCTGGCTCAACGCAAAGGGACCGTACCCCGGTCACATTTCCAGAGACTGCTGACTGAACTCTTCACAATCCCCGATAAGGTGGAACAGACCCTTAAATTAAATGACCAGGTAAAGGAGATCGCCCGGATCTATAAGCATGCCAACAATGCCCTCTACCTTGGCCGGGGATTCAACTTTCCTGTAGCCTTGGAAGGGGCTCTGAAACTGAAGGAAATTTCCTACATCCATGCAGAAGGCTATCCCGCTGCCGAGATGAAACACGGACCTATCGCCCTGATCGACGACCAGATGCCGGTTTTTGTGATCGCTACACGCAGAGGTACCTACGAAAAGGTGATCAGCAACATCCAGGAGGTAAAGGCAAGAAAAGGAAAGATCATCGCCATCGTGAATGAAGGGGATGAAACGGTTAAAAAACTGGCCGATCACACCATTGAAATCCCCGAAACCGAAAAGATCCTGGTACCGCTGATCGCCACCATTCCCCTCCAGCTCTTATCCTACCATATGGCAGTAATGCGGGGTTGCAACGTCGATCAACCCCGCAATCTGGCAAAATCGGTCACGGTAGAGTAGAATTCAATAAAACCATTCCATCCCTCCCGGACGTTGCTGACCTTCGAAAACGTTAATTATTGGCTGATTTATAGCCTTTGATCAGGATCGGATAGAGGTTTACGATCAACCCCATCGATTTGCATTTGTTGATCACCTCATTCAGCGTATGGGTCGATAATGGTCCTTCCAATGGTGGGGCATCGCCAATCACAAGCATCATCCTTTTTGAGGAGGAGCTCCAGTTCAAATAGTCAACAGTCTGATAGATCCCATCATACACTGATTCGGGGGTATCCCCTCCGCCATATACATAGATATCGTTAATAAATGTTCTGACGGTGCTGTATGACGTGGTGAAGGGCGTGTAGTTATACCAGCCTGTCGGATCTTCATTGGCATCATTGTAGACAGCGGCTGCCAGCCTGGTGCTGGACGGAAGGATATCGATGATGTCCTGAACCGCTGCTTTCACCTCTGCAATGTCATCCCACATGCTGTAAGTGTCGTCAATCAGGAAAACCAGGTCGGTTCCGGAGTGGGCATTGTCCATGATGACCTCCATGATGATACCGGGGACCTGACTGGCAGAGGTAGCGTCGTAACGCCTTCCATTGGTATAGTCGGCAAGAGCCGTAAAGGCTTCATCCGCCGTGAGCATGGTGGTTTCACCCATAATTGGCGTACTCATCTCCGTTGTCTCATCACCCCGGTAAGCAACGATTCGGTAAAAATAATACGAACCTGAGAATACGTCCAGATCTTCATAGCTAACGGAGGAGACTGTAGCGATCAGGTGATAACTCAGATTTGCTGGATTGACCGACAGGGAAGGGTCTGCATCCGTCCTGTAGATAAAAT
>Ga0208828_1000183_pt1 | contig 28863 bp, 30 predicted proteins | sample Kivu_160m_FD_185487 | JGI IMG/M metagenome (GOLD analysis project Ga0208828, IMG submission 185487) | Freshwater microbial communities from Lake Kivu, Western Province, Rwanda to study Microbial Dark Matter (Phase II) - Kivu_160m (SPAdes)... | ecosystem: Environmental > Aquatic > Freshwater >... | reverse complement strand
ACATATTGGTGATATAGTGGTAAATTATAGTAGTTAGCAGTCTTAGTGGGAGAGTGCTAAAAATGCTTAAAGGTCTGACTCCGAGAAGAGAAACTGTTCTGAAGATAATAGTCAGCGAATATATTGATACGGCGGTGCCTGTATCTTCGGAGACTATTTTCCGTAATTATAAGCTAGGGGTAAGTCCGGCGACTATTCGCAATGACATGGCATATCTTGAGAAGGAGGGTTATATTGCTAGACCGCATACATCGTCCGGCAGTGTGCCCTTAGACAAAGGCTATCGACATTATGTGGAGTCTTTGGCTAAAGAAGCCGAGCTTCCCTTAGAGGAGCAATATCGAATTCGGAAACTTTTCCGTGAAATGGAAGAGGAATTTGAGAGACGGCTTAAGCTGGCAGCAACTATTGCGGCGCGCCTGGTGAGAAATGCGGCTCTGGTCACTTTTCCTAAATCAACGCAATGTCGGTTCAGGCACTTGGAGTTGGTAGCCTTGCAAGAGTTTGCAATTCTCATGGTTTTGGTGCTCAGCGAGGCAATAATAAAGCGGCAGCTTTTGTCTTTCGAAGAATCAGTCACCCAGGAGCGGCTAACAAGTATGACCAACAAATTGAATGCTACTTATCTGGGATTAACAAGCTCAGAGATTTTGGCTAAGAAACCAGAACTTACCTCGGAAGAGGAACAAGTGTCTAAGGCTGTGATTGATATAATGACTGCTGAGGATGATTTGGAATACGAGGAACCTTACCTTGATGGATTGCGCTTGATGTTAGGGCAACCTGAGTTCGCTCACAAGGACAGGATGTTGAGCATTATGGAGTTAATGGAGACTAACGAATGGCTCGCATCTGCTTTTGCCCACCAGTCGAGCGATATTGGAGTGAAAGTTGTGATTGGCGGGGAGAACCGAGACGAGACACTGCGTGATTTGAGCTTAGTTTTCAGTCGCTATGGTATTCCTGGTCGGGTAGGTGGTACCATCGGAGTCATTGGTCCAACACGGATGGATTACAACAGGGCTATTTCTACAGTTGACTATATGTCCGCGATATTAAGCGATCTGGTAGCTGGAGTTTACCGTGACGATTAGTGGTGCCGTAAGGAGGTTTTTATATTGGTTGAAGGAGATAGAGTAGTGCCTGATGGTGAATTGAATGAACTGGCCGAAGAGGATATTGAGTCTCTAAAAGAAGCACTTGCACAGGAGAAGGAGAAAGCTGAGCGATATTTAACCAACTGGCAGAGGACTGAGGCTGATTTTAGAAATTATAAAGCGCGTGAGGAGCAGGGGAAAAAAGATTTGATTGACTGGGCAAACTCCACACTGATTTGCGACATATTGCCGGTGCTGGATGCTTTTGACCGTGCTTTTGAAGGGGTTAGTCCTGAGGATAAGGAACTCAGCTGGATTACCGGCTTCAAACAAATTCAGAAGATGTTATTTGATGTATTGAGTAAACATGGGCTGGCAGAAATGAATTGCGTAGGTGAGGCATTCGACCCGAGCTTTCATGAAGCAGTAGCCCAGCAAAAAGGTGCGGAAGGTGTAGTACTTGATGAGTTTCGGAAGGGATACAAACTTAAGGACAAGTTACTTCGGGCTTCACAGGTGGTGGTGGGTGGTGGTGATGAATCGTCGACCGCGGAAGCGGCTGAACAAGTTGAGGAAGATTTAACAGGGGGAACAGGGTAGAAAGACGAAAATAGCCATAAAAACTAGTGTCAGAAGGAGGAAAAGATGGGCAAAACAGTTGGTATTGATTTAGGCACCACATTCAGTCTGGTAGCTGTTATCGAGGGCGGTGAGCCGAAGGTAATCCCCAATACTGAGGGGGAAAGGCTTACGCCTTCAGTAGTTGCTATTGATAAGAAGGGTGAACGGCTGGTAGGCTTATTGGCAAAAAGGCAGGCGATTACCAATCCCGAGAACACTATTTTCAGTGTAAAAAGGCTCATGGGGCGCAAATTCAAAGACGCTGAAGTCCAGAATGATATAAAGCGGCTGCCTTACAAAATAGTCGAGGCTAGCAATGGCGATGCCTGGGTGGTGATGGGGGGCAAGCAGTACAGTCCACCGGAAGTTTCGGCTATGATTCTGCAGAAGTTGAAGATCGATGCTGAAGCTTATCTCGGCGATAAGGTTACCGATGCAGTTATTACAGTGCCGGCCTACTTTAATGATAGTCAGCGCCAGGCGACTAAAGATGCTGGCACCATTGCGGGACTAAATGTTATACGTATAGTAAATGAGCCAACCGCTTCGGCTTTGGCTTATGGACTTGATAAAAAGGGAGAGGAGACTATCGCTGTCTATGACCTCGGCGGCGGCACGTTTGATATTTCCATACTCGAGCTTGGTGAAGGTCAATTCCAGGTCAAGTCAACCAATGGGGACACTCATCTAGGCGGCGACGATATTGACCAGAGAATTATGGACTGGCTATGTGATGAGTTTAAGAAGGAAGCGGGTGTGGACTTGAGACAGGACAGGATGGCGCTGCAGCGGCTAAAAGATGCTGGCGAGAAAGCCAAGCGTGAGTTATCCACAGTGGGGCAGACGGATATAAACTTGCCCTTCATCACGGCGGACGCTTCCGGCCCCAAGCATTTGAACATAAATCTGACCCGAGCCAAGCTGGAGCAGTTATCCATGGACTTGCTGGAGAAGAGCATAGAACCCTGCCGCAAAGCGCTGGCCGATGCCAAACTTACTGCAGCTCAGATAACCGATGTGATTCTGGTTGGTGGTCAAACAAGAATGCCAAAGGTCCAGGACATGGTTCGTCAGTTTTTTGGCAAGGAGCCGGTTAAAGGCGTCAACCCTGATGAGGTGGTGGCATTGGGGGCTGCTATACAGGCAGGTGTGCTTAAGGGAGACGTCAGAGATGTACTCCTGCTTGATGTCACACCGCTTACTTTGAGTATTGAAACGCTGGGTGGTGTGGCCACGCCGCTTATCCAGCGAAACACTACTATTCCTACCAAAAAGAGCCAGATTTTCAGCACGGCATCAGACAACCAACCCAGTGTGGAAATTCATATACTGCAGGGAGAACGTCCCATGGCAGCGGATAATCGGACTCTGGGTCGTTTTATACTTGACGGTATTTTGCCAGCGCCGAGGGGCATACCTCAGATTGAGGTTAGCTTTGATATCAATGCCAATGGTATTTTGGAAGTTCGGGCGCAGGACAAGGGGACTGGTAAGGAGCAGAAGATTACCATTACTGCCTCCAGTGGTTTGAGCAAGGATGAGGTGGATAAGATGGCCAAGGAAGCCGACGCTCATGCTGCTGAAGATACCAGGAAAAAGGAAGAGGTGGAAACTAGAAATATGGCTGACACCTTAGTCTATACTGCGGAACGAACGCTGCGCGAACAAGGAGACAAGATCCCTGCAGACTTAAAACAGGAAGTGGAGGGCAAGATAGCTGCGGTGCGTTCGGCTCTTCAAGGTACAGATACAAATTATGTTCGCAGTACAACGGAGGAGCTATCTCAGACGATGCAAAAGATTGGTGCTGCTGTTTATGGGCAAGCTGGAGCGCCACCTCCTCCCGGCGAAGCTCCTGGTGGCGAGTCTCCTGGTGAGCCTCCTGGTGGTGAAGAGGGCACGGTAGAAGGCGAATTCAGGGAAGTATAGAACCTCTTCGTTCTTGGTACTGGCTACTGTAGCGGCGGTTTGGTTGCATTTAATGCAACATTCGCCGCTTCGGTTTTAGTGGGGTAAAATATTTTTGGCAAGACAACTGAAATCAATAATTCGACGCTTCTTTATATTGACAGTATAGCTAAAAGTTAATAATATAGGCAGAAATCTAGATTGAAGGGGGATCTATTTACATGGCGAAGAAAAGTATAACTATCAGTGGTGCCGCTATGGGGATATTAGCCATAGTGGCTGGTATCTTGATTCTGATATGGCCTTCTTTTGTTCAGTGGATTATCGGCATCTTTCTTATCGTATGGGGTATTTTGGCTGTTATAAATAAGTAACCTTATCCCTGTTTGGTGCCAGCAGCATTTAATTTGGCCAAAGTGCATTGTTAATTTTGAAAAGGAGGTAGTTTTGTCATGTTTTCTTTGCAAGTGGCCGGTTTAGTGTGGGGAATAATAACCCTTATATTCGGCATCATAGTGATGATTTTCCCCAGGATTCTCAACTATATAGTGGGCATTTATCTTATCATAGTTGGGATAATGGCTATTATCGCTGCAATATAGCTTGATAGAAAGCCAATCAATTTATCGTTGCCGCTTCATTCGAAGTGGAGTTAGCTTTGTTTCTGCTGGTGGTTGTGCTAGGCTAAGGTATGCTCTATTTCGGCACATGTGGTTTCAGCTATAATGATTGGGCAAATAACTTCTATCCCCGTGGGATGCCACGCCGGGAATGGCTTGGTTACTATGCCCGGGAATTTAACTCTTTAGAGCTGAATTCTACGTATTATGCTTTGCCAAAGCCTTCTGTTGTGGAAGCTATGATTGACAAGACTGGGGAAGGTTTCTTGTTTTCAATTAAGGCGAATCAGGAGATGACGCATCATCGTCAGCAAGATAGCAGTGTTTTCGTGGCTTTTGTTAATATGCTCCAACCTTTTATCGATGCCGGTAAGCTGGGCTGCGTGTTAGCTCAGTTTCCGTATAGCTTTGGCTGTAGCAGTCAGAATCGTGATTATCTGGCGCTTTTCCGCGAGCGGCTAAGGGATTTACCATTGGTGGTGGAATTTCGCCACACTCAATGGCTGAAGTCGGAGGTCTTTGATTGGCTGCGAAATCATAATATTGGTTTTTGCTGTGTTGATGAGCCGCAGTTGCCCAATCTCTTGCCGCCTTTGGCTGAGTTTACTAGCAATACTGGCTATGTGCGTTTTCACGGGCGTAATGCAGCCAAATGGTGGCAGCATGAGCACGCTTATGAAAGGTATGATTATGCGTATTCAGTAGAAGAATTGAGAGAATGGCTGCCGAGGATAAGCAAGCTGAACAACCTAACTGAAAAGGCTTTTATCTTTGCCAATAATCACTGGCGTGGCCAGGCGATAGGCACTATACGCCAGTTACGTTTAATGCTTGACTAGTTTGCTTTCATAGCTAGCATAGGCTAGAATGATTTTTACGGTATATAAGGACAGGTTTGCAGGATGGTCAATTTTACTGAGCTTAATGAGCGTTTGAAGCAAGAGCAGATGCAGTTAAGTTCTGAGCTTCAGCAGTTGAAGGCTGAGGAAAAATCTGCCGATGAACAGCGGGAAGGCAGCCCCTTTGGTAAGAGGGAGGAAGGGGCTACTGAAGCTTTTGAGTTGGAGAAGAGGATGATTTTGGAGAGGCGGTTGACTGATGCTCTAGCTGAGGTTGAGCGCGCTCTGAAAAAATATGAATCTGGGACATATGGTATATGCGACCTGTGCGGTCGGCCCATAGAGCCAGCCAGGCTTGAAGCATTGCCACAAGCGAATCTATGTATTGGGTGTAAAGCAAACCAGGCGAAGAATGCCAGAAGTAGAACGACAAGGTAGTGGGTGGCGAGGAGGACTATTCCTCATCATTGCTGCCTTTGTGGTTTCCTTAGACCAGATAAGCAAGTCGTGGGTCAACTCTCATTTGGATCTCTATGAAACGATTCCTCTTATTGGCTGTCTGAGTTTGACTCATGTACGCAATACTGGTTCAGCATTTGGTCTTTTCGCCAACCAGGCTTTCCTATTAGCTCTGGTATCTATAGTCGGGTTAGTGACTATTCTGCTTTTCTATCGTTATCTGTCTAAGTCTAATATTTTGGGTATCTTGGCTTTGAGTTTGGTTTTTGGTGGTGCTGTGGGTAATCTGATAGACCGAATGCGTTTTGGTTATGTGACCGATTTTATCGACGTTCGGCTGTGGGGCGATTTTCACTGGCCGACATTTAATGTTGCTGATTCAGCTATAACAGTTGGTAGCATAGTGCTGGTTATTTTTATTTTTTTGGTATTTAGGAAGGGAGATGGTAAGTCATCTGGAGCCAGAAGTTAGGATATTGCAGGTTGTCGAGTCAGCTATTCGCCTGGATAAATACCTGGTTAAGGAATATCCCGGGTTGTCACGCTCTCATCTTCAGAGATTGATTGAGCAGGGATATATTTTAGTTAATGATTGTGTAGTCAGAGCAAGCCAGAAGCTGCATGTCGGGGATAAGGTTTGTGTTGTGTTGCCGCCTCCAGAGCAGCTATCGCTTGTTGCCGAGTCTATCCCTGTTGATGTGGTTTATGAGGATGATGACCTTCTGGTGATAAACAAACCGGCTGGGTTAGTTGTACATCCATCCCCGGGGCATACCACACATACTCTGGTCAACGCACTTTTAGCTCGTTGCCCGGGTTTGCTTGATTTTGGCGATGCCATGCGGCCGGGTATAGTTCACCGTTTGGATAGAGATACCTCGGGATTGATGATTATTGCCAAAAATAGCTCTGCCCAGCAATGTCTTATTAGCCAATTCAAGGCACGGTCAGTATCCAAGGGTTACCTTGTGCTGGTTAAAGGTAAACTGACTCCGAATCAGGGTATTATAGATGCTCCCCTTGGGCGTGACCATTCCAATCGCAAACGGATGGCGGTAGTAGCTGGTGGCAGGCAAGCCAGGACTAGATATAAGGTTAAGGAATATCTGGGTGATTATACTTTGCTTGATGTTGCCACCGAGACAGGACGGACACACCAGATACGGGTCCATTTATCAGCCATAGGCTATCCAGTTGTCGGCGACACGGTATATGGTGTAAGGTCGGGTTGTGTTAAGCGACAGTTCGTCCATGCCTATCGATTGGGTTTCCGTTTACCTTCCAATGGGGAATGTCGGGAGTTCACCTGTGAATTGCCTCCAGACTTGAGACAGGCTATGAGGCTCATAGCTGGGTAAAGGTTAAAAAATTTTACCTTTTCTTATTGCCAATGCACGGATAATGTGTTAAATTGTACTTGAAGAGAGGTATCAAAGATGAAGGGTGCTGATAAGTCTTTTGAACAAATTAAGAGGGGTCAAATGGGGCGTGAGAGTGAGTTAATGTCACAACTGCTTGGGAAAAGCGAGTTTGGCGATCTGGAGACCTTTGAAGCTGATTCCGCTGTTAGGCGGAATGAGTTACTATTTAAAATCCAAACCGATATGGAGGATACAAAGAATGCCTTGAAACAGGCTGAACAGCTAGCTGATCGGCTCAGGCGAAGGTTGAGTGAGCTTGAAGGCATGTACCGTATCCTGACCAAAAAGTAAGAGTCCGGCATTAATCTATAACCGTTTTCTGTGTCTTTCAAAGATATTTCCTGGTTACATTAGCCTTATGGGGTGGGTTGTTATATTTAGTAAATACGGTCACTTGTGGTAAAAGCTAATATTCTTCGAGAGGAATCAAGAAGAGGAATCAAGGTTGGAGAAGAAGCCAAAGGAGTTTGCTTTAGAGTATGCTGGCTTCTGGATTAGACTGGGGGCGGGTGTTATTGACCTCTTGGTTTTAGTTTGTGCTGCTGGTATCATAGCCTATTTCTTCCCCGCCCCGATAATCTGGTTGACCAGTGGGATAGGAATATCGGTTGCTTATTTGTTTGGTTTTTGGGTCTGGCGTGGTCAGACGCCGGGCAAGATGGCTGTGGGAGTAAAAATTATTCGAACTGATAGCTCTCCGATTAAATGGCAATGTGCACTGCGCCGGTTCTTGGGATACATTGTCTCATTGGTAACTCTGTTCGTAGGTTTTATCTGGGTTGCTTTTGATGATCGCAAACAAGGTATGCATGATAAAATTGCTGATACATACGTGGTGAAGCTGCCGGTGAGGCAGGTAGCTTTCACAGGGTCTTACGCTCGAGGTGGGATTGGCTGTGCCTGAGGCAGCGGTGCGGGTTCGTTTCGCCCCCAGTCCAACTGGCTATCCTCATCTAGGTAATATCAGGACGGCACTGTTTAACTGGGCGTTTGCCCGGCACAACAACGGCGTTTTTATCCTGCGCATTGAAGATACTGATGTCGCTCGCCTGGTGGAGGGGGCATTAGATGTTATTTTGGAGAGCCTGCACTGGTTAGGATTGGATTGGGACGAAGGACCTTATTTCCAATCAAAGCGGCTTGAGCTTTACCGGGAGGCAGCCGACAGATTATTAAAGCAGGAGCTTGCTTATCATTGTTACTGCTCTCCGCAACGCCTGGAGTCAATGCGTCAGGAGCAAATGAAGCGAAAGCAGCCGCCGGGCTATGACCGCCACTGCCGCAACCTTACACGGGAACAAAGGGCTGAAATGGAGGCAAGCGGGATTATCCCCGTCGTGCGTTTCAAGTCGCCTCCAGAGGGCCAGACATACTTCAATGACTTGCTGCGGGGTCAGATAATTTTCGAAAACAGCACTCTTGATGATTTCGTTCTCCTCAAGTCTGATGGTTATCCCACCTATCATCTGGCAAACATAGTTGATGACCATGAGATGGGGATTTCGCATGTTCTCAGGGCTGATGAGTGGCTATCTAGCACACCGCGTCATGTATTACTATACCAGGCGTTTGGTTGGCAGCCACCACAGTTTGCTCATCTGCCCATGATTCTGGGGCCGGATAGGTCGAAGCTGAGCAAACGCCATGGCGCTACGGCAATCACTGAATATCAAGAGCAGGGTTATTTACCCGAGGCAATGTTTAATTTTTTAGTTCTGCTCGGCTGGGCTCTGGACGATAAGACGGAGTTTTTGACGCGAGATGAGATAGTGAGGCATTTCTCCCTGGAGAGAATAAGCAAAACTGCGGCTGTGTTCAATAAAGATAAGCTCGAGTGGATGAATGGCGTTTATATCCGTGGTTTGAGCCTGGAAGAATTTGTCCAGCGAGCCATGCCTTTCCTGGAAAGGGACTTGCCTGCGGAAATCAGTCGTCCACTGGACGTTGGCTATGTGCGCCAGCTTGCGCACCTTGTCCAGGAGAGAGCTAAGATTCTGGCTGAAGTGCCACAGCTCAGCGATTTCTTTTTTGTGGAGGAACTGGAATATGATGCTGCCTTGCTCCTGAGTAAGCTCGACAAGGCTGAAGCAGTTAAAAGCCTTAAGGCTTCGGTTGCCACGTTGGATGGTTTGAGTGATTGGAATGCGGCTTCGCTGGAGGCTGTTTTCCGACCGCTGGCTGAAGAGCTTAAATTGAAGACCAGTGTGTTTTTTGGGCTGTTGCGCGTGGTGGTTACGGGAAGAACAGCAGCTCCGCCCCTGTTTCAGACAATGGAGGTATTGGGTAAGGAGCGGTGCCTTAAGCGGCTCAAAGCAGCTTTGGATAAGCTTTCGGCTTTTGAGACTGGCTAGAGCTTCTGGCAGTGGGGGCAGAAGTAGCTGCCGCGGTTTCTGACGGCGAGGCGCCGGATGGGCGTGCCACAAGCAGGGCACGGCTTACCGCCGAGATGAGCCACACAGAAGTTGGAATGGGCAGTGCCTAGCTCACCGTCTGGTCGTTTGTAGGTGTCAACGCTGGCACCTTTGCTATCGATGGCTGAACGTAGAACGTTCACGATGGCTGTGTGTAGTTTTCTTATTTCTTGTGATGACAGGCTGTTTGCTTTTCGTAGCGGGTGGATTCTGGCAGCGAACAAAGATTCATCGGCATACATGTTGCCGATGCCGGCGATAAAAGCCTGGTCGAGAAGCACAGCTTTTATCGGCGCCTTGTGTTTCTGCAATCGTTTGGCTAGTGTCTTGGGGGTAAATTCGAGGCTTAATGGCTCAGGTCCGAGCTTGCCGATTATAGACTGTTCGTTTTCTACCAGCCAGATGGCTCCTAACCGCCTGCGGTCGGTGAAGACAATCTGACTGCTGTTATCGAGGTGGAAGATGACTCTGGTGTGGCGGTCGGCTTGTTCTGGATTCAGCAGCAGAGCCCCGGACATTTTGAGGTGGATAATTAGCACTTCGCCGCTGTATAGGTGGAAAATGAGATACTTGCCGCGGCGCTCAAGGCTGTTTATCTTTTGCCCTATCAGTTTTTGACGGAACTCTTTGACCGAAGGCTGGCGTACCAGCTTGGCATCCAGGACTGTAACGGCGGTGAATTGCCGGCCGATTATGTGAGGAGAAAGTTCGTTCCTTATCGTTTCTACTTCAGGCAGTTCAGGCACTCTTTTGATAGCCACCTTTGATTTAATTTTGGTGATAGGGTGCCTGTATTGTAGCCTAAAGCGCTTGTGTGTTAAATATTTGCTGGTTATAATCTTTGGGTAAAGCTGCCACGTTTTGTTCTAGTCTAAGGAGAGAGATGAGCTACAAAGGAAAGTTTGCGCTGGTAACTTGCAGCATACTTGCTGCTACGCTAGTGATATCGAGTTGCGCCAATCCAACTCAAGAATATTTTAACAAAGGTAATGAATACTTTGAGCAGGGGCAATATGATGAAGCCATCGCGGAATACACCAGGGCAATTGAGCTCGACCCACAACGCGCTGAGCTTTATTATAGCAGGGGCAATGTGTATTTCGAGAGGGGGCAGTTTCAAGCAGCTATAGCTGATTATGATAAGGCTATTGCGCTTGACCCGAAATTTGTCATGGCTTATAACAACAGGGGGCAGGCTTATGCCATGATGTCGCAGTTTGATAGAGCCATATCTGATTACGACAAGGCTATAGAATTAGACCCTAAGCTGGCTGTTGCCTATGATAAACGTGGTCTTATGTATCGTGATAAAGGAGACCTGGACAGGGCTATGGCTGGCTTCAATAAGGCAATAGAGCTAGACCCGAATTTAGCCAGGGCGTATTTTAATCGGGGTTACACTTGTAACAAGAAGGGCGATAAAGTCCAGGCAAAGAGTGACCTGGAGAAATGTATTGAATTGTCTACTGACCCCAATCTCACCAAGGCGGCGCAAGACCTGCTGGTGAGGCTATAAAATAACCTTTTTGGTTCTCATCTCGGGATATGGTGACAATTTATCCCATCTCGGCCCAGTTTTTGCCCAGCTTGATGTCTATCTTTAGCGGCACGCTGAGCTTTAAGGCTTGAGGCATCATCTCGGTTACCAGCTCTTTAATCACCCCTGTCTCCTCTGGGGGCACTTCGAAGAGGAGTTCATCATGTACCTGAAGTGTCATTTTGGTTCGCAAGTTCTGTTTTTTCATCTCGCGGTGAAGGTTGACCATGGCGATTTTGATGATATCGGCAGAGGTGCCCTGAACCGGCATGTTTATTGCCATTCTCTCAGCAGCTTCTCTAATCTGCCGGTTTGGTGAGTTGATTTCAGGTATGTAGCGCCTTCTACCCAGCACCGTCTGGACGTAGCCCCGCTCTCTGGCCTGGCTCTTGGTGTTTTCGATATATTCTTTGACGCCGGGATATTTCTCGAAGTAAGCGCTTATGAACTGGGCAGCTTCCTCTCGGCTGAAGCTGGTGGCTTGCTCCAGACCGTAGTCGCTCATGCCGTAGATGACGCCGAAGTTCACCGTCTTAGCCACCCGGCGCATCTCTGGAATCACCTTGTCCGGCGGGACATTGAAGATGCGGGAAGCGGTGGCGGCATGGACATCTTTATCTCTGAGGAAGGTGGCGATAAGCTCCGGGTCCTGCGAGATGTGGGCTAAAGCCCGGAGGTCAATCTGGGAGTAATCGGCGGACAGAAGTTGCCAGCCGGGCTCGGCGATAATAGCTTGCCTTATTCTGCCGCCCATCTCGGTCCTTATAGGGATGTTCTGCATGTTCGGCTCGCTGGAGGAAAGGCGACCGGTGGTTGTGCCGGTCTGGTTGAAACTTGTATGTAGCCTGCCTGTTTTAGGGTTAACGAAGGCAGGGAAAGCATCGGTGTAGGTTGACTTCAGCTTAGCCAGTTGCCGGTATTGCAGGACAAGTTCAATTATGGGATGAGTACCTTTTAGCTCTTCAAGCGCTGAGGCTTCGGTGGAATAGCCGCTTTTTGTTTTGCGCGACCTGGGAAGCCTTAGCTCTTCGTAAAGTATTTTGGACAGCTGCTGCGACGAGTTTATGTTGAACCTGTAACCGAGACTATTGTAAACTTCGGCTTCAAGCCTGAGCATCTCTTTGCCCAGGCTGTGTGACATATCTCGCAGCAGCTCGACATCTATAGCCACCCCATTTCTTTCCATGGCTACCAGCACTGGAACCAGGGGCATCTCCACCTCGCTGAAAAGCTGCCATAGTCCTTCTTCCCGCAGTTCGCCGTCGAGCATGCTCTTAAGTCTTAGAGTGATATCGGCATCGGCGCAGGCATAATCGGCGACCTCTTCGATTGTCGCCATTGCCATGGAGAGCTGCTTGGCACCTTTGCCGATTAAGTCGGTAATAGGCGTCATTTCGACACCCAGTTTATTGAAAGCCAGCGCTTTAAGCCCGATAGATTTCTCGCCCAACAGATATGCGGCAATCATGGTATCGAAGCTCAGGTTCTCAAGATTTATCCCGTATTCGGCGAGCACCGTCATGTCGAATTTGCCGTTTTGGGCTATTTTGGGGATTTTGATGTCTTCAAGCACCGGCTTAAGCCTGGCAGTTACCTGGGACAATGGAAGCTGGGATATCTGGCTTAAGCCACGGTGTCCAACCGGTATGTAGTAGGCTTCGCCCGGCATTGAAGATAGTGATATGCCAACGAGTTCACAAGCCATAACTTCCTTGGCGGAAGTCTCCAGGTCGACAGCGAATTCTTTGGCGGCTGACAACTGGGCGATAAGCTTATCCAGGGCTCGCTCGCTGTCGATTATGTGATAGTCCTTTTTAGATATTGGCTTGCTGGGAGCTATGGTTGGTGTCCCTTCTATATCCTCGGGCAGTCTGGCTAGCAATTGGGCGAATCCCAGTTCTCGGAAAAGTTCGACTACCTGTTGTCTGTCGTAGGCGCTGACCTGGCAGGCATCCAGATTCAGGGTCATGGGGATATCGGTAACTATTGTAGCCAGCTCCTTGTTTTGCAGACCACGGTCTTTATGGTCGCGGAGCAACGCCTGTAGCTTCTCCGGTGTTACTTCGTCGATGTGGGCGTAGATTCCATCGAGGCTGCCGAATTGTCGCAGCAGTTTGACTGCTGTCTTTTCACCGATGCCGGGAATGCCCGGGATGTTATCGGAGGTGTCGCCGGTGAGAGCTTTGAAGTCGGCGAGCTGGCCGGGGGATATACCATATTTCTCCTCGACACCTGACTCATCGTAGATTACCGTATCGCTGAAACCTCGCTTGGGAGACATTACCTTTGTGCTGGGAGATACGACCTGGAGCATGTCGTTGTCGCCGGTCACGATTAGCGTGTCTACGTTTTGCCGGCTGGCCTGGCAGCTCAAGGTCCCCAGAACGTCGTCAGCCTCATATCCATCGATTTCGAAGGTGGGAATATTGAAGGCTTCTGCCAGTTGATGAACCCGCTTTATCTGGCTGACCAGCTCTTCAGGAGTTTTGGGGCGTTGAGCCTTGTAATCCTCGAATTTCTCATGTCTGAATGTCGGCGTGGGAGGGTCGAAGGCAATAGCCCAGTGGGTCGGCTTGATTTCATTCAGTACCTTGAGCAGGGTGCTGGCAAAGCCCTGGACGGCGTTGACCATTTCCCCGGTCTTGGGTAGCGTTAGGGGAGGGATGGCGTGGAAAGCCCGGTGTACCAGGGCATTTCCATCGAAGAGTAGTAGCAACGGTTTATCTGACGCCATATTCTAAACCTTTTAATGCTATGTCATACTGAGCCTTTTTCACTCCCGGCATTCTGAATTCCCTTCTGTCATTCTGAGCGCAGCGAAGAATCTAAACCCTTTTTTCTTTATCCGCGGAGAGTTCTCCTCCGGCGAGATTCTTCCTTCGCTTGGCTCAGGACTCGCTTCGTTCTCTCAGAATGACATAAAGCGAAGGGTTCAGATTCATTATATAACAGGTTGACAGCCGTGGTATACTATTGCTCATTCCTCAAAGGGGGTTAAGGTGAAGAAAAAGGACTTGCTTTCTGTAGCCGATTTGAGTGCTGCGGAGACTGAGAAACTCATTGCCCAGGCGCTTGAGATGAAGCGTGGTACGGCGCCGCAGTTGCTGTCCGGCAAGATACTGGCTCTCATGTTCGAGAAGCCGTCTTTGCGTACACGGGTTAGCTTCGAGGTTGCGGTACATCAATTGGGCGGATATTGCTTCTATCTCTCGCCCGACGAGGTAGGTCTGGGCAAGCGAGAGCCGGTTTCCGATGTGGCTCGGGTGCTCGGCCGCTATGTCCATGGCATCATAGCCCGTACCTTTTCACACGAAAATCTGCAGATGCTGGCGAAGTATTCGACTGTACCGGTAATTAACGCTCTTTCTGATGTGGAACATCCGTGCCAGGCTCTGGCTGATATATTGACAGTTCGCGAGAAGAAAGGAAAGCTCAAGGGTTTGAACCTGGCTTACATCGGTGATGGCAATAATGTGGCTCATAGTTTGCTTCTGGTGGCGGCACAGACGGGAATTAACTTCCGCATCGCTTCCCCGCCCGGCTATGCGGTGAAGGATGAGATATTGCAGACGGCTAAAGGATTCGCGGCTCATAGCGGCAGCCAGATACTCTTAACCGAGGAGCCGGAACTGGCTGTGAAGTATGCCGACGTGGTCTATACAGATGTATGGACGAGCATGGGGCAGGAGGCTGAAGCTACAAAGCGTCGCAAAGACTTCGCCGGCTATCAGGTTGATGCCCGGTTATTGTCTTTAGCCGGGAAGGATGCTGTGTTTATGCATCCTCTGCCGGCTCATCATGGCGAAGAGGTGGCTATTGGGCTTCTGGACAGTCAATACTCTGTGGTCTTTGACCAGGCGGAAAACAGACTCCATCTGCAAAAAGCTTTGCTGGCTGAGATGCTTGGGCAAGGCTAGACGCACCAGCGGGCAAGTGGTATCCTTTAGTTATATCGGTCATTATCCTTGTAGTTAGTAGAATATGAAACCTGTTGTAGCTATAGTCGGTAGGGCGAATGTCGGCAAATCAACGATGTTTAATCGTCTGGCAGGTGGGTCGGTAGCTATCATCGAAGACCTGCCGGGGACGACGCGTGACCGCGTCTTTGCTGATGTTTCCTGGCTTGGGCAAGACGTGACTTTGGTTGATACCGGTGGTCTGGAGCTGAGACCAGACTCGTCGCTGAATCAAAAAGTTAGAGACCAGGCAGAGGCAGCCATAGCCGAGGCTGATGCCATTATTTTTATGGTGGACGTTCGAGATGGTGTGATTGCTGCCGACTGCGAGATATCCGACCTGCTGCGTAGCTGCAATAAGCCGGTAGTTTTGGTGGCTAATAAAGCAGATAATGCTAAGTTGGAGAGCCAGACAGCCGATTTTTACCAGTTAGGCGTTGGCAATCCGCTGTCTGTTAGCGCTCAGCATGGTCGGGGTATAAACGAGCTTTTGCAGGCGATAATACGTCTTCTCCCGGAGCCTTCTGTCGGTGTTGCTGATTCGGACAGACCGAAACTGGCTATTGTGGGGCGACCTAACGTAGGGAAGTCGATGTTGTTGAATGCTATTGTCGGTAAGGAGAGAGCTATCGTAGACCAAACTCCCGGAACGACCCGAGATGCCGTCGATACCGTTTTCAATTATCGAGGACAGGAGTTGCTGTTGATAGATACTGCCGGCATTAGACGGCGCGGGCGTTCAGGTACGGGGGTAGAATATTACAGCTTGATTCGAGCTTTGCGTGCCATTAATCGTTGTGATGTTGCCCTGTTGGTTACGGACGCCACTGAGTTTATCACTTCTCAGGATGTGCATATTGCCGGCTATATCAAGCAGGCGGGCAAAGGCATGGTACTGGTGGTTAATAAGTGGGACCTTGTCTCCGAGCAGCCAAGAGAAGCATACGTGCGGGAGATTCAGCAGCGGCTAAAGTTTATGGTTCATGTGCCTGTTCTTTATGTTTCGGCTAAATTCGGGCGTGGTATAAATGAGATAATAGTCAGGGCTCTGGAGGTTCTGCAAGAAAGGCGAAAGCAATTACCCGACCCGGTGGTGGATAAGCTTATTAAGGAAGCGGTGATGGCTCATACAAGGCCCAGAAAAGGCTTAAGGCAACTTGAAGTCATCCGTGCCTATCAAGCGGGCATCAATCCGCCGAGCTTTGCGCTTCTGGTTAATGACCCTGAGCTGGTGCACTTCTCTTATCAGCGCTACTTGGAAAATAAGCTACGGCAAACCTTTGGCTTTTCTGGTACCTCATTGCGGATTCTTTTCAAAAAGGCGAAATCAAGAAAGCTTCAGAAAGCGAGGGGTGAGAAGGCATGATAGTCGCCAAATTCGTTTTTGTTGCGGCGATTGGTTATCTAATGGGTGCTATTCCGTTTGCTTTAATAATCAGCAAACGGATGGCAGGGATTGATATTTCCAGGCACGGCAGCGGTAATCTTGGTGGTACCAATGTGTTGCGTGTTCTGGGTTTCAAGGCAGGAGCTCTCACAATGGCTCTCGACATAGTCAAAGCATTTGTGCCGGTGCTGCTGGCCAAGTTCATCATAGGTGATAGTGTACTGTACATAGCCGGTTTTCCTGTTAATTGGCAATGGGGTCAAGTGATAACGGCATTGATGGTGATGGTTGGGCACAACTGGTCAGTATATATAAGATTTCGTGGTGGTAAGGGCGCAGCCGCTTATTTTGGTAGCTGGTTTGCTATTTTCCCTGTGGCTGCTTTATTCGGCGGTGCGATTTTGATAGTAACGGTTTTGCTGAGCAAGTACATGTCCTTGGGTTCTATACTCGGCTCATTGAGCATTTTGTGTTTTTTCATGGTACTGACGGTGGTTGATGTGTCTCCACCTGTGTACCTGGTTTATAGCGTAGTGGCTGCAGCCTTGATTATTTATCAACATCGGAGCAATATCAGCAGGTTGCAGGCTGGGACTGAAAGCAGGATGGGCCGAGGTCGTAAAATATGATAACTCTGTGAGTTATGTCAGTAACCACAAGCGCATGAAAATTCGTTTGTCTTTTTAGAAGGTAACTAGTTATGTCCAGAGTTGCTGTTATCGGTGCTACTACCTGGGGCAATACCCTGGGCAGGTTATTGGCAGACAAAGGGGCGATGGTCAGCGTTTGGGCACGAACGGAAGCTAAAGCGGATGAGCTAAGGCAAGAGTGCGATGGAAATCTGTCGAAAGAAGTTTCCACTTGTTGCCTCTCATTTACCGCTAATCTTGCTGACGCATTGCATGCAGCAGAGTTTGTTATCTGTGCCGTGCCGGCTCAACGTATGCGGCAAAACATAAGGCTGAGTAATCCTCATTTGAACGCTTCTATGGTACTGATAAGCGTGGCTAAGGGGCTCGAAGCGGAAACCGGCAAAAGGATGTCAGAAGTGATAGCCGATGAGGCTGCCCCTGTCTCTCAAAATATGATATGTGCTCTATCAGGGCCGAATCTTTCCGGGGAAATTAACCAGGGCTTACCTGCTACCTCGGTAGTAGCTGGACGGGACATGGAGGTTAGCAAAAAGGTGCAGAAATTGCTGGATTCACCCAAATTCTCCATTTTTGTCAGCGATGACATTATTGGTGTTGAGCTATGCGGTGCCTTAAAGAATGTGATTGCATTAGGGGCTGGAATCATGGATGGCCTGGATATAGGTAACAATGCCAAAGCTGCGTTTATAACTCTGGGTTGGAGCGAGATTGTTACGCTGGGGGCAGCATTAGGAGCTAAGCCGGGCACTTTTTATGGGCTGGCTGGTCTGGGTGACCTAATAGCTACGGGTAACAGCTCATTAAGTCGCAATCATTATGTAGGTTACGAATTGGGCAAAGGGCGACTTCTGAGTGACATCATCAGTTCTATGTCACATGTTGCTGAGGGGGTTGATACGGCTATAGCCGCCCACGGTTTGGCGAATAGGTTGAGACTTGAAACACCGATCATAAACCTTATATACAGCGTGTTGTTCGAGTCCGTGCCGCCGACTGAGATATCAAGGCGGTTTAAGAATGGACTGAAACCTGAATCAATCCTTTAACCTCTAATTGCGCGCCTCTCGTTATTCGATAATTTCGTGGTTTTCGGTTTCAGGCGTTTTCGCTGCGGGCAGAGTTTTGGCTAATTCTTCGAAAAGTCGCCGCTGGTTGGCATCCATAGATTGTGGGGTTATTACATTGATTATGACTATCTGGTCTCCCTTGCCTCTGCCGTGAAGCCGGGGTACGCCTTTGCCCTTGATGTGAAATACCTTCCCGTTTTGAGTCCCCGGCGGTATCTTCAATTTTGTTGTGCCATCCAGGGTTGGTACTTCTAACTCATCTCCCAGGGCAGCCTGCGCGAAATTAACGGGCAATTCATATAAGATGTCGGAGTCTTTGCGGACGAAAAACTTGTGTGGCTTCACGGAAAAGTTGATGTAGATATCGCCCGGTGAGCCGCCATATATTCCGGCGTCGCCTTCATTACTTAGGCGCATTTGATAGCTTTCGTCTATACCTGGGGGAACGGTAACAGTGAGTTTGCGCTTTATCCTTTCCTTACCGCTACCTTTGCACTGACGGCATGGGTTGTTAATCACCATGCCTTCGCCTTTACAGTGCGGACAGGCGGTGGTGTGGACAAAACGCCCGAAAAGGCTTTGCTGGGTTCGGCGTATTTCGCCGTTTCCATTACAGTTAGGGCATTTTTGAGGGTTTGTTCCCGGCTGGCTGCCGAGACCCTGGCAAACGGAGCAGTTTTCGATGCGCGAAATCTCGAATTGTTTCTCTATACCGAAGACAGCTTCCTCAAAAGAAAGGGTCAGGTTAGCTCGAAGGTCGCCCCCTTTTTGTGGGGCACGGCGCTTAGCCCTGGCGGTAGTGGCGCCGAAGAAAGCATCGAAGATGTCACCCAGGCCGCCGAAGCCGATATCTTCGAAACCAAACCAGTCCGCTGTGGCTACATTGCCGTAGCGGTCATAAGAGGCGCGCTTTTTGGCGTCGGAGAGAACTTCATAAGCCTCGTTTATCTCTTTGAATTTCGCTTCAGCTTCTGACTCATTGTTGTGGTCAGGATGATACTTGAAGGCTAACTTACGGAAAGCTTTCTTGATTTCCTCGTCGCTGGCGTTTCTTGAAATGCCAAGTATTTCGTAATAGTCCCGATTGCTGGGCATAGAGAAATAAACCTCAACTTTCCAGTATAACCTACAGCTCAGTTTTTTAGCAAGTTTCAGATTAGGCTATTTCGTCAAAGCTGTAGAATTTGTTTTGCGTATTGTGGTGATGTATGATTGGTTGTTAGATGAAAGAGAAACTCAGCCGGGTTTTAGCTTTGCGACGGAAGGTGAGTCTAAGTGGCAGAGGGTTGACTGAGGCGGCGGTACTCATCCCGATTTTCTGCAAAGATGGTGAGTATCATATCCTTTTCATCAAGCGGAGCGACCAGGTGCAGCATCACAAGGGGCAGATATCATTTCCGGGTGGAGCTCGTAGCGAGACTGATGCTAGCCTTCTGGAAACGGCGCTTCGAGAGAGCTGGGAAGAGATTGGATTGGAAGTCAAGGATGTGGAGGTTCTTGGAGAGCTGGATGATACTCCTACGACAACATCTAGTTTCAATGTATCGTCTTTTGTAGCTTTTGTTCCTTATCCTTACCAGTTCACTTTAAGTCCTTACGAGATAGACGAAATTTTCAGCGTGCCAGTTTCAAGCTTGTTGTATGAAGCCAAGCGGGGAGAAGAGCGTTACACTTTTGACGGCGAAATTTATGTTGGTTATTCCTACGAGTATGAGGGGAGGGTGATATGGGGAGCTACAGCGCAGATTGTTCGGCAGCTTCTTGAAGCTTGGCAATCGGCGAGTGGAGCTCAGCAATAGACGTTTTTAGCTTTTGGCTTCTGTTTTTTTACCCTCAGCTATTTGCTTCGACTTGACCTTTATTTGCTTTGGTTTAGCCTCTTCTGTCTTGGGCAGGGTTAGGGTGAGAACGCCATCTTCGAATACCGCCTCTGCCTTATCAACCTTGACTTTAACTGGTATGGGAAACGAGCGGCTGAAGCTACCGTAGCGCCGCTCCTTATAGAAGTAATCCTCCTCCTTGACCTCCTGTTCTTCCTTGTGCTCGCCTTTGATATTGATTGTACTATCAGTGATGGAGATATCTACCTCTTCTGGTTTAAAGCCAGGGAGAGAAGCCTTCACAACTACGTCATTTGCAGTCTGATGCATGTCTATAGGCAGTTCTAGCTCTCCAACCCTGGGCCAAAGGCGCGGAGTACGGACAAAACTGTCCTCAAACAGCCTGTCCATGGCATCTCTCAAACTTGTCATCTCTCTGAATGGTTCCCATCTTACAATGTTCATTTTTTTTACCTCCTTTGTGTATTTATATTCTGAGCTCCACTTATAGGAAATTATAAGATAGTTAAATAAATTTATCAAGTATACTAATATATTATATCAATATGTATGGAGCATATATTTGACAAATATTGATAAATTATTTAAAATAGCACAACTAAAGGACTTAGGGTGAACTTTATGCCAGGTAAAGATTATTATTCGATTTTGGGTGTGGCCCGTAGTGCCCCTGAGAAAGAGATAAAGCAGGCTTATCGGCGTCTTGCCCGTAAGTATCATCCTGACGTTAATCCCGGGGATAAGGCGGCTGAGACCAAGTTTAAAGAGATAAACGAGGCATATGAGGTGCTTTCAGACCCGGAAAAGCGCAAAAAGTATGATCAATATGGTGACCAGTGGCAATACGCCGACCAGTTTGCCAAAGCCGGTCAAGGGGCTCAATGGGATTTCAATAAGGGTGGTACCTCCACCACCTTTGATTTTGGTGACTTAGGCGATTTAGGTGACGTCTTTGGTGGTGTTTTTCGGGGCTTTGGTACCGGCCCAGGTACTGCACGACGTTATGCCAGGGCCAAGAGTATGGAATATCCTGTAGAGGTTACCCTGGAGGAGGCTTATCATGGGACAAAGCGTGTTCTTCAACTTCAGGCAGAGGAACCTTGCTCAGTTTGCGGTGGTAATGGTAGGGTTGGCAGAGCGCGGTGTTCTAGTTGTGGGGGTTCAGGCAGGTTGTTAAGACCTAAGAGGCTTGAAGTCAGAATTCCACCGGGTGTCGGAGACGGTTCAAAGGTGAGAATTGCCGGTCAGGGAAGTCAAGGTTATGATGGGACTAAAGGCGACCTCTTTCTGGTAGTGAAAGTACTGCCTCACCGGATGTTTGAGCGCAAGGGCGATGACCTTCATGTCGAGGTGCCCGTATCATTAATCACCGCCATGCTTGGTGGTGAGGTGGGAGTACCCACGCTTAAGGGAAATGTGGCTTTAAAAGTGCCACCGGAGACCCAGAACGGCAAAGTGTTTCGTTTGACAGGTCAGGGAATGCCGCATTTGAACGACTCTTCACGAGGCGACATTTTTGCTAAGGTGAAGGTAGTGCTGCCGACACAATTGACTCCAGAGGAGCGGCAGCTTTTCGAACAGTTGCGAAGGTACAGTCGTGGTTAAGCATTGCCATTGTATTATTGAGGTGATAAGATAGATGAATTCGGCGGGTTCAGAACCGAGATATGTCATCAGCGTCGCGGCTCGCATAGTGGGCATTGAGACGCACACCTTGCGTTATTATGAAAGAATTGGCCTGGTGCAGCCGTATCGTTCCAAGGGGAATATCCGTTATTACTCTGAGGTTGACATTGAACGCCTGCGTCAGATTAAAACCCTGATGAGCGATCTGGGGATTAATTTGGCTGGAGTGGAGGTGGTAATACGCATGGCGGAGAAGATGACAGAAATGCAACGACAAATTCAGGAAATGGAATTTAAGATCGAGAAGCTCCGGGAGGCTGAAACAGCAGTAGAAGGCGAATTGAATAGAGAGATTGATGATGCCTAAATCAAGGACAAGCTTGCAACCTGCCAAATGGCAAATTGTGGCTACTACTGTTCATTGCGATTTGGTCGATAATTTTGTCACTATAATTGTGAACAAAGATTGGACAACTAAATGCATCTGGTATAAGCGGTATAAGCAGAAAGCTCTTGAGGACAAAAAACAGAAATTCGATAGGGAAATGAGGCTCAAGGTGGAGAAATGCCAGGGGCCTGAATGCTCCTATGTTACAGGTTACCGAGATAAGCTAATACGGGAAGAGTTTGGAGGAAAGTAGAGGATAGTTATGAGACCAGAGAAATTCACCGAGCAGGCTAAGGAAGCATTGGCCGCTTCGCAAAGCATTGCCAGCCGTTATCATCATATCCAGTGGGATGTGGAGCATATCTTGCTGGCATTGTTGGAGCAAGAGGGTGGCTTGGCATCTCAGATATTGGAGAAATTGGGTGCGAATGTTGAGGTAGTAAAAAAGCGAGTTGAAGATAGCCTCGACCGTGCTCCTAAGGCGACCCATGAGTCAGACCAAATTTATGCCACGCCTCGAATCGCTCGACTTATGGATAACGCGGCTCGTGAGGCTGACAGGCTTAAGGATGATTTCATCGGCATCGAGCATCTACTGATTGCTATTGTGGTGGAGGGCAAGGGAGAGGCAGCCAAGATTCTGAAGGAGTTTGGGGTAGAACAGGAGAAAATTTATCGGGCGCTTCAGGCTATTCGTGGTAGCCATCGGGTTGACAGTCCGACCGCTGAGAGCAGGTATCGTTCTCTGGAGAAATATGGGCGCGATCTCACTGAATTAGCTCGCCAGGGAAAGCTTGACCCGGTGATTGGACGAGATGAAGAAATAAAGCGGGTTATGCAGGTATTGACCCGGCGCACAAAGAATAACCCGGTTATTATCGGAGAGGCTGGTGTTGGAAAAACAGCTATTGCTGAGGGCCTGGCCCAGAAAATCGCGGCCGGTGATGTTCCTGATTCTCTTAAGAACAAGAGGGTGGTTGCCCTGGATATGGGAGCGCTGGTTGCCGGCAGCAAGTTCCGGGGTGAGTTTGAAGAGAGGTTGAAGGCGGTGATGGATGAGGTTCGCCAGGGTAAGGGCGAGATTATCTTGTTTATAGACGAGCTGCACACTGTAGTTGGTGCCGGGGCTGCTGAGGGGGCTATTGATGCCAGCAACATGTTAAAGCCAGCATTGGCTCGGGGTGAACTCCAGTGCGTTGGGGCAACTACTTTAGACGAGTATAGAAAGCATATTGAGAAAGACAAGGCGCTGGAGAGGCGGTTACAGCCCGTGTTTCTCAGTGAGCCGAGCGTTGAGGCGACTATAGAGATGTTGCGTGGCTTGCGCCCCAGGTACGAGGCCCATCACAAGATAAAAATAGATGACTCTGCCCTGGAGGCTGCTGTAAAGCTTAGCCAGCGTTATATCTCGGACAGATTTCTCCCGGATAAGGCGATTGACCTTATTGATGAGGCGGCAAGCAAGCTGCGCATTGATATGGAAAGCAAACCACCGGATATCAAAGAGCTAGATGCCAAGATAAAAAACCTGCAAGATGAAGAGGAGGCAGCTTCTCAGCGGAATGATTATCAGCAAGCTGCTGAGTTAAGGGCACAAAGGTTGCAGCTTGAACCTGAGCGTGATAGCAAGGAAGCCGAGTGGCGCAAGGAGAAAAAAATCGATAGTGTTGTGGATGAGGAAACTATCGCCGGGCTGGTTTCTAAATGGACGGGCATCCCCGTGTCTCGGATGCTGGAAGGTGAGGCTGAGAAGTTGCTTCATATGGAGGAGAGGCTTCACGAGAGGATAGTGAATCAGGAAGAGGCAGTTTCAGCCATATCCGAGGCTATCAGGCGGGGAAGAGCCGGGCTCAAAGACCCCAAGCGGCCTATAGGCAGCTTCATATTCTTGGGTCCTACAGGTGTTGGTAAGACCGAGTTAGCCAGAGCTCTGGCTCAATTCCTTTTCGATGACGAAGATGCCATGATAAGGCTTGACATGTCTGAGTTTATGGAGAAACATACCGTATCTCGGCTAATCGGCGCACCGCCGGGATATGTTGGTTATGAAGAGGCGGGACAGCTAACTGAGGCGGTGCGAAGGCGTCCGTTTAGGGTGATTCTTTTTGATGAGATTGAGAAGGCGCATCCTGATGTCTTTAACATCCTGCTCCAGATACTGGAGGATGGCAGGCTGACTGATGGTCATGGCAGGACAGTCAATTTCAGGGAAACAGTGGTGATAATGACCAGCAACTTGGGTATGGCTGAATTCACACGTCAGGCAAGTGGGGCAATAGGTTTTTCAACCACCAAGGATAAACAAGATAAAGATGAAATGAAAAGGCTGAGGACTTCTATAGAGAACGATTTGAAAAAGACCTTTCGCCCTGAGTTTCTGAACAGGATAGATGATACTATTATCTTTCGACCGCTTACTGAAGAGCACTTGAAGAAGATTGTTGACCTGCTGATTCTGGAGGTGGAGAAGCGACTCGCTGATAAAAACATAAGCCTGGAGCTGGATGATGAGGCGAAGGCGTGGCTGCTCAAGGAAGGCTACGAGCCAGCCTATGGAGCGCGTCCATTGCGTCGGGCAATCCAACGCCATGTGGAGAATCCTCTATCCAGCCGAATATTGCAAGGTGAAATAAAGGGCGGAGAAACTGTGGTTGTTGGCGTTAGCGGTGATGTGCTAAACTTCACCACCAAGAAAGTCAAGTCAGCTAAGTAAATGGGAAATTCCTCAAGAATGGAAACGATAGCTGCCGAAGATGCAGTCAAGCAGCGGTTATCCACGAGAGATATCACATTAGGTGTTCTGTCCCTGGTCTTAACAATCGCTCTTTGCGTTGTTGCCATCTACTATAAAGATTACCTGCTGGGTGCGAAATATGTAGCCACCTATGGCCTTTTGGGCATGCTCATTGTTGCTTTCCTCGGCGGGAGCTTGTTGAGCATGATAGCCATACCCGTTCCATATTGGCTTTTTGTATTCACGTTGCCATCTGTCCTGGCGCCTCAATTCCAGATGGGAGCGCCTGTACTGGTAGGTTTAATATCAGGGGTGGGTGCCAGTTTGGGACAGCTACTCACTTTCATGCTTGGCTATGGTAGCAGAGACCTTTCTCAGAAGATCGCTTACAGGTTTAATAGAAGCGTGTATGATAGGGCATTGAGATGGGCACAGCAGCACGGTTCTCTGGCTGTCTTTCTTATGTCTGCCATAATAAATCCTTTCCATCTACCGATGACTCTTGCCATGGCATCGCTCCGTTATCCCGCCTGGAAATTCTTCCTTTTCTCTTTACTGGGCAACTTATTAAAGAGTACCTTTATAGCTTTTTGCGGCTATTTCGGGTTGACTTCTCTTTTCCGCTTTCTGGGAATCTAGAAGGGAATAGAATCGAAAAATGTACATATTCTTTTTCTGTATGGTTGGAATATCGCTATGTGTGGTGGGCTGGCAGTTAGTTGTATGGTCTGGTGAGACCTTGCAAAAGAACAATAGATATAAGGTTGCTGTCGCTAATGCCAAAAAAAGCGGTAAACCGTTACTGATAGCTGGAGGGCCATGGAGTAATAGAGGGATTCGCCGGTGGCTGAATATGCCTGCGCACGGTGGCGGTGATGTTTGTCTCGATATTGAGCGCCGGGCGTTCGAAGGTCACCCATGTGGGGTGCTAGCTGACGTCTCCAGAATCCCGTTCTGCGATAAAGCTTTTGGAGCCGTTTTTGCCAGCCACATACTGGAACACCTGCCATCCACTTATCACGCCGATAGGGCATTGGATGAACTTAGCAGGGTGGCAGAAACTGTTTTACTTGCTTATCCTTCTAGACAATCTATAGGGGCATGGCTTCATCCCGGGCATCATCTATGGGTTTGGCAAAAGGGCAATACAATCTATCTTGAGCAGCGGAAAAATTCAACAGGCAAGAAGAGTGCCAGGTATCCCTCTGTTGGCGCGGTCAGGCATGTGCTCCGTTGATTCAGTTTTCCTCCGAAGTCCAAAAATGGCAACAAGGTATTAATTATGACTAGTGGGGATCTGGCTTTGCGTGAAGAAGCCTATCGCCTGGCTGAGCAGCTTTTTGGAAGTGAAGAGTTGGGGAGTGAATTTGCTAATCAACTTATGGATGTTTGCACTAGAACCAAAGGTAAAGACTTTCTCATTGTCCATAATCCTGGTGGTTGGGGACATGCCCGGTTTGACCAATGTCTGGAGTGGGAAAGGGGCATAGTAACCGGAATTAAAAGTGCCGTGGAGGAAATGGGGCACAGTGCTTTTCTGACGCAATATTTACGTAGTGGCATTGGGTGGCGGGAGCAGATGCGTGACTTGAGAGAGCAGTTTCGTTTTTTTGCTTCTAAGGCAAGTTTAATGGCGGCCTGGCTGCAGTTTATTATGGCACATATAAATACTCTCAAGGTTATCCTGGTGGGGGTAAGTCAGGGAGCTGCCTTTAGTAGTGCCGTTATGCAGCAGCTAGGCGGGCGTTATCCTGTCTATAGCATTGAATTGGGCTTTCCCTTCCAGTATAAAGTCTGGAGAGTAATTACCGAGAGGACACTAGCAGTAGAAGATAATGGACTGATGCCTGATGTACTGGTGCAAGGCAATCTGTGGGTTGGAGCTAGAATCCTTATGGCAGCTCCCTTTAAATGGATATGGTATCGTATCAGAGGGAAACGGATAATATTTGCTCATTGCGTTACTGCTCAGGGGCACGAATATGAATGGAGCAATACTGAGATACAAAAGCAAATCAGGGATTTTCTTAAAACTTGTTTTAGCGCTAAAAATAGAAAAGGGTGAGCATGAGTCTGAAGGAGCTTAATGAACGAAAGGTGACATCAGCCATATTGCAAGAGCTATCTCCTCAGCGTTCGTTTGGTCAGCGATCTTTTAGTCTTCACCTATCTGCATGTTTCCGAATAGGAAAAGACTGGCTAGGCAAAAGGTTTTTCACCCTTTTACCTGCGCTTTTTGTTATAGCTATTACAATTGGTATCTTTGTCTATAGAGACAAGATAGTTGAATTTCGTGATTATGGCTATTTAGGAGCTTTCTTAGCTAATTTGGTATCCAATGCCACTATTTTCTTACCCGTGCCTGGTGGCTTGCTGGTTGTTGCGCTTGGCGCTTTTTTATCTCCGTTTTTAGTTGGGCTCGCTGCAGGGGCAGGAGCTGCTATAGGCGAGATGAGTGGCTACATATTGGGCTACAGTGGAAGGATTATAATTAATGACAACAAGGCATATGACAGGTCAGTGCGATGGCTTAAAAAATGGGGATCCCTTACTATCTTTGTTTTCGCAGTAACGCCTTTGCCTTTCGATTTAGCAGCCATAGCCGCTGGTGCTCTGCGTTTTCCTCCGTGGAAATTTCTACTGGTCTGTTGGGCTGGTAAAACCATGTTATCCATAGTTGCAGCACTGGCTGGAGCCTGGGGTTGGAAAATTGTGATGCCTTATTTTAGTTAACATTGTACTTTAGATGTGCTAGTTATGGACATAGAAATTCAGGAGAGACATGCCTAAGTCTAAATCTACATCTAAAGCAAAGCTAGGTACTAAGCCAAAGTCTGGGCCGCAGTCAAAGCTGCAGCCAAAACCAAAGCCCAAGCCGAAGCCGAAAGTAAAGACAGGCCCAAGGCCAAAGCCAGGACCCAGACCTAAACCAAGAAGCTGGCGAGTGGCGCTTCTGTTATCACTTTTCCTGGGGCCATTTGGAGCTGACCGCTTTTATATCGGCAGGACGCGTTCGGCAATTGTTAAGCTTCTGACCTTGAGCTGCTTCGGTATCTGGTGGCTCACTGATTTTATCCTTATTGCAAGCGAGTACCGTAAGGATGCCTGGTGTCGACCTCTGAAACATTAGTGCAGTTTGAGTTTCACTGGGCTTTTTGCTAGACTTTTTGGCGTGGGGCTGTAGCTCAATCGGGAGAGCGTCTGACTGGCAGTCAGAAGGTAGTGGGTTCGAATCCCATCAGCTCCACCAACTGCTTGCAAAAGTTTGCAAATCGTAGCTAATTTTGGCTCAATTTTGTCCACTTAGGTCAAACCGGGGGTTCGGCTCTTCTCAACAAAGCTGACTTTCGTTCAATCCACCGCAGGCAGACTCCATGATGTCGCATTGTGAGAGGATGCAGAATGTGCAAGTGGACTTCAAGCAAATAGATGCCATTTGAACACAGGGGGATGACTCCTGAATCGACCTATCAGAAAAGTGATGAAGTCGCATCCAATGTTTGTTATGTAGTCTTTTCTCGGCAACAGTGGCAAACTAGGAGAAATACTGATCAGAACATCCATCGAAGTTTAGCGATAGCAGCAGCGAAGTATGCTCCTGAAATCGTTCATGCCCGGCGACTGTAAGCGTCTGTTAGCCGACGCATGACCAGTTATATCCAACTTACTAGCCCAGCTCATCAGCATCATTTTGTCAATTTCTTCGCCCTAGCTTCAGCTACAACAATCACCTTCCCTACGAGCGATTTCACCAAGTCGTTAGTGTTATCGTACGTCAAAATCTCAAGAACCCAAGGATACTTCTTGAAGTGTTCAAACATTCCATATTCGTGTTCACCGACTTGCAAGAGTGGCTGCACTGGTACAGAAGGCAATCCTGGCACAATTCTCATTAGTTCTTGTGGTACGCTCTTTGCCTCCGTTATGTCGGCAATAACAAAACGAGCCATGTGTGCAAGCATAGAAATCGTTTCGGTGACATCGCGATTATGTGGCTTTTCGAAATCAAATAGGATGGGAACGTAGTTTCGCGTGCGCAATTCACGACGAAGTGCATCGAGGATGACCTTTCGGTTTCGTGCGAAGCTACCGAGGATAAGAACGACCTTGGCCGTTATTATATCGATTGCTTCACGAACCTTCTTATTGTCTATAAGGAGATGAATGAATTGTGCTAGCTCAAGATTGTCAACAGTGACTTCGGGATCCCCTGAACGAGATATGACGAGAGATTCTTGTCTTGTGTTGTCAAGCTTCAGTCCCCAAGCTGAAATCCCATATATGCGACTGTTAGATAC
>Ga0208828_1000182_pt1 | contig 29017 bp, 25 predicted proteins | sample Kivu_160m_FD_185487 | JGI IMG/M metagenome (GOLD analysis project Ga0208828, IMG submission 185487) | Freshwater microbial communities from Lake Kivu, Western Province, Rwanda to study Microbial Dark Matter (Phase II) - Kivu_160m (SPAdes)... | ecosystem: Environmental > Aquatic > Freshwater >... | reverse complement strand
CAAATATATACGGGCAACGGTAAAGGAAAAACAACCGCTGCATTCGGACTTGCACTCAGAGCAGTCGGTGCAGGTAAAAAAGTTTTTATTGCACAGTTCGTAAAAGGAATGAAATATTCAGAAATCAATGCTGTTGAAAAATGTTTTCCTGAAATCACAATAAAACAATACGGACTATCCTGTTTCATTGTAAACGTACCAACAGAAAAAGATATTGAAGCAGCCCGTAAAGGTTTAAAAGAAACATCCAGAGTTATTGCATCGGGTAAATATGAAGTTGTAATTCTGGATGAAGTTTGTATAGCAACGTATTATAATTTGTTTACTGTAAATGAACTGATTGAAGTTTTAAAAACAAAACCGGAATCCACCGAAATAATTATTACAGGAAGGTTTGCAGCAAAAGAATTAATAGAAGTCGCTGATCTGGTTACCGAAATGAAAGAAGTAAAGCATTATTACACAAAAGGAGTTGAAGCACGAAAAGGAATCGAATTCTGAATAATATTATTACAAAAATAATTCTTTAAAAACACAGTCGATTTTTCAAGTATCATTATTTCTGAAAATTTTCCAACAGAAGTTTTATTTAGCGTTTAATTTTTAAAATATTTTTGGTAAGTTTTTGTCAGATTCTTATTATAATATTTTTTAACTGCTATCAAAAAATAAAACATATATTGATAATATTATGAAAGCAATGGTTTTAAATAAACTCTGTAATCTGAATGATAATTATTCTCCCATAATGCTTCAAGATATTACCGAACCTGTTCCGAACGATAATGAATTGCTTATAAAGATTACGAGGTGCGGAGTATGTCATACAGAACTTGACGAAATCGAAGGCAGAATCCCCCCTGCTTTTTTTCCGGTTGTATTAGGTCATCAGGTAATAGGCAGAGTTAAAGAGACAGGAAAAAATATTTCAAGATTTAAAATCGACGATAGAGTAGGAATCGGTTGGAAATATTCTTCCTGCGGGAAGTGTGAATATTGTATAAGCGGAAACGACAATTTATGTCCGGATTTCAAAGCAACGGGCAGAGACAAAAACGGAGGGTATGAAGAACTGATGACTGTCGATGAAAATTCCGCTTTTATGATTCCCGAAGTATTCTCAGACTCTGAAGCCGCTCCACTGCTATGTGCCGGCGCTATTGGATATCGTTCATTAAAGTTGTCTAATCTGAAAGAGGGACAAAATCTGGGTCTGACCGGTTTTGGTGCTTCGGCACATCTGGTTTTGAAACTTGTAAAGTATAAGTTTCCTGATGTTAAAATATTTGTTTTTGCGAGGAGCGAAACAGAACGGGAGTTTGCAAAACAACTGGGTGCAGTCTGGTCAGGAGACACACTCACAAAAAGTCCGGAAAAATTAAACTGTATAATCGATACAACTCCTGTATGGACTACCGTTGTAGAAGCATTATATAATCTAAAACCGGGTGGAAGACTAGTGATAAATGCTATAAGAAAAGAAGAAATTGATAAAAACTATCTGGCTAATATCGATTATACAAAACACATCTGGATGGAAAAAGAAATTAAATCGGTAGCAAATGTATCTTCATCAGACATCGAAGAATTTCTGAATATTGCGGGTAAAATCCAAATTAAACCTGAATATCAGGAATATGCACTTGAAGATGCTAACACTGCTATAATAGAACTCAAGCAAAGAAAAATAAGAGGTGCAAAAGTACTTGTGGTTGAGTAAACAGTTATTATTTATTCAATCGAAAAACTGACGTTCACAACCGCAGTTACTGTCTTTTCAAGTGAAGAAACATCATTTATTCCATAATCGGACACCTCAGTTGAATTTTTGGAGTTTATCTGGAATACCCCGGTTCTCGATGAACGAACTTCTCCTACTTTATTATCGGTACTGTTTGCAATTTGTTCCGCTCTTAGTTTAGCATCCTGAGTAGCAAGTCCTATCATTTCAATTTTTAACTCTGCAATTTTTGTATACATGAATCTCGGGGGGTCTGAGTTAATTGCTATTCCCTGATTTATCAGTTCTGTTGCTTCTCTTGACAGTTTATCGATTTTATCAACGTCATTCGATTCGATTGATACCTGCTGCGAAAGCCTGTAACCGATGATCTTTCCGCTGCTTTGAGATTTAGGACCGCTCGAACTGTAATAATCATAAGTCGGTGTTGTTCCCGATTTACTTTCGTAAAGGTTTGTTGTTGTTATTGAAGAATATTTTATCTGTTCATCAGTAAACCCTTTTGATAAGAGATAATTCTTTACGGTTTTATTTGATTCCTGCAATTTGGCATATGCTTCGGTCAGTGAAGAAGATTCGTTGTAAAATGTACCATCCCACATAGCAAGGTCAGATTTGATATTCTTAGAAGCCGAGCCCGTAACAGAAATAGTAACATTACCCTTTGCAACTTTTCGCCAGGTTCCTGAAATAATTAAAGCAGCAATAATAAATCCTATTGCGAGAATGAAAGCAGCCGGAAGTATGTTTTTTTTAATGTGTGTATTTTCCATATGTCAATAAAAATTTATTTATTTTAAAATAAGATTTTTAAATATTATAGTAAATGTAATATTTTATTGTTTAGTTAATAATATTAATTGATAAAGATGTTGAGGCATTCCCAAAGGGGACTTTGGGAATAAGAAGAAAGTGATTCCGAAACAAGTTCGGAATGACAGGATTAATGGGACTTTGGGAATAAGAAGAAAGTGATTCCGAAACAAGTTCGGAATGACAGGATTAATGGGACTTTGGGAATAAGAAGAAAGTGATTCCGAAACAAGTTCGGAATGACAGTGATAAGAAGATTTAAAGATTTACATACTTCGTTTTTACTCGAAAGTCTGATTAAAAATTTGTAATTTTATAATAAATTTTATAATTCCTAATCTAAAAAATCAAAATATATGAATTCAAAACAATACATTGAAATCGAAGAAAAATACGGAGCACATAACTATCATCCGCTCGATGTCGTGATAGAAAAAGCAAACGGAGTATGGGTCTGGGATGTTGACGGAAATAAATACCTTGATTGCCTTGCGGCATACTCGGCAGTTAATCAAGGACATTGCCATCCGAGAATTATCAAGGTAATGAAAGAACAAGCTGAAAAAGTAACCTTGACCTCAAGAGCGTTCAGAAACGACCAATTACCGTTATTATGCAAGGAATTATGCGACTTAACCGGTTATGAAATGATGCTGCCGATGAATTCAGGTGCAGAGGCAGTCGAAACCGCTCTTAAAGCCGTCAGAAAATGGGGATACAAAATTAAAGGAGTAGAAGAAAATAAAGCAGAGATTATTGCCTGCACAAATAATTTCGCCGGCAGGACAATAAGTATAGTCAGCTTTTCAACAGAGGAACAATACAAAGACGGATTCGGTCCTTTAACACCGGGATATAAAATAGTAAAATTCGGTGATATAGAAGAACTGAAAAAATCAATAACTCCAAATACGGTCGGATTCCTCATCGAACCAATACAAGGAGAAGGCGGTGTCATCGTACCTCCTGAAGGATATCTTAAAAGCGCTTATGAAATATGCAAAACGCATAATGTTAAAATGATAGCGGATGAAATACAATCAGGACTCGGCAGAAGCGGAAAATTATTTGCATATGAATATGAAGGAATTAAGCCGGATGTTGTAACAATCGGAAAAGCCCTTTCAGGCGGTTGTTATCCCGTATCGGCAGTACTTTCCTCGAAGGAAATTCTTGGTATTTTTAAACCTGGAGACCACGGCTCTACATTCGGAGGAAATCCGCTCGGTGCCGCAATTGCAAGAGAAAGCATAAAAGTCTTAATAGAGGAAGGTCTTATTGAAAAATCGTATGAGCTTGGAAATTATTTCAGAAGAAAACTGAATGAAATTAAAACCGATATTGTAAAAGAAATAAGAGGAAAAGGTCTTTTCATTGGAGTAGAACTGAAACCTGAAGCGGGGGGAGCACGTCAATACTGTGAATCACTAAAAAAACTCGGTGTCCTTTGCAAAGAAACACACGAAAATGTAATCAGATTTGCTCCGCCGCTCGTTATTACAAAAGAAGAAATTGACTGGGCACTCGAAAAAGTAGAAAAAGTAATTGGTAAATAGTCAGTTTTGTAATTAATAATATTAACAAAGAATCTTTTTAAAATTTATTACTTAAATTTTTGTTTGTATTAATAAAGGAGGAAACAAAATGTCAGTCTTAAGAAGAGTAGGACTTTTTCTCATTACAAATTTATTAATACTAATTACTTTCGGAATTGTAATTTCCCTGCTTGGAATACGCGGAGAAGGTGTTTACGGATTAATGTTAATTTGTTTCGTATGGGGTATGGGCGGAGCATTTTTTTCATTACTGATCAGCCGGTGGATGGCAAAAAAAGCATACGGAATACAAGTTATTTCACCAAATACCTCAGACGCAAATGCCCGATGGATTTACAATATGGTTCAAAGACTAATTGAGAGAGAAGGACTTCCAATGCCCGAAGTAGGAGTTTATCATTCCAACGAACCGAATGCATTTGCTACGGGTTCATCTCCAAAAAAATCTATAATTGCTTTTTCTACAGGACTGTTAAATTCGATGAATCACGAGCAGATACAGTCAGTCGCTGCACATGAAATATCACACATAAAAAACGGTGATATGTTAACCCTGACACTCTTAACGGGATTGGCAAACGCTTTTGTAATGTTTCTTGCAAGAATAATCGCAATAGCCATTGATAATTTCCTGAGAGGTGATGATGACAGAGGCGGACTCGGATTTCTCGCATATTTTCTAGTAGTTTCTGTACTTGAAACTGTGTTTATGCTGCTTGCTTATATACCGATCGCAGCATTCTCAAGATGGCGTGAATACAGAGCAGACGCAGGATCGGCAAAACTAACCTCACCTTCTGCTATGGCTTCAGCACTTGAAACGCTCGGAGGTTATACCGGTATGCTTGACAAAAAGAATTCATTTTCAATCGCGAAAATTCAATCCAGACGCAGGGTGTCGATTTTCAGCACACACCCAAGTATAGAAAGCAGAATAAAAAGATTAAGAGAAATGAATATACATTAAAAAAGGCTGTACTTAACAGAACAGCCTTTTTAATTTCATCAAATTATTAATATTATAATTTTCCTTCCGATTTTAATTTTACAACAAGTTTTTCCATATCGTTTACGAGTTTACTGAATCTGTTTAAAGCTTTAACATAAGATTGCGTATCCGACATATCAATTCCCGCTTTTTTCAATATTTCAATTGGAAAATCGTTGCCACCGGAACTTAAAAACTCTATGTATTGCTTTCTTTCTTTTTCTTTGCCGTTTAAGACCATATCACTTAATGCCATTGAAGCCATCAAACCGGTACTATACTGAAACACATAAAAATTCAAATAGAAATGCGGAATAACACTCCATTCGTTCTGTATATAATCATCCACTTCTGTAATACCTTTTTCATGGCCATAATAATATCTCGTTAGTTCAAGATATTTGTTACTTAGCCAATCGGCTGTAAGTGTTTTTCCCTGTTCAACCTGTCTGTGCATTTCAAGTTCGAATTCGGCAAATAAAGTTTGCCTGAAAATTGTTGCTCTTACCTGCTCAAGATAATTATCAAGAATAAACAATTTAAATAAGTCGTCTTTTTCATATTCAAGTAAATATTCCATCAGGAGGTTTTCATTAAAAGTAGACGCAACTTCAGCAAGAAATGTGGGATATTGTGCTTCGGGATACGGTTGTGTTTTGTAAGATAAATAAGAATGTACAGCATGCCCGAGTTCGTGCGCTGCGGTTGTTACACCGTCATATTCTCCGTCATAATTAAGTTTAATAAATGGATGAACTCCGTAGACACCTGAAGAATATGCACCTGATTCTTTATTGAGATTAGGGTAGATATCAATCCATCGGTTTGCAAAAGCAGTTTTTAAAATATCTACATAATCATCTCCGAGAGGTTTCATCGCTTCCAGCAATATTTTCTTTGCTTCGTCATAAGTATATTTTTTTTCCACAGATTTTACAGCCGAAGCATATAAATCTTCATAACGGTATATATCAAGACCCAATAATTCTTTTTTCAAAACGAGATATTTATGAAGAGAACCAAGGTTATCACGAACCGTTTTCACCATATTTAAATATACCATTGTATCTATGTTGTTTCCGAATAATCTTGCTTGCAGACAAGTATTAAATTTTCGTGTCTTTGCACTGAAATACTGAGACTTCATTTCGGCATCGAGTAAAATTGCAAAAGTGTTTTCGAATTTCTTATGATTTTCCCAAAACGTTCTCATGACAAGACTCCTGTCTGAAGCATCTTTAGAACTTCTGTGCAGCGCATAATTTACATAACTCAAAGTTACCTTCTTACCGTTGCTCAACGTAACTTCAGGGTTGGGGATTTCAACATCATTAAGCATTTTAGCTGCTTTACTGAAAGCATTGCTGAAAAGACCTGTCAAAGACACAATTCTTTGCTGGTCTTCAGGAAGTATGTGGTTTTTTTCTCTGAATATATTTGATATTCTGAATTTATAATCTTTTAATCCGGGTTCTGATGTCAGATATTCATTAAATTTATTTTCTCCAAGCGAAATGATATCATTGTTCATAAATGCAAGTTTAGTTCCTAAGTCAACATATATTACCTGTATATCTCCTTTAAGCTTTTGATAATTAGTATTACTGAGGTCTGAAGCTCCGTTATGACTTGCATAAGCATATAGTTTTCCGAGTTTTATCGTAATATCTGTTATCAAATTATACATTTCCATCATCTTTGCAGCGGACGAAGTCCAGTCCTTTGCCATTTCCGGAATTCGATTTATTTGCTGCTTAACCATTTCTTTGTCTGTTTCCCACTCGGTTTCTGTGGGATATAAATTCCTTGTATTCCATGTAAATTCTTCCGGAATATCTTTTCTCGGTGTTTGTGAATAATCCGGAATATTATCCTGAGCAAAGACAGTTAAAGAAAAAACGAGAAATAAAAAAATTAACAATGAAAAAAGTTTTTTTAACATAAATTACTCCTGTAAAATTTAATAAAAAAAATTTAATTATTATTATTATAATACGAATTAATATTATATTAGTTGCGTTATAATAAATAAGGATTCTTGAATTTAAATTAACATTTTATTTAATTATTTTAATAAAAAATTAAACTAATAGATATGAAAAATTTAATCTTTATTTTCGTTCTTTTATTTATGTTCAGTTCCTGCGGAATACTTAAGAAAGATAAAACCGAACAAAAAACACAGGAAACTGTTAAAACCGAACCAGAAGAAAATAAAACAGCAACTGCAACCGGCAGTTCGGAAGAAAAAGAGGAAAGAAAAAAATCTACGGGTTTAGGCGAAATTGAATATAATCTGAAAGAGATACCTTCCGGAGTCGAGTACAAAGGAAAAATAGTTGCAAGTGCCCGATGGGACGACGATAACGGAGACAATATACTCCTTGTGACCGAAACAAAGAAAAAAGAAGTACCTGACAAAAAATATCCAGAAGAAACTGTATTTGAAAAAGAATTGTACGGATATCATTATATACTCAGCGGAAGTTCAGCAAAACTTCTCTGGAAAATTCAGGACTTCGAAAAAGATTGCATGTTCGATTTAACACTTGAATATATTCCAAAATCATTATCTATTACAGACTTAAATAATAATGGAATTGCAGAAAGTACATTTATTTATAAAATGACTTGCAGAGGTGATGTTAGTCCGGCGCTTTTTAAATTAATGATGCATGAAAATGAAAATAAATATGCAATAAGAGGAGAAGGAATTGTTAAAACACCAACTGAAAGCTACGGTACAGGAAAAATGAATGTAGATAAATCATTTAATGATGCCCCGGATGAGTTTCTTAAATATGCAAAGGAACAATGGAATAAATTTAAGTTTGAAAGATTCGAATAATTTGCCTGCTTAATAATTTTTTTCTTACACGCCCAATATTTCAATCTGTTATTTCCCGTAAATCATCGTAAATAATTCAATATACTCATCCGAATAAGCAGAAGAATTTGTAAGACAAGTCAAGGCAGGTCCGAGTCCTTTCAAAAACAAATCGTGCCACTGCACTCTTAACATATGATAGTCAGACCTTAGTCCCCTAACCTCCGTAAGAAACGAAACAAGTTCAACCATAATAAAATTATCCACACAGATTTCTGCAAGTTCAATCGGTGCGTCATTGGAAAAAACAAAATCGATTAATTTTCCGTAAGATTGATACAAAGAACAAAGCATTTCAGGAGAATTCAACTGTGGAGTGTCATTATTTGCGCTTAGTTCAAAGAGAACAAAATATTCGATAAAATTTCTTAAAATCTTTAAGTTGATTAATTTTTTTTCATAAGGCATGTGATGATATGCAAGAGAGGAAAGAGCGAGGTCATATTTCCTGTCGATTTTAGAGGAATAATCCTCGAATCTCTGGTTAACGATTCTGATTTCGCTATCCGGAAAATTTTCCCGCACGATATCTTCGGCAACTATTAACATACCTGCCGATGAATCAATCAATAATATTTCTTCTATATCTCCTATAAGCCCGAATTCCCTTAAATTTTTCAAGAAATCAACTGTCAGACTTCCATCTCCGCAACCAATATCCATAAATCTGAAAGGTTTTTTAAATCTCGGAACGGAATGGCTGCAATGAAGCAAAAAATTTTCTCTTGATTTTTTTATTAAAGAAGTCGTAGTGAAGTGTATATAAGGTTTCGGGTCATTAAAAACTATTGCCGGTTTTATTAAACGGTCATTGTGTCTTTTAAGAAAAGACAGCATAAATGTATTGGCAAAGACTCCTCCTTCTTCAAAGAAAACACCTGTTATAAACCATTTTTTTGCAAGTTCGATAAATCCTGATGATGCAAGAAGGCAGCCAATAAAAAAATGGAAAGGAGCTTTCAGATTCAGGTGAATTTCCTTGTAAAAATCTTCGGATGGCTCGGATTGTTCTTTTAGTATATATTCGGAAAGTGTTTTCCAGGTCTTAATTTCTCCTGTTGAAAGAAAAAACATAACTTTATATTAATTATTTTACATATTACTTAAAAAAAAATATATTAAAAAGTCTAATAAAAAAGGTTCGGATTACAAAATTAATCAGCAACTAAAAAAGCCCTAAATTTCTTCAGGGCTTTTGGAAAAAGTTAATCAAATACACTCAGGGATTATTTTACAAGCATCATTTTCTTTGTTTGTACAAAATTGCCGGCATTAATTGTGTAATAATATACTCCTGAGCTAAGATTCGATGCATCGAACTCAACAAAATGGTTTCCTGCACTTTTTTGCTGTGAGACCAGAGCAGATACATTTCTGCCTAAAGCATCATAAACATTAATAGTAACAAATGCTGAAATCGGAAGTGAGTAATCGATTTTGGTAACAGGGTTGAAAGGATTCGGATAGTTTTGTTCGAGTTTAAATTCAGAAGGAATGTTTGTATTCGGGTCGTTAATTCCGACTAAAACATCCACCATTTTATAAACAACTCCGCCTGTTGCTTTAACACAATAACCGTAAACTGTGTTTCCTTCCAGTACTATCTCAAAGTGATTAACTTGTCCCGTTCCTGCGGGGAATGTCATAGCTGTCCAGGTTGCACCGTTATTGGTTGTTTTAACACAGGCAGTAGAACTTGCTGATGACATAATACAATAAGCGACCGGCAATCCGGGTACCCATTTAATGTTTGGATAAGCACTTGTAACACTGCTTGGTATTGTTTGTGAAAACCAGGTCGTTCCGCCGTTTGTCGTCCTTGCAAGTGTAGTCGAAGCCGTACTTGCAGAAGCCAAACCATTCAGTTTGTCAGTACTGAAAGTAAATCCTGCGATAAATCCAGATGTTCCGCCGCCTGTAAGCGGAATAAATGACCAGTTAACACCAGCATTAGTTGTAAGTCCGATTCTATTCGGAGTAGAATTCAAACCGAACCCGTACAAATTCGTATCAATAATAACTATTGAATTTTGTGCAGAAGCCGAACCGGATGCCTGTGGATTTTGCAGGAACCATGTATTTCCTCCATCGACAGTTTTCTGGATATAATAGGCACCGCCGGTTGGAGGGTCACTTTCTGCAATTCCCCATAATGGATTTACTTTCGAAAATACAATACCATTGAAAAATCCAGCTGTTCCTCCGGTATTAAACATCTGAATCCAATTTTGACCGCCGTTAGTTGTTTTGGAAGCAATTGCATCTCCGCCTGTAGAACCGGAAGCATCACCACCATCGCCTACAAAAGCTGTTAGGGAATCTGAAGCCCAAACACACATTAATGCTTTAACCTGTAAACCATTAACAGGAACTGTGTACCAATTAATACCTCCGTTGACAGTTCTGAAAATCATAGGAGTACTTGCCCCACCGACTATCCAGCATACATCAGAACTTGATACTGAAATACTAGGCCACGTACCTGACAATGGAACTGTTCCAACCTGTGTCCATTGTGCGTTAACATTTAACGCCACTAAAAGAACGATCAGTAATGAAAATAATTGAAGATATTTCTTCATAGTTATATCCTCCCAATATTTAGTTAATTAATGTTTAAAAGTAATATTATTTTTTATAAAAATCAAGTTTCGTAAAATTGCATATATTTTCTTGTCATGGCAATAAATAGTTCAAAGCAGATGTACAGCAGAACGCTGATTTCACTGAAAAAACTAATTATTTTTAAATAATAGATATGATTGGGTATTCGTTATCGGAGACTTACCAGTTCAGGAAACTTTGTTAACCTGATATATTAACAATCTCATGATCCTGTTGAAGCCTTTGTTCTTGGTAAGGTAAATTCAACTTTCGTTCCCTCTCCTGTTCTACTCGTAATTTGTATTTTGCTGTTATGAAGTTCGAGTATGTGTTTCACAATTGAAAGTCCCAGTCCGCTTCCTCCGGTTTCTCTCGAGCGATTTTTATCTACACGGTAAAACCTTTCGAATATTCTCGGGATATCATCATGAGGTATTCCAATTCCGTTATCTTCCACAATTATTTTTATCTCATTTGTATATCCTATTGTACTGCATTTAACAAATCCGTTTGTATTATTATATTTTATTGAATTATCAATCAAATTAGTCAAGACCTGCTTAATTAACATCGGATCTGCATATATCTGGTCAACCTTTTTTAAATCGGAATCGAATTCAAGCATAATTTTTCTCTGATGTGCAACTCTTTCCATTTCGTTAATGACTTCTTTCACCAGTGAATTAAGGGCAAAATATTCTTTTTTAATTTTCATGCCCGATTCGAGATTTGAAATCGAAATCAAATCATCAACCAAAGTTGTCAATCTGACGGTTTGTTTTAATGCTTTCCTTAGAAATTCTTCGTTTACTTTTTCATCTTTCAAAGCACCGTCGAGCAGAGTTTCGATAGAAAGTTGAATAGTGAAAATCGGTGTTCTTAATTCATGAGCGACATTTCCAAGAAATTCTCCCCTGTTAATTTTAAACTTTTTTGCAAGTAAAAGTTCTTCTTTAAATTTATTTATCAGAATCTTAATATCTTCGGCACATTGTTTTATTTCTTTTGTGGTAATTTGCCCGATAATTCCTTCACATTCTGTCATAGCTTTATCAAGTTCACTTATCTTACTATCATAATTATTTTGAGGTTCTCTATCAGAAATCTGAATTTTTTCGATTAATTTATTAATATTCTTAGTTTCTTTTAAAAGAACAATGTTAACATATAAGATAGTGATTAAGTATAATACTAAAAAAATTGGAATCAGTAATAAAAAAAAATTCAGATTCTGACCCACGAGAAAAAAAACAACTGTTCCTGTTATTACAGAAAAAAGTCCATAAAAAAGTGTAAATTTCCAAATATAATTTATTTTTTGCATAAACAATTACTCAATGTCTTTAAATCTGTAACCCAAGCCCTTAAGAGTCTCTATGTAATCCGCATAGTCTTCGAGTTTTTCTCTAATTTTTGCAATATGCACATCAACAGTTCGGTCGACGACATAAACTTTGTCACCCCATATTTGGTTTAGCAAAACTTCTCTCGAAAAAACCTTTCCTTTTCTCGCAGCAAGAAAATGAAGCAGTTGAAACTCCTTTTTGGGAAACATAATCTCCTTACCGCTAATCTTTACAGAATGAGCAGCCGAATTAATTTCCAGTTGTTTAATTTTTATATATTCATCAGAAGGAAGTTCCCGTGAGGCGAGTTTAATTTCATACCTTCTTAAAACAGATTTAATACGGGACAACACCTGTCTTGTGCTTATTGGTTTTCGGATATAATCATCTGCACCAATTTCAAGTCCGAGTATTTCATCTATTTCATCAGCTTTTGCGGTAAGAAATATAATTGGAATATTGGAAGTGGATTTATCGGATTTGATTTTTTTACACACTTCAAACCCGTCAATCTCAGGCATCATAATATCGAGCAGAATTAAATCCGGTTTATTATTTTTAAGTATTTCAAGAGCTTCTTTTCCGTTATAAGCTGTCAGCACATCGTATTTATTTTCAATTACAAGATTATATTTTAGCAAATCGACTATATCTTTTTCATCATCAACTATTAAAATAATCTTTTTCATGTTATTTTTTTCTTCTAAAATCATACATTTACATTAAGAAATTGTTACCTGTCTGTTAATTAATATTAAATAATGAATTTATTAATTCATTAATTTTTATAATTTTATAATAACTGTTTAAGATGATTTTGCATTTTATTTATATATAGTTAACATTACATTAATAATATGCATAATATTTGAAGTAAACTAAATGAAATTTTTCAAAATTACAGTTCACAATTTAAATCTATTTTACGGAAAAAAGCAGGCATTGATAGACAACACGATGGACATTGAGGCTAATAAAATAACAGCATTAATAGGACCTTCCGGATGCGGAAAATCTACTTTTTTAAGAACGTTGAACCGAATGAATGACCTTATTAACAATGTAAAAATCAATGGAACTGTAAAAATAGATGATGTTGATATATACGGGAAAAATGTTGATGTTGTTGAATTAAGAAAAAGAGTGGGAATGATATTTCAGAAATCAAATCCTTTTCCGAAGAGCGTATACGAGAATGTTGCCTACGGACCAAGAATACACGGTATAAATAATAAAAGAAAACTGGATGAGATTATAGAATTGACCTTGAAAAAATCAGCTCTATGGAATGAGGTAAAAGACAGGTTGAATGACTCAGCGCTTGGACTTTCGGGTGGTCAACAGCAGAGACTTTGCATTGCAAGAGCACTTGCAGTAAATCCGGAAATACTTCTTATGGATGAGCCGGCAAGTGCGCTAGACCCGATTTCAACAGAAAAAATTGAGGAATTAATTTTTGAATTAAAAAATAATCTAACAATTGTTATAGTTACACATAACCTTCAGCAAGCAGCGAGAGTAAGCGATAAATGTGCTTTTTTTATGCTTGGAAAAATTGTTGAATATACCAATACGAGAAAAATGTTTACAAATCCGGATAACGAAAAAACATTAAACTATGTCACTGGAAAATTCGGATAACGATGCACAGGGAAAATTCAATTAAAGTAATTTTTAACAAAATTTAAAATAAAGATTATGTACGCATACCTTGAAGCTGAACTCGATAAACTCAAAACAAGGTTGATTAAAATGGGAACACTTGTAGAAGAACAAATCGAGTTTGCAATAAAAACAATATTCGAGGAAAATCTTGAACTCGGAAAAATTGTAATTGATAGAGACGACAAAATCGACAAGTTCGACATAAAAATAGATAAGCTGTGTCAGAAAATCTTTGCAATCGGTCAGCCGGTTGCAACTGACCTGAGACTGTTAATGTCATCTTTAAGCATCAATAAAGACCTTGAAAGAATGGGAGATATTGCAGTAAGTATAGTAGAAAGAGCGGAGCATTTAGCCGGACATACCGATTTATTAAAAAAAATCAGACTTGAAGAAATGTCACAAAAAGTACTTGTTATGATAAACAAGACAATAAATTCATTTATCAATAACGACCCAGATCTTGCACTTGAAATAATAAAATCCGATGCTGTAATAGATGAAATGGACAGGGAAATTTTCAATATGATAATCAACGAGATGATTGAAAATCCATCACTTATAAAACCCGGTGCTCATACCTTACTTTTGTTGAGATATCTCGAAAGACTTGCAGATCATTCGACAAACATCTCAGAAGAAGTAATATTTCTTGTAAATGCAAATATTATCAAGCACAGAAAAAAATTAGACGAATATCTGCAGAAGCACGCACCCGAGTTATTATCCGGCACACAAACCGACAGTGAAAAAACAGAAGGTCAGCCGAATTTACCGGTCACATAATCTTCAGTGAGTTTTTCATCCGGATTTGTAAAGATTTTTCTTGTACCGCCGACTTCTACAAGTTTACCTAAATAAAAAAATGCTGTAACGTCACTTATCCTTGCTGCCTGCTGCATATTATGAGTAACTATAATGAATGTATATTCGGATTTTAAACTATATATTGTATTTTCGACATTCTGGGTTGATATCGGGTCAAGAGCACTTGTAGGTTCATCCATCAAAATTATATAAGGTTCCACAGCTAATGTTCTTGCTATACATAATCTTTGCTGTTGTCCACCCGACAGACTAATTGCCGGTTCTTTCAATCTGTCTTTTACTTCATCCCATAAGTCACTATTTCTCAATGCTTTTTCTGCAATCTCGTTATAAAATTTTTTATTATGCATGCCTGACAATTTCCATCCTGAAATAACATTATCAAAAATGGACATATCAGGAAAGGGATTCGGTTTTTGAAATATCATTCCAACTCTTTTTCTCAATTCCACACCGGTATATTCAGTTATCTCTTTATCCAGTATCGTAATTTGTCCTGTTACTTTACACTTCGGTGTCATATCATGCATAAGATTCAATGCCCTTAAAAAAGTTGATTTCCCGCATCCGCTAGGTCCTATCACGGCAGTGACAGTGTTGCGGTGCAATTCAAGATTAATATTCTCAATTGCGGGAACTCCGTTAAAAGTAACATTAAGATTTCTTGTTACTATTCCCGGTTCTTTTTCTATTTTAGTCATCCGTAATAAATTCGCTTTAAATAATTATAAAAATTTTTCATACAGTATTTTCATATTTTTGCCTTGTAATAATTCTAACAATCAGGTTAATCACAAAGACAAGCAAAATCAGAATAAACGCACCTGCCCATGCTTTATTATGCCATTGTTCGTAAGGTGAAATTGCATAATTAAAAATCTGAACGGGAATGGAAGATATCGGTTCGTCGAGTGAGGAACTCCAGAAACTATTCCCGAACGCGGTAAAAAGTAACGGTGCAGTTTCTCCAGCAGCTCTTGCTATTGCAAGCAGGATTCCCGTTATTATACCCGAAAGTGCAGTTCGAAGCACAATACTTACAGTGGTCCTCCAGCGTGAAACACCAAGAGCAAGAGAAGCTTCTCTTAAAGACATCGGAACAAGTTTAAACATCTCTTCCGTAATTCTTGTTATAGTAGGTATCATTAATATTCCGAGTGCAACACCCCCTGCAAGTGCAGAAAATTTTTTCATCGGCAAAACTATTATTCCGTAAACAAAAATTCCGATAATTATAGAAGGAATACCGGTAAGTACATCGGTTAAAAATTTAATTATATTTGCAAACAACTGCTTGGAATATTCCGCTACATAAATACCAGACATAATACCAATCGGAATACCGATAACCGAACCAATTCCTATTAAAATTAAAGTACCAACGATAGCATTTGCCATTCCACCTCCCTCTTCTCCCACAGGTTTAGGCAATTCCGTGAAAAAATCAAGATTCAAAGAAGACAATCCTGCTCCTGTAGTATAAAAGAAAATATAAATCAGCGGAATAATTGTTATCAATGCAGAAACCACACATAAAGAAAGCATCAATGCATTTACAAACTTCCTTCTGCGCAGTCTTGCTTTACTATATGTAATTGAATTCAGTTCCATACAAAAAATTATTTCACATCATATTTTCTGGTCGCACTAAAAATTAACAATCTGGCAAACGAATTAATGATAAAAGTAACGATAAATAAAATCAGTCCTACTTCAATCAAAGCACTGATATGCAGACTTCCCGAGGCTTCTGCAAATTCATTTGCAATAACCGATGCCATAGTATATGCCGGTTCAAGTATAGAAGCTTTAATTTGTGCTCTGTTTCCTATCACCATAGTAACAGCCATTGTTTCACCAATTGCCCTGCCCAGCCCCAGAACTACAGCTCCAAGAATTCCGCTTTTAGCATTCAGCAAAGCCATTTTAATTGCTTCCCATCTTGTAGCTCCCAACGCATAAGCAGCTTCTCTTTGGGACTGGGGAATTACTTTCAACACATCTCTTGATATAGCCGTAATTATCGGTGTTATCATAATAGCAAGAATAATTCCTGCTGTAAGCATACCATATCCGTAATTTGTTCCCTTAAAAAACGGAAGAAAACCGAGAGTTGACTGCAGAAACGGCTGAACTGTATTTCTCATAAAAGTGGCAAAAACGAAAATTCCCCAGAATCCGTAAATAATACTCGGTATAGCAGCAAGAATTTCAATCAGAAAACTGAAAGTCGTTTTTATATACCTATGTGCAATTTCCGAGAGAAATATTGCTACACCAAGGCTCACAGGAAGAGAAATCAGTAAAGCAATAATAGAAGAGACGACAGTTCCATATATAAATGTTAATGCCCCGTATTTTTCTTTTAGCGGTTCCCATTCTTCGTTAAAAATAAAACTCCATCCGAATCTGTCCCTTGAAGGTTCAGCATCTTTATACAATTCATAAATAATCCAAAGAACCAGAAAAATAATTATGAATGCAAAAATCAGAGTTACATTCTTAAAAATAATATCAGGTAAACGCGATTTTACTTTTAGTTCAACATCCTGATTACTTTTCGATTTATTAAATTTCAATATCATATTAAAAACAGATTCGGATATTATACTATCTGATTATAAAGGTTTACCGTTGAAATTCATTATTTCCAATTTTTCAATTGATTTTTCCACAACCGATTTCGGCAAAGGTGAATAACCAAGTTCAAGAGCATATTTTCCTCCTTCGGTCAAAGCCCATTTCAGGAAATTTTTCAAAGCTTTCCCTTTAGCTTCATCCTTTTGATTCTCGAAGAAAATAATGTAAGTATAACTTGAAATGGGATATGCACCTGGACCTTTTGCGTTCGTAATAGAAAGAGTCAGGTTTTCCGGCATCTGGTCAGCCATAACTTCAGCTGCTTTTGTAACCGACTCGAGGGTTGGTTTTACAAAGTCTCCGTTTTCATTTTTGATATTCGCATATTTTAAATTATTCTGTAAGGCATAAACAAGTTCTACGTATCCGAGTGAATATTCAAGATTTTTCACCTGACCTGTAACTCCTTCATTTCCTTTTGCTCCCTGACCAACCGGGAATTTAACTTCTTTCCCGACACCGGGACCTGTTTTCCATTCTTCGTTTGTTTTACTTAAATAATCTGTAAATACATAAGTTGTACCACTACCATCAGTTCTGTGCACAGGCACGATATCCTTATCCGGTAGTTCAGCATCAGAATTAATTGATTTTATTTTATTATCATTCCATTTCTTGATTTTACCAAGATAAATTTCTGCAATAATATCGGAAGTAAAATTCAAATCCTTTTCAACTCCAGGCAGATTATAGGTAATAACAACTGCACCGATAACTGTAGGAATATGTATTACTTTGGACTGATTTTTTGATTCTGCGGCAGACAATTCCTCTGTTTTCATCGGACTGTCTGTACCTCCAAAATCCACAGTTCCCTCTGTCAACTGTTTTATTCCTCCACCGCTACCGATACTCTGATAATTGATTTTAATTTCTTTATTAATTTTTTGATACTCACCGAACCATTTTGAATAAATCGGGAAAGGAAACGATGCACCTGCACCGTTAAGAGAAACTTCATTCGTTCCTGTGCCGCCTTTTTTTCCACAGGAAGCGAAGATTAAAGAAAATGCCGCAAGAAAAATTACTAAGTACTTCATAGTTATTTGTTTAATTTTTAAAAAATGTTGATTATAAAAATGATGATTAATATTAAATAGCGTATTAAGTTTATTTAAAGAAATAGTAAAAACTATTTATAAATATAATAGAATGTCAGTCTTGGTACTATATCGGCTTTTCGTTCTGTTCCTGCAGGACTTTTATCTTTATACGCATCAATCCATATATTCGGAACGAGATGAACACTTTTGTGAGGCATGAAATCAACTCCAAAATTAAGAAAATATTCTTTAAAACCTTTTTCAGGGTGATTCATATCGGGGTCATAATAATCGAATCTTCCGAAAATACTGAGTTTTTCCTTAAGCAAATTTCCGATTGCAAAAAATGATACTCCGAACGGATTAACATTTGTTCCGTCAGAAAAAAATCTTCTTTGAACCTGCTGAAATACTTCCACACCCGCTCTTGCTTCGGGCAAAATAAGACCGACAAAACCTTTATAAGTAGTTTTGTTCGTACTCGAAGTTATATCTTCGTAATCAGCATAAACTTCTGCGATAATTCTTTTTTCCCAAAAATAAGAATAAACCGAACCGTAATATTTTTTGAATTTACTGTCTTCAATCTTTGCACCTCTCCCGTTCCCGAACATAACATTATACCCATAATTTCCGCTCTTATCTATTTCTCCCCATACTGCCAATCCAAAATCAATAGAGCTGCCGATTTTTCTGAAATCAAGCAAATCCTTTTCTACAAATCGATAACCCCATACTTTTTCGCTTATAAGAGAGAATGTTGGAGTTGACATCTGTCCGAGTAAAATAGTAGAATACGGAATCAGATTCTTCCATCTGATATTGGCAAATCTTATATATGGAGTTCTGTTTCCCGCTACCAGCTGGTCGGGTGCGTCGTAGGATAAAGCAAATTCCGCAGAAAAATCCTCGCTAATGTCATAATCTAATCCGAACAAAACTCTTCTGAAGTCGAATGCATTTTTATCTTTACTGATTTTTGCATACTCCCCCGAAGAACTGCCTGATGTATCACCGTTCACTTTGCCGTAATAATCTCCGAATACATAACCGTAAACTTTCCAGTTTGGAAAAGTTTTTTCTTCCTTATTTTTTTTATCCTGTGATAATAAAATTGGTGTAATTAAGAAAAACACCATTAAAACAGAAAGAAAACGTTTCATTTAACCTCCGAATTTAAATTAATGATTTTACTTATATAAAATTTACAATTAAACATTTTGATACAAAATTGTAAACGCCTAATTAAGAAATAATTAATTCAATATTAAGAAATTGTTAATTTTTTAATTAGATATAATTGACCTATTGGAAACAATAATTTTGGAAAAGAAAATAAAGTACGGCAGGGTAAAACAGGAAGATAATTTTTTTAAAAACTATCTTTTTTGATCTTTTTCAACTATTTACAAATCCAACATTCCGTATTTAACAAGCAGCAGTTCGTCATCCTTGATTAGTCCGATTCCGGGAGCATAAAACTTATAAGACTTTTCACCTTTTTCAAGAGGATTTGTTTCTTTAATTTTCACAACTCCAATAAACTTTCCTGCAGGAGTTATCAAGGTATCCGAAATGCTTACAATTTCTCCTATATCCATAGCAATATCCGGAGAAATTTCCTGATAATATTTCGAACCCAATATTATTTGTCCCGGCATAATAATACCGGCTTTATTATTTTCAACTGCAAGCCAGGAACCGGAATTACTTACAACATTTCCATTCTTATAAATTTCCACATCTTCTCCAAAATAAAAAACACTTCCTGTTTCTTTGCAAATTGAAAAATAATTTCTCGAGATTTCCACTACTACACCGTTTACAGACTCGCGTTCTTCAACTATCCTAGTATCGGTATTCCCTACCTTTTTGGTTTCATTTAAAACTGTAATTATAAGCTTCATTGTATCTTTATCTTCAATGTTTTGCAGAATCAGCTGATAACCGGGTTCAAGAATAAAATAGTTATTATTGCCAGTTGTAAGAAAAGTGCAGTTTTCCTGATTAAATGAATCTGTTAACGATATGTCATCTGTTTGTGCTGATACAACAGAAACAGCAAGAAACAGTAATATGTATGAAATTAATATATTCTTCATGATTAAAATTTCATCAGTTATTTATAATAATTTTTAGAGTTACAAAAAAAATGATTTAATACAAATAAATCAAATGGTTATATTATTTCCTATTCTGAAGGGAGTAATAAAATCAGGAGGTGAAAAATTTAAAGAAAAAATATTAATTCTTCTTATAACCGATTGCGTTTTCGAGTTTTGCATCAGTCAAATCAGCATCGAGCAAATTTGCATACCACAGATTTGCGTTATTAAAATTTGCCCCGGACAAATTAGCTTCGGAAAGATTTGCTCTTGTCAGATTAGCACCTGTCAGGTCAGCATCCTGCAGATTTGCTCTCGATAAATTTGCTTCAGAAAGATTCGCATCATTAAGTTTTGTTTTCCACAACAAACATCTTGAAAGATTCGCTTTGCTTAAATCCGTCTCCTGCATATTTGAACCGGAAAGTTTTGCTTCCGATAAATCCACTCCCGAAAGGTTATGTTTAGAAAGGTCAGCTCCCTGCAGATTCGCCTTTTGAAGATTTGCATTAGACAGATTTGTTTCGAGCATTTTAGCTCTCCATAATTTCGTATTCTTCAATTTAGCACCCGACAAATCCGACCCTTCAAGAATTGCACCTGCAAGATTAGCATCGGTCAAATCGGCATTATGTAAATTATGACCTGTTAAATCAGTTCCTTGTAAATCCGTTCCCGTAAGATTAGTTTCCGCAAGATTAACATTTTTCAGAATTGCACCGTTTAATTTTGCTTTCGAGAGATTGGCTCCTCTCAAATCCGCTTCTATAAGATTAGCATTAGTTAAATCTGCATTTTGCAGGTTTGCTCCGCTGAGATTTGCTCTTTGCAAATCTGCCGAAGTTAAATTTGCTCCCTGCAAATCGGCTCCGGATAAATTTGCTCCAGCAAAATTCAGAGGTTTATGAGTATAACCTACAGAACTATTTGCTATTAAAATCCATATATCTTTATCTGTCAATACTCTTTCTTTAGACATTTTTCGCTCCTTTTTTTGGTATTAATTTAGTATAACATAAAAAAATTCTTTCGTTTATTCAATATAAAATACACAGTAAATTACTGCGATTTCTTTGCATTAATCTGGTTTCATCAGTAAAAGTAAAATACTATATTATTATTAAATTATTATGTTATTTATCATCATAAATCAATTGATATTTTGATAAGGAAAATATAAAAATGTTTATCTGAAACAATAAAAAATATACTGCGTATAATATTAGCAGAAAGGAGATTTGTTATGAATAACATAAAAAAATTTTTTAGAATCAGTTTATTAATTATTTCTGCTGTTTGCCTTTTAACGGCTTTTTCTTTCGCACAGGATAATTTTATACTTCATGAGGGAACATCTACTATTTCCGAAAACGGAGATATTAATCTGAATACACTGTCAGGAGATATTCAAATTCATTCATGGAATAAAAACGAAGTCAAAATCGTAGCTACAGGGAACCAGACAGCAAAAGATAATCTTGAGGTTAAAAGGGATAACAGTCCGGAATCTGTGAATTTTAGTGTCAGAAAATCCAAAACTGCGGAAAAACAACTTGATAATTTAAGTCTAAAAGTCGAAGTGTGGACACCTGAGAAAGTTAATTTAGCTTTATCTACAGCAGGAGGCGATGTCGAAGTTAATAATATAGAAGGTAAAGTAATTGCAACAACAGCGGGAGGCGATATTTCCTTGAAAGATATCAAAGGTAAAGTCATATTAACTACAGCCGGAGGTGATATAAATTGCACGAATTATTCGGGCGATATCAAAGCAACAACCGCAGGAGGAGATATTGCGTTAACCGGTAGTAACGGTAAAATTGAAGCAGTAACTGCCGGTGGAAATGTTAATGTGGAATACTCCGGGAAAAATGAGGGAATTAAATTAAATACTGTGGGAGGTAATATTAAATTGAAATTACCTGAAAACTTCAGTGCAAATGTTAAACTCAGTACATTCGGAGGGAGCGTTAAATGTGAACTTAATATGACGAAGATTATAAAGGAAAAAGAAAGTATTATTGAAGCTGAAATAAACGGAGGAGGAGAAGAAATTAACTGCTCAACGATGGGCGGTAATATTACAATATATAAATAGTCAGAAAAATTCTGCAGTCCGGAAATTTATTTAAGTAAAATCATTCGCTTTGTTTCCGAATAATTTCCGGATTGCAGTTTGTAAAAATATACCCCACCTGATAAATTTTCCCCATTAAATTTTATTTCGTAAATGCCTGCAGTTTTATACTCATTTAAAAGAACTGCAACCTTCCTGCCAGTTATATCAAATATCTTTAAAATAATATTACCATTTTCCGGAATTGAAACTCTGATCTTCGTTTCAGAATTAAAAGGATTCGGATAGTTCTGGCTTAATTCAAATTTATTCGGATAAAAAGGCAGACACGAAATTCCTGTCTGTACTTGTCTTTTAAATAAATAAAAATATCCGTTTGAACTTGAAGAGCTCCATGTATTGAAATAAGAGTCGGTATTTTCCAATATAGTCCAGTAAACGCGTCTTATTGCCGAACCCGGATAATCGAGTTTTTCGAAAATTTTTGTGTATTCGATTCCGTTATACTGATATACGTAAATTTTTCCGTTATAACTTCCTGTGAGAATAGACGGATAAATATGTCCATCAAGTATCTTAATATCCTGAGTTAAAAGATTATTGTCATCAGAATATTCAAATATGGAATCTAGTGTCTGATATATATTTATTCCTATGCTCTTAAAAATATAGACCGAAGTCTTTCCATTCGAATTTCCCGTCATAACGAGTTCTTTAATTCCGTCATTATTTACATCAGAAACTCTGAAAGAAGAGGCAAATCCAATTGCCGAAGAGGTGAACATCTGATGTGAAAAAGAATTTGAAACAGAATCATATGTTATTCTTCTAATATATGTATTATAAGCCGGAATTCCTCCGTAAGTCAGAAAAATTTCATCGAATCCGTCGTTATCACTGTCCCCTGCTCCGCCCTGTCCGAATATGTATGTCGGAGTCGTATATGTATAAAGACTGCTGTATTGATGTGAACCGATATTTCCTGAGTGTTCCCAGATTCTAATCATTCCACCGCTTGTGTTTCCACGCGAGCAAACTATTTCTTTTTTACCGTTTTTATTCATATCTGTTATGTAAAGTGACCTGCCTGTTTCCCCGTCGTTTGTGTGGATTAAGGTTGTTTGCGTGTTCTGATTAACATATATGTTATCGCCGTCATTTTCAAAAATAAATATCCGTGTCATAGTTGATAGGTCTGCCAGAATAATTTCGGTTTTCCCGTCACCGTCAGTATCTCCGAATGTAATCGGACCGAATCCGCCGGCATCAGTTTTTTCATATTCGAATACAAGGGCAAAACTATCCGGATGTCCAGCTACCTGTTCCCAAACATAAAACTTATTAGGGGAAAATGTATATCCAGCGAGGTCGAGAAGTGTATCATTATCAAAATTGCCTGCCGCACCATCCCAGCAGTTCCCGAATGCTCCTTCAGGTGATTTCCAGAATTGCAGAAAATTTTCGGGATTGAAATAATCTAAAGAATGATATAATAATGAGAATTTCTTATAAATACATAATGCATCTACTATTCCATCCCCGTCAATGTCGGTTTTAAAATTGTGTTCTAATTCTATTGTTCCGTCGTAATTTTTATCCTGAGAAAAAGTTATATTTAATGTAAATATTATTGAAATGATTAGAAAAATTGCCTTCATTGTTAATTTTTTTATTTGAGAAAAAATTAAATATATTTTTTCTATTTATCAATGAAGAATAATTGTTAGTTAACCGAAATGTAAATATACATTAATTTCTTTTCTGTTATACAATTGATTATTTAAATGCTTGTATATTTTCAAATAAAAAGTTGAACCAATTTTAAAAATTTGTGTTTTTTATTATATAGTTTTTGATGTTATAAAGAAATATTTTTGAACAGATATGAAAAGAAAGAATAACAAATATATAATTTTTTTTATTATTTTTTTTATTATTATAAACACAACTTCGGGCATTTTTGCAGCTATATCCGAATGCGAAACATTATGCGGAAGCAGCTGCTGCAGTTCACCGATAGAAAATTTACCAGATAATAATTACACGAAAACATTATCAAAAGAATGTAAATGCTGCCTGAGCGAAAATGTGAAGACTGAACCAATTGAACAAGTTTTATATCATCAGAAAATCTCAAAAACAGAAATTAATCTAAATAAGATTTGTATTTCTTCATCAAACAACGAAAGCCTCACCACGAATTTATTAACATCTTTCAATTATCAAACCTCAAAAAAATTTATCCTAAATTCCATTCTAAGGATTTAATACAAAAACTTAATTATTCGTTCGAAATTATATCTTATTAAAGAGATATCTTTATCCATTAACATAAAATTTTCTAAGAAACATGAAAATCATATTAATAATATCCCTTATATGTTTAATTTTGTCTTGGAATGACCTTTATTCACAGGTTATAACGGGCAAGGTTTATATTGATAACGGAAAATATACAGAACTTCTCGATGGAGCTACAGTAAAATGGCTAAACACAAGTATAGGAAGCATTACTGATTCAAACGGATATTTTGAAATCGAATCAGGAAATATTCTGAATAGGAAACTTCTTGTATCTTTTCTGCAAACTGATGCGGATACAGTAGATATTGGAGACAGGAACTTCGTTGAAATAATTTTAAAAAAGTCAATCACTACCGAAACTATAAAAGTGGAAGAAAAAACGGATGAGCAGATTGCTTTCAATATGTCTTATTTAACAGAAATCGTCACACAGAAAGATTTAAAAAAAGCCGCATGCTGCGATTTAACCGGTGCATTTCACAACAGTGCATCGGTTGATGTTGCAGTAACCGACGTGATATCGGACAGTAAAGAACTAAAATTACTTGGAACTGAAGGTTCTTTCACACAGACATTAATTGACGGTATTCCGTTAATCACAAATGTCTCATCATCATACGGATTAAGCATGATACCGGGTTCGCTCATTAAAAATATTTTCGTTTCAAAAGGAGCAAATTCGGTCGTTCAGGGTTATGAATCCACTTCAGGACTCGTAAATGTTATTTTAAAAGACAGAGAAGCCAGCGAGAATTTATTTCTGAATGCGTTCGTCAACGACCATTTTGAGAAACAGCTTGACGGAAATATCGGTTATAAAATTAAAGACTGGAATATGCTGTTATCGTTGCACACACTCCAAAAGGCAAATAAAACAGATGATAACGGAGATTCCTTTTTAGATATGCCATTGATTACCCGTTATGGTTTTTTCAACAGATGGAAATACAAAAGCTGGGAAGAAAAAGGAATTAACCTGAATTTCATAGTCCGATATACGGATGAAAAAAGGATAGGAGGACAAACAAATTTCAATGAAGATACGGATATCGGAAGCAATACAATTTACGGACAGACAATAAAAACTAAAAATTTAGATATTTACGGAAAATCAAAATACAAATTCAACGATGACAACATACTTTATGCTTATTTATCGTACAATAATTTAAATGAAAATTCTTATTACGGTCTGACAAAGTATTCCGTTCTTCAAAACTTGTTTTATATGCATCTGATGTACGAGGGATTCTGGGATATTTTCAACGAATTCAGAATCGGCATTGATTACAGATACGAAAATGTCCATCAGGATATTTCTTTCGTGCAGAATCCTTACAACAAAACATATCAGGGAAATTACAGACAACTTCAATCTGTTCCCGGAATATTTGCTGAAAATTCATTTAATCTACTTGGACTCAAACTGATTATGATGCCGGGAATAAGATACGATTATCATAATACTTATGGTTCTTTTATTACACCAAGGATGCTAATTAAGTACGAACCGACAGAAGGTACTGTTTTTCGGGGGGTTATAGGCTCAGGAACGAAAGTAAACAATATTTTTGCCGAGAATTCAAATATATTCGGTAGTGCTAAAAACATAATTATTATAGATACAGAACCCGTAAAATCATTAAACGCAGGAGTAACATTAAGTAAAATATTTGAATTCTCACATTCGATTGTGTCAAAATTCGAAATCGAGTATTTCAGAACGGTTTTTACAAATCAGATAATCCCCGATTATACAACAATTCCGGGAAGTGTAATATTCACAAATTTAAACAATAGTTCGGCTTCCAACAGTTTCCAGATAGAGACAGCACTTGATTTATTTGAGCAATTAAGGTTGAAATTCACTTACAATTATCTGGACGCCTATTATTATAAAGACGGTATAAGGAAAGAAATCCCATTCACAATTAAGAACAAAATATTAGCCGAACTATCTTATGAAAGTATCCAGCGGGACTGGTTATTTTCCACAACATTACAATATAACGGAAGACAACCTCTTCCGGAAACAAATTTTAATCCTCCTCAGTACAGGTTGTCTGATGAATCTTCACCTTACTTTATGTGGAATGCACAAATAACCAAATCATTAGGGAATTTCGAGATTTATACAGGTATTGAAAACATTCTTAATTTTAAACAGCAGAATCCTATTATAGAATCAGATAATCCGTTCGGAGAGTATTTTGACTCCTCGATTATCTGGGGACCGACGAGGGGAAGACAGTTTTATATAGGATTGAGATTTAAGATGATATAGGGATAACAACAGAGAAGTATGATAAACATCAATAACAGAATATTTTAGGGTAAATAAAAATGCTAAAATATATGGTATTGTAAATATGATAACAGATGCGGACTGGAAATTAGAAAACATAACAGGTGACAATACTAAAGAGATAAAAGAAAACATTACATGTAATTGAGTTTAAATTTAAAATTTAAAATTATATATTTGTTTAAAAGTTGTATTGATGGAAAATAATAAGGATGTCACTGTAAAGGAAATAAGTATTAATGATATTTCTGCAGTTGTAAAAGAAAATCATTATAAAAATTTATTCGAGAAAGGAATAAATTACGACTATGACAGTTTTGAAGATATTTCGGATAAACCTAAGGAGTCGATTTTTTATACTGCTCTTGCAGAAGACTTAATTCCATTCAGTTTAAAACTAAAAAAAGTTTATCTCGAAGATTACGAAGATATCGAGACAATACAGAAAAAATTTATTGTTCTTTACACATACAAATACGAACGTGTCATTTCCGCAATTGCAAACAACAAAAATCTTGATTACAGATTCATTCCTCTCAGCGGTACTTATTATTATTGTACTAACACACTGGAAGAAGCCAATGTACTAAACTGTTTTCTTAACAGTAATTTTGTAAACAGGCAGTTAAAGAAATCGATAAAATCGCTCAGGAACATTACTTCTTCAATATTCAGTATCCCCCTTCCGATGTATAAAAGAAACAATAAGCCACAGGTTAGACTGGGTTCAGTGGGAGAAAGATGTTTTGTAAAGATTGTCGAATTTCTCAATTCAGAAGAATTCGATTTGAAAGGTACGGAAAATGCAGAGGTATTGACACAAAAAATTATAAAGCATATCAATCCCGAGCTAAAAGTAATAGATACTTTGCTATTTAAAATCAACGCCATTCCAATTGAAAGAAAGCCAAAGCCCAAAAAAACTAAAAAGAAAAAATTTGATAAAAACCGTTACAAGCCCCGCGTTTATTATAGATATCAATAAATGTCTGAGCAACATTAATTTTATGAGAAAAAAAGCCCTTAAAAAAGGGCTTTTTTTAAGACCGCATTTTAAAACCCACCAGTCAGTATGTATCGGCAATTTTTTTAGAAAATACGGAATTAATGCAATAACAGTATCTTCCGTCTCTATGGCAGAGTATTTCAAACGCAAGGGATGGGATGATATTACAATTGCATTTCCGGTAAATGTTCGCGAAACAGATAAGATAAATTTACTATCAAAAAATTCTGAAATTAATTTACTTACTGAAAATTTAGAAGCGGTCAGACACCTTAAGAAAAAATTAAAAAACAAAGTCGGAATATTTATAAAAATAGATACAGGTTATCACAGAACCGGTGTTAATTACGGAAACATCGAACTAATTAAAAAAATAATAAAAGAAATTAAGAACAGCAATTTGTATTTTAAAGGTTTTCTTACTCATTCAGGACATACATATTATGCAAAATCAAAGAAAGAAATTATTAATATTAATGACGATACAAACAGAAAATTAAATCTTCTGAAAAAGTTGTTCTTTAAAGATTATCCGAATATAATATTATCCACAGGCGATACTCCCTCCTGTACCATTGCAGAAAATTTTGAAGGGATAGACGAAATCCGCCCGGGAAATTTCGTTTTTTATGACGTAAAGATGTTATCACTCGGAATATGTAAGGAGAAGAATATTGCTGTTTGTTTGGCATGTCCGGTAGCTGCCAAACATAAATCGAGAAATGAAATTATAATTTACGGCGGGAGTATACATCTATCAAAAGATTACATAACAAATTCCTCAGGTACAAATAGTTACGGATTGATTGTGAAATTATACAATAAAGGTTGGTCAAAATCTTACAGAAACTGTTTTGTAAAATCCCTGTCGCAAGAACACGGAATTCTAAAGGTCAGTAAAAAATTATTTAATGAACTTAATATCGGAGACCTAATCGGCATTTTGCCGGTTCACTCATGCCTTACCGCAAATGCTATGAAAGGTTATTATACATTTGAGGGAAGTTTCATCGACCACATGTAATACAGATAAATTATCTGTTTTTATAAAATTGTTTGAATTTATTAAGAGCCATTGCTCTGTGAGAGATAAGATTTTTTTCGTACAA
>Ga0208828_1000181_pt1 | contig 29028 bp, 28 predicted proteins | sample Kivu_160m_FD_185487 | JGI IMG/M metagenome (GOLD analysis project Ga0208828, IMG submission 185487) | Freshwater microbial communities from Lake Kivu, Western Province, Rwanda to study Microbial Dark Matter (Phase II) - Kivu_160m (SPAdes)... | ecosystem: Environmental > Aquatic > Freshwater >... | reverse complement strand
ATCGGAGGTTCTGAAGATACCCTGGTGGCTACCTTCTCCAACTATGGAGTTCCCTCCGTATGGGTAACGCTAAATGGCGGACAGGACTGGACGGATGTAGAGACCAACCTTCCCGACATGCCCATCCGGTGGGCCATCTTTCATCCGGATAATTCACGGCAGGTGATGCTGGCCACCGAAACGGGGATCTGGATCACCGACGACATCTTCACCAGTCCGGTCTACTGGGAGCCGGCCAACGATGGAATGGCGAATGTAAGGGTGGACATGGTGAGGATCAGGAAAACGGACAATATGGTCCTGGCCGCTTCACATGGTAGAGGCCTCTTTATCTCTGATGGCCCGTGGGAAGTTGTTACCGGCATAGAAGAACATGCCGCCCGGGAAGTGAATCTCTTTCCCAATCCCACACCAGGCGCCGTAACAATTTCAGCCTCCCTTCCGGAAGAGGCTACCATAGATATCCTTATCGTGAACGGGAAAGGACAGGAGGTATTTGCCGACAAGCAACCCGGAGGTAAATCCTTTCAACGAACGATCGACTTGACGGGCCAGCCTGCCGGGCTCTATTTTGTGATGATCCGGAGCGAAGAAAACCTTATTGCTTCAGAAAAATTGATCCTGCTCTGATGGCTTCCGGAACTTCATACGAGCTTTTTTCTGATGAGTATTTTATGAATGAAGCGCTCAAGGAGGCGGTCAAGGCCTTTGACAGGCATGAAGTCCCTGTAGGGGCCGTGATCGTATGCGGGAACGAGATCTTGGCAAGGGCCCACAACCTCACCGAAACGCTGAACGATGTCACGGCTCATGCAGAGATGCAGGCCTTCACGGCGGCAGCTTCCGGCCTTGGAGGTAAATACCTGAATGAATGTACGTTATATGTAACCCTTGAGCCGTGTGTGATGTGCGCCGGAGCTGCCGCCTGGACACAGATCGGACGAATTGTTTATGGCGCCGGCGATCCCAAAAAGGGGTACAGCTTGGTGGACCACCCGTTGCTGCATCCAAAAACAGAGGTGACCGGGGGCGTTCTGGCCGGACAGTGCAGCACCCTGATGAAGATGTTCTTTAGGGGAAAGAGATAGTCAGCCGGGTTTTTATTCAGTTTCCTTTGCCGCTCTCCATGCCAACAAGGCTTTCCGGCTTCCGTAAACCGCTCCCAGGGCCAACAGGATCCCCAAACCCCCGTCGATCGGAGCACCCGCCGGCGCATCCCCATTCTGTCCATGACCATTGGGAGGGGGAGGAGGTTCGGGCGGATCAGCCAATGCAGCGACAGCGACGCCTAACGAGAGAGCTGTTATGACAGCCAAATGTTTCCAGTTTGTTTTCATCTGATTTAACGTTTTCTTTTTAATGCTTTTCGTGTTCATCCTGTTTAAAGCGGAAATTCAATGCCATGGAGATTCAAGAAAGAGCTTCTCTGAAAAATGATCCCCTGATAAATCAACAGTAGCGAAATAGATCCCTTCCGGCAGGCTGGTCTCGACCACCGGGCAGGAGACTGAAACATTTGCCGTGAGGACCAGCTTTCCCGACAGATCAAACAAATGAACTGTGGCTGCGCCATCCTGCTTTTCCAGCCCGCGGAGAATGATCCGGTTATGCCAGGAGTGGATCGTAACGGATTTGTCGGGGAGCCTCCCGGTGATATTATCCGGAAATCCTATCCGGATAACGAAACGGGACGGATCAAATCCCTTGGCCGCATAGAAGGAATATTCACTGACCTCTTGAAGATTCACGGTGATGTCCTCCTGATGATCCACCAGGAAGCTTCCTCCCCCACAAGAGAAACTCTCCTGCCCCTCGATCTCCATCCGGAACATCCCGTCCTCACAGGCGATGATGCCCATGGGAAGGGTTAGTCCGGAATCATCAGGAGGACAAACCGTGATTGAAAGGTACGTATCGTCAACGATCCAGAATAGCTGGGGAGCGTCAGCAGCTCCGAAGAATTTAGCAACATCCTCTGAAGGATCATAGCCTGCTCTGGCCGAATCACACAGTGCAAGGCAAATGCCATCGTTTTTCGTCCCATGGATCAGTTTCACCTGCAACATGTTAGGAATGTCTGTTTTGTAAAATGGCTGCAAGGCGTGAACGCGGGAAGAGGCAGGGATGGTTAGCAAGGGGGCAGGGCCAATTGCCTGCACAAAAAAGCCCTGCATCGCCGGAATGCTACCATTGTTCAAGTTACCCACATTGCCATTCCAGCTTTTATAATTCCCTGCTTCACCATCCCATACCCACACCGCATTTGCAACATTCGATTTATCCCAATGATCAATCTCCGCATTCAGTGCTGATGAGAAAGGATTCCCGATCAGGTTAAATCCTTCAAACTCCCCTTCCGTCAAGGTAATGGAAGGAGAGAGATCCGATACATTCAACGAGCCGCTGAACCAGGTCATTTCATCCTCTTGATAGGCCACCAGATACCCTCTTCCCGGAAGAAAATGGCGGTCATCCCCAGGCTGAAAAGAGCTGTTCCAGTTGCCGGTGATATCTTTTGAATTGATCCAGCATCCCATCGGTTCATCCCAGCGGTAAAAATCGCTGCCGGCGGCCGGAGGATCCGCCACAAACCCAGGCTGGATGTCCTGGTTCGTGACGGGTGAGGAGAGCAGATGAAACCTGGAATCAGAAGGATCAGTATATTTTTTTATCCATCGTTCAATTTGGACAGTTCCGGTTCCTGTAACCCCTCCCAACGGAATAAAGGAAGCAGGAGAAGAGGAATCGGCCGGTGATCTCAGCAACAGGCATCCCGCTCCGGCAAGGGAACAGTTCCCGGATGCCGTCACGGAGGTCCCGGCCGCGATATCCAGTACCGCGTCCGGCTCAATCCCGAGGTTTCCCCCGATCACCATATCGGTCAATATCCTTTTATGACCGCTCCCCGACAGGGTCAGAGAGGAGTAATCCGCCGGGTTCCCGACAGTTTGAGCGGTATCGCCGGAGTAGATCACCAGGGATCCCGGGAGGAAATTATAGGTGTTGTTGACAAAGCCGATCTCTCCCCAATCGGCCGAGGTGAGGTTCAGTACACCTCCATCCTCGATGGTGAAGGTATGCCCTGACGCTCCGCTGTTGGGGCAGCTGATCGATGCGGTCTCGATGCATCCGGTACCGGTAATGATAATGGATACGGGGTTCGAGGAATTGCTGTTGGTCAGGTAGAGGATCCCCGATATTAACAAAACCCCCTGCACCGTGACAGAGCCACCTCCGGTTGAACTTGCAGCTCCATTAACTCCATCGATTGCAATATTTCCCGAGGTGGTTCCGTCGCCGGTGGCATTCAGGGTGTCGCCCGCCTCAATGATGACCTGAAACACGGTTCCCGAGCGGTTGTTATAAAGTGCGGTACCTCCAACCCGCAGTGTTACGTTACGTCTGATAAACAGGGTGGTGGTATCGGCGTCGTTCAGGTATTTCCTGATCCGGGAGGCATTGAAGCTTCCCGATCCGGTGATCCGGCAGCTGTCACCCTCCACGTTGAATCCGATCAGATCATAGGTCTCCCCGTTCCCGATGGTCCCGTCGCACTGGATATCTCCATAAATGTAAAGGTACCTGGGATTGGATCCCGTGGAGCTGTTGTTGGCGTATAGCATCCCCCCCGCTTCCACCTTAAGGTGAAGACAGCTTTTTCCTCCCGACTCCAGGATGACGGTATCACCAGACTGAATGGTGACCGCATCTGCAGCCGACGGTACCACTCCTCCTTCCCAGGTGGAAGCCACTCCCCAATTGCCCGATTGCGCCGAACAGATCTCCGCGGCCATGCTTGTTCCCGAAAGAGAAAAGCAGATCATGAAGAGCCAAACCACAAAACCATCCACTCGTTTCATGTCAGATTTTTACCATTAATCAGGTTTAGGGGCAAAAGGTTTCACATCAAATGAAAATTATTTTTTCACAACTGCTTGTTTTTCGATTTTTCATAAAGATAAAAAATTGAAAATGAATATATTAAATCCATTCTACTGATGATCGAAAAAAATGAAGACCAATAAAAAGATGCTATATTTGATCGTTCAATCAATTTTTTCCAGGATGATCTCACGTAAACAAGCCCTCGAACTTCTTTATACCCATATTAAAAATGAGCGGATGATTGCCCATTCCCTCGCCTCCGAAGCGGTCATGCGCGGACTGGCCAAAAAACTCGGTCGCGATGAGGAGCGATGGGGGATGGCCGGACTTCTTCACGACCTCGATGTGGAGATCACCAACGCCGATCCGGCCATACATGGAACACAGACGGAGGTTTTACTGAAAGGATATGATCTCCCGGAGGATGTGCTGGATGCCATCCGGATGCACAATGAGTATTCATCGGGAAAGCCGCGTGATTCGGAATTCCAGCATGCCCTTGCTGCCGGGGAGACAATCACGGGGCTGATTTTCGCCACCACTTATGTCTATCCGGACAAGAAGCTGGCCAGCGTGAAATCCAAGTCGGTGGTAAAACGGATGAAGGAGAAAGCCTTTGCCGCCTCGGTTAAGCGCGAAAACATTCTAGAATGCGAAAACATCGGCATTCCGTTGCCCGAATTTGCCGATCTGGCTATCCGGTCAATGCTGCCTGTTGCCGGTGAACTTGGCCTATAACCATTGATCACATTCGTTATTCCAGTGTGATTTTATTAACACATCATGCCAGAAAGAGTTTCGTTTCTGGAAATATATCATATATTTACTCGCTTTTCATGCAGAAAAACTAGTGTCATGTCAAGTGTAATATGACGTAAATATTATTATCTTTGCCAAAAAAAAAACGACATGGCAAAGAACAGAGTCACGTACAAAGTTACGCTAACAAAAGAAGAAAGAGAAGACCTGATGGCTATTATAAATAAAGGAACCCATAGCTCGCAGCGATACAGGAGTGCATATATACTTCTTAACGCCGATAGAGGCGAATTTGCCGACAGGGTAACCAATGAAGAAATGGCCAAAGTGTTGAAGGTTGGTATGAGAACGATAGACCGGATAAAAAAGCGTTTTGTTGAGGATGGTCTGGACGCTGCTCTTGAACGAAAAGAATCTGAACGAAAATATGAACGCAAGGCTGACGGCGATGTTGAAGCTCATCTCATCGCATTAAGTTGTGGAAAACCTCCAAAAGGCTATGGCAGGTGGTCGTTACGACTATTGGCAGATAAGATGGTTGAACTCAATTATGTGGATAATATATCCCATGAAACGGTGCGAACCGTTTTAAAAAAACGCTTTAAAGCCGTGGAGAGTAAAAGGGTGGGTAATCCCTCCAGGTAATGATAGTCAATTTGTTGCGGACATGGAGCGCGTTCTTGATGTGTATAAAAGACCTTATGACGAAGAAAATCCGGTAGTCTGTATGGATGAATCGCCAAAACAATTGATTGGGGAATCAAAAACTGGTGAACCAATGGAGCCGGGTCAGGAACAACGGGTAGATTATGAGTATGTCCGCAATGGTGTGTGTAATATTTTCATGGCTAATGAGCCTTTGAAAGGGAAACGACTTGTCAAAATAACCGATAGGAAAACGAAAACAGATTGGGCAGATTTCGTTAATGATATTTCTCTTCAATATCCTATGGCAAAAAGAATCACTCTGGTAATGGATAACTTTAAGACACATGTTTCAGGCGCATTATACGAAAAGTACCCACCGGAAATCGCAAAAGACTTATGGGACCGATTCGAGTTCATATACACACCTAAACATGGCTCATGGTTGAACATGGCAGAAATTGAACTTAACGTGCTAACAAAGCAATGTTTGAACAGAAGGATCGGTGAGATTAATGAAATGGTTGAGGAAGTTGAAGCCTGGCAAAATGCCCGTAATAATAAGAATGCGAAGATCGACTGGCAGTTCACTACCAAAAACGCCAGGATAAAACTTAAACGACTTTATCCGTCAATTCATGATTGACATGACACTAGTTGTACAACCAAATTTTTACCCTGTGGACACAAACAACGATTACAATTTCAGCATTTTCAAGCCTGTGAATGAGTACTCGAGAAGGAACAGGAACATCATCCTTTCGATTATTCTGATCTGGGCTGTATGCGTTTTTGGGTTTCAGTTCCTATTGCTGATTCTGGAAAAACCAACCCCCGAAAAATCACTGATCGTCTACGAGCAGGTTGCTGACCGTGTGATGAGCGGTGAAGCTACAGTGGACGAGCAACAGGCCTATGCCGGATCACTCCTGATGGTGCTGGGAAAGACCATCAAACCGGATGACCGTATGGTACTGGACAATGCACTCACCGCTACTGTGTTTGACCTGCTTAAGGACTCTGCCGAACAGGCCGCATTATTGAAGAAACTCATCCCGCTATCAGAAAAACGCGCAGAACTCGTGAAGCTGAAGACCGCCTGGGAGGGAAAATCGATCCGGTACGTAGACTATAAAAATGGCAGTCTTGCCCTGAATGATCAGATCGTTGAACTGAAAGATGACCTGGGACTCTATCTGAACCAGTTATCTGGTAAGCTTATTCCTCCGGAAGATAAATTCGTCCATGTGAAGCAGATCTGGCTCCCGTATGAACTGAGAGCCGGGGCGATCCTTGATCCCCAACCGGTGGATAAGGCCAGAATCGATAAAATAATGAAGCTCTACCTGACACACAATCAGTCTTTTCTAACAGATTTCAGGTTCATGGGCTTTCCTTTCCACTATTTCTATACAGCTGTCTTTTTGCTGGTTCTTTTTGTGCTGCTTTGCGTGATGTATGCTTACCGCATCCAACAGTTGCACCGGAAATTTGGCATGGAAGAATAACGAATAAATACCGAAAAATATGAAACAAGTTACCACAATACTCTCCATTATTTTACTCCTCCTGATCCCTTCGTTCGTTCACGCGGCAGGAGTCACTGAACTTGAAGGAAGTTTCAAGTTGGGCCCGGCGATCATCCTGATTGCCACTCTGATTTTATTTATTCTCGTTGGGATCCTTTTCAGGGCAAAGGACACCACGGATTTTTACGCTGCCGGACGCCGGATCTCTCCTGTGGGCGCCGGGATGGCCATTGGGTCAAACTGGATGAGCGCCGCCTCTTTTCTTGGGATGGCCGCCCTGATGTACGGTTCAGGATACCATGGCCTGGCCTATGTCATTGGCTGGACCGGGGGTTACGTCCTTTTATTGGTTCTCATGGCCGGACAGATCCGGCGATATGGCAAATACACTGCCCCGGATTTCATCGGAGACCGTTTTTATTCCAAAGGGTTGAGGGTGTTCAGCGCCATCATGGCCATCGTGATCTCCATTGCCTATTGCGTGGGGCAGTTTGGCGGTATCGGCCTGATGTTCAAATGGATTCTTGCCATTGATTACCTCTGGTCTGTGATCATAGGTGGTTCGGTGGTCCTGCTCTATACCCTGATCTCCGGGATGCTTGGCGTGACGAAAAACATGCAGATCCAATACGTCATCATCATCATCTCCTTCGTGATCCCCCTGTTTATCCTCACCTATAAATTCGATTATTTCTGGTTACTTCCTCCGATGGGTTACGGAACAGCCGTTTCAGACATTGTTCACGGAATTCCCGTACCTCCCCTGTCCCACGGAATGGCGCTGACCAATGTGTTTGGCAATGAATTCGTCATGATGCCCAGCCCCGAATATGCGATGCCCTGGGACCCCTCGACCGGGAAATCCTTTTTCCAGTTTATCGCCATCGCCTTCTCCCTGATGATTGGAACAGCCGGACTGCCTCACGTCCTGCAGCGTTTCTATGTGGTCCCAAAAGCCAATGATGCCCGCTGGTCCGTTGTTTGGGGGCTCTTCTTTATTTGTATTCTTTACTGGGGGGCTCCCGTTTATTCCGCCCTGGGCAAGATTCTCTCGATCAATCCGGAAGTTGGCTCCCTGGCCAAAGACGCCATTGTGGTGTACACGGCCCAGCTTGGCGGAGTCAATTCCCTCTTGGTGGGATTTCTCGCCGCCGGGGCCGTCTCTGCGGCATTCAGCACGGTATCAGGGTTATTTGTAGCGGGAGCATCCTCCTTCTCACACGATATTTATTACAAAGTGATCAACCCGAATGCCAAACCCAAGACCCAATTGCTCCTGGCGCGGCTGGGAACGATCTTAATGGCCTTTATCGTCACCCTGCTTGCCCTGCAGAATTTTGCCCTCATCGGGGAGCTGGTGGCGGCGGCATTCTCCATTGCGGCATGTACCCTCTTTCCGCTGTTTCTCCTTGGAATATGGTGGAGCGGTGCCAACAGGGCCGGTGCGGTTGCCGGCCTTACAACAGGGATGTTGGTCACCCTCATGTCCATAACCTATTTTATCTGCGGGAAATACGGGATCAAACTGCCTGGCCACGAATTTATCAGCTACTACTTCCAGCTTTGGTATTTTGCCATGTTCGGGGCCCCACTGGCCATTCTGGTGAACATTGTTGTTTCCAAATTCACCAAACCGACCCCTGTTGAGATCAAGAAGTTTCTTGCCAAAGAGGTGCATGCCCATTGACCCGTCAAACAAAAATCCTTCTCCTGGTTCTGGTAATCCTTGCCGGATCCGGATTGCTGGCAGCCTGGCTCTATTACCGTTATGAAAATGCATCGGAAGACCCGAGGGTAAAGGGAGCCAGGCTGCTTTTGGATCAGTACGACAAACTGATCCAGAATGAAAATTTTGAAGAAGGACTGATCCTGCTCGACTCTGTTGAGCAGATCTACGAGCGCACACCCTGTTATTCAGAATCCTTTGAAATGGGGGTGATCCATAACAACCGGGGATCTGCCTGGCTGACGATTGCCCTCTACAAAACGGAAGATTCCCTGCAGAAGGCAGAACTGCTGGCAGTGGCAAGTAAAGAGATCTGCCTCTCCATCCGTATTTATGAGGAGTGGCTCCGGCGGTACGACACCATGTCGCCTTCCGTGATGAAAATGGAGGTTGAAGGGTGCTTCCTGCGGCAAGATTCCGTTCTGGGAGGGACCGATGTCCAGAGGATCATTGACCGGAGGGTGGAGGATCTTGAACTGGCAAAGATCGAGACACCCCGACGTCTTTCGGTAAGCTATTCCAATCTGGGGATCATACAACGACATCAGTATGAACAGGATTCAGCCGTACAGAGTTATATCAAGGCACTCAAACTCTGGAAACGCAACCCGTCAGCGAAAAACAACCTGAATATCCTGCTCGGACGCGAAGCTGAAGATGAATCGATCCTAGAGCAGTTGTTTCCTCCCGATCGCAGGAAACCGGAAAATTAAATGCCGGAGACACCTCCTTTATAATCCATCACCAGCTTGTTGATAAAGTCTGAGATCAGGCCAAAGACCTTCTTCATCATGGCTAATTCAACAGGGGAAAGGGTTTCGGGGTTGATAAAATTATCGGGCGTTTTTCCCGAGGCGAGTTGTTCAACCTGGTGTCTGAAACGGATCATCATCAGCAATTTATATGCTTCGGTGCGTTCGTCAAACTGGCTTTCATTGATCACCCCGATCCGGAATAACTGCATGAACCGGTTCAGCGTGTTCGTCTCCCTGATCCCCTCTTTCAATGCATAAAGCCTGGCGATATCCACCAGAGGGATCAGTACCCGTTTGATATCAAATGCCTCCGGCCTGTTTTTGGTTGAACCAACAATGATATTCCCGAACAGGTTCAATGGGGGTTTCAACCGTTGGATGTTTCCAGTCAGGTAGATGAAAAATGCCGGATGACCTGAGATCAGCTCCTGGATATGCTGATGGAGTTCATTACAAAGCCGGTTTTCTCCCGACACCGGGCGGAAATCAAAAAAGATATTGATATCCATCAGATCCTGAGGCTCTGATGAGGTGATCCAGGAGGTGAACTTCTCCTTCCAGCGGCTGACCGGCTGACACCATTCAGGGTTGCTGGCCATGATCTTTCCTTTGCAGAAGGTGTAACCGGATTCATCCAGCCATTCACTGACAAGGGTTCCAAGCCCGAGAAAATAGGATTGAACCGAGTCGATTAGATCGGGAGTGACATCGTCAAACAGGATCGCGTTGTCCTGGTCCGTTGCAAGGGTCTGTTCTTCCCTGCCGGCACTGCCCAGCACAAGATAGACAAAAGGAACAGGGACCTCTCCGAGCTGAGCTTGCGCCAAACCGATGAATTTCTGCACCATTGCATCAAAGAGAATGGCGTTGAAACGAACCAGGTTTACGGCATCGGATCCCACCGTCATGAGCGTGGCGGTAAATTCCGGGATTCGTCTCCCGATCTCGGCCACCCCTTGCCATGTCTCTGCTTTCTCAATCTGTTTCTTGATCAGCGAAAGAGAGTATTGATGAACCTGAAGCAGTTCCCGGATGCTGATGAGGCTGATAATGCCCCCTTCCTGGTTTCGCACCCCCAGATGACTGATCTCCCTTTCCTGCATCAGGGAGATGGCCTCAAACAACATCCCCTTTACAGGAATGGTCACCAGGGGGGAGCTCATGATCTGGTAAGCCGGCTGGTCAGGAGAGACCCCTTCCGCGATAGCCCGTTTCCGGATATCTTCATCCGTGATGATCCCGATGGGTTCTTCTTTCCCTGTGCAAACCAGGATCGCATCATATCCCTTTTGCGTCATCACGAGGGAGGCCTGGCGGATCGATTGGTTCATCTCGCAGGTCAGAAGGGTCCTGGGCAACTGGCCAACAGGTTGACTCAGAAACACCAGGGAGGTTTGGAAATCGGTGTTCAAGTTTTCCTGCAACCGTATTTTACGTTGATCTTCGCTCAGGGGTTTGATTTGGATCACATGAACGAAATCGTTTCCCAGGGGCATCAGGGAGATCATCAGTTCCACTGCCAGCAGGTCACCCGTCTTTTTCTCCATTGGAACCTCCAGGCAAGCCGCCTTTCCCGAATCATCCGTTGTCTCGGCGAGCGCTTTCTGGATGGTCCCGAGATTGGGTTTTGCAAAAAGGAGACCAAGCCCTTTCTCCACCAGCTCGTTTTCAGAAAAGCCTGCCAGATCCTGAAGGATCTTATTGACATACACCACCTCCCCGTCTAACAACATCATCGTTCCGTCGGACGAGGCTTCCACAAGCGTTTTGTATTTTTCTTCTGATAATTTGATCTCCTTTTCCGCCAGCATTCGTTTCTGTTCGATCCGGTAGCTCTGCACGGCAATAATTCCAAGTAAAACCGATAGGATCAATGTGATTACCAGCAGGATGGTGAGAAGTCCCCGTTCGAGGCTGTCGATCTCCTCCCCAACGTCCTGCAGGTATATACCGGTTCCGATAACCCATCCCCAGGGTTTGAAAAGTTTTACGAAAGAGAGCTTCGGCACCACCTGCGTCGAATCATCCTTCCACTGCCACATATACTCCACAAACCCCTCCCCATAGGCCGAACGGGTGGCGCTATCCACCATTTCCACAAAAAGTAGCTTTCCACTGGGGTCGGCAAAATGGGAAAGGTTGGTGCCGTTAAGGTCTTTCCGGTAGGGATGCATGACCATCTCAGGCTGCAGGTCAGTAATCCAGAAATAGTCCTTCCCCTCGCTCCCATACCGCAAATACTCAATCCGGGAAGCGGCTTCTTTCTGGGCTTCTGCCGGGGAAAGCAACCCGTCGGTTTCATCCTGATGGAATTTCTGAAGAACACTCCAGGCGGAATTGGTCAGCTCCCTGATCATCTCTTCCTTTCGTTCCATGATGCTGCGTTCATATGCCGGGAGGATCACGGCATAAATGGCGATGACGAAAAGAATCATGGCCGCCAGGGCGGGAAAGATGATCCGGAAAAAGAATTTCCAGCGAAAAAGGGTTGATTTTTTCATGATATGGTGGGGGTGTCGATGAGGTGTGTTGTTACCAATCGCAGGTCCGTATCCAGGATCAGCACACCTGATGACACCCCACCACGGGTGACGGGAGGACAACTGATCCATGTATGGCTTCCGTTCAAAGAAAATTGATTGCCAGACGAATGATGCAGATGGTGCCAGGTCCCCCGCAGCGTTCCCTCAATATGGAGATGGCCGCTGATGCCGATGGTACATCCCTGGAGTTTCATCCAGTTAAGGTGTAACCAGAGATCGGGGGCCCAGGAGGGCATTTTCCTCAGGGATCCACTGGGATCAGGGAAGAGATGATGGGAGAACAGGATACGTACGCCATCAACCGGAAGGATAATAAATTCAGGAATAGTGGAGAGATAATCCCGTGATTTCTCTGACAACCCTATCTGGTCTTCAGCATCTGAATAGTCCCACAGTTTCCCTTTACCCAGTGCCTGGCGTTCTTTCAGAGGGAGGGTATACCAGCGTGCAGGATACTTGAAGCGTGCCTTGAACCGGGGAAGCTTCCTGACAGCAAATAGATCATGGTTTCCTGCAACAGACACCGTACAGTTCTCCCGGATCAGACGGATGCATTCCTCGGCATCGGGAAGCTCACAGGCACCGTAATGCCCGTGGTCAACCCCAACGATGTCGCCCAACGAGACCACCTGATGGCACCCCTCTTTTTGCAGGACCTGAAGGGCCCGGGTAAGCGATAAAACATCTTCGTGGATATCCGACAGGATCCCAATCTTCATGGCATGCAGATTTCCGTTATAAAATTAACAAATTTCGGAGGATACACAGAACAGCAAATCCGTGGTGCCTTAGTAAAAAACCCCTAATTTTGCGGATATCCTGTAAACAATGATTGCATGAAGAAACTTCTTTTTTTGACCGCCATCATGTTATCCCTTGGATCTTTGCAGGGGCAGAACAGCCTCAGCCTCTCGGCCGGCTATCTTTTTTCCCATACCGGGGTGGCTGAATACAAACGGCCCGATTACAATTATTACCTTCTCGATGTGGTTTCCATCGATCCAAACACCAGTTCGTTTCATGCCTCATTCATGGTTGACCTGGATCTCGGGAACCGCTTCTTTCTTTCCACGGGAATGGACTACCAGAAAATGGGGATCTCCAATGTCAGTTTTACAGATACCATCAACGATTTTTACTCCTATCCTGCCAACCAGCACTATCTTGGGTGGGCGCTACTGCTAAAATACAAATATCTCTTCCGGAATACGAGGATCGGTGTATACGTTGGTGCAGGGCCTAAAGTGGATTTCGCTGTCGGCTACCTGAACATTGCCGAACAGGCTCCCCTGAGGGCAGCGAATACCCTCACACCTTTTGCCCGTTTCAACACCGTGGATTTTTCCATTGCAGTGGAAGCGGGCATTACCTGTTCGATCGGTCCCGGTTCCCTGTTTGCACAGCTCAACTATTTCCAGGGGTTAAGCGATGTGCTGCGGGATAATTATGTTGTAGGGAAGACACTCTCACTGGGCTTTGATGTGGGTTACACCATTCCTCTTACGCTCTTTACTTCGGGTGGGTCTGCTCGCGGGCGCCGTTGATATATTTCACCACAAAGGCCCCCTTCAATCCCGGTTTCAACCGGAGACTTTCAGCCACCTGCTTGGCCTCAGCCTCGCTTTCAAACTCACCGACATAATAGCGGTAATATCCTTCAGAGAATTCTTTGGTCACCGGCTGGCTGAGTTTGTAATAAGCCTGCATTTCGTTGGCGCTCTTTTGTCCTGACAGGGAAGAGAAGATCTGTACCCGGTAGAAGATATCGGGGGAGAGGCCGGCCGGCCGGGAGGGGGTCCCGTCAAGTGAATCGGCTGCTGAGGCAACAGGAACAGGGGGCAATTGTTTCGGAGGAACGACGGCTGCTGGAACGGCTTCCTTCGGGACCACAGAGCCCGAATCCTTCACGGCTGGGGCGGGAGGTTTGACAGGATGTTCATCCGGGGAGGCCTGGGGTTTGGGAAACACCACCGGAGGCATGGTCGCTTTCACGGCATCCAGTTCCACCGGGTTACGCCGGTTGAAATTGAAGACCAGGTTTAGCGAGAGGTAGGAATAAAGATCATATTGAAATCCCCCTACCGTAACATCGAGTTTGTCGGAATTTACGCCACGAAGGGTCCATTCAACGCCCAGGTTCACCCGGTCGCGGATGTTGAAATAGGCTCCCAGTCCGGCCGGCACCACCCATTCGGTCGTCCAGTTGGAAACGGAGCCGCTGGTACCCAGCGGCTGCCCGGTGACCAGATCGGTCTTCTTGGTGATCCAGTTCGACATTCCGACGCCGACAGTCCCGTAGATGAAAAAGATTCGTTTTGGTTTGTACCGGAAAAGCAGGTTACTGAAGTTGATGGTGGTATTCAGGTTGTACTCAAGGATATTACCCGTGAAGTACTGGTTCATCGGAGCTCCATCGGAATAGCGTTTCCGCACGCTATAGATCTCTCCGTAAAGCACCTGTCCCCGGAGGGCGAAAACATGACTGAGCTGGCGGACCAGGTAAAAGGTGCCGGCATACTTGATCTCATTGAACGTGGTAATGCTTGGAGCGATCCTGAAGGGGTTCAGATCGCCGTAGAAAATTGTGGGGCCTCCCCCCACACCGACCGACCAGTTGCCGTACCATTTCTTGCTCAGGACGCCCTGGGTCTGGGAAAAAGAGATTCCGGGGATCAGCAGGAATCCCAGGAAAGCGATAATAACAATCCGTTCTCGCATGGAGTTCTGGTAGATATGCAGGATAAAGATATTTTGAAAAGGGGGCTGATCCCCGGGAGAAAAAAAAACTTTATTAACAAAGGATTGTTATTTCTTGAGTTCGATAGCCCGGGAATAGTCTGAGATGGAACCCACCAGGTCTCCCATGGCTTTCCTGGTGAAGCCGCGGTAGTAATAGGCATCTGCGAATTTGGCATCGATCTGGATGGCGTCGGAGAAGTCGTCAAATGCCTGGTCGTACTTTTTTAATTTCAGGTAAACGAGACCCCGGTTGCACAGGGCATCCAGCATCGTACGATCTTTCCGGATCGCGATGGTCAGGGTGGAGATCGCCTTGCTGTTATTTTCGAGATAGGCATACAGGCATCCCCGGTTATTGTACCCTTCGGCAAACCTGGGATATTTGGATTTCAGCAGAATATAGGCTTTCATGGAATGATCGGGGTCCCCGGCCAGGCGGTAGACATAGCCCATGCAAAGGATAATGGATGAATCATAGGCGGGTTTGAGGTCAAGGGCATGTTTGTAAAAATCGATCGTCTTCCCGAACCGGCCATTCTGGAAATTCCAGACGCCATAGTTGATGTAGGCCTCTAAAAACTCCCGGTCCTTGATACCGAATGCAAGGCATGCCTCGATCAGGTTCGTGTCGGTCAGGGTATTCATTGCCTCGTTGGTACCGATCAGGTAACCCGAGAAGATATGGTCCTGCGTAACAGGCGCATCCTGCCAGAAGGCCGGATTTTTCAACTGCCCGGGAGGGACATTCAGCGCTTCGCTGCAGATCTTCAGGATGCTGTCCGACTGATTGAGGCGCATAAAGGCCACCCCGATGTAAAAGTTGCAGAAGGTCCGGGAGACGGTGGAGTCGGTACGGGCAATCCTGAAATCCCCGATCGCTTCGGGAAACATGTACCGTTCGAGATAAGAGAGGCCGCGGTAAAAATGCATGGCTCCGAGTGTGGAGGAGGAGGGGAAGAGGGAGTCCTTGTTTTTCTCCAGGAGGGAGGCGAAGTCGGTCCGGTAATCGAGGGTGCAGATCTCCCTGAGTTCCAGCTCCTGGGCCGAGACAAACTGCCCCGGAAATCCCCATAACAAAGCAAGCAGAAAGAGCATCCGGAACCGGTGGATCATATGCAGTTTTTTTAGCTGTTGTAAAAGTAGCCAATTCCACAGGATATCCGGCAAAGAGTTATTCACCAACGGGGATTTTTTTTACACCGGGTTCCCGTCAGCTCTTTATCAGGTTTAAGTGTCGAGGGAATGCACTAAAATAAACAAAGCAGCGTTAATAAATGGATGAAGCAGTGATACCCCGTTCAGTTCATCCGTTTATTCATTTAAACAAAGACCGATGAAAACATCATTGCTTTCTCTTCTCTGTGCCATCCTTTTTCTGGCATCCTGTACAAAAACCAAATCCACCGACCCGATTCCCCTGCCTGATCCGGATTATATGGCGCTGAGCGTTGGCAATTACTGGATCTATGAAGGATACAGGCAAGATTATCTCGGCGTCTTTCAGCCTACCGGAGACACGGACAGCGCTTATATCTCCGGCGATACCGTGATCAACGGGAACACCTACTACATCCGGCATGAAAGGCCGATAATCATTTCTCAACAGCAACAGGTGGCTTACATAAGGGACTCAGTGGGATACCTGGTTGACCACCTGGGGAATATCCTGATGTCGGAGACCAATTTTACCAACACGCTCTATGTCGATACAACAGCTCCTTTTCTCTATTACGGGTATGCCATGATGACAGGGAATGATTCCATAGTTTCGGTTCCCGCCGGTGATTTCCCATCGGTAACGATGCGGTTGACCGTCATCCCCACCGATACCGTCATGCATTTCCCCACCCGATATGTCTATTGGGTATATGGAGAGAATGTGGGAAAGACAAAATCCCATCTTTTCTTTTTCGGGGGAGATCAACACTTTGAAGCACGGTTGGTACGTTATCATGTTGTTCAGTAGGGAAGAAACGTACGTCAATTTTCAATCAATTAACCTTAAAATCAGTATCAACATGAATCCCATTAGCATAATTGTTGAAAATCTCAAGTGCCACGGCTGTGCAGCCACCATCACCCGGGAGCTGCAGAAGGTGGAGGGCGTGATCTCCGTGCACGTGGAGGTGGGCCCCTCGCGGGTTGACATCACCACCACCGGTTCGGAGGAGACGTTGGAAGCGTGCAGGCGAAAGCTTTTAAGTTTGGGTTATCCCGAAGCCGGCAGTAAAAACACCACCATTTCCAAAGCGAAATCTTACGTGAGCTGTGCCATCGGCCGTATGAGCGAGTAACTACAAGGCAAGGAGGTATAAAGTTCCTTGTAATTATCAGAATTAGTTTTATCTTTGCACTCCCGTTTTAACGGATACTCCTCCTTAGCTCAGTTGGTTAGAGTCCCGTACGTACGGGATTAATCAGAGGGGCAGAACAGGAGAAAAAAGGATACTCCTCCTTAGCTCAGTTGGTTAGAGTCCCGTACGTACGGGATTAATCAGAGGGGCAGAACAGGAGAAAAAAGGATACTCCTCCTTAGCTCAGTTGGTTAGAGCATCTGACTGTTAATCAGAGGGTCGCTGGTTCAAGTCCAGCAGGGGGAGCAGAAACAAAGCCGGAAGTTTACCGGCTTTTTTAATGATGTATTTTATCTACATCCTTTATTCTCCTTCGGCTGACAAGTACTACGTTGGCCATACAGATAATCCTGAACGCAGATTCATTTCACATAATACTTCGAACAGGATAACATATACTTCCAAATACCGTCCCTGGAAAATGGTTGCCCTTTTTCAATGTAGCGAAGAAAGGGGAAAGGCTCTGATGATTGAAAGATTCATTAAAAAACAAAAATCACGTTCATTGATAATGAGCCTTGTTACCAATGAAAAACAGGATGGGATGTTAGCTCATTTGGTTAGAGTCCCGCACGAGCGGGATTAATCAGAAGGGCGTCCCGAAAGTGAAGCGCTTCGGGGTTCAACAGGGGGTGCAAAGACAGGTGCAAAGTGTCGTAAACAAAGTGCAACCAGTTACACCTTGCATTGTACGTGTTAGAGATCATATTTTTTTCACATCAACGTTTCGGCCAAATTTGTAATTTTATCTCCTGAGAAGGATTAACCAAAAGATTTGATGTCCAGATCCATAGTCCTCGTATCGGTGTGCATCTTTGTCGCCTGGTTGTTGGGACAATCAGGTTATGGACAAACAGGTATTTCTGAAGCAAAAGTTATTGAGCAGAAGTTCGCCGAGGTTTGGAACAAAAGCAAGGCAACGATTCGGCAGTACACCTGGAAGGCCAGGACCGAGGTAAGGCGGGACAATGAGCTGATGCAGGTAATGACGGAACAAGTCTCCTATGGCTCCGGCGGGCGGGAAATCCGGTCAGTCATCAGCAACCAGGAAGCTCCGCTTTCTTCGGCACCGGTGATCCGGGATATCGCCGAGAATAAAAAATCGAAAATCGTGGCGTTTATGACTGGGCTGAGAACATTTCTGGAGCAATATGCCCTCGACGGTGATAGTCTCAGAACGGCTTTTTTCTCGAAAGCCGATATCAGCGGGCCTGATGACAAAGGACTGATCCAGGTCTCGGGCGCCGATGTGCTGGCCGGTGGAGACCGCCTGAAATGGTGGATCGATACACGCTCCTTTTCCATTGCCTATGCTACTGTCGCGACAACCTTTGAAGATACACACATCGAATTCTCTGCCACCTATTACCTGTTACCGGGGCTCAATTACATGTCTCAGGCCCGGATCATGGTTCCTGTCTACGATATGCTGGTCACTTTGAAGTTCTATGATTACGTAAAGAGGTAATCCAGGAACCGAATCTCAATTTTTCCGGGTATTGAAAACAATTGCTGCAATAACTCCCGGCACATAGCCGCACAGGTTGAGGAGCAAACACGAGGTCTTCGGATTGCGCTCCGCAGAACCGGACCATGACTTTCCGCGCCTCTTCCTGCAGGGGTTCCAGTTCCCGTATAAAACCGGATTGGCTCAGCTTCCATCTGCATGTGGTTGAGGGACTGCCGGCCCAGGATGGGTGTCAAACAGGCACCAAACGAGCCGTGGTTCAGGAAGATGACATCCGGGTCAAGATTCTAGAGCGAAGCAAACGGGGAGGAGGAAGGAGGGAAGACCATTTCTTATGAATGCAAGGAGGACCTGGAATAAAATAGTTCGCCAACCCGGTCAATATGATCCAGCAGATTTGGATTGCTGAAGCATCCGGGTCATGGTCATGAAACTGACCGATTCGCAGATGTCATTGACCATTTTGGTGTATCCCCGGTCGGGACTCATGATCCCTTCCCTGATCATCATGGCCGGGTAGTTCCTTTCGTTGGCCCCGAAATAGGTGGCCAATACACACCCTGTTGCACTTAATCCGCACAAGTACAGGGTGTTGCATCCATTTGCCTGCAGGATGGAGTCGAGGCTGGTTTGCTGAAAGGCGCTGTGATAGTGTTTCACCAGATGGATCTCATTTTCTGCCTGAATGACGGATTCGGGGAATTCAAAGGGTTCGGTTCCCGGAACCGGTCCCCACGTCGGATCAGAGTGATGCACCTTGATAACCGGCAGATGATGCTGGTCGAAAGTGGATATGGTGTGGTTGATGATTTTTATCGCAAAAGCACGATCGTCCTCCGGTATATAATTCAGAAAAGCGTTTTGGATGTCAATGACAAGGAGGGCAGGTTTTTCAGTACCAACCTCTCCGTTCCCCTTCTGGGCTATTGAAGACATCGGTATCGTAAGGGCAAGAAGAAGGAACCCGGCGCTGAGGATAAAACAGGATATTGGCTTCATATGGGAAAAATTTCTGAATTATTCAGCAAATGTATCAAGAAATTGACCTGGGTCATATATTACGAGGGCCATCTGGAAATATATTTGCTGATTCCCGGAAAAACTGAAGGACCCAACAGATTTTTATCACTTTAAACCCGCAAATTTTATGAAAAGAAGCCATTTCATCAGCAGGGTATTGGTTATCCTGTTGCTGTATATTCCTCTCCTGGTACTGGCCGGACCCGGAGAAGATCTGATTTCCGCCTGTAAGAAAGGCGATATGGAAGGCGTTCAGAAAGCCCTTTCGGCAGGCGCAGATGTTAATTTCACGGATGCTGACGGAAACACGCCGGTTTCGATGGCCTTTTTCTGGCCAGAGATCACAAGCCTTCTGCTGGAAAAAGGGGCGGATCCGAATAAGGGAGTTTATCCGGCTCTGATCTCTACCTGCAACAATTATTCGGTTGAAGCGGCTAAACTCCTTCTTGATGCCGGCGCTGACCCAAATAAAACCGGGATGTCAGATCCGGGTGTGACCTTCCGCACGCTGATCGCCGCGGAAAAGGCCAAAGGAAAGGACGCCAATAAAATAGCGATAAAAACCTGGGAAGGGTTACTGACGACGATGAAACCCACGGAAGTCGAACTCATGCGGGTACTGGTTCAGCAAACCAACTGTGTTCCCTGTCTGGAAATGGTACTGGAGAAAGGAGCCAACCTGGTTCTGAAGGATGGAAATACGGCAATCGATGTACTGGCCTCATTTTCCATGTCACAGAAAGAAAGAAGGGAGGCCTTTGCGAAAGGTGCCGCGTCAGTGGAAGCTTTTGGTTTTAAGGTTCCCGACTGGTATCGGAACCTTCCCGATGAGATCAACGGACCGGCTACGGAAATGCTGGATGCTCTTATGCTGAAGGGAGCCGATCTGATCAACAAGCCAAACACTATAGGTCTTACTCCGCTTGTGGTCGCACTGAAAAGCTGCAACGCTACCGAAGAGGGAATCCCCGGTAAGCTGGCCGTAGTAAAACGGATGGTTGAGAAGGGCGCTTACCCGACCATCTCCGCTTCCCAGAAATTCGACAAGGGTGAAGCAAACTATTATCCGGTCTGTCTGGCTGCTCAGTACGGCGATGTGGATCTTATGAATGTAATGCTTGACAAGGGCGCCGACATCAACTCGGCCACTTCAACAGCTTGCTTATCCATGTATAATGGTACGTGGGGCGGAGAGGGGTATACCCCCCTGATCATCTCCATCATGGTAAAGAACTACCCCGTGGCAAAGTTTCTGATTGAAAAAGGAGCCGACCTGAAAACCGGAACTACGGGTTTTGCCATCATGGAAACGGCTGTTCAGGATGTTAAATGTCTCGTATCTGTTAAAAACAAGACACCGGTCTATTGGGCGGTTGAGAAAGACGATATGGAGCTGGTGAAACTGATTGCCGACCGGATGGTATGGAAATTCAACCCTGATTTTACCTTCAACGTGATCTCCGATGTATCGTCGGTGAATATGGGGACCTATTCCGTTGGCTGCAAAAAAGGAAAAGAGAAACTTTTCCCCAGTGCCTATGCATCCGAATTAGGGAACAAGGAGGCTGCGAAATACCTTTCCGGAAAGGGATTGTAACTCCGCTGTCTACAGGATGAGTGATGCCCCCGAGTGCTTTACTGCTTAAGATGACTCAGGAAAGCCTCCAGATCATTCTTTTCCAGGATCAGTCCATGTCCAGTTATGATAATTTCGATCGGGTTGATCCTTGTCCGGATCCATTGAACCGATTCCTGCCACCGCTCTTTTTCCGTGCTATCGGGGTAATTGAGAGATGGCCGGCCATATTTTCCAAACAGATCTCCGACAAAAAGGATCTGAAGTTCAGGAATATAGATCAGCAGATCGCTTTTGGAATGGAATTGCCCAAAATAGAACAATTCAAGGGTGATGCTGTCCAGACGAAACACCAGGCTGTCCTGAACCAGAATATCCGGTTTCCGGATGACAATGCCATTTGTGAGGTCGCTCCACGCCGACAGGCACCGGATTTCCTGGGTGAAATTCTCTTCCCGGTCTGCCGAACCTGGTTCACTATCCTGTACCTTGGCATGGTACTCATCTGCCATCTTTTTCAGGTTTGCCACAGCTTTTTCCCGGTTTTCGTTTTGGCGGGCAATCTCTTCTATTGCGTTTTTATGACCGATGATCTTCGCTTCGCTGAAAACTTCGTTTCCCCGTGTATGGTCATGATGTCCGTGTGTATTGATTACATAGAGGAATCCTGAAGAAGGGAATTCAGCTTCTATCCGTTTTTTGTACCTGGAGGTCAGTCCGGTTGATATTCCGGCATCAATCATCACAATCCCATCGCGGGTGTTGATGGCGGTAACGGCATCAGCCCCGAAGGTGATCAGGATGGTTTTCTCATTGATCCGGTTTACCCTGATCAGGGAATCGATGGTAGCCTCCCGGCCGGTTTGAGTCTGGCAATGACCGGAATTCGCCAGACCAGGAGCGAGAACCAATAGAAGCATTGATAAACTAAATGGTAACAATATATTTTGTGCCTTCTGTCTGTAATTCAACATAGTTCAATTCGATGGTACTATTTTCGAATGTAAGAATAAACTTCTTTTCCTTCTGATGAACGACGGGAGCCTGTTGGATCCCGAATACGTCTATGTTGACTAACCGGTAGGAATCATCAAAGTGAATGATACAGGGATGGTTAACAATGCGCAGGTTCGCTTTCTGGTTTACTGCGGAAAAAAATACCCGGTTGAAAACACCTCCATCTGGAAGATTTTCTGTTTCGAGGGGATCAAACATCCGGATCGTCAGGGGATTTTGCTGCGAATGAATTTCTACGCTATATCCCGGGGAGTGTATGTAAGCATTCATCTCTTCCTCTCTGTTGGTCTGCCATTCCAAAAAGTCCCTCTCTGCCTCTGCTTTTATCCGGTTCATTTCGCTGCTGCTGAAGTTTTTTGAGGTGTATGGGATCTTCGCGATTGACATAGCCAGTATTTCCTCAAGGTATAGTGTATCTGATGTTTCCAGCGTATGTTTCCAGCCGGGATCCAACTGGTCAAGAATCATGGCTATCCACCTCCCTTCAACGTATCCGAGATCTCTTACACCGGCCGGAGCTATACCATTGGTGATATTCGATGCATTCAGCGGATCAGTGCCACGGGCTGTTTTTTCAATATAGTCTGAGAGTCCTTCGGTGAGTTGCAAAACCCTTTCGTAATCAACGAAAACCTGTGCCAGCCGTTGAAAGCGTTCTTGTCGGTATGTCAATCCCAGGGTAGCCCACCCGGCGATATCTGTGATGACATCCGTTGTTACGGCCTGCTTGAAAGCCTCCTTTTCCAACCTGCGCAGGGACAGGGATTCGTTCGTTTCTGGCGGATAAAACAACAGAACGCCGTCATTTTGTCGCCAGTAAGGATGCTTTGTCCGCTGTAAATTATGAAACTGTTCATGTACGATAATCCCAGCCAGATCTTTCGGGGAATACTTCTCTTGTGTTCGCCGCGAATACGCAGTCAATACACTAGTGGCAGTCCATATTCCGTCGATTTGTACAATGGAATTGCCCCTGACTTGTGGATACTGACCATTGAATACAAAAATATCCGGGGTGCTTTCAACTGGTATAAACCCTTCCGGTGCTTTTCCTGCGAAGAAAAGGTAGGTGTTTGTGCTGTCATAAACGGCCACCGGAATCTCGTCAATCAGAAATCCGGGCCATACATTCTGGGGACGCATCGCTTCATGCACTTTCATCACATCTGATATCCGGATGGATTGCCCTGAAACAGGTTGATTGATCAGGCAGTTGGTGGTTAATGCAGCCAGTAAAAATACTGATGTTAACGTGTTCATATTCATGCTTTCTTTTATGTTAGTCAATTGCCGGGCCTCAGCGCCTCAACAGATCCTGTATGATACTCCATCCCCGGACCGTCGTCGGGGCGGGCGATAAAACCCATCTTTTCATAGAACTCCCTTTTTCCTTTGGCGCAGAACAACTGGATATCCCTGATGTTGTTATCGAAGCATTTTTGGAGCAACCTGTACATGATCTCCCGTCCGATCCCTTTCCTCTGGTAACCGGGATTAACGATCATCTCGTAGATCATGGCATGAATGACTCCGTCGGACATGATTATCCCGGATCCGACAAGTGTATCTCCATCATAAGCTGATACACAGTAAAAACTTTTCCTGAGCGTATCGGATAGCTCTTCCTTCGTCAGGCCATACTTCTCATTCCAGCCGGTTGTCTCAAAAAGCCGGAAGTATTGCTCCATATCCGGAATGGTTTCCTTAAATTCAAGATGCATCGTCATTTTTCTTTCTGATGACAGTATTCAACCCTTACTTCACCGGCCTCAGCTCCTCGATGATTTTTGCGGAGACCCAGTAAATATCAGAACCGACCTTTGGATCGCCTGATGTAAAAAACAGGTATTTCCCATCCGGTGAAACATAAGGTTGTCCGGCATCCATGCCCAGATTCAGTTCAACAGGATCGCTCCAATCCCCATCCTGGTTTCGGAAGGCGCAGAAAAGAACGCTTACCGGGGTTTGACCGGGTCGCCGAACCGTGAAAATGATAAAGCTTTCATCCGGAGCAATCCAGGGGTGCTGCTGTTTTTCGGTTTTGTTGAAAGGTCCCCCCAGTTTTTCAAGCTTTTCATATTGGTCATTCACCATCCTGATCATTCCCAGCGATTCACTGCCCATTCCTCCCGATATGTCGGTGGTGTATATTGTGCCGTCCATTGTGGCAGAGATGTGCATGGTTTTACCCGGATTGAATGCTTCCCCCGGATCCTTCATGTCACTCCAGCCCTCTTTTGTTCTCTCCAAATACCTGGTCAACATTTCTGGTTTATCGTTCACAACCGCTGAAGTCTGAAAATACAACCTGGTATTGTCGGGGGTGATAAAAGGTTCGAATGTAAAGCCGATAGGTAATAATGCAGCAAGAGGTTCAGGTTTTGTCCACCTACCTTCAGTCTGTTTGCAAACCATAACGACAGGTCGCCTGGTTTCAGGATTCCTCCTGGTGAAGTAAAACTCAGTACCATCCGGTGAAAAGCAACAGGAAAATTCATGGTCATCGGTAGATATTATCCCGGGGGCAAACAGACCGGGGATTGTTCCCGGTAGTGTTTGACCCAAATAAGATCCGGTGAGATTTGAACAATCACTTTGTTGGGCATTAATACCGAATGCAAATAGCAACATAATGTTGATCAGAAATAGTTTTTTCATTTGACTTCCTCCATTTTTTTACAAATGTACGTTCCAAATTTTGGAAAACCGTCCGGATGGAACGGCATGGACATCCTTAATCCGGGGCCAATCAACATAACGCGCTATATGGAATAGCTAATCCCTGGATGCCAGGTTATGTTAATTTCCGATTGGACTAACCTTGTCGTGGTGTCACGTTGTGGTTAAAGTTATTTTTGTGAATGATCTCGTTGTCTGAAAAGAGTCCTCACATTAAAAAACCGCTCGCTTTGACCACCCCGCACCGATGTTGGCTGACCACTTCAACTATTTAAATATCAATGCTTTGGGGTGTTCAATAAAAATCGGCGGAGGATGGTCAGTGGTTCCGTTTTGTGCAATAAGGATCCCTTAACCTCAGTTTGATAAAGAATACACGGTTACGGTACATTTTACTGAATCAGGCACATAGGTAAACTCGCCATCTGTATTGTCATTCGGATAGCAGAAAAAACCGTATTTGCCGTTCTTGTCTTTGTTCGCTGCTGCATGAAGAGCCTTCACATAACCAGTGTTTGAAGGACTGGGGTTATGTGTATACACCCAGTTCTCCCATCCTGTCCAGTTGCTTGTAGTTGAACCCTGGCCGCCAAAAAGCTGGTTTCCTGTGCCTGGCAGGGACTGAATAAATGGAAGGTAACTATAAGGCACCCAGTTGCCTATTATTACGCTACCTGGGTTTTGCAACCACACTTTATTCGGACCAATGATTCTAACCATCCCATGAGGATAGCTAGCGCTGTCCCACGTACAATTTACAATCTCAGGCCAGATGAGCGCGTCCCAGGCATATTCTGCTCCACTTACTGGTGGACTGATTGATTTTAATTCATTTTTTACACTATTCATGCTGGTAAATCCATACTCATGACCTTCTTCACATCCCGTATAAGTTCCTACATTCGAAAATTTCAAGGTCACCGGGTACGAATATTCATCAATATAGGATAAATCTATCGTGTAACTGTTTGCAGAAGTGGGATTAGAAGGATCATTATAATTATACTCTACAAACGTATACTGTGCGGTAGCATCAACATGGTAGTTAAACGGATCGGGTGCAGCAGGTGTGCTGGGATTGTTCAGGCTTTTATTCAATTCCGTATCAGATATATAAATTCTGCGGGCAGCAACGCTTGGCCTGCTTGCTTTCTGCATCGTCAGCAAAAGTGTACCTCCGATTCCTCCTTGTGCACTGTTCAATGGATTTCCACCAGGTACAGGAGAAATTGGTAAGGGGTTTTCTAAACTCATGTCCCAATCATAAATATAAACAGGCTGTCCCGACTTGTTGACGATAGTAAGCGTATTCCCGGGAGTGCCTTCTCCAAGAATTGAGCCGTCTGCAGGATCATTCTTCTTGTTACATCCCGTCATTGAAAGTACAATCAGGATTGCGAGAGAGAGTGTTATTGTTTTCATAATGTATCGCTTTGAGGTGGGTAAATTAACATGCAAATATATACATAATATGGAATGACCAGTGCATCTGATCTCCTTAAGACGGTTTTGATAGACCACTTTAACATACTCATTTACAGGGTTCTGAGATGGTCCATTTGGACCGACAGCGGGTGGTCAGTTAATCCCGGATGCAACGCAATGAATATCCTTCACCTTTCACGTTGTTGCCTCTTACGATCATGGGGGAGTTATAGTCAGGACTACGGCTCCAGGCTGTCGCTGTCCCGATCTCGGTTGAGCTCCACCAGTAACCGTAGCTCCCCATATAGGCGAAAGAACCGTTGGTTGCACTGTTTCCCGATGGGAATCCGGTGAATCCGCTTTCGTTGGTAGCGCCGGCATTGGGTTGATGCCAGAGACCGTCGCCGGCTTCAATGGTACCCGTAGATTTGATCTTTCCTCCTGCATCAGTTCCGCTCCAACCGACGGCGCTGCAGTTCACCGTAGGATCAAGAAACAGTGACAGAGTGCACCATTCGACGTCAGTCGGGAAATGCCAGCCCGAAGGACAGATCCCTTGTATTCCTGCATTTGTCACGTACTGCATTGCCTCGTCCCAACAATACAATCCGCCATGAAGGGCACAATTCGTCTCTTCATCGTCGTAACAGTACTTCTCGATGACACCGTTGTCGGTCTGATCAACAACACCGTCGATGCGGACACCGGTATTCAGATTTTCTGCCATCCAGGTTTGGTCGCCGATGTGAACGATTGCGTAATGGTTGGCATCTCCATCCATGCAGCCGGCAAAATCGAATGTGATCGTCTTGCTGGTTACAGGAATGTCGGGAACCACAGTGGCATAGGTGCCTGAGCTGCCCCTGAAGAGAAGCTGATCCCCGTTGGTATACTCCATATCGATAGTTGATGAAACAAATTTGACAGGTTCTTCGCCGGTGGTGGGTGTCGAAGAAACAGGTTCAATCAGTCCAACTCCCTTCCGCTTGTTTTCACTGATCAGTTTTATTGTCAGGAAAAGGTTATCTCCGGCCACAGTTACTAAATAAATCCCCCGTTTGAACCCGGTAAGACGGAAACTATGCCTGCCTGCTGACAGCACCGTATTCAACCTGCAGATCGTCTTTCCGGTGAGATCTGCAACGCAAAGGATGGCGGTGCCTCCTTTGGAAGCAGTAAAAATCAGCAGGGCCTGATCATCCATCGGATTCGGAAAGATCTCCAAAGACCGATGATCAGAATAGTCAGGTCCGACACCTGTCGGGGCGATTAAATGCAACAGGTCATCTCCGTTCAGGTCAAGAGTCGCCCCGCTGGTAAGGTTATCAACCCTTACGGTGGCAACCACCGTGGTGTCGCCTGTGCCGGCAAAATTTATCATGTAGTCCTGGGCCAGGGTCGTTGACAAACCCGTAAACAAAAGGAAAAAAACAAACAACTTTTTCATAGCAGTGATTATTTGATGTTCATTGTGAGGATAGGGACATGATAATCCTCTTGCGCCGTTTTTGGTGAAGGCTATATCCAGGCTTTGATAACGGTCAGTCAAACGACATGACCACAACCTGTTCATTCATGGTATTGAAATAATCAACAGGTGGAATCGGAGTGGGATCCTGATAGATCCCTATCTTGGTGAACTTCTTTAATATAAAAGGGATTCCGTTGCACATAAAGAAATCCGGCGCATCCCCGATCTCGAAATGAAGATGCGGGGCATCAGAATTTCCGCTGTTGCCCAGCAACGCCACGGGCTGACCTTCGGTAACGGTATCGCCGGCGCCGACCATCATTGAATATCTCTTGCAGTGAGCGTACATGGCGTATTTCCCATCGCCAATGTCCAGGATCAGGTAGTTCCCCGCAAAATCGATGGGGAGATTAAAATTCAGGTGGTTGTGCAGGTTCCCGTCATTTTCCGTCATGGTGTCGCTACAGGCAGTCACGATGCCATCGGCCACTGCATACAGAGTATCACCGTAACAGAAATAGGAGTCATTCACCCCCGGATCCCCGGTATAAAACTTGTCAAAATTCTCGTCGGTCTGTGAATTATCGAATGCAAACCGTTCACCGTTGCCGATCTGACCTCCTGTGAAGATCAGGACATAAAAATGATACTCATTTGTCGACTGATTGTAGAACATCCAACGCGTGCCTTTCACCGGGGAGGAAATGGAAACGGGACTCGCGGAGTAATCCGGAGAAAAGAGGCCACCCTCCACAGTCACCAGGGTATTGAGAACCGTATCACGGAAGACCAACTTGTGTGAAATTCTAAGTGGCGGTTCCTGCGAGACAGGAATAGATACCTGCAATGAAAGATAGTAGTTGTACAGTTTATCCCAGGTCACGATGGGATTTGGAGGAAGCGGGTTCATATAGATCTTGGGAATACTCAGGCTGTCAAGCGTTCCGATCACCTTCTTGCTGATATCGTCCAGAACATCGATCTGCCTGAGTACATACCCGCTCTTCTTTCATTCCCAGGTTTTCAGCGAATAGGGTATCCGCAGGAACTCGTTTGTCCTGAACGGGGTGTTCTGCAAAATCACCTCAATGGTATAAACTGTTGAGTCAGGTTCATTGCTCTGCTTCTTATAACCTGATAACATCACAGGAATACAAAGAAGCGCCAGGAAGAAAAAAAACTGATTCATAACAGGTTTTATCAGGATGAATACGTCGTCAGGATAATGAAGGGAACCTTTCCCTTTAATGCGTTTTCACAAATGTATTACAATATTGACCATGCTGCAATATAACCGGAAAAAATTAATGACCCAACTATCCGATGTTCAATACCTGGTGAACATTTTTTTATAGCCGAAGTTCTGGGAAGTTTACACGAAAAATTCCTTTTCTGTCTTATAATCAACAGTTTTGTATTCTTATTAATTATTATAGC